>ERZ1034363.533-NODE-533-length-26101-cov-9.144482_pt1 | contig 26101 bp, 23 predicted proteins | sample MGYA00520616_ERZ1034363 | MGnify/ENA primary metagenome ERZ1034363 (study PRJEB33736, sample SAMEA104284506) | Azolla filiculoides | biome: Urban; feature: Water surface; material: Ditch water | place: Netherlands | collected 2015-10-28 | depth 0-0.1 m ... | reverse complement strand
GGGCCTGTCAGCATGATGGTCGGGTCAGCCCCCGACAAAGCCACCGACACGATGCGGGCGCGTGGCGTGAGGCCGTGGGTCTTGCCTGCGGCTTCCGAACCGATCAGCACAGCCGCTGCGCCGTCCACGATGCCGGACGAATTGCCTGCGTGGTGCACATGGTGGATGCGCTCGACCTGCGGGTAGCGTTGCAAAGCCACGGCGTCAAAACCCATCGCACCCAGTTGTTCAAACGAAGCTTTGAGGCCGCCCAGTGTTTCCACCGTGGTGCTGGGTTTGATGAATTCGTCTTGCGCCAGGATGATCTGGCCCAGCTTGTCTTTGACCGGCACGACCGAGCCATCGAAATAGCCCGCTGCACGCGCTGCGGTGGCACGTTTTTGCGACTCAACCGCGAAGGCATCGACATCGTGACGCGTGAAGCCGCTCATGGTGGCGATCAAGTCAGCGCCAATGCCTTGCGGCACAAACAGCGTGGCGCTGTTGGTTTCGGGGTCTTGCGCCCAGGCACCGCCGTCCGAACCGATTGGCACGCGGCTCATGCTCTCCAGGCCACCGGCCACCACCAGGTCTTCCCAGCCGCTGCGCACTTTCATGGCAGCCATGTTGACCGCTTCGAGGCCCGAGGCGCAAAAACGGTTGAGCTGCACGCCCGAGCAGCGCCAGTCCCAGCCCGCTGCCAGCGCCGCCACTTTGGGGATCACCGAGCCCTGCTCGCCAATGGGCGAGACCACGCCCATGACCACGTCGTCCACCGCAGCGGTGTCGAACTGGTTGCGGCTTTGCAGCTCGCGCAGCACGCCGCTCAAGAGACTGATCGGCTTGACCTCGTGCAGGCTGCCGTCTTTTTTGCCTTTGCCACGCGGTGTGCGTATGGCGTCGTAAACAAATGCTTCGCTCATGAATGTCTCCTGGGGGTCATCAGGGGGTTTGCCCTGTGTTGTGGGGTTCTGCATTCAGTATAGACTTTTACCAAGCAAACGCTTTGTATAAATCTTCCATCTTCAGTCCAACAGGTGACACCCATGATCGAACGCACCCTTTTTACCGCCGACCACGAAGCCTTCCGCGACAGCTTTCGCCGCTTCATGGACAAAGAAATCGCCCCCCACCACGAGGCCTGGGAAGAACAAGGCTATGTGGACCGCGCCGTGTGGGACAAGGCCGGTGAAAACGGCTTTTTGTGCATGACCCTACCAGAGGCCTATGGCGGCTCGGACGCTGACAAGCTCTATTCGGTGGTGCAGATGGAGGAACTTGCACGCGCCGGTTTCAGCGGCATTGGCTACGGCCTGCACAGCGAAATCGTCGCCCCTTACATCCTGCATTACGGCACTGAAGCGCAAAAACAAAAGTACCTGCCCAAGCTGGCCAGCGGCGAGATGGTGGGCGCGATTGCCATGAGCGAACCCGCAGCGGGCTCGGACCTGCAGGGCGTGAAAACCACCGCCATGCTGCAGCCCGATGGCACTTACCTCATCAACGGCAGCAAGACCTTCATCACCAACGGCTGGCACGCCGATCTGGTGATTTTGGTAGCCAAGACCGACCCTGCTGCTGGAGCCAAAGGCACCAGCTTGTTTTTGATCGAACGCGGCACACCCGGCTTTGAAAAAGGCAAGCGCTTGAAGAAGCTGGGCCTCAAAGCGCAAGACACATCCGAATTGTTTTTTGACAACGTGAAGGTCAGCGCCGATCAGCTGCTGGGTGGCACGGCCATGCAGGGCAAGGGCTTCATTTGCCTGATGGAGCAGCTGCCCTGGGAGCGCCTGCAAATTGCGATTGGCGGTATCGCCGCAGCGCAAGCGGCCATCGACTGGACCGTGCAGTACGTGAAAGACCGCAAGGTGTTTGGCCAGGCCGTGGGCAACTACCAAAACACCCGCTACACCCTGGCCGAGCTGCAGACCGAGGTGCAGGTGGCGCGTGTGTTTGTGGACAAATGCTCTGAACTGTTGCTGCAAGACAAGCTGGACACCGCCACGGCCAGCATGGCCAAGTACTGGTGCTCAGATTTGCAGTGCAAAGTCATGGACGAATGTGTGCAGCTGCACGGCGGCTATGGCTACATGTGGGAATACCCCATCACCCGCGCCTATGCCGACGCCCGCGTGCAACGCATCTACGGCGGCACCAACGAGATCATGAAAGAAGTGATCTCGCGCAGCATGGGTTTGGCGGGGCGCTGAAGCGCGTACACCGTGTCACACCCCTCATATGTCACTCCGGGCGTGACTCTTCCCTTTGTCACCCCGGGCTTGACCCGGGGTCCATTCTTGTTCACCCATGGATGCCGGATCAAGTCCGGCATGACAAGTCACAGCGTCACCCCGGGCTTGACCCGGGGTCCATCCCCCTTCGCACATGGATGCCGGATCAAGTCCGGCATGACAGCTAAAAAATGATCAGCTCTCCCACCCACGTTGCGCCCAAGCGCACACGCGGCCGCCCCCGCAAGACCGAGGGCGAGCGCGACGATGGCAACCGCCGCCAGGCGCTGATTGCAGCCGCTGCGCAGCTCTTCCACCGCAAAGGTTACGACGCCACCAGCACCCGCGAAATCGCAGCGCAAGTGGGCATGCAGCCCGGCTCGCCCTTCTACCATTTCGGCAACAAGCAAGACCTGTTGTTGGCCGTGATGGTCGAGGGCATGAGGCAAGCCGCCGTGCGACAAAACGCTGCCATCGCTACGCTGAGTGCACAAAAAACTGACCGCGACCGTTTGCGCGTGCTGATCCGCAACCAGTTCGATGTGCTGCTGGGACCAGACAGCGATTTCATCCCGGTGATGCTGTACGAGTGGCGATCGCTTAGCGCAGAACAGCGGCAGACCATCACGCAGATCAAGGACGACTACGAAGCCGTCTGGATACCGGTGCTGCAAGCCCTGCACGACAGCGGTCAACTGCAAGCGCCGGTCGGTCTGGCGCGGCTGATGATTTTTGGCGCACTCAATTGGTCGGTGCAGTGGTACCAGCCACCGTCCCCAAAAACATCCGCCAAAAAAAACCAACGCGCCACCTTGGATGACCTGACCGAGGCCGCGCTGGCCTTGTTTTTGAGAGACCCCGCATGAGCACACACACACATTACCAATCCGTATTCACCCCCGGCCTGCTGAAGGGGCAAGTGATCATGGTCACCGGCGGTGGCTCTGGCATTGGCCGCTGCACTGCGCACGAGCTGGCCAGCCTGGGCGCACATGTGGTGCTGGTGGGCCGCAACCCCGACAAGCTGAGCGCCACCTCGCAAGAGATCATCGGCGACGGCGGCCAAGCCAGCTGGCACAGCACCGACATCCGACGCGAAGACGATGTGAAAGCCATGGTCGCGCAAGTGCAGCAGCAGCACGGCCGCATCCACGGATTGGTCAACAACGCGGGCGGGCAATACATCTCGCCCTTAGCCAGCACCAGTGCCAAGGGCTGGCAGGCGGTCATCGACACCAACCTCACCGGCGGCTTTTTGGTGGCACGCGAGTGCTTCAACCAAAGCATGCAACAGCATGGCGGCGCGGTGGTCAATATCGTGGCCGACATGTGGGGCTCGATGCCCGGCATGGGCCACAGCGGCGCAGCGCGGGCGGGCATGGTCAGCTTCACGGAAACCGCGGCACTGGAGTGGGCAGCAGAGGGTGTGCGCGTCAACGCCGTGGCCCCGGGTTACATCGCCAGCAGCGGCATGGACCACTACCCGCCCGAGGCCGGAGACATGCTGCGCGCCATGCGCAAAACCGTGCCGCAAGGCCGCTTTGGCACCGAGGCCGAGACTTCGGCGGCCATCGTGTTTTTGCTGTCGCCTGCTGCCAGCTTCGTCAGCGGCACGGTGCTGCGCGTGGACGGTGCCCGCCCGCAAATGCGCATGGGCTGGCAACAAACTGTGGCCAAGCCCGATGTTCAGCAACGCGATGCCGTCAAAACCTTTGACGGCTTTCACCGTGCGGTCACCCCCAAGGTTTTCCAATGACTTTTGAATCCACCTGGAACCCGCACAGCCCTGTGGCGCAGCAACGGCGCGAAGCAGCGCTGGCCCGTTTGACGCAGTGGCAGGCCCTGCAAGACCGCGCAGCGCTTGCCTCGGCCCAGTCCAAACCCGTGTTCGACAAGCGCGGCCAGTTGCTGCCGCGTGAGCGTGTGGCCTTGCTGCTGGACCCCGGGGCGCCCTTCTTGCCGCTGTGCGCTTTGGCGGGCTTCATGCAAGACACGCCCGACCCAGCCAAGTCGGTGCCCGGCGGCGGGATGATTGCGGGCATTGGCTTCATCAACGGCGTGCGCTGCATGGTGGTGGCGAGTGACTCGGGCATCGAAGCCGGGGCCATTCAGGCCCGGGGCCTCGAAAAGATCTTGCGGGTGCAAGAGCTGGCCCTGGAAAACAAACTGCCCTTTGTGCACCTGGTCGAAAGCGCTGGGGCCAACCTGATGCAGTACAAAGTCGAGGGTTTTGTGCTGGGCGGCAGCCTGTTTCGTAACCTGGCACGCTTGTCGGCGGCGGGCTTGCCGGTGCTCACTGTGCAACACGGCTCGGGCACGGCGGGCGGGGCCTACATGCCGGGCCTCTCTGACACCGTGATCATGGTGCGCGGCAGGTCACGGGCCTTTCTGGCCGGGCCGCCTTTGCTCAAAGCCGCCACGGGCGAAGTGGCCACCGAAGAAGAACTGGGCGGGGCAGAGATGCACACCAGCGTGTCGGGTCTGGGCGAGTACCTGTGTGAAGACGACCGCCACGCGCTGGGCACCGCACGCGATGTGGTGGCGCGCTGGGACTGGGCTGCGCACTCAACACAAAGACAAGCCAAGCCCCCGCGCTGGGAGGCCGAAGAACTGCTGGGCCTGATGCCCGCGCACCACCGCGAACCGATCGACATGCGCGAAGTGATTTTGCGGCTGGTGGACGATTCGGATTTTCTGGAATTCAAGCCTTTGTTTGGCGCAGCCACAGTGTGTGCACAAGCGCGCATCGGCGGGCATGCGGTGGGCATCATCAGCAACAACGGGCCGATTGACGTGGCCGGAGCTAACAAGGCCACGCACTTCATCCATTGGATGTGCCAGCTGGGCCACCCCATCGTGTATTTGCAAAACACCACCGGCTATATGGTGGGCAAAGACAGCGAGCAAGGCGGCATGATCAAGCACGGTTCCAAGATGATCCAGGCCGTGACCAGCGCCACCGTACCGCAAATCACCATCCAATGCGGGGCATCATTTGGAGCGGGCAACTACGGCATGTGCGGCCGGGGTTATGCACCGCGCTTTTTGTTCAGCTGGCCGGGGGCCAAGACGGCGGTGATGGGTGGCGAGCAAGCGGCACGCACCATGCAGATCGTGGCCGAGGCGGGCATGGCCCGCAAAGGCATCACGCCCGACCCCGAAAAAATGCAGGCCCAGTTCGACAAGATCGTGGCCTTGTTTGAAGCGCAAGCCGACGCCTTCTACACCAGCGGCCTGGTGCTGGACGACGGTGTGATCGACCCACGCGACACCCGCAGCGTGCTGAGCTTTTGCCTCGACACCTGTGCCGAGAGTGCAGCCCGTCAACCCCGCGCGACGAGTTTTGGCGTGGCGCGAATGTGAGCGCCATGACCATTCACAAGCACATTCCGCTTTGTCACCTCCGGCTTGACCAGACTCCCTGTCACCAGGAGCTTGACCACCTTCTCTGTCACCCCGGGCTTGACCACCTTCTCTGTCACCCCGGGCTTGACCCGGGGTCCATGCCTGTTCACACATGGATGCCGGATCAAGTCCGGCATGACAAGCTTTTGCATCATGCGCGGCATGACAAGCCTTTGCGTCAGCCGACATAACAGAAACCCAACAAAGTACCAGGAGACAAGCCATGCAATACACCCACGAGCACCGCGAAATCCAGAACACGCTCAAGCGTTTCATAGAGACCGAGATCAACCCCCATGTGGACGAATGGGAAGCGGCCGAGATTTTTCCAGCGCACGAGGTCTTTAAAAAGATGGGCGACTTAGGGCTGCTGGGCCTGACCAAGCCTGAGGCTTACGGCGGTGCGGGCTTGGATTATTCGTACAGCATGGCCATGGCCGAAGCGCTGGGCCACATCGACTGCGGCGGCATCCCCATGGCCATTGGCGTACAGACCGACATGGCCACGCCCGCCTTGGCGCGTTTTGGCAGCGACGAGTTGCGCGCACAGTTTTTGGCCCCGGCCATTGCGGGCGACATGGTGGGCTGCATTGGCGTGAGCGAGCCGGGTGCAGGCAGCGATGTGGCGGGCATCAAAACCGTGGCCCGCAAGGACGGTGACGACTACGTGATCAGCGGCCAAAAAATGTGGATCACCAACAGCCTGCAGGCCGACTGGATGTGCATGCTGGTCAACACCGGCGAGGGGCCAATCCACAAAAACAAGAGTCTCATCATGGTGCCGATGCGCGAGAACGGCAAGCTGTTGCCCGGCATCGAGGTGGGCAAAAAGATCAAAAAAATCGGCATGAACAGCAGCGACACCGGCCTGATTTATTTCGACGAAGTGCGTGTGCCCCAGCGCTACCGCATCGGGGCCGAGGGCCAGGGCTTCATCTACCAGATGCAGCAGTTTCAGGAGGAACGCCTGTGGTGCGCGGCCAGCACGCTGCAGTCGTTGACCAACTGCATTCAGTGGACCGTGGACTGGGCACAAGATCGCAAGCTGTTTGGCAGCACACTGGCCGACCAGCAGTGGGTGCAGTTCAAGCTGGCCGAACTCAAAGCCGACGTGGAGTGCCTTCGCGCCCTGACCTACCAAGCTTGTGAGCACTACATCGCAGGCGAAGACGTGACCGAATGGGCGACCATGGCCAAACTCAAAGCCGGACGCCTGAACCGCACAGTGCCCGACACCTGCCTGCAGTTCTGGGGCGGCATGGGTTTCACTTGGGAGAACAAGGTTTCACGCATGTACCGCGATGGCCGACTGGCGTCCATTGGCGGCGGGGCGGACGAGGTGATGCTGGGCATCTTGTCCAAGATGATGGGTATTGCCAAACGGCCCCAGAAATGAGCAGCACTTTATTGATCGAGCGCCAGGGTGCGGTCGAGACCTGGACGATGAACGACCCGGCCACACGCAACGCTTTGAGCGATGCCGTGGTGGACGGCTTGCTGCAAGCCTGTGCGCGGGCGGCACAAGACGCCTCGCTGCGCATTGTGGTGCTGACCGGCGCAGGCGGTGCCTTTTGCGCGGGCGGCAGTTTGGGCGGCTTTGCCAGCCTGATTGGCCAACCCTTGCAAGAGGGGCAAACCGACCCGCTGCTGGCCATGAACCGTGGATTCGGTGACCTGCTGCATGCCTTGAGCGCCCTGCCCCAGTTGCTGGTGTGCCGGGTGGATGGCGCGGCCATGGGTGGCGGCTTTGGCCTGGTGTGCTGCGCCGACCATGTGGTGGCCACAAAACGTTCGGTGCTGGGCACGCCCGAGGTCACGCTGGGCCTGCCGCCTGCGCAGATTGCGCCATTTGTGTGGCAACGCCTGGGCGAGAGCGCGGCACGCCAGTGCCTGCTGCAAGGCCTGAGCTACTCCGCTGCCCAAGCGCACCAAGTGGGCTTGGTGAACGAAGTCTTCGAAGAGGACAGCGATGAAGCCTGGCAACAAACAATCACGCGCCTGATGCGTGCAGCACCCGGCGCAGTGGCCAGCACCAAACAACTGCTGCGCAGCTTGCGCGGCCCTGTGCCCGATTTGCGCGATGCCGCTGCGCAGGCCTTTGCACACAGCCTGCGCAGCGCCGAGGCAGCCCAAGGCTTGGCCGCGTTTGCACGCAAACAGCCCGCGCCCTGGACATTGAGCCAAGAGAAACACCCATGAGCAGCACCCTCCCCAACAGTGTCACCCGCCTGCTGATCGCCAACCGAGGCGAGATCGCCCTCCGGGTGATCCGCACTGCACGCCACATGGGCATCCAGACGGTGGCCGTTTATTCAGACGCCGACCGCGACGCCTTGCATGTGCACGAAGCCGATACCTCGTTCGCCTTGAGCGGGACGCTCTCGGCCGATTCGTATTTGCGCATCGACAAACTGCTGGCGGCAGCCCTGGCCACCGGGGCCGATGCGGTGCATCCGGGTTATGGTTTTTTGAGCGAGAACGCCGACTTTGCACAAGCCGTGATCGACGCGGGCCTGACCTGGGTCGGGCCGCCGCCTGCGGCCATTCGCGCCCTGGGCAGCAAGTCGGCCGCCAAAGCACTGGCCCTGCAGCACGGCGTGCCTTGTCTGCCGGGCTACTTTGGTGCGGACCAAAGCGATGCCACCTTCACCGCACAAGCTGAGCAGTTGGGACTGCCGCTGATGGTCAAGGCCGTGGCCGGGGGTGGCGGGCGCGGCATGCGCTTGGTGACCGACATGGCCCAGCTGCTGCCCGCCCTGCACAGCGCCCGCTCCGAAGCACTGGCCGGTTTTGGCAACGGCGACTTGCTGATGGAGCGCGCCTTGCTGCGCCCCCGCCACATCGAAGTGCAGATCATGGCCGACACACAAGGCCACTGCATACACTTGGGCGAGCGCGATTGCTCGGTGCAGCGCCGTCACCAAAAAATCATTGAAGAATCACCCAGCCCGGCCGTGAGCGCTGCGCTGCGCGAGCAACTTGGGCAAGCAGCCATCGCACTCGCACAATCGGCGGGCTATGTGGGCGCGGGCACGGTGGAGTTTTTGCTGGACGAAGCCCAAGCGGACAAACCGTTTTATCTGATGGAGATGAACACCCGGCTGCAGGTGGAGCATCCGGTGACCGAGATGCTCACGGGGCTCGACTTGGTCGAGTGGCAACTGCGCATCGCACGCGGTGAGCCGCTGCCCCTGGCGCAAGCCGATGTGCGCCTGCAAGGCCACGCCATCGAGGTGCGGCTGTGCGCCGAAGACGAACACTTCACGCCGCAGACCGGCACGGTGTTGGCCTTTTCCGAGCCAGCAGGTTTGCGGTTTGACCATTCGCTGCATGCAGGGGCCGTGGTCACGCCGCATTACGACTCGATGCTCGGCAAGCTGATCGCGCATGCGCCCACCCGCCTTGAAGCCATTGAACGCCTGAGCGCTGGCCTGCAGCGCACCACCCTGCTGGGCCTGCCCACCAACCGCGCTTTTTTGGCTGCATGTTTGCAGCACCCGGTGTTCTGCGTGGGTGATGCCTTGATTCCTTTCCTGGCCGAGCAGGCCGACACCGTGCGTGAACGCTTGCAAGCCAGCGCCGATGCACACACCGTGGCCGCGCTCGCGGTGCTGTACGCCCAAAACCCGCCCGCGCAGCACATGGCCAGCCCCTTTGCGCGTCCGGTGCGCATGGGCTTTTCGGGCCAGGCCAACGCTTGGCAAGCGGCAGTGCATGAACTTGGACACGGCCTGGTGCGGGTGCGGGTGCACCAAGGCGATGACACACACACAGCACAGATCCAACATGCCCCCAACAAACACACCAGCGGTGCCCATCACCACACGCTCTTGATCACCCTGAACGGTGTGCATTGGCAAGCGCAGGCAGTCAACACAGGCGGCACGCCAGCGCGTTGGCATGTGCAAATGCAAGGCCCACACCACGCGGAGCTCTGGCTGAGCGACCAAAGCCACAGCGCCCCTGCCAGCGGCCCCAACGCACAAGCGGCCACAATGCTGCGGGCGCCCTTCAATGGCAAGCTCATCGCGCTGCATGTGCGTGAGGGGGACAGCGTCAAACAAGGTGACGCGCTGTTGGTCATTGAATCCATGAAGCTCGAACACACCCTGACCGCCACACGCGACGCCGTGGTACACAGCGTGCCGGTGTCAACAGGCCAACAAGTGAGCCCCGGTCAGGTGCTGGTGCAATGGAAGGACGCAGCATGAACACCGCCGATATCACTCTCCCATTCACTGCAGACGACCTGCAAAGCCTGCACACCACAGTCGAGCGTTTTGCCAAGCAGGCCATCGCGCCCCATGTGGCCGCTTGGGAAGAATCCGGTCAGTTTGACCGTTCGCTGTACACCCAGGCCGCGCAGTTGGGCTTGCTGGGCCTGGGCTACCCCGAGCACTTGGACGGTACACCCGCGCCTTGGCGCGCGCGCAACCTGCTGTCGCAAACTCTGGCGCGTTACGGTGGCAGCGGTGGCGTGATGGCCAGCTTGTTTTCACACAACATCGGCCTGCCGCCGCTCATGGCGCACGGCAGTGCCGAGCTGCAGGCCGAAGTGGTGCCGCCGGTGTTGCGCGGCGAGCGCATCGCGGCACTCGCCATCACCGAGCCCGGCGGCGGCTCGGACGTGGCCAGCCTGCGGACCACGGCCCGTGCCGACGGAGCCGACTATGTGATCGACGGTGAAAAGATCTTCATCACCTCGGGCCTGCGTGCCGACTGGATCACGTTGGCCGTGCGCACTGACCCGGCCAGCAAAGGGGCCAGCGGTATCTCGATGGTCGTGGTGCCGGGTGACACGCCGGGCATCACGCGCACGCGCCTGCACAAGATGGGCTGGCACAGCTCGGACACCGCGCAGCTGCACTTTGATGGCGTGCGCGTGCCGCAGCGTTACCGCCTGGGCGAAGAAGGCGCGGGCTTCAAGATGATCATGGGCAACTTCAACGGCGAGCGACTGGCCATGTCGGCCATGGCGCTGGGTTTTGCAGAGGCTTGTTTTGACGAAGCGCTGGACTGGGCACGCCAGCGCCAGACCTTTGGCGCGGCTTTGATTGAACGCCAGGCGATTCGCCACAAGTTGATGGACATGCAAATGCGCATCTCGTCCACCCAAGCCTGGGTGGACGCCGTCACGCAGCAAGCCGATGCGGGCCAGACCGGTGCCGAGTGGGTGGCGCAGGTGTGTTTGCTCAAAAACCACGCCACCCAGACGATGCAGTTTTGCACCGATGCCGCCGTGCAAATGCTGGGCGGCATGGGCTACATGAGAGGCACCGTGAGCGAGCGGGTTTACCGCGAAGTGAAAGTGATGATGATCGGCGGCGGCGCCGAAGAAATCATGAAAGAGCTGGCGGCCAAGCAATTGGGGATTTGATCCAATCCAAGAAAAAACCGCCAAGCCCTTTCGGGCATTGGCGGTTTTTTTCATGCAGCCGAAGCTGCATGGGTCACTTGGCTTTGGGGTAGTCGGCAACGACTTTCCAACGGCCATCCTGGATCTGCGACATGCGCGAGATGTTGCTACCAAGGCGCTTGGTCGGGCTGAAGGTCATTTCAGGGCTGCCGAACATGTCGGTCGGGATCTTCATGGTGTCCATGGCCTTGATGAAGGTTTCGGTGGTCAGGTTGGCACCGGCTTTTTCAACCGCACGCAAGTAGGCATCCAGGGCGTTGTAGCCATAGACCGAGAACACGGTGGGGTCTTCGTTGAACTTGGTCTTGTACTTGTTGGCCCAAAAACGGATGTTCTGCGCGGCTTCGTCCAGGTAGGGGTGCTGCACAGTCATGGTGGCATAAAAGCCGTTCATGGCAGGGCCGCCCAGTTTGTGGATCAGATCGGTGTAAGCGGCGCTTGAGCCGATGAAGGTGGGGTTGAAGCCCAGGCGACGCGCCGTGGCGATACCACCAATCGTTTCGCGGATGATGGTGCCCATGACCACCAAGTCGCACTTGGCAGAAGCGAGCTTTTGCATCTGCGATGCAAAGTCGGTCGCGCCACGCTTGTAGGTGGTGACTTCGGCGAATTGCATGCCGGCGTCTTTCAAACCGGCTTCTGCACCGCGGAAGACTTCCAAGCCGAATTCATCGTCCTGGTACATGGTGCAAATCTGCTTGGCGCCTTTTTCCTTGACCATGGCCGGCACGGCGTAGCGCATTTGATCAAAATAAGTCGAAGCAAAAGAATACTTGAGCTTATGGAAGGGCTCGTACATCTCTCGTGCAGCGGTCACCGGGAAGAAATTGACCACGTTCTTCTGGAACTGCACGGGCATCGCGGCCATGTTCTGGGCCGTGCCGATATGGGCAATCATGCCGAAAATCTTGTCTTGGTTGACCAGCTTCTGGGCTGCCAACACCGCACGGCGTGGGTCATAACCCGAGTCTTCCACCAGCAGCTTGATCTTGCGACCACCGACCCCGCCTTGTTCATTGGCCTCGTCGGCACGCAGCATCATGCCCAGGCGCACTTGCTTGCCAAAGCCGGCCAAGGGACCTGACAAATCCTGAATGGATCCCAGGACGAGTTCATTTTTGCTCACACCTTGTGTGGCTTGGGCTGAAGCCGCGCCTGCGGTCAAGGCCATCGCCGCAGCGATCAGACTGAGTTTGATTTTCATGGGGTTTGTCTCCTGTTTTGAAGTGAAAGGTGAATTGGTCAGCGGTACATGGCCTCGATTTGAGGGGCGTATTTTTTCTCCACCAATTTGCGTTTGAGCTTCATGGTGGGGGTCAGCTCTTCGTCTTCGGCAGTCAGTTGGGTGTCGAGCAACCAGAATTTCTTGATCTGTTCAACGCGGGCAAACTTTTTATTCACGCGCTCCATTTCGCCCTGAATGAGGGCCTGCACCTCTGCTGCGTGTGTCAAGCTGGCGTAGTTGGAGAAGGGCACATCGTTGTCTTGTGCGTATTTCTCCACGTTTTCCTGATCGATCATGATGATCACAGTGAGGTAAGCCCGTTTGTCGCCAATGACCACCGCGTCGGTGATGTAAGGCGAGAATTTCAGTTCGTTTTCCAGTTCGCTGGGGGTGATGTTTTTGCCCCCTGCCGTGATGATGATGTCTTTCATGCGATCGGTGATGCGGAAAAACCCTTCCTCATCCACCACACCCACGTCGCCCGTGTGCAGCCAGCCATCGGCATCGATGGTCTCAGCCGTTTTTTCGGGCAGGTTCAGGTAACCCATGAACACGTTGGTGCCGCGCACCAGGATCTCGCTGGTCACCGGGTCCAAGCGGACTTCGTTGAACACGGCGGCCGGGCCGATCGAGCCGGGTTTGATGTGGTTGGCGGGCACGCCAGTGGCGGCACCACAGGTTTCGGTCATGCCCCAAACTTCGAGCATGGGCAGCCCCAGCGCCAAGTACCAGCGCACCAAATCAGGTGAGATGGGGGCTGCGCCCGTGACCAAAAAGCGGGCCCGGTGGATGCCGATCATCTTGCGCACGTTGTTGAGTGCCAACCAGCGGGCGACATGAAAACGCAGTTTCAAGTGCGCAGGCACGGGTTGACGTTGCAACACCAATTCAGCCACCTGCTGGCCAACACCAATGGCCCAGCCATAAACAGCTTGCTGAAAACCGCCCGCTTCTTTGAGCGCGATCATCACTCCAGAATAAAACTTTTCCCACACACGCGGTACACCGGTGAACACCGTGGGTGCAATCTCCCGCACGTTTTCGGGCACGGTTTCAGGGTTCTCGACGAAGTTGAGTTTGGCCCCGGTGTACAGAGAGAAATACTCACCGCCCATGCGCTCGGCAATGTGGCACAGGGGCAAGAAACACATGCATTCATCGGTCTCATCGCGCGCAATCAGGGTGTTGTAACCCCGCACGCTGTAGACCAAGCCCCGGTGGCTGTGCATGCCGCCTTTGGGTTTACCGGTGGTGCCCGAGGTGTAGACCAAGATCGCCAGGTCCTCGGGCTGGCAAGCGGCTGTGCGCTGCGTGAGCATGTCGGGGTGCGATGCCAGATGCTCTCGGCCCAAAGCGCGCAAGTCATCCAGGCTGATCACCTGCGGGTCTTTGAACTCGCGCAGGCCGTCCATGTCGAACACGACGATCTTCTTCAAAAGTGGCAGCCTGTCGCGCACGGCCAGCGCTTTATCGAGCTGCTCGTCGTCTTCGACAAAAAGCACCGATGTGCCCGAGTCTTCACTCAGGTAATGCACCTGATCGGCGGCGTCCGTGGGGTAGATGCCGTTGGACACACCGCCGGCACTCAGCACAGCCAAGTCGCACAACACCCACTCGATGTTGGTGTTCGACAAAATGGACGCCGTGTGGCGGGCCTCAAAGCCCAGCGACATCAGGCCGTGTCCGATCTCGCGCACAGCCTGTGCGGTTTCGTTCCAAGTCCAGCTGCGCCAGATGCCCAGCTCTTTTTGGCGCATCCACACGTTGGGGCCACGGGCGGCCACCGCGTTCCAGAAAATCGCGGGGATGGTCTCACCCGCCATGACAATGTTTTTGTTGGGCAAAATGCCCGAGGCGTCCCAGAGGTTGCTCATCTCTTATCTCCAGGTTTTCTTCTTTTTCCAGCGGCGGTCGGCGCGCACGCCTTCTTCCTTCATGCCCAGATAGAACTCCTTGATGTCGTCCTTTTCACGCAAGCGGGCACAGGTGTCTTCCATCACGATGCGGCCGTTTTCCAGCACATAGCCGTAGTCCGAAGCATTGAGCGCCATGTTGGCGTTTTGCTCGACCAACAAGATGGTGGTGCCGCGTTCGCGGTTGATGCGCACAACGATCTCAAAAATCTCTTTGGTCAGCTTGGGACTCAAGCCCAAGCTGGGTTCATCGAGCAAGATCAGATCGGGGTTGGCCATGAGCGCACGGCTGATCGCCAACATCTGCTGCTGGCCGCCCGAGAGCAAGCCAGCGTCTTGCGCGGCACGTTCGCGCAAGATGGGAAAGTAGTTGAACACCACTTCCATGTCGCGGGCCACGCCATCGCGGTCGTTGCGGGTGAAGGCGCCCATCAGCAAGTTGTCGCGGATCGACAGCAGCGGGAACACTTCACGGCCTTCGGGCACATGCATCAGGCCGCGCTGCACGATCAGGGCCGGGTCCATCGCAGTGATGTTTTGGCCTTTGAACTCCACCGAGCCTTTGCGCGGGTCGATGATGCCGCTGATGGTTTTGAGGATGGTGGTTTTGCCAGCACCGTTCGAGCCGAGTACGGTGGCGATTTCGCCTTTTTTGACCTGCAGGCTCACGCCGCGGATGGCTTTGATCGGGCCATAGGCGCTTTCCACGTTGAGCAGTTTGAGGACGATGTTGTCGTCGTTCACGGCGGTGTTCATGCGGCCTCCGCTGTGTGGTTTTCGCGGCGCAGGCTGGACACATCGTCCACCGAGCCCAGATAGGCCTCGATGACGCCAGGATCGCTTTGCACCTGAGCGGGCGTGCCCGTGGCCAGCTCTTGGCCCTGGCTCATGGCCAGCACGCGGTCAGAGACTTTGGACACCAGGCCCATGTCGTGCTCGACCATCAGCACCGAAATGCCGAGTTCATGCTGGATGTCAGAAATCCAGAAAGCCATGTCTTCTGTTTCTTCGACGTTCAGACCCGATGAAGGCTCGTCCAGCAACAACAGCTTGGGCTCTGTGCACAGGGCACGGGCCAACTCGACCACCTTGCGCACACCGTAGGGCAAGCCCGCCACCATCGAATCCCGGTGATGTTGCAGGTCCAAAAAGTCGATGACTTCTTCAACCTTTTCACGCGCTTCGATTTCGGCGGCGCGGGTTTTGCTGCTGAAAAACATCTCGCTCCACAGCCCTGTTTTGCGGTGCGTGTGGCGACCGATCAAGAGGTTTTGCAGCACGGTGGCGTGCTCGAACAACTCGATGTTCTGAAAGGTACGCGCAATGCCCAGACCCGCAATGTTGTGCGGAGGCTGGTCGGTCAGACGAAGCGTACCGTCAGGTCCGGCGTAATCGATCACGCCGGTGGTGGGGGTGTAGATGCGGCTGATCAGGTTGAACACCGTGGTCTTGCCTGCACCGTTGGGGCCAATCAGGGTGAAGACTTCGCCGCGCTTGACGTCAAAACTGACGCTGTTCACGGCGAGCACACCGCCAAAGCGGACGCTCAGGTTTTGAGCAGAAAGGAGGATGTCGTCGTTCATTTGAGGCGGTCCGACTTCTGGAAGGATTTCTGGCGTTTGAACATGCCACGGCGGTAAAACGGGAACAACTGGAACCAGGTGCGCACCTTGAGCCAGCGGCCATACAGACCCAGCGGTTCAAACAACACAAAGGCAATCAGCACGATGCCGTAGACCGTGCCTTGCAAGCCCGTTGCCCCACCGATGGCGGCCGGCAAAAAGTCTTTGCCCATGGCAATCAGTTGGGGCATGACGATCAAAAAGATGGCCCCTAAAAACGCACCATGCACCGAACCCAAACCGCCAATCACCACCATCAAGAGCAAATCGATCGACTGGATGATGTTGAACTGATCGGGCGAGAGGAACTGGATCTTGTGCGCATACAAAGCGCCACCAATGCCCGCCAGCGCTGCCGACAAGGCAAACGACAAGGTCTTGTAGCGGGCCAGGTGGATGCCCATGCTTTGCGCCGAGATTTCGGAATCGCGAATGGCCACGAATGCCCGCCCAGTGGACGAGCGCAGCAGATTCAGGATGGCCAGCGTGGCCCCCACCGCCACCACCAAGCACAAGAAATAAAACTCTTCCGTGCTGTCCAGTGTCCAGCCCAGCATGGCCGGGGGGTTGACGCTCAGGCCGGCGTTGCCGCCAGTCATGTGTTCCCAGCGGGCAATGCCTTCTTCAACGATGAAGCCAAACGACAAAGTGGCCATGCCCAGGTAAATGCCTTTGACACGAAGCGCGGGCAAGCCCACCACCACACCCGCGATGGCAGAGAACAACCCGGCGCAAATCAGCGCCAGCGGAAAAGGCACACCGGCATTCACCATCACCGCTTCGGTGTAAGCCCCCACCCCCAAAAAGGCCGCATGCCCCATGGAGAACAAGCCCGTGAATCCTGCCAGCAGCATCAGCCCGAGGCCCACCACCGCGTAGATCAACACAAAGGTCAATTGGGCCAGCCAGTACTCGGCCACTACCCAAGGAGCCGCAATCAGGAACAGGGCCAGCAAGCTGTACCAGAAGACATGACCACCATGCTTGGCGAGCGTGATGTCTTGGTTGTATTGGGTTTTGAATATGAATCGCATGCTCGGGCCTCAGACTTTCTTGCGCAGTTTTTCGCCGAACAAGCCGTTGGGCTTGAGCACCAGCATGAGCAAGACCACGATGTAGGGGGCGATGTCCTTGAAGCCTTCGGGCAGGTAAAACCCCGACAGCGATTCGACGATGCCGATCACCAAGCCACCCACGATGGCGCCCGGCAAACTGCCAAAGCCTCCCACGACGGCCGCAGGAAAAGCCTTGAGACCGATGAAGCCCATGTTGGCGTGCACAAAGGTGATGGGTGCCAAAAGCAAACCCGCCACCGCCGCAACACCGGCCGCCAAGCCCCAGACCAAGCCGTTGAGGCTTTGGACCGGAATACCCATGTAATAGGCCGCCAACTGGTTCTGAGAAGAAGCCTGCATGGCGATGCCCAGCTTGCTGTACTTGAACATGGCAAACAGGCCCAGGCACAACACCGTGGTGAAGGCGATCACCACCAGCTGCTCGGCCGCGACCACCAATGAACCCATCTGCAAGACCTGCCCGGCATAGGGCACGGGCATGGTGTGGGTGTCGGTGCCCACATCGGGGATCATGGTGATCAGGCCGCGCAGCACATAGCCCACCCCAATGGTCAGCATCACGATGGAAAAAGCGGGTTGCCCCAAGATGGGGCGAATGACCAAGCGTTCGAGCAAGACGCCAAACACGCCCATGGCCACGATGGCGGCAGGCACCGAGACCCAGAACGGAAAACCCAGCCACGTCATGGCGCCAAGGCCCGCGAAGGCCCCGACCATCATCAGGTCGCCCTGGGCAAAGCTCACCGTTTCAGTGGCCTTGTAGATCAGCACAAAACCCAGGGCAATGAGTCCATAGATACAGCCCTGAGCTATCCCGCTGATCAGCAGTTGCAGCAATTGCACGCTTGTCTCCTTTTTTGTACTTCTGCCGTTTTACCTTGCACGTTGCGACTTTGAAAAGCCGCAACTGCATTTGCGAACGGTCGTGCGATTGTGTATGTCTTTCACGAGACTGACCCTAGGGGTTGTCCCCCATCCACAGTCACATGAGAGGCAGCAAGATGGGCGCATGACGCAATCCATACGCATTGGTTCCGGCTTGGGGTTTTATGGCGACAACTGGGAGCCCGTGGTCGCCAGCATCGAGCGTGGCGGCGTGCAATTCATCGCCAGCGACCATCTGGCAGAGCTCACCCTGGCCATCTTGCAAAAAGACCGGCAACGCGACCCCAGCTTGGGCTATGCCCGCGATGTGGTGCCTATGCTGCTGCGCCTGTGGCCCTTGATGCAATCGCGTGGTGTTCGCTTTGTTTGCAACGCAGGGGGCTTGAACCCGATGGGTGCAGCACATGCCGTACGCACTGCCTTGGCAACGCAAGGCTGGCATCCACGCATTGCCGTGGTGTCGGGTGACGACGTGCTGGACAAGCTACAAGATGGGCAAACTCACTTTGACCACATGATGAACGGTGCCGAGGTGAACAGCGTGCGCGAGCGCCTGGTCTTTGGCAACGCTTACTTGGGCGCACAACCCATCGTTGACGCGTTGGACCAGGGGGCCGACATCGTGATCACAGGGCGTGTGGCCGATGCAGCACTTTTTTTGGGACCGTTGGTCCATGCTCTGGGCTGGAAGCTGAGCGACGCCGCTTCTGCGCAAGATTTCAACCGACTGGCCCAGGGCCTCACGGTGGGACATTTATTGGAATGTTCGGGTCAGGGCAGCGGCGGCAATTTTGGCGACCAAAGCCATTGGCAAAACATCCCCGATCTGAGCCACATCGGCTACCCGATTGCCGAGGTTTTTGCCGATGGCACAGCCATCATCACTAAAGCACCCGGCACAGGCGGTTTGGTGAACTTTGACACCGTGCGCCAACAACTGCTGTACGAAGTGCACAACCCACACGCCTATTTTTCACCCGACGTCGTGCTCGACATGGGGCAGATTGAATTGGCTGATGAGGGCGACAACCGCGTGCGCTTGACGGGTGCTCAAGGCAGCGCACCCACTCCACAGCTCAAGGTCGTGGCGGGCTTCAAAGAGGGCTTCAAAGCCGACGTCACCTGGGGATTTTCTTGGCCTGATGCCTGGGACAAAGTGCAAGCGGCTGAAGCGATCGTCCGCACGCAGTTGCGTGAACGAAAAATCCCTTTTGATGAATTGTTTGTGGAGTACCCAGGCCTGAACTCCGCGCATGGTGCTTTGGCACCTTTGCCCACCACGGCCGAACTCAACGAACGGCATGAGATCTGGGTGCGCATGGTGTTGCGCACACCCAGCAAGACCGCTGCGGATGGCTTTGGCAGGCTCTTTCCCTGGATGGCCCTGAGTGGGCCGGCCTACACCTGCGGCTTTCAGGGCATGAACAGCAGCAGTGAATTGTTGGGCATTTGGCCTACGCTCATCGATCGACATCTTGTGAAAGCACACGTTGAAATGCTGGAGGTGCAAGCATGAACACCGCCCTGCGCATTCCGCTGGTTCAACTGGCCCACGCCCGCAGCGGCGACAAAGCCGACTGGGTGGACTTTGGCCTGTTCGCCTGGAACGAAGCGGGCTACCGCATCCTTGCACGAGAAGTGACCGCCGCCAAAGTACAAGCCCACTTTGCGCCCTGGCTGCCCGGCCAGGTCGATGCTTGGCCATTGCCCAATATCCTGGCCATGAAGTTCGTTTTGCATGGCGCATTGCAAGGCGGTGGCGCTCGCAACCTGCGTCTGGACAACTTGGGCAAAGCCATGGGCGCTGCCCTCTTGCGCATGGAAATCGAAGTCAGCCCCGAAGAACTCGAGCAGGCACAAAAAAGCCCCAGAAGGGGCTGGTGGCCCGAGGTGTCACCCCGGTCCTGAAAAATGGTCACCCCGGACTTGATCCGGGTGCCGTACATCAAACGCGCTCGATGATCAATGCAATGCCCTGACCCACGCCGATGCACATGGTGCACAGCGCGTAGCGGCCAGCGGTTTGCTGCAGACGGTTGATGGCGGTGGTGGCCAGACGCGCACCCGAAGCACCCAGCGGGTGACCCAGCGCAATCGCGCCGCCCCAGGCGTTCACGCGGGCATCGTCGTCTTTCAGGCCCAGCATGCGCAGCACGGCCAAGCCTTGCGCGGCAAAGGCTTCGTTGAGCTCGATCACGTCCATGTGGTCGATGGTCAGGCCGGTTTGCGCCAGCACCTTGAGCGTTGCGGGCGCGGGGCCAATGCCCATCACACGCGGGGCCACACCGGCTGTGGCCATCCCCACGATGCGGGCTTTGGGTGTCAGGCCGTTTTTGGCGGCCGTGGCTTCGTCGGCCAGCAGCAAGGCGCAAGCGCCGTCGTTGACGCCAGAGGCATTGCCTGCGGTCACCGTGCCGTCCGGGCGCACCACGCCTTTGAGCTTGGCCAGCGCTTCGAGGCTGGTTTCGCGGGGGTGTTCGTCGGTGTCCACAAGGATGGCGTCCCCCTTTTTCTGGGGAATGCTCACGCCCACAATCTCGCGGGCCAGGTGACCTGCCTTGATGGCGGCCACGGCGCGCAGCTGGCTGTTGTAGGCCATCAGATCTTGCGCTTCTCGTTCAATTTTGTAGTCGGTGGCCACGTTCTCGGCCGTCTCGGGCATCGAGTCCACGCCGTACTGGGCCTTCATCAACTTGTTGACAAAACGCCAGCCAATGGTGGTGTCATAGACCGCGTTGGAGCGGCTGAAGGCGCTCTCGGCCTTGGGCATCACGAACGGGGCGCGGCTCATGCTTTCGACACCGCCAGCAATCATCAAACCCGCTTCGCCCGATTTGATGGCGCGTGCGGCGGTGCCGATGGCGTCCAGACCCGAACCGCACAGGCGGTTGATGGTGGCACCCGGCACGTCGATCGGCAGGCCTGCCAACAAGCTGCTCATGTGGGCCACGTTGCGGTTGTCTTCACCCGCCTGGTTGGCGCAGCCGTACAGCACGTCGGTCACGGCGGCCCAATCCACATTCGGGTTGCGGGCCATCAGGGCGCGCAGGGGCACGGCGCCCAGATCGTCGGTGCGCACGCTGCTCAAAGCGCCGCCGTAACGGCCAAAGGGGGTACGGATGGCGTCGCAAATGTAGGCTTGGTTCATGTTTTAAGTCTCCGGAATTAAGTTGGATGCATTTTATTGCATGCTTCGGTGTTCGACTGAATTGATTCTAGGTCTTAACCCGTCTGAACAGAGGCTGGCGCTGCCCGCAGGCTACCCCGCCAAGACAGAGGACAATTCCCCCATGCTGATCCAACCCTCACAAGCCGATGTCCGGCGCTTTTTTTGCGGCGTCTATGCCAAGGCCAAGACCGCTGCTCCGCTCGAACCCATGGAAATGCTCGTCAGCCAGTGGATCGACGAACACCCCGAATACCATGCCGAACTGGCGGATGTCGATGCGGCGCTGGCCAGCATGCACCATGTCGATCCCAGCCGCGAAAACGCGTTTTTGCACCTGTCGATGCACCTGTCCATCAGCGAGCAATGTAGCATTGACCAACCACGTGGAATTCGTCAGTCGGTCGAATTGCTCACACACCGACTCAACTCATTGCACGACGCCCACCACCGAGCCATGGACTGCCTGGGCCGGATGGTCCACGAAAGCCAGCGCTCAGGGCGCATGCCTGACGGCGAAGCCTATATCGCGTGCGTACAGCGCCACGCGACCAAAGACTGATCAGATCAAGCCGACATGCGGCTCTTGATGTGCGCCAAGATGTCTGAAACAGCCACCTTGGACGCTTCAGCATCGCGGCGGTGCTGGTATTCAACCAACCCGTCTTTCAGTCCCTTGTCGCCAATGGTGACGCGGTGCGGCACACCGATCAGTTCCCAGTCTGCAAACATCGCTCCGGGGCGCTCGCCACGGTCGTCCAGGATCACGTCCACGCCGTCGGCCAACAAGGCAACGTAGATGCGCTCGGCCTCGTCCTTGACCGCTTCGCTGCGGTCCATACCGATGGGACAGACCACCACCGTGAAAGGTGCAATCGCGTCGGGCCAGATGATGCCGCGCTCGTCGTGGTTTTGCTCGATGGCGGCTGCGGGCAGGCGTGTCACGCCAATGCCGTAGCAACCCATTTCCAGGAACTGAGGCTTGCCGTTTTCGTCCAAGAAGGTGGCGTTCATGGCCTTGGAATACTTGGTGCCCAAATAAAACACATGGCCCACTTCGATGCCGCGCTCAATGGCCAGCTCGCCTTGGCCGTCGGGCGACTTGTCGCCTGCCACCACATTGCGGATGTCGGCCACCAAAGCGGGCTCGGGCAGGTCGCGGCCCCAGTTGACGCCGGTGATGTGAAAGTCTGGCTCATTGGCACCACAAATCCAGTCGGCCATGACGGCCACGTCGCGGTCTGCCACCAGATGCACGGGCTTCTTCAGGTTCAGGGGGCCGAGGTAACCCGGCTTGCAACCGAAGTGCTCTTCGATTTCGGCCAGGGTGGCAAAACGGAAACCGCCTTCCATGCCGGGCAGCTTGCCAACCTTGACTTCGTTCATGTCGTGGTCGCCGCGCAGCAACAAGAGCCAGACTTGCGATTTCACGATCTCGCCCTGCTCGTTCAGGGTGTCGGTGGCCAGCACCAGCGATTTGACGGTGGTGGACAGGGGCACGCTGAGCAAAGCGGCCACGTCTTCGCAGGTGCTCTTGCCGGGTGTGGCGGTTTGGGTCAAGGCTTGCGATGCCGCACCGCGTGGCTGGCTGGGGGCCAGCGCCTCGGCCTTTTCGATGTTGGCGGCGTAGCTGCTGGTGGGGCAATAGACGATGGCGTCTTCGCCGGTGGCTGCGATCACCTGGAACTCTTCGGACAGGTCACCACCGATGGCACCGCTGTCAGCCGCTACGGCGCGGTAGGTCAGGCCAAAGCGGTCAAAGATCTTGCGATAGGCTGCGGCCATCACTTGGTAGCTGGCCTTGGCGCTGACCATATCGCGGTCGAAGCTGTAGGCGTCTTTCATGATGAATTCGCGGCCACGCATCAGGCCAAAGCGAGGACGGCGCTCGTCTCGGAACTTGGTCTGGATTTGGTAGAAGTTTTTGGGCAGCTGTTTGTAGCTGCGCACTTCCTGGCGCACCACGTCGGTCACGACTTCTTCGCTGGTGGGCTGGATCACAAAATCGCGGCCGTGGCGGTCCTTGATGCGCAAAAGTTCCGGCCCCATCTTGTCAAAGCGCCCGGTCTCCTGCCACAGCTCGGCGGGCTGCACCACGGGCATGGTCATCTCGATGGCGCCTGCGCGGTTCATCTCTTCGCGCACGATGGCTTCGACCTTGCGGATCACACGCAAACCCATGGGCATGTAGTTGTAAATGCCTGCGCCCAGCTTCTTGATCATGCCGGCACGGGTCATCAGTTTGTGGCTGACCACTTCGGCGTCGGCAGGCGCTTCTTTGAGGGTGGTGATGAGAAATTGAGAGGCTTTCATGTGCAGGCAGTGCTGGTGCGATGGGCCGGGGAACCTGCCAGCGTGTGCAGAGCTCCTTGAAGTACAGCTTGCGCTGTGCATAATGGCCACAATTTAAAAATTTGGGGTTTGATTATGCTCGACCGAGACGGCTTCAGGCCGAACGTCGGCATCATCCTGTTCAACCAGAGAAACCAGGTTTTTTGGGGCAAACGCATACGTACGCACTCTTGGCAATTTCCGCAGGGTGGCATAGACCGGGGGGAAACTCCCGAGCAGGCCTTGTTTCGCGAACTCTGGCAGGACAGGGTGAAACGCCTCTTGCTTGATCATGCCAACGATGCCAGCGTCTTTCAACTATTCCCCTCTGAGGTCGCTCATGGATGAAATGCCCCTGTTGCGCGCTTTGCATGTCATCGGTGTCGTTTTCTGGATTGGCGGCGTGGCTTTTGTAACGACCGTCTTACTCCCCGCCGTGCGTGCGCTCAAGGAAGCGCCGGAGCGCGTTGCTTTCTTCGAATCGATCGAAACGCAATTCGCCTGGCAGGCCCGCATCAGCACCTTGCTGGTTGGCATCACCGGTTTTTACATCACCCATGCCTGGAATTTATGGGTGCGTTTCTCACAGCTTCAGTACTGGTGGATGCATGCCATGGTGGCGATCTGGGCGCTGTTTTCATTCATTCTGTTCATTGCCGAGCCGCTTTTTCTGCATCGTTGGTTCCTCGAGCGTGCCGCTCGCGATCCGGAAGGGACGTTCCGTCGCATCGAAATACTGCACCGTGTGTTGCTCTCGGTCAGTTTAATCGCTGTCTTTGGAGCGGTTTCGGGCAGTCATGGATGGGTTTGGCTGGCGAAGTAAAGCAAGCCAGTTTCAATGATCAGGCCAGGCTCACGCTGACCGTCACCACCTTCTCCTGTTCGCTGAGATCAGTCACCGTCACGCTGCGTTTCCCCTCGATTTCCTGCGCGAATAAAGCGCGGGAGAGCGGGTTGATGAAGTCGGATTCAAGCTGGTTGCCGATGCCGCGCCCGCCGTTCGACAGATCGCGCCGGCAGCGTTCGAGCAGGCTATTGCGGACTTCTGCGGTCAACTTCAATTCCAGCCTGAATTCCTCCTGCAGGCGGCGCGCGATGTTGTTCAGCATGCCGTTGAAAATCAGTTCGCTGACTTCCGGCGTGATGAAATTGAAGACGACGATGTTGTCGCCGATGCGGTTGAGAATTTCCGGGCGCGAGAGGCGGAACTTGAAGTAATCACCAATCGCCCCGCGCACCTTGGCTTCGACCACTTCGTAATCGTCGCCGGGCCGCACATTCTGGATGCGCTGGCCGCGTTCGTCTTCAACGTAAATGCCGAGGTTGGAAGTGAAAACGAGGATGGTTTCCGAGAAGTAAGCGGTATCGCCGCGTCCGTCAGTCAGGCGGCCGTCTTCGAGAATCTGCAGGAATTTGTCGAGGATGCGCGGATGGGCCTTTTCGATTTCGTCGAAGAGCACGACGGAAAAGGGTTTTTCGCGCACGGCATTGGTCAGTTCGCCGCCGGCATCGAAACCGATGTAACCGGGCGGGGCGCCGAGCAGGCGGGCGCCGGCGTGTTCCTCGGCAAATTCGCTCATGTCGAAACGGATGTAGGCGCGTTCGTCGCCGAAGACCAGTTGGGTCAGCGTCTTGGCCAATTCCGTTTTGCCGACGCCAGTGGGGCCAGCGAAGAACAGCACGCCGCGCGGTCGGCTGCCGCCACTGCGCGCTTGCGCGCCGGTCAGGCCCATCACCGAGCGTTTCAGGATGTCGAGCGTCTTGGTGACAGCGGCGTGCTGGCCTTTGACGCGGTCTTCAATGAAGGCACTGCCGTCGCGGATTTTTTCGCGCAGGTAATCCTTGCGCCATGGATTGTCGAGGGCGCCGACCTTGTAACAGCGCACGGCGTCGTCAATGGCCGCGATGCCGAGGCCCTGGCGGGTGGCCAGTTCGGTGATGTCGGAAAGCGCGCTGAGCGACATGCCTTCGGTGCCATCGGTGAAGGATTTGACGAATTTGTCGCGGTCGACCGCAGCTGCCGTGGCAAAACCGCCGAACAGTGGCGCCAGTAATTGAGCGGCGGCCTGACGGCTTTCGTAATCCGGTTTGGCGATGATCAGGCTGGCGACGCGTTCGCTGTCGAGGGCAAACCACGAAGGCAGATCTTGTGCGCGATTGACCAGCCAGAGCACGGGGTTGAAGGCGGGCAGGCCGCCGCCTTCTTTCGGCACGACGGGCGCGGCGTTGATGGAGAGCTTTTCGGCAGCGACGAAGAAGCGATGTTCGCCTTCGGCCAGATGATCGGGCGAACGGGTCAGGCGCGAGGCGAAATCGAGGACCAGCGCGCAACGGGCTTCGCGCTGGGCGGTGAGGTTTTTCATCAGATTGCTCAGCGTTTCCAGTGCTTGCCAGGCGGCTTTATAACTGACACCCGCGCCACGTGCCGCCTCGGAAATCGAGCCAACCTCACCTATGCGTCTCAGGATATCCAGACGTTTGTCTGCGACCTCATGACCTAATGCCTGCGCGTACTGGAGTGGTGTTCTCAGCATGAATTGATTTTGTTAGTGGGAGATGGAATCGTTATACCAAAAAGGAATAGCGATGCTACACTTCGTTATTCTATATTGGAATAGCGAGATTTGACATGCTCAGAAAAATACAACTGCTGCTCGCTTTATTTGGATTTTGCCTTGCTGCAGAAGCTGCAGTAATAAATGTTGCCGTTGCGTCAAACTTTACAGCTCCGATGAAAATAATCTCAGCAGTCTTTGAACAGCAAACAGGTCACAAAGCGATTCTAGCTTTTGGTTCCACCGGACATTTTTTTACACAAATCAAGAATGGGGCTCCTTTTGATATTTTGCTGG
>ERZ1034363.532-NODE-532-length-26186-cov-6.443027_pt1 | contig 26186 bp, 25 predicted proteins | sample MGYA00520616_ERZ1034363 | MGnify/ENA primary metagenome ERZ1034363 (study PRJEB33736, sample SAMEA104284506) | Azolla filiculoides | biome: Urban; feature: Water surface; material: Ditch water | place: Netherlands | collected 2015-10-28 | depth 0-0.1 m ... | reverse complement strand
GACCACTGCAGCGCCATCCGCCGAGTGCTTGAAGCCGGCAAACTGGGTGAAACCTACAACGTCGGTGGCTGGAATGAGAAAGCCAACCTAGACGTCGTTAACACCCTGTGCGCCATCCTCGACGAACTCAAACCGCGTGATGATGGCCAAAGCTACGCCACGCAAATCACTTTCGTTCAAGACCGGCCTGGCCACGACCGCCGTTACGCCATTGATGCCCGTAAGCTCGAAAAGGAACTGGGCTGGAAGCCGCAGGAAACTTTCGAGACCGGTATTAAGAAAACCGTACAGTGGTATCTGGACAACCAGGAATGGGTCAACCACGTCACCAGTGGTGAGTACCGTCACTGGGTAGAAACACAGTACGCGACACAGGACGCTTAAAGCATCGTCATGGGTTTCTATAAAAAAATCTTGTTGCTCGGTAAAGACGGTCAGGTTGGCTGGGAGCTTCAACGTGCCTTGGCCCCATTAGGGGATCTTACATCGCTCAATCGCAGTGAGTGTGATCTGGCTAATCCAGATCAGATTCAAGCTGTATTGGAAAAGTTTGAACCAGAAGTCATCGTCAATGCGGCGGCCTATACCGCTGTTGATAAGGCGGAAGAAGACACGACGGCTGCGCGACGCATCAATGCCGATGCCGTGGGAGAGCTTGCGCTGTACGCCCGGGAAATGGGTTCGCTGCTGGTGCATTACTCTACAGACTATGTATTTGATGGCAGCAAACCCGAAGCATATGTTGAGGATGACCTGACCAACCCGCTCAGTGTTTACGGCAAAACCAAGCTCGAAGGCGAAGAAAAAATCCGTGCTGCCTTGTGCCGCCATTTGATCTTCCGTACCAGCTGGGTCTATGCGGCCCGCGGCGGTAATTTTGCCCGCACCATGCTCCGCCTAGCGCAGGAGCGCGAAACGCTTAACGTGATCGACGACCAGATCGGTGCGCCGACCTCGGCCGAACTGATTGCTGACGTAACGGCCCATGCGCTACGCGATGTGCTATCGGGACGCGCACCGGGTGGTACCTATCATCTGGCTGCTGCCGGCGAAACCAGTTGGTATGGGTACGCCAAGTTCGTGACAGACCGTGCGCGGGCCCAAGGACAAAACCTAGCGCTGGCTGTGGATGGCTTAAAGCCTATTCCAGCCACGCAATACCCGCTACCTGCTCAACGGCCACAGAACTCGCGGTTGAATACCCATCTGCTGGAACGCAGCTTTGCACTCAAGTTGCCACATTGGCAGCAGGGTGTTGCACGCGTCCTTGATGAATGGCAATCCAACTAACTGATTTGATCTGATAATAACGACACTATGACCATGATCGATTTCTCTAAAACACGTTTGCTCGTTGTCGGCGATGTCATGCTGGACCGATACTGGTTTGGTGAGGTCTCACGTATTTCTCCGGAAGCGCCGGTACCGGTTGTTCATGTCAGCAAGGAAGAAGTACGACCTGGTGGCGCAGCTAACGTAGCGCGCAATATCGTAGCACTCGGTGGTCAAGTTTCTTTGCTATCCGTTGTTGGCACTGATGAAGCAGGCCAAACCCTGCGTGGCCTGTTGGAAGAGGCTGGGGTTGCCACTGGGCTACATGACGACGAAGGTATTCGTACCACGGTTAAATTGCGCGTACTGGGGCGTCAACAGCAATTGCTTCGTATCGATTTTGAAACTTCCCCGTCGCATGAAGTCCTGCAAGCCAAGCTGGCCGACTTCGAACGTCAACTGCCGGATCATGATCTCGTTATCCTTTCCGATTACGGCAAGGGGGGGTTGACCCACATTACGAAAATGATCGAGCTTGCCAAGAAAGCGGGCAAGCGAGTGCTGGTTGATCCGAAGGGTGATGACTACGCCCGTTACGCCGGCGCCAGCCTGCTCACGCCGAATCGTTCTGAGCTCCGTGAGGTTGTGGGCAAATGGGACAACGAAGCAGATCTTAAAGCCAAGGTCGATACGCTTCGTGACAAACTTAATCTAGAAGCGCTGCTGCTCACGCGTAGTGAAGAGGGTATGACGCTCTTCCGTCCGGAAGGCACCTTCAATCAAGCTGCCAAAGCCCGTGAAGTCTTTGACGTCTCAGGTGCCGGTGACACCGTGATTGCCACGCTGGCGCTTATGCTGGCCAGTGGTGCAGATTACCCTGAGGCGGTACGCGTTGCTAACCTGGCTGCCAGCATTGTAGTTGGCAAACTGGGTACGGCTGTCGTTACCCATGACGAGCTGCAACAGGCGCTCTAACAGAATCGCATTTACAGAATAATCGGAGAACTACATCATGGCTGTTCTTGTTACGGGTGCTGCCGGTTTTATCGGCGCTAACATTGTTAAAGCACTCAATGAGCGCGGTATCAATGACATCATTGCCGTTGATAACCTGACCAACGCAGCCAAGTTCCATAATCTTGTTGATTGTCAGATCAGCGACTATTTCGACAAGCGTGACTTTATGCCTCGCCTGTTAGCAGGTGACTTTGATGGCGACATCGACGCCATTCTGCATCAGGGTGCCTGCTCAGACACCATGGAGCATGATGGCCATTACATGATGGAGAATAACTACCGTTACTCCCTCGATCTGCTTGATTGGGCTCAGGATCAAGATGTGCCGATGTTGTATGCCTCCAGTGCGGCCACCTATGGTGGTAGCACGGAGTTCCGTGAGGAACCCGGTTGCGAAGCACCGCTTAACGTCTATGGTTACTCGAAACTGCTATTTGATCAGATCGTACGGCGTCGATTGAAAGACAGTACGACGCAGATCGCCGGTTTCCGTTACTTCAACGTTTATGGACCCCGTGAATCGCATAAAGGCCGTATGGCCTCTGTGGCGTTTCATAACTTCAACCAGTTCAATGAGCATGGCAAGGTCAAGCTGTTCGAAGGTTCCCATGGTTATTCGAATGGTGGCCAACAACGCGATTTCGTTTTTGTCGAAGACCTTGTTAGGGTTAACTTGTGGTTTCTGGAAAATACCCACGTATCGGGTATCTTCAACCTAGGCTCTGGTAACGCACAAAGTTTTAATGATGTTGCCGCTGCTACAGTGAACACCTGTCGTCGACTGAAAGGCGATAGCGAACTTTCTCTTAATGAACTGGTCGCCCAGGGGCTGATTGAATACATCCCGTTCCCTGAGGCACTAAAGGGCAAGTACCAGGCATATACCCAGGCGGATCTATCGCGTCTGCGTAAAGCCGGTTACGACCTGCCTTTCCACACCGTCGAAGAGGGCGTAAGCAAGTACGTTGAGTGGCTGCATGCCAATCCGCCCAAACTATAAAACCCTGGCCGATACAGTCGGCAATACACCGCTGGTGCGCGTTCAGCGTCTCGATGCGGCACAGGTGACGGCGCAAAACAGTGTGGTGCTGGCCAAGCTGGAAGGCAATAACCCGGCGGGTTCAGTAAAAGATCGTCCGGCGTTGTCGATGATCATGCATGCCGAAGCGCGTGGCCATATAAAGCCAGGGGATACGTTGATTGAAGCCACCTCTGGCAACACGGGTATTGCCTTGGCGATGGCTGCGGCGATACGCGGCTACAAGATGATTCTGGTGATGCCAGAAAACCAGACTGTAGAGCGGCGCCAAACCATGAAAGCCTTTGGTGCGGAACTGGTTCTAACGCCCGTGACCGGCAGTATGGAAATGGCACGTGACGTGGCTAACCGTATGGTCGCCGAGGGTAAGGGCATCATCCTCGACCAATTTGCGAATCCTGATAATCCGGTCGCGCATTACGAAAGTACAGGTCCGGAGATCTGGCGGGACACAGCAGGGCAGATCACCCACTTTATTTCCAGCATGGGTACTACTGGCACGATCATGGGTGTGTCACGTTATCTCAAAGAGCAGAATCCGAATATTCAGATTATTGGCGTACAGCCCAAAGATGGCGCACAGATTCCCGGTATTCGTAAATGGCCAGAAGCTTATTTGCCCAAGATCTACGACAAGACACGTGTCGATGAACTGATCTATGTAGGGCAGAGCGAGGCTGAGGCCATGACTCGCCGATTGGCTGCAGAGGAAGGAATTTTCTCCGGGATATCCTCTGGTGGTGCGATGTGTGTGGCACTACAAATTGCCCGCACCAACCCGAATGCCACCGTGGTCAGCATTGTCTGTGACCGTGGCGATCGTTATCTCTCCTCTGGCGTCTTTGTTGATTAACTGCGGTCGTTGAAAGCAACCTCATGGTTCCTATACTGGTCTTTGACATTGAAACCATTCCTGATGTTGCGGGACTGCGCAACCTCAATGACTTACCGGCAGAGCTTACTGATGACGAAGTGGCTGAGTTAGCCTTTCAGCAACGTCGGGCACAGGGTGGCAGTGACTTTTTGCCGCATTACCTGCACCGTGTTGTAACAATCTCCTGCGCTTTTCGCAGTGATGCCGGTTTCAAGGTCTTTTCACTGGCAGCCCCTGAGCTGGAAGAGGCTGCCATCATCCAGCGTTTCTTTGATGGTCTGGAGCGGTTGACGCCCGTGTTGGTTTCCTGGAACGGCGGCGGTTTTGATTTACCCGTGCTGCACTATCGCGGTCTCATGAACGGCGTAAGCGCACCACGTTACTGGGACCAGGGCGAGGGTGATTTTTCGGATTCCCGTGAATTCAAATGGAACAACTATGTCAGTCGTTACCATGCGCGTCATACCGACCTCATGGATCTGCTGGCACTATTCCAGGCGCGCGCCAGTGCGCCACTCGATGCCATGGCCAAACTCATGGGCTTCCCGGGTAAAGTGGGCATGGCCGGTAACTTGGTCTGGCCTACCTGGCAAAAAGGTGAGTACGACAAGATTCGCGACTACTGCGAAACCGATGTAGTAAATACCTACCTGGTCTACAACCGCTTCCGCCTGATGCGTGGGGAAATCACCCGCGAACAGGCCGATGCGGAAGAGGCTCTAATCCGAACAACGCTACAGGAAACGCCGGGCACCCACTGGCAGGAGTTTCTGGCCGAGTGGACCGTCAAGGCTGGCTAAGGGGAGCTAACTGGCTCCAGAGGCTGCGCTCTGCTATAATCGCGCCCTTCGGACAGGTGGATGAGTGGTTTAAGTCGCACGCCTGGAAAGCGTGTTTAGGGTAATACCCTAACGCGGGTTCGAATCCCGCCCTGTCCGCCAGTAAGCTTGTTTTACCTCAATTAGAAGCCCCTGCCGGGGCTTTTTTGTTGTCCTAAAGGCTCTGACTATGAATTTTGTTAGCAAACGCATCAACACGCTGGTTGCCTTATGTTTTGCCTTAACTGGTTTAACGCAATTAGCCTATGCTGAAAGCACATCGACACAAAACAGCGCTAAATCCTCAAAAGAATCTGATGTCGTGAAGCAACGCCGTGAAATTCTGCAGATGCGGGATGCAACCCTCAAGCGCCTGTATAAGATAAAGCCTGCTGTGCGTAACGAAATTGCCAATGCCGATGGTTATGCCGTGTTTGATTCTAACCAGGCTAATGTGATCCTGTTGGTTGCGGGTAGTGGTGAAGGTGTATTAATCGATAACGCAACTGGCCAGCCAACGTTCATGAAAATGAAGCGTTTGGGTACGGGCCCCGGGGTTGGTTTCAAAAAGTACAAACAGGTGCTGGTTTTTAAAAGCCGCAAACTAGTCGATACCTTTAAGACTGTCGGTGCAGATGTCACGGCAAGTGGTGATGCCACCTTAAAGCTATCAGAACATCAGGAAGGCAAAGTTCTGGATACCGCCGTATCGCTGGATCCTTTGATTTCTGTATATCAAATCACAGACAAGGGCGCCCTATTGCAAGCCAATTGGGGTGGTATGGCTTATTTGCCGGATGACACCCTGAATAAAGGTTTGGCCCCGGCTAAAAAGGAACAGTGATGGCAACGCCCGTATCAGAACAGGCAGCATTGTTGGCCAAACAGATGGGTGTTGAGTCGCCCAGCGCCGAAGTGATTGAGGTTTATACCCGGATTCTGGCGCGCACTTCTCTGGTTATCCCTTTAGGTCCAACGCGTTCAGTAGCGCGGGGTAATGCCGAAGATGGCCGGGAGTTTCCAGATGAGAAGGACTACACCTTTTTTAAAGAAATGTTGGACAAGACTGCGATCAACGAGTTTTTCCAGCACGAAGATTGGGGTAGCCATCGGGTACTGATGGATACCTTTGCCATCGACGAATCACATACGGTGCCAGCCTATCGGGTTTTCTGGAATGAACGTCAGCGCTTTCTGTCAGATCATAACGACCTAGAGGCGTTTAAGACGATCGTTGAGCCGATGGTGGCTTCCGTTTCAATGCTGCTAGGGGTGGATTGGGCGACCTGGGCATTAGATGTGGGTCAGCCGAATAAAGGCCAATCGCAGTCGTAACGAGAAGAATATCCGAAGCAGCTGCCTAATCTATTGGGTAGGCGCTGCCTTAAGGATAAGCAGCCCTCTGTTTTTGCCGCTATCAGGGTCCATGGTTTGCATGGCTGCCAGTAGATCTGTCGTTTTTACCCAGAATGGTGGGTATTTAAATTTTGCGACATCCAGGATAAGTACAGAGTCTGTTGCCGTGTCATAGGCGGCAATCGGTGAAAAGTGGCCCGTGCCGGCCTGATTAAGGGTTGCTCTATTGAAGTTGACGAGGATACGTTGGTTACTATCGGACAGATTGGCGCGGATTAAATCTCGGAATGTAGATTCGTTTAGAGTGTCACCGTAATAGATGGTTGAAGCGACCCCAAGTTTGTCTAGAAAAAGTGCCATCTGCTGCAGTGTAAGTCCTGCGCGCATCACCTCAGATCGGCTTTTCACTTTGCTTGTGGCATCTGTGAATAGGCTATCTTGGGTAAAGTAGGCATAGCTGCCAAGTTCGCTGGTTTTAGGACGTTTAATAGTCGGTAAGCTGTTGAGCGCTGCTGCCATACTGGCTGGTCCGCAGAAACCAAGATTCTCCTGAACGTCAACAAAGTTCTCGATGAGGAAGTATTGTTGATTCATGTCTGCATTCAGAAGGCGCTGCGCACCTTGTTTCGAGTTAAGGTAAACCAGATCACCGGCAATCGCTGCCTGCAATGAGACCAAAGCAACTGCGGTGGCAAGGAGAAAGCGTTTGATTAAGCTGGTTTTCATCGTGGAGACCAAGGGCGTAATTCGCTAATGAATGTTTAAGGTGTTAGGGGTAATTTAATCATAGTTAAGCATTTGAGCGATTTTGCTGACGGTTTATGTGGCATTCGGTATTCTGCTAAACAGAGCTCGTATTAAGAGAGGTGTAGTTTGAAAAACCTGACAGCTAGATCACGTTATCTCATTGCCGGTGTGGTCTTGTCTCTATTAATGGCAGGACCTTTCCTGGCGATTGCTGTCTACGCATGGGCAGAGGGAACGCTTGAACACCGGGTAATATTTACGCATTACTTTCAACAGCTATTCCCCCTCGGTATATTGTTGACTGCCTTGGCTCTGGCGCTTGGATTTGCGATTCTGAACGGCTTGTTTAGAGCCTATGTCACAGGCATGGCAGCAACCGCCGAGCAATTAAAGGTGATGCTCAGCAGCAACCGAGATCTGCGTGTTGAAGAGCAAGGCCCGCCCGAATTGCGTGAAGTAATCGGTGCCATGAATCGACTGGCCGATCAGCGTGATCATAAAATTGATGAGATAGAGGCCAGAATTGCCGAGCAACGTTCGATGTATCAGGCCTTATGTGATCGTTCGGTTGGTTCTTCGATACTCGATCGACCGCTAGATAGTTTGGTATATACCGCTTTTGATACTGAAACTACGGGTCTACAGCCAGGCAAGGGTGACGAGATCATCCAGATTGGGGCATTGCGTGTGTCGGATGGTGAGATTCATGCAGACCAGGCTTTTGAGGCTTTGATTGACCCACTGCGACCGATTAGTCCGGAAAGTGAAAAGATTCACGGCATCTCGGACGCAAAGGTCCACGGCAAGCCAACGATTAATCAGGTGCTGCCCGAGTTTTACGACTTTTGTGAAGGCAGTGTGTTGCTAGGACATAACGTGGCTTTTGATATGCGTTTTCTGCAGCTGAAGGAGGAGAGTGCACGGGTGGTATTTCGACAACCGGTTATTGATACGCTGCTCTTATCTGCAGTGGCTTATCCAAATCAACCGCATCATAGCCTGGAAGCCAGTATGGCCTTGCTAGGTGTGGAGATTGAACACCGACATAGTGCCTATTCAGATGCTGTGGCGACGGCCCAGGTATTTCTTAAACTGGTACCGCTCCTGGAAGAGCAGGGCATTATTACGCTTGGCCAGGCCATAGCGGCATCCCAGAAAACACCCTATGCACGGCTGGCTTATTAGCCACTATAGGACATATGAATCGCGCTTTAGTTAAACGTTTAGCTTTGTATCTGGCAACCGGTATGGTTGCACTCTGTCTATTGGTCTGGGCTTTGGGTGTCACTGTATTGCCCAGCCTGGTACGTGCTGAAATTGAAAAGTATGGTCAGGGGATTGGCTACACGATTGAAGTTGGCGATGTTCATATCTCACCTTTAACGTTGGCGGTGGCCGCATCGGATTTGAAGATTAAATCGGCTACTGATGGAGAGTTGCTGGTAGTTAAAAGCGCCAGCCTTGATCTCAAGTTCTGGCCGCTCTTGGCCGGTGAGTTACATTTTGGAACGATTGCACTGGGGGCGCCTCATATAGAGATACGCCAGATCAGTGGCAAGCAGCCAACATGGAACTGGGTCAGATTCACCGATGCCATTGCCGGCCCAGCGGATACACCCCCATCGAATATCAAAGTAGCGATTGATGCTTTGAAGATCGATGAAGCCAGAATTACTATTCGCCAGGGACAACGGCAATTCGCGCTGGGGCCAATCAGTTTTGCGCTCCATGATTATCGCAATGCGGGGGAAGATGGCCGGGTCGGCGGGCTGGCCTCAAACTATGCAGTTAACCTCGGAAGGGTGAACATTCCTCTGCCAGGGCAAGATGGTTTGCCAGCGCGTGCGTTGGAACTAAAGCATGTCTCGCTCATTGGCAGCGCGCATCAAAAAGCCAACCAGGATTACCGAGTGAACATCGATGTTCAGGCGGATACGGGAAAGATTGCAAGTCGTTGGGATATCGACGCCAAATCCGGAGATGTCAAAGCCCATATTGAAGTGGCTCAACTGCCTGTGGCTCCTTTTGTGGTGCTGGCGCCAACCTATAAAGCATTGCAGACCGAATCAGGTACCGTAAATGCCACATTGGATTTGTCCATCAATGCTAATCAAACCAGCCTGACCGGCAGTAGCGTTATAGATAATCTGGATATCCGCATGGCGGGCGCCAAGGAGACATTGCTCGGTTGGAATAGGGCACAGGTTGATCAGTTAACCCTTAATTTACCGGCAAACGATTCACAGGCGGGTTCGCTCAGTATTGCTGAAATTACGCTGGTGCAACCAGTCAGCCGATTTGAAATTGATCCTCATCACATGAGTAACTTCCGGGAGTTGTTCAATAAGCCCGGTTCGACACCCCCCGTTGAAGTCGTTAAATCGCCAGGGCCGACGTTTAGATATGACGTGCGGGCGATTCGTTTACAAAATGGACTTATGCATTTTGCGGATCAATCAATACGCCCCGAGTTTGTAGTCGATATCAATGCACTAAACGGCTACCTGCTGGGCGTTTCGAATCAGCCCAACCAGTATGCATCATTGGCAATTGATGGGCGAGTCGGTAAAGCCGGCAGTTTGCGTGGCCGTGGGCAACTCGCCTTTGATGATCCAAGATTAAACAATGATGTGGCTTTGCTCTTCAAGAGCATTTCATTGAAGTCAATTAATCCGTACACCATGACTTTTGCGGGATACAAGATCGATTATGGCCGTATCGATGTGGATCTGCATTACGTCACCAAGAATGGTCAGTTGCAGGGCAACAATCGATTCGTTATCAAGAAAATCAAACTGGGCGAAGAAGTGCCTGATTATCAGGGTACGCGTTTACCGCTGGGCTTAGCGATTGCTTTACTGGAAGACTCCGATGGGATGATCGATGTCAATATTCCGGTAGAGGGCAATGTCAATGATCCGGACTTCAGTGTGGGCCATCTGGTCTGGCAAGCAGTGAAGACGGTACTTAATAATCTTGTGACAGCACCGTTCAGGGTCATTGGCTCCTTGCTCGGCGTTGAGAATATGAGGCAGATTACTTTTGCGCCGGGTGAGAGCGTGTTGCTGCCCGCAGATCAACAGAGCCTTGAGAAATTGGCGAGCGTTTTGGTGAAGCGACCCGGGTCCCGCGTAGTCATTCAGGGCAGCTATGATCCTGCAGTAGATGCACCGGCTATAGCGCGCGCTATGGCAGACCGCGCCATATTTGCGGCTTCAGGTATCAAGATTGATGTGAATGAACCGCTGCCGACACCTAATTTAACCGATCCAGCCCTGCGCACGGCGATGCGTAGCGTTTATGCTACCCAGGTGGGTCGGGTAAAACTGGGTCAGCGTTTGCTGATGCTGCCAGATACGCCTGAGCGAGACCAGCAGTTGCGTCAGGAGCTCATTGATAGCTACCAGATTGGTGATGCACAACTTAGGCAATTGGCCGATGATCGCGCCAAGCAGGCGCAGCAGGTTATGCTCGCCGCAGCTCCGGAGCTAAAGGAGCGCGTAACGCTAGGGGAGCCAGTCCAGGTGAGTGCCGATGGTAAGGCAATTGCCCTAGTGATCGAGATCCTACGTAATTGACAACAAAAAGCCCACCGAGAGGTGGGCTTTTTGCGATAGCTGCAACGCAATTAAGCGCGAGCAGCTTTCAGTGCAGCGTTGAGCGTAGCGCTCGGACGCATGACAGCCTTTGTCTTTTCAGAATCAGCCTTGTAGTACCCACCAATGTCGACTGGCTTTCCTTGAACAGTCTTCATCTCGGCTACGATCTGGGCTTCGTTGTTAGTGAGTGCTTTGGCCAGTGGCTTGAAGTGATCAGCCAGTGCCTTATCTTCAGTTTGGTTAGCAAGCTCTTGAGCCCAGAACATGGCCAAATAGAACTGGCTGCCACGGTTATCAAGCTCCCCTGTTTTTGGCGAAGGCGACTTGTTGTTGTCCAACAGTTTGCCTGTAGCGGCATCCAGAGTCTTAGCCAGCAGTTTGGCGCGTTCGTTGCCAGTCTTGATGCCAAGATCTTCCAGCGATACGGCCAGTGCCAGGAACTCACCCAGTGAATCCCAACGCAGATGGTTTTCTTCGGTGAGCTGCTGCACGTGCTTCGGTGCCGAACCGCCGGCGCCTGTTTCGTACATGCCACCACCGGCCATCAGCGGTACGATCGACAGCATCTTGGCTGAGGTGCCCAGTTCCATGATCGGGAATAGGTCGGTGAGGTAGTCGCGCAGGATGTTACCGGTAACCGAGATGGTATCCAGGCCGCGGATAACGCGTTCAAGCGTAAAGCGCATGGCGCGAACCTGCGACATGATCTGGATGTCTACCCCGGTGAGATCGTGATCGATCAGGTTCTTTTTAACCTTCTTGATCAGTTCGGCTTCATGAGGACGATATGGATCCAGCCAGAAGACAGCGGGTGTATTCGAGTTGCGGGCACGGGTAACGGCCAGTTTGACCCAGTCACGGATCGGCTCGTCCTTCACCTGGCACATGCGCCAGATGTCACCCTTCTCAACGTTCTGAGTGAGCAGGACTTCGCCCGTGTCGATATCGATGATATTGGCGATACCGTCTTCGGCGATTTCAAAGGTTTTGTCGTGTGAGCCGTATTCTTCAGCCTTCTGTGCCATCAGACCGACGTTGGGTACGGTACCCATGGTCTTAGGATCGAAGTTACCGTTGGTCTTACAGAAGTTGATCATCTCCTGATAGATGCGGGCGAAGGTTGATTCCGGCATGACGCACTTGGCATCATATTGCTTACCATCGGCACCCCACATCTTACCGCCAGCACGGATCATGGCAGGCATGGACGCATCAACGATGATGTCGTTAGGCGAATGGAAGTTGGTAATGCCCTTGGCCGAGTCGACCATGGCGAGTTTTGGACGGTGTTCCTGGCAAGCGTGCAGGTCACGTACGATCTCATCGCGTTGCGACTCTGGTAGTGCTTTGATCTTTTCGTACAGATCCACCATGCCGTTGTTGACGTTGATGCCCAGCTCTTCAAACAGTTTGCCGTGTTTCTCGAAGGCTTCCTTGTAGAAGATTTTGACGCAGTGACCAAAAACGATCGGGTGCGAGACCTTCATCATGGTCGCTTTAACGTGCAGCGAGAAGAGGATGCCGGATTTACGGCAATCTTCTAACTCTTTTTCGTAAAAGGCACACAGCGCCTTTTTGCTCATGAACATCGAATCGATAATTTCGCCGGCCTGGAGGGCAACCTTTTCTTTGAGAACCGTGGCTTTGCCGCCCTTGGCGATGAGCTCCATGCGGACATTACGGGGTTTGTCCAGTGTCATTGACTTCTCACCGTGGTAGAAGTCACCACTATGCATGTGCGACACATGTGATTGCGACCACTGGTTCCAGACGCCCATCGAATGAGGGTGTTTGCGGGCGAAGTTCTTAACCGCCTGCGGCGCGCGGCGATCCGAGTTGCCTTCACGTAGTACTGGGTTAACTGCCGAGCCCAGACACTTACCGAAGCGCTTGGCGAGTTCTTTTTCTTCGGCAGTCTTCGGGTCTTCGGGGTAATTAGGGATCGCGTAGCCCTTGGCTTGTAGTTCTTTAACGCAGGCCTTGAGCTGGGAAACCGAAGCGCTGATGTTCGGCAGCTTGATAATGTTGGTGTCCGGTTGCAGTGTTAGCTTGCCCAATTCGGCAAGGGTATCTGGCACTTTTTGGTCGTCTTTGAGGAATTCGGCAAATTCAGAGAGGACACGGGCAGAAACCGAGATATCGCTCTTAACAATTTCGATGCCGGCCGGGTCTGTGAACGTGCGGATAATCGGCAGGAATGCGCAGGTGGCGAGCAGTGGTGCCTCGTCCGTGAGCGTGTAGATAATCTTCGACTTCTTGTCAGCCATGGTGTCCCCTTGAATTCAAGTAGTTATGATGGGCCCGTTGTGCGAGCCTTTTTTGGTTGCCTTTTGGTTAATCCGGCTAACTTGTGAGTATCCGCACCGGAGGGCCGCTCGTCAATGCCTTCAGACGTTTTTCAGGCGCCAAAGCGAGGTGATTTCTGCGGTTCTGGCTTTGTGCAGCGCATCAGTGTTGTTGCGTGTTTTAGGGTGATTCGGCCGCGCATCCATTCTGTCGATTACAGTCAAACCAGCCGCGCTAATCCAGTTGAGGAGTTCTTGCCGGCTACGCAGCCCCAGATGTTCGGCGATATCCGAGATGATCAGCCAGGCCTCACCGCCGGTTTTGAGCTTTTGGCCAACACCACTGAGAAAAGTACGGAGCATTTTCGAGTCAGGGTCGTATATGGCGGCTTCTACCGGGGAGGTGGGTGTGGCCGGAAGCCACGGTGGATTACAGATGATTAAATCAGCCTTGTCGGCGCTGGCAGGAAAGAGATCTGCTGATTGGATTTGAACCTGCATGGTTAATCCGAGGCGTTGAACATTTTCCTGGGCGCAGGCCAGCGCCCGTGGGTCAATGTCCGTGCCAATCACGCGGGGAATACCGCGTTTGGCCAGCAGGCAGCTTAATACGCCTGAACCGGTGCCAATATCAATCGCCAGACCGCAAGGATTTGGCAATGGGGCTTGAGCCACCAGATCGACATATTCGCCTCGAACGGGAGAAAAAACCCCGAAGTGCGGGTGGATTCGGGCATCCAGTGCGGGGACAAACGCCCCCTTCTTGCGCCATTCATAGGCACTGACTAGGGCCAGTAATCCACGCAGACTAATAACGGACGCACCGGCTTCCGGCTGCGCCGGTCCTAGGCCCGCAGCACAAGCATCGGCTACTTCCTGACCGCGGCGGAGGTCGACGCGGTAGTCCGTTGTTAGTGGGATGAGTAGTTTGCCGAGTATGCCGGCCCGACGGCCCTGAGCCAGACGGTGTTGTGTGAATGCCTCGGCCGCCGTTGCTACGATTGTTTCAGAACCACGGCGTGGCGGTCGATCTGCCCGTCTGGCCAGGGCCTGGAGCAGGTTGCGGGCATTCTGGTAATCGCCTTGCCAGAGAATGGCTGTGCCGTCCCGGCACAGCCGGAATGCCGCATCAGCCGAGAGGGTGTCATCTGCAACCACAACGTGTTCGGGCGCAGGCAGGCCTGCTTCAGAAATCCAGCGCGCCTCATGTTGTGTGCCGTTATGTTGCCAGCGAATGGTTGGAATGGGTTCTACAGACATGCGGCATTGTAGCGATATACGCGTCCGCATTTGGAATTCGCCGCGCTTAAGCGTAGCCTTTCGCCTTTCGGATAGGAACTATGGCACTCAAAGCAACCGTATTTAAAGCAGATCTGCAAGTCGCAAACCTGGATCAGAACCACTTCGGTGATTATTCATTGACGCTGGCACAACACCCGTCCGAGACTATCGAGCGGGTGATGATTCGGCTTTTAGCCTTTGCGCTGTTTGCATCAGAAGACCTGCGCTTTGGCCGGGGTCTGTCTAACGAAGAGGATGCGGCGGTTTGGGAAATTGATCCTTCGGGCGTGACACGACTGTGGATTGATGTAGGGTTGCCCGATGAAACCCGGATTAAAAAAGCCTGTAGTCGGGCCGATCAGGCAGTCGTTATTACCTACGGTGGCCGTCAATCGGATATGTGGTGGCAGCAGAATAGCAGCGCACTGAAGCGTTATCGCAATCTGTCGGTGATTCAGATCTCGCCAGAAGACAGCGAAAAACTGGTGGCGGCTGCCGGACGTACCATGAAACTATCGTGGACGATTCAGGAGGCTATGGTCTATCTGGATAACGCCTCAATAACGCCTATCGTATTGTTAGCCCAGGTTTAATCGATTGTCATGGCAGATAAGCCCTGGTTTCTCTATCTGCTGGAGTGCGTCAACGGTACCTATTACGCTGGTATTACTACCGATGTAGCCGCGCGCTTTGTGGCGCATCAAGAGGGTAAAGGGGCACGCTATACGCGTGCGAATCCACCCTTGCGGGTGCTGGCCCAGGCGCAATACCCAGACCGTTCCGCCGCGTCTAAGGCCGAATGGGCATTGAAGCAGTTACCACGTGAATCAAAACTGAGGTTCTTTGACGGGCAGGGTAGCGTTGAAGTTTAACGCTGCGTACTTAACCGCAAAGACCTTACTCCATGTCTGCAGCGTCGTTGGCAATTTCAACCATCGGGGTGGGTAAAGACTTGGTCGGTTTTACGCCCAGCTTTTTGAGCATCTCGGCCTGGCGAATCAAGTTGCCGCGCCCGGTAGACAGTTTATTGATGGCGCCATCGTAGTCCTTCTGGGCCTGGTTAAGGCGGGTGCCCAGTGATTCCATGTCTTCAACAAAACCGGCCAGCTTGTCATAAAGCTCAGCGCCCCGTTTGGCAATATCCTGAGCATTACGTGTCTGCGCTTCCTGTCGCCAGAGATTAGCGACGGTACGCACTACAAAGAGCAGGGTCGATGGACTGACTAGCAGCACATTCTTGTTCCAGGCATCCATGAACAGTTCCCGGTCATGCGTTACCGCCAGCATGAAGGCAGGCTCGATCGGGATAAACATCAGTACAAAATCGAGTGACTTCAGTCCATACAGATCCTGATAATTCTTATCCGATAGGCCTTTAATATGGCTACGAACGGCATCAAGGTGTCGCTTGAGTGCAACGTCACGGTGCTTTTCATCGTCAGCGTTGGCGTAATCTTCATAGGCAATCAGTGTTGCCTTGGCATCAATAACCAGGTGGCGATCATCAGGGAGGTGCACTACGACGTCTGGTTGCAAGCGGCGGCCATCTTCCAGGGTATGGCTTTCCTGGATATCGTACTCTTCACCTTTGCGTAGACCCGACCCTTCAAGCACGCGCTCAAGCACGAGTTCACCCCAGTTGCCCTGAGCCTTGTTGGAGCCTTTAAGTGCCTTGGTCAAGTTGTTGGCTTCCTGGCTGACAGTCCTGTTCAACTCCATGAGTTGTCGAACTTGCTCGGCCAGTGCGCTGCGGTCTTTGCCTTCCTGGACATAGACTTGCTCTACCTTGCCCTGGAATTCTTGCAGTTTGGTTTTGAGTGGGTCTAGTAGTTGGCCTAAGCTTTGTTGGTTCTGTTCGCTGAAGCGCTTGGATTTTTCTTCCAGAATGTCGTTAGCCAGATTCCTGAATTGATGGCTTAATTCTTCGCGGGCACTTTGCAGCAACGCCAGTTTTTCATTGCTCTGGTTACGCTCCTGATTCAATTGCATGGTCAGTGTGGCCACTTGGGCATTCAGTGCACTGAGCTGCTGTTCCGATTCAATCAGACGGCCTTCAATTTGTGGCAGACGCTCCGCCTTGGCTTCTGCAGCAGATGCACGCGCCCGGCCGAGCAAGAGCCCAATCGCAAATCCGGCCGCTGCAGCGAGCAGTGCAACAGCAATTAAAGTGACGTTATCCATGCAATGTCCTATCAGGCCTTGCAGGCCTCGATTTCTTCAGCCAGCCCGAGCCAGCGAATTTCCAGTGCATCGAGCTCTTCCTGTATGGCTTGTAGTTTACGACCGGTATCGGCCAGTGCGCCAGGGTCCGTCGTGCTGGAAAGCGCAGCTTCCTGTTCGCCCTTGCTTTTCTGTAGGCGCTGGATGTGCTGTTCTAGTTTATCCAGGTCCCGTTGCAGGCCCTTTTGTCGATTAGATGCTGGCTTTGCTTTCTGGGTTGCCTGCACGATATTTGCTTTAGGTGCCGCAGCCTCTTCTCGTTGACGTTTGGCTTCATCGAGCAGAAATTGCTGGTAGTCGTCGAGGTCGCCATCAAAGTCGTTCACACCCCCACGAGTCACTAGCCAGAAACTATCGCAAACGGAACGCAGAAGTGCGCGATCATGGCTGACCAGCATGACGGTGCCTTCGAACTCATTGAGCGCCATTGCCAGGGCTTCGCGTGTGGCAAGGTCCAGGTGGTTAGTCGGCTCATCCAGGAGCAGTAGGTTGGGGCGTTGCCAGACAATCATGGCCAGCACCAGACGCGCTTTTTCGCCACCGCTCATGGTGCCGACTTGCTGCATCACCTGGTCGCCGCTGAAGTTGAAGGTGCCGAGATAAGTGCGCAGGTTCTGCTCACGCATATCACGCCCCTGTGTCTTACCGCTGGCTATTGCCGCCTTAGCCAGACGGATCATATGTTCCATGGGCGTGGCATTGGCCGTTAGCACGTCCAATTCTTGCTGGGCGAAGTAACCAATCGTCAGACCACGGCCTTCTGTCAGGATGCCACTTTGTACGGCCAGCGTTTGGGCGATGGTTTTTACCAGCGTCGATTTGCCTTGACCGTTAGCGCCCAGAATACCGATACGCTGCCCGGCCAGTACAGAACGATTGACGTGCTCTACGATGATGGTGGGTGGTGTGCCGGGTGGCGCATCTGCGGGCGGGGGATAGCCGAAGCTGGCATCTTCCATGGCCAGCATCGGATTAGGCAGGGCACCCGGTTCGTCAAAGGTAAACGTAAATTCGGCATCCGCCAGCACCGGTGCAATCTTCTCCATCCGTTCCAGCGCTTTGACCCGGCTTTGAGCCTGTTTGGCTTTGCTTGCCTTGGCCTTGAAACGGTTGATGAAAGATTGCAGATGGGCAATCTTTTCCTGTTGTTTGCTGAAGGATGCTTGCTGAATAGCCAGTTGCTCGGCACGAAGATCTTCAAAGGCGCTGTAGTTGCCACCATAACGTACGAGTTTGCCGTGATCGACATGGACCGTTACGTTGGTTACGGCATCGAGGAACTCCCGGTCATGGCTGATGACAATCAGCGTTCCGGGATAGCGTTTGAGCCAGGCCTCTAGCCAGACAAGCGCATCAAGGTCGAGGTGATTGGTTGGTTCGTCGAGCAGCAGTAGATCGGAGGGGCACATCAGGGCCCGTGCCAGTTGCAGGCGCATCCGCCAGCCACCGGAAAAGCTGTTGACGGGTTGATTCAGTTCACTGGTTTTAAAACCCAAACCGAGTATCAGCGCTTGAGCGCGCGACTGTGCGTCGTGTGCGCCCACATCGTTGAGCAGCGCATAGGCATGTCCCATACGTTCGCCGTCATTACTGGCTTCTGCCGCAGTCACTTCAGCTTCTGCCGCCATCAGACGGGTATCGCCTTCTATGACAAAGCGTGTCGCGCTGTCATCAGTCTCCGGCATGTCCTGAGCCACTTGGGCCATTTGCCACTGGGTAGGGATGCTGAAGTCGCCTCGATCTTCATGCAGGGTGCCGTTGAGGAGGGCGAATAGCGTTGATTTTCCGGCGCCATTGCGGCCGACTAGACCAATACGCTCACCCGGATTGATAGTGCAGCTGGCGTCATCCAGCAGTACCCGTGCGCCACGGCGCAGGGTGATGTTCTTCAGTGTGATCATTCAGTGGGTATTAACGGCAGAGAAAGGTGGCACGGCATTGCAGCGCACAGGTCAGGCAGGGCGCCGTGCAGAATTTATCCCCACGCAGTTCGGCATTGAGTCCACGTTTCTTACAATAGGCTTCTGCATCTTCCTTAACATCGTCTACACCGTGGCGACCGCTGGGAAAGGCAAAAGTAATGCTATCGGGTGTCTGACTCAGCACAGAGGGGCCCGCACAGGCCGTTAGTAGGGTAGCAATAAGAACGGCAAAAACAATTTGGGTACAACGTTGCATGAGCGCCTTGCAAATAAATCCATAGAATGTCGTAAGCTTAATGCATATCAGTGCATCATGAACCATCTTGCTAAAAGGAATGAAGAATGATTAAAAAGATCAATCTGGCACGTCTACTGCTTGGGCTTAGCTTTGGCGTTTCGTCGACCGTATTTGCCGGCGCGCTCGAAACTAATCTGTCGGGTTGGTTTTTGAAGGGGGATCGCGCCGAGATTTCAGTGACTGGCTTGAATAACAGTGGTTTTAATTTCCGTTTATCCGCGGGCAATATTACCCCTGAACAGGGTTGTGCCAATGGTCCTGGCGATTGTTTAACCCTATGGGGTTGGGCGACACGCACTGAGCAGGCCAATGAGTTTCTGTATGCCAATGAAAATGGCCAGTGCGTTTTTTATATCCGTAATGAACCAAAAGCGCTTGTGGTCCATGGGCTTAAAGGTAATTGTGGTACGAATGAACAGAACCGGAATGCATTAAAAGCGATTGATGGGGTTTACGGCCCGGTTCAGTAATTTAGCGGGCAGCCTTTTCCAGTTGGGTCAGATAGAGTCCGATGGCAAAAACGAGCCCCACGCAGATCAATAAGCCGACAACCATGCCTGGCCAGCGGTAATAGCTCCAGAGCGGGCCAGAGGTACTACCTAGGAAGCTGCTTCCTAGGTAGTAGCTTGAAAGATAAAGTGCTGAGACTAAGCCCCGGCGCTCACCCGCCCGGAAGCCTACCCAGCCACTGGCAATTGAATGTGTGGCGAAGTAGCCAAAGGTAAATAGGGCCAAGCCAAATATGATGATGGCCAGGTGACCGTCAAGTGTGGCCAGAACACCAATCGCCATCATGGCAATCATGCCAAGCATGATCTTCCCCCGGCCATAATGATCGGTAAGGTGCCCAGCAATAGCCGATGATGCACTACCCAGTGCGTACAGCAGAAACACGCAACCGATCGCTGCCGGGCCAAGGTTGTAGGGTGCTTCACTGAGCCGGAAACCGAGATAGTTATAAATGCTGACGAATGCCCCCATGATCAGGAACGCGGTACTGAATAGCCAGCGGAGACCCGGGTCGGCATAAATCCGTCGCACATCTCTCCATAAGGCTGCGGGGGCCAAAGAACGAGATTGGAAATGGCGGGCAGGTGGCAGGAGGCGCCAGAACAAGACCGTACAGATCATGCCGATCAAGGCGAGTGCTGCCAGACCGTAATGCCAGCTGCTGTATTGGGTCACTACGGCGGACAGAAAACGTCCGAACATGCCGCCGAGCGCATTACCAGCGATATACATGCCCATGACTCGACCACGGGCTGCCGTTGAAATTTCTTCGCCCAGATAGGCCATGGCGGCGGCGGGTAATGCAGCGATACAAGCTCCTACGCCCGCGCGGGACCAGACCAGCCATTCAAAATCAGGGGCAATCGCTGATAGCCAGGCAAAGCATGTAGCACCTAATAGCGCGATCTTCATCAAGGGTGCCCGGCCAAATTTGTCGGACAACAGGCTCAACGGTATCAGGAGGAACGATAAGGTCAGGGTGCCGGCAGAAACCGTCAGGCTGGCCATCGTGGGAGAAATACCAAATGCCGCGGTAAATTCGGGCAGTAATGGTTGCGTGCCATAAAGTAGCGTAAAGCAGGCAAACCCACCCAGAATCAGCGCCCAATTGGCGCGGCGGAATTCCGGGGTGCCTGCTTGCAGTTCGGTATGCGCGGTCATGTCTGTGTTTGATTTGACTTTGCAGGATACCATTGGCGTATGGCCCGTTTTTACCCTGTCTTATTTGTTTTTCTCTGGAGCACCGGTTTTATCGGGGCCAAGTTTGGCTTGCCCTACGCCGAACCACTCAGTTTCTTGCTGCTACGCTATGTGTTGGTCATTTCATTGATGACGCTGGCTGCACTTGTTGCTCGTGCGAGATGGCCGAGCACTATCGCAGCTTGGGGTCATCTGGCGGTGGCCGGTATCTTGATTCATGGTGTTTATCTGGGTGGCGTTTTTATGTCCATCGGACAAGGTCTGCCGGCCGGGATGGTGAGTCTGCTCGTAGGGCTTCAGCCTTTACTGACGGCCCTGTTGGCCGTGCTGATGCTGGGTGAAGTTGTACAGCGTCGCCAATGGCTCGGTTTGGTAATGGGAATTGTCGGCACGGTGATGGTGTTAGCCGGGCGTATCGAAGGGGGCTTCTCCTTAGCTGGGGTTTTTCCGGCGCTGTGTGCATTAGCCGGCATCACCATAGGCGCGCTCTACCAGAAGCGCTTCTGCCCAAACTTTGATTGGCGTACGGGATCAGTGGCTCAGTTTCTTGCGGCCGCATTCGTGACATTGCCAGTGGCTGCACTTTTAGAAGACTTTCACATCGAATTCACCGGAGAGTTTGTCTTTGCCCTTGCCTGGCTGGTATTGGTTTTGTCTCTCGGTGCCATCACCTTGTTGAACCATCTGATTCGTAACGGCAGTGCCGTTAATGTTGCCAGTCTCTTTTATTTAGTGCCACCGGTTACGGCACTCATTGCCTGGGCTTTATTTGACGAAACCTTGGGGCTCGTAAGCCTGGCGGGCTTAGCAGTTGCCGTCACCGGGGTGGCCCTGGTACGTAGGGCCTAGTTGGCGAATAAGATCAGGGGCGATTAAAAAATGCGCCTACCCCGAAGGCACACCAACTGGAAATCAGACAGAACCCACCGATAGGCGTCAGGATTGATAATGGGGAAGGCCCATGGAGGCTAATCAGGTAGAGGTTGCCACAAAAAAGTAATTGTCCGATAAGCATCAGGGCAGCAGCTAAAATCCATAGTTTATTTGTGGGCTTTAGAGCTAGCGCTATGCCAACAACGATCAGACCAATGGCATGCACCTCATGCATATGGAGTGCTGTATTGAAAATTGCGGTGTGGCCATTTGCTGCTAATTGGCTGGTAAGCGCATGGGCACCCAATGCATTCATGATCACAGCGATGGCGGCACTAAAGCCGCCGATGATTAGCGGCCAACGAAGCTTGAACATAAGCGATTCCCGATTAGAATTGTTATTCATTTTCCACTGTGACACTGAAATGCGCCAATTACCCGATCGTAATGTATTTGGGGAGCCTCTGGTTCCCTGTTCTTTTGATCCCATCACTGGGTTTTTGCGGGATGGTTGTTGTCGTACCGAGGATTCGGATGTCGGCGCGCATACCATCTGCGCCGTCATGACAGAGGCCTTCCTTGAATTTAGTTTTCAGCAGGGCAATGATCTGAGTACGCCTCGCCCACAATGGCAATTTCCGGGGCTAGTAGCGGGTAATCAGTGGTGCCTGTGCCTCAGCCGGTGGATCGAAGCGCACGCGGCAGGTTGTGCCCCGCTGGTGGTTCTGGAAAGCACCAATTACAACGTTCTTGATCATGTTTCGTTGGATGTTTTGAAACAGTATGATCACCGCCCAAATGGTATAGCAGGGTAGAATATGCCATATGAATTTTGCCGTTAGGCTCAGTTAACCCAACTGTTCGGGAGACGAAGATGTCTACTTTTAACAATGAAACATTTCTAGCAGCTCAGAAAACTGCAGTTGATACGCTTATATCTGTCGTTAATACGGCGCTTGCATCAGCTGAGCGCGTTGCGGCACTCAATCTGCATGCAGCACGCGAGGCTTTCGAGGATATGGCCAGCAATGGTAAGGCCGTGCTTTCGGTAAAGTCGCCGCAAGATGCGATGGCGCTGCCGGCTAATCTGGCACAGCCTCATATCGAGAAGGGCGTGGCTTATACCCGTAGCGTTTACGAAATCACGTCGGCAGCTCGAGAAGATGCAACGGCGATTGTCGAAAGAAAATTCGAAGAGTTCAAAAAGAGCATGGCAATTTTGGCTGAAAAGATTGCCGAGACATCTCCCGCTGGTTCAGAAGTGGCGGTTGCAACATTAAAGTCTGCAGTGGATGCGGCCAATCAAGCTTTTGCCCGTTTTAATGATGGCATGAATCAGTTTAAGGAGTTGACGGAAAACCAGGTCACACTGGTCAGTAACGCCACGGTTAAAGCCGTGCCTAAGACCAAACGTTCCAAATAAATCACGCCTTCAAAAGAAAAAACGCCCCTTAAGGGGCGTTTTTTCTTGGTGCGCATGAATGCTTAATCAGCTAGGCCGGCAAACAGTGCCGTACTCAGATAGCGTTCACCGAAGGAAGGAATAATCACGACAATGCGTTTGCCGGCATTTTCCGGGCGCTTCGCTACTTCGAGGGCGGCCCAGAGCGCTGCACCAGATGAAATGCCAACCAACAGGCCTTCTTCTTTGGCAGCCCGTTTGGCAGTTTCAAAGGCATCTTCGTTCTTAACGCGAATGACTTCGTCGTAAACAGCGGTATTCAAGATGGGTGGCACAAAACCGGCACCAATGCCTTGAATCGGGTGTGGGCCCTTTTCGCCGCCAGACAGGACGGGCGATGCATCAGGCTCGACTGCGATAACTTTGAAATTAGGATTGCGTTCTTTGAGTACTTCGCCAACCCCCGTAATCGTGCCACCGGTGCCAACGCCTGCAATCAGAATGTCGACTTGTCCTTCAGTATCACGCCAGATTTCTTCTGCCGTGGTATTCCGGTGGATTTCTGGGTTTGCCGGGTTCTTGAACTGTTGGAGAATCAGGTAATTCGGATTGGCTGCTGCCAGATCCTCGGCCTTTTTGATGGCGCCACTCATACCTTCGGGACCTGGCGTCAGAATCAGCTCAGCACCATAGGCACGAAGTAGGGCACGGCGTTCTTTGGACATGGTCTCGGGCATCGTCAGAATCAACTTGTAACCACGTGCTGCCGCCACAAAGGCCAGGGCAATTCCTGTGTTGCCGCTGGTTGGCTCGACGATCACGGTATGGGGTTTGATCAAGCCAGCCTTTTCGGCAGCATCAATCATGGAAACGCCGATACGGTCCTTAACGCTATGCGATGGGTTGAAGTACTCGAGCTTGGCTACAACTTCAGCCTTGCTGCCTTTGGCAAGACGATTAATGCGAACGAGCGGTGTGTTGCCGATTAAAGCAGTGACATCATTGGCGATGGCCATACAAAACCTCATGGATTCGGTGTTAACGATGCGATTATCCGCAAAGAGTGGCTTGGAGACTAGTCGAGTTTTTCATAAGCTTATGACCTTATGGTGTATTTCATCATTTGTAGGGACGTCAACGGTATAATTTGACCCATAATTTATGAATTCGGGGTTGTTCCATGTGCGGCATAGTTGTTGCGGTTGCTCGTAAGAATATTGTTTCGGTGCTGCTCGAAGGCCTGCGTAAGCTGGAATACCGTGGCTACGACTCAGCGGGCGTTGCGGTGCTGAATGAGAATGGCCTTGTCCGCGTCCGTTCAGCTGGCCGCGTCGCTGATCTCACCGCAGAAACTGACAAACAACACCTCGCTGGCGACACCGGCATCGCCCATACCCGTTGGGCCACCCATGGCGCCCCCTGTGAGCGTAACGCCCACCCGCACATCTCCAATGGCCTCGCCGTCGTTCATAACGGCATCATCGAGAACCACGAAGATCTGCGTGCTGAACTTAAGGCTGCTGGTTATGTATTCACTTCTGATACAGATACCGAGGTTATTGCCCATCTTGTGCACCAGAACCTTGCCTCTTCGGCCAATCTTGTCGCCGCCGTTCGCACTGCTTGCGCCCGTCTAACCGGTGCCTACGCCATCGGCGTCATACAACAAGACAACCCTCACCGCGCCATCGTCGCCCGTGAAGGTTCACCCCTCGTACTGGGTCTGGCCGATGACGCTAACTATGCCGCCTCGGACACCGCAGCCCTGCTGCAGGTTACCCGCCGCATGGTCTACCTAGAGAACGGCGACATCGCCGAACTCACCCCGGACAGCATCACCATCACCCGTCAGGACGGCACCCCCGTCACCCGGGCTGAAACCGAATCGCAGCTCTCTGCCGATGCCGTAGAACTGGGCACCTATGCCCACTACATGCAAAAAGAGATCTTTGAACAGCCTGCCGCCATCATCAACACCCTCGACATGCTCGGTGGTGCCCAGACCGTCCAGGCGGGATGGTTCGGCTCAGAAGCTGAAGCCATCTTCCAGAACATCGACCGCATCCTCATCCTGGCCTGCGGCACCAGCTACCACGCCGGCCTTACCGCCCGTTACTGGCTGGAAAGCATTGCCAAGATCCCCGTCAGCGTCGAAGTCGCCAGTGAATACCGCTACCGCGATAGCGTCCCTGACCCCAAGACCCTCGTCATCGCCATCTCCCAATCGGGAGAGACCGCAGACACCCTGGCTGCCCTCAAGCACGCCCAGGAGCAGGGCATGCCTCATGCTCTGGCCATCTGTAACGTACCCGAGTCAGCCATCGTCCGTGCCTGTCCACTGCGCTTCCTCACCCACGCCGGCCCGGAAATCGGAGTGGCTTCGACGAAGGCCTTCACCACCCAGCTGGCTGCACTCTATGTGTTGACCCTGGTGCTGGCTAAAGTCAAAGGCACCATCAGCGCTGAACACCTGGCGAGCTTAGTCTCCGATCTGCGACACCTGCCAGCCGCTATTACCGCTGTCCTGGAAACAGAGCCGCAGATCAAAGTCTGGGCGAAGCAGTTTGCTGACAAACACCATGCCTTGTTCCTCGGCCGTGGCGTGCATTACCCCATCGCCCTCGAAGGGGCTCTGAAGCTCAAAGAGATTACCTACATTCACGCCGAAGCCTATGCTGCCGGTGAGCTCAAGCACGGCCCGTTGGCACTGGTCGACAAAGACATGCCAGTAATCTCCGTTGCGCCTAACGATGCACTTCTGGAAAAGCTAAAAAGCAACTTGCAGGAAGTCAAAGCCCGGGGTGGCGAACTCTTCGTGTTGGCCGATGCCAACACCGGATTCCAGGAGTCAGAGGGTGTACACGTCATCACTGTGCCTGATCATGCCGGTAGCTTATCGCCGATTGTTCATACCATCCCGCTGCAACTGCTGTCGTATCACACGGCCCTGGCCAAGGGCACGGATGTGGATAAACCGCGGAATCTGGCGAAGTCGGTGACGGTGGAGTGATTTTGAATAGATAGGAAATAAAAAACCGCCCTAGGGCGGTTTTTTATTGGGCCGATTTCGTTTACTTGAAAAGTAGCAGTGCTTTCTGCAGCGTGATCCACATACCCCAGGCCATGGGTATAGATACCGCTGCCCAGGCGAGGGCAATCTTCCATGAATGGCTTACTTCGTGAGCGATAGCAGCGACGTCAGAGACGAAATGCTCATGGGTGTCGTCGGCAATCTTCTTCTCTTCCGCAACTTCTTCCTTGCTCATGTGGAGCTCTTCAGAAACCGGGCGCACCAACCAGTTGGCGATGAAGCCAATAATTAGCAGCGCTGAAAGAATGTACATGGTGATGTTGTAGGCATCGGCACGTGCAACACCATGGGCGAGTTGATACTCACGCAGGTAGTTAACGATCACGGGGCCAAAGATGCCAGCGGCCGACCAGGCTGTGAGCAGTCGGCCGTGAATGGCGCC
>ERZ1034363.531-NODE-531-length-26186-cov-10.767015_pt1 | contig 26186 bp, 26 predicted proteins | sample MGYA00520616_ERZ1034363 | MGnify/ENA primary metagenome ERZ1034363 (study PRJEB33736, sample SAMEA104284506) | Azolla filiculoides | biome: Urban; feature: Water surface; material: Ditch water | place: Netherlands | collected 2015-10-28 | depth 0-0.1 m ... | reverse complement strand
CAAATTTGCCAACTCCAAATGAAGCGTTTGGAAGTACCATGAATACAATAGATGACGATTCTGACGTACCATTTTAATTCATTCATCGATAAAACAGACATTTTGGTCTGTTTTTTTTTGTTAAATTGATATTTTTCTTACATTTATTTGTATAACCTCTAAAAGAACAAATTATGTCAGATTTTACGATTACACTTGATGAAGCAAAAACTTGGGCAAAGTCATGGAGAAACAATCCACCAAAAGCATTAGCTAAAGGTCATTTAATTCAAGGTGAAGCATTAACAGAATTATTAGGAACAGCTGGTGTAGTTAATGTTAGAGCCTACATGGGAGTTGATGGCACTGGAACTCAAAAATTAATGTTTGTAGGAGTTGATGCATCTGGAAACGATTTAATTGATGCAACACATTTAATTTATGATCAAACTCAGCCATGTCCATCATGCTGTGATACAAATAGCCCGCTATTTAATCCGTAAATTTTGTTTGATTCAAAATATCTATATTTAACTTCAGCAATCTTATGTTTGCTTTATTTTATAGGTTTTTCTAAGCAAGGAAAAACCTATAAAATTTTTTCGTTTTATTTATTAGGAGTTTTATTTATAGATTTTATTTCTTCTAAACTATGGAAATGGTTTGGTATATATAATATTTTTACATCTCATTTTTATGATTTGTTTCAGTTTGTAATATTAAGTTATTTTTATGCAACACTATTAAAAACTAAACAGCAACTCTATATAGTTTATTCTTTAATTATTGTATTACCTATTTTTTTACTTTCAAGGTATGTGTTTAACCCAAAAATGTTTTTTGAATATAGCTTGTTAGAAACATATTTAGCTACAATGCCAATAATTATTTATGGGACAATGCACTTGTATAATAATCTAAATGAGAAGAAAGAATTTCATTATGCAAATATTGGAATTTTGTTGTATTTATTTTGTAGTACATTTATTTTTTTATTATTTGAATTAAAAAATGTATTTAAAATAAAATCATTTGATAATTTTTTAATTAATATAAATATTATTTTACAATTCATCAAATTTGGTTTTTTCTTTATACAATGGAAAGTAATTTATTTTAATAAGCATGAACTCAATTAGTTTAGAAAATACCGAATTAATTAAAGCCGTTTTTTTTATATTACTGGCTTTTTTATCTATGTTTTTGGTTTTAATTTTATTCTTCTATTTTTCTAGAAAAAAAATTGTCAAACAAGAAATAGAAAAGAAAAATTTGGAAATTGATTACCAAAGAGCATTATTGAATTCGATATTAATTACGCAAGAAAATGAACGTCAGCGTATTGCGCAAGATTTGCATGATGATATAAGTTCAAAGCTAAATGTTGTTTCCTTGAATAGTTATCTTTTAAAAACTCCAAATTTAAGCGAAGCAGAACAAACTGAAATTACCAATAACATCATTGATTTGACACAAAAAGCGCTTGAAAATTCTAGAAGAATTGCTCATGATTTATTACCACCTGTATTAGAAAAATTTGGTTTAAGCGCAGGTATCGAAGAATTGGTTGAAGAGTATAATAGTACAAAAGCGACTAAAGTAAATTATAAAAATTCTATTCTTTTTAATGATGCAGATATTGATAGAAACTTGCATATTTTTAGAATTTTGCAAGAGTTGTTAAATAATTCTGTTAAACATGGAAAAGCTTCTTTAATTTCAATTGAATTTACTACTTTAGAGCATCAAAATATGTGCACATATATTGATAATGGTGTGGGTTTTGACTATTTAGATGAAGATAATAGAAAAGGCTTGGGAATGAGAAATATAGAAAGTAGAATTAGTTTTCTAGGTGGAAAATATACGATCACTTCCAAACCAAATGAAGGTGTTAAAATTGTATTTAATTTTGTATGATGGAAGGTAAAATAAAGATTTTTTTAGCAGATGATGAAGAATTATTCCGAAAAGGAATTGTTTTTTTATTGCAAAGAGAAGAAAATATTGAAATTCTTTTTGAAGCTTCAAATGGAAGTGATTTGGTTGAAAAACTAAAAACTACTGACATACTTCCCGATATTATTTTAATGGATTTAAAAATGCCTTTATTAAATGGAGTAGAGGCTACAAAAATTATTCACAAAGATTTTCCTCAAATAAGAATAATAGCGCTTACTAGTTATAATACTAAATCATTTATAGCCAATATGATTGATGTAGGTGCTGCTTCGTATCTAGTTAAAAGTTCATCTCCAAAAGATATGCTTAAAACGATTAACGAAGTCGCAGAAAAGGGCTTTTATTATAATGAAACAGTGATGGAAGTAATTCATCAAGATATTTTATCTAAAAATACTTCAAGAACACTTTTAGATGAAGATTTTCTAACCTTAAGAGAAAAGGAAGTATTAGAATTAATTTGCAAACAACATAGTTCTACCGAAATTGCAGATATGATGAATGTGAGCACAAGAACCGTAGATGGTCACAGAAATAGTCTTTTGCAAAAAACTAATTCTAAAAATATGGCAGGATTAGTCATTTTTGCTATCCAAAATAAAATCATATCATTAGATGATTCAAATAATCAAATTGAATCCTAAGGTAATAGATTTTTAAAGAAATTAGTAGCTTCTACAAAATTGAAATACTAAAATAAAATAAACTAGTATTGTAACAATAAGTACTAAGTATCCGATTTTTTTTAAAACTTTCATTTCTTTCGAATTTAATAGGGATAAATTACTTTTATTTGTGCTCATCTTTATTTGATTTTTGATACATGTCAAAACTAAATCATTTTTTTTTTCTGTGTAAGAGTAAAAATACCTGTTTTTCAAAATAGGTATTTTTACGGGGGTAACCAGGTATTTTTACGGGGGTACCATTTTAACATTTCAATGAAAAGTATTTGTTATAAAAGTTATAAATTAGACCAATTTTTAATTCCAGCGAATGAAAGCGTTACATAAATTTTTCTTTATTGCCTTGATTTTATTGACATCTTTGTCGAGTAAAGCAGCTTTTGTATTAATTCCAATGGAGGCCGAAGGTCAGCAAAATCACCTGAAAGCATATGGCATTACCTATTGGGCCTTAGACAAAAGTTATAAAGTAAGTTGGTTGTTAAATTATAGAGGAGGTTCTTTTTTATTACCTGATGCTCCCGAAATTAGGAAAGAATGCCAAATTCGAGGTGTAACATTTGAAATACTTTCAGATGCAACAACAAATACAATTTTAGAAGAAATTAGCTCGCCTTCACAAAATATGGAAACTGTTGTTTTAGAAAAGGCACCTAAAATAGCCGTGTACACACCAAAAGGTAAACAACCCTGGGATGATGCTGTCACTATGGTTTTAACTTATGCCGAAATTCCATACACAGAAATTTATGATGAGGAAGTATTATCAGATCAATTATTATTATATGATTGGTTGCATTTACACCATGAAGATTTTACGGGGCAATATGGGAAATTTTTTGGAAATTATAGAAATGCTCCTTGGTATATTCAACAAAAGGCAGATGCAGAAGCTTTAGCAAAAAAGTTAGGTTACGATAAAGTTTCTGAAGAAAAGCTAGCGGTTGCAAAAAAAATAAGAGATTTTGTCATCGGAGGAGGATTTATGTTTGCGATGTGTTCTGCAACAGATAGTTTTGATATTGCTCTTTCTGCAGAAGGTGTCGATATTTGTGAACCTATGTTTGATGGTGATGATTCTGATGCAAATTATCAATCTCAAATTGATTATTCAAATACTTTTGCGTTTAAAGATTATAAGCTAGAGCGTCAACCAATTGTTTATGAATTTTCTGATATTGATACTACCGAAGAACATGGAAAGGGTTCATTTATAATGGATAAGGATTATTTTACGTTAATGGAATATTCTGCAAAATGGGATCCAATTCCAACAATGTTATGCCAAAATCATACACAATTAATAAAGGGTTTTATGGGACAAACTACTGCTTTTTCTGCAGATAAAATTAAATCAAATGTGCTGATTATGGGAGAATGTAAAATCAATGAAGAAGCTCGTTATATTCATGGTACAAAAGGAAAAGGAATGTTTACTTTTTATGGCGGTCATGACCCAGAAGATTATCAACATAGAGTAGGTGATGCACCAACTGTTTTAGATTTGCACCCTAATTCTCCAGGATATCGATTAATTCTGAATAATGTATTATTTCCAGCCGCAAGGAAGAAAAAGTTAAAAACTTAATTTTTATATATTTATAGTTCTAATTCTGTTGGGATGACAAAAAAAGATAAACGATTATTTTCTTTTCAAGATATTTTTATAGGATTACTTTTTCTAGTTTTTTCCATAAGTTATTGTCAAGAAAGCACTAAAATTGATAGTTTAAAGCGGTTAATTGAAAAATATAAATCTAATCAAAAGAACACTTTAGTAGATTCTTCAAAAGTTATTTTATTTAATCAGTTAAGTGAAGCTTATATAGAATCTAATCCAATCGAAGCTTCAAAATTTGCTATGGAAGCTTTGGCATTATCAAATAAGATTCATTATAAAAATGGAAGTTTGATGTCGTTTTCTATTATAGGTAGAATTAATAATAATACAGGTGATTTTACAATTGCAATTGAAAATATAAATAAAGTTTTAGCTCAAAAAGAGACTATAAAAAATAAGACTTTTCTTGGTGATAATCATTTTTATTTAGCGCAATCGTATTTGTTTTTGAATAATTTTCCAGAAGCTTTAAAAAATTTAAATACAGCACTTCAATTATTTGAAAAATTAAATGATAAATTAAGAATTGCAAGAATTTATAATAACATTGCTATTCTATATGGAAAACAAGACCGTTATGATAAAGAATTGAGTTATTACAATTTAGCATTAGCAACTATTAAAAACGAAAATTCAAAAAAAGCAAATAGATTAAAAGATATTATTAATTCTAATATTGCACTTATTTATAATGATAAAGGAGAACATGATAAAGCTTTAAAGATTTTATTAAATTCTTATATTAATAGAGATAAAAATAGCAACCCCAATAATTATGCTCTTATCTGTAGAAGTTTAGGTTCTACATATTTAAGTTTAAAAAATTATGATAAAGCAATTGAATTCTTTGAGAAATCGTTAAAAATATATTCTGAAACTGGGAATAAATCTGGATTAGGAGATGTATATAGAGAATTAGGAAAAGTATATTTTCAAAAGAAAAATAATCAAAAAGCAATTGAACTTACTGAAAAAGGATTATCATTCTCAAGTCAAATAGGTGAACTAGAGTCAATTAAATTTGGACATGAAAATTTAGCAAAAATTTATAGCCAATCGGGTAATTATAAAAAAGCATTTGAAAACCAGTTGTTATATAAAAAATATAGTGATTCTATGTTTAATGGCGAAATAAACAACAAAATGAATCAATTACAAATGAACTTTGAATTCGAAAGAAAACAAGAAATGCTGCAATTAGAACAAAAGCAAAAGGATGAAAAACAAGTTAATGAGGCAAAAAAGCAGAAAATCTTATTTTCTATTATAGCTTTGAGTTTGTTTTTTGTAAGTATTCTAGCTGTTGGAATTTATGTTAACTTAAAACAACATCAAAAGCAGAAAAGAATTGTTGAAAAGCAAAAAGAAGTTATTCAAAATTCTTTGACAGAAAAGGAAACATTATTGAGGGAAATTCATCATCGGGTTAAAAATAACCTACAAATTATTTCAAGTTTATTAAATATGCAATCGCATGATATTGATGATGAAAAAATTTTAGCAACCATTCAAGAAGGACAAAGTAGAGTTCAAGCAATGAGTTTGATTCATCAAAATTTGTATCAATCTGAGCATGTAAATAAAGTTGATGTTGAAAATTATTTAAAAGAACTAGCTGCTTATTTATCAAAAATGTACCGAGGCGATTCTGATGAAATACTAGTTGCTATTAACACAAAAGGATTACAATTTGATTTTGACACCGCTATTCCGCTTGGTTTAATTGTTAATGAATTGGTTTCAAATGCCTATAAACATGCATTTAAAGATAGTATAAAAGGAAATATTTGGATTGAAATTCAAGCACTAAATGATGTAGACTATGAATTGAAAGTTAGTAATAATGGTAATAAACTTCCATTGGATTTCGATATTGCTAAATCAAAATCGTTAGGATTAAAATTAGTTACTATTCTAAGTAAACAATTAAGAGGAAGTTTTAAAAATGAATCTACTAATAGTAAAACAGTGTGTGTAGTCGTTTTTAAAGATTTGAAAGCGTTTCAATCGTTAGAAGTATAAATTTATGGTACAAATTGTTATTGTTGAAGATGAACTTATTATAGCTGAAGATGTAAGTAATATGTTAACTCGTAAAGGTTACGAAGTAATGGGAATTGCTATGGATTATGATGAAGCTATTGCTATTTTAAAAGTTAATAAGCCTGATTTAATTTTGCTAGATATAAACTTAAATAGCAAAAAAGACGGAATTGATTTAGCAAATACAATCAATGAGTTTTATGGAATTCCTTTTATATTTACTACTTCATATTCAGATTCTGCAACACTTGAACGTGCAAAAAAATCAAACCCCATCAATTATTTAGTCAAACCTTTTAAAGAAGAGCAATTGTTTACAGCAATTGAAATTGCATTACACAAATTAGCAAATCAAGATAAAAAAGAAGTTGAAACTACAAAATCTGATGAGGCTTTGGTTATTAAAGATGCCCTTTTTATTAAAGATAAATTCAAATATACAAAGTTGATTATAAATGAAATATTGTGGATAAAATCAGATGGTAACTATTTAGAAATTCAAACAACTCAAAAAGAAGAACTAATTAGAGCAACTTTATCAAATTTTATTGAGCGTTTAAAAAGTGATACTTTTTTTAGAACGCACAAATCATATATTATCAATTTAGATTTTTTAACTAAAATTGAAACAAATTGTGTTTATATTCAAAATACAAAAATTCCAATTTCAAAAAATTATCATGACGAGTTAGTAAAAAAATTAAATATTCTTTAACTAGCCAAAATAATATCACAAATAGAACTTACTTCATAACAACTAGAGGTAATTTCATAACATTATTTTTTTAGACTAAATTTTTTTCATTCTTTTTATATTGTTAAATAAGAATAAATATAAAAAAGTGAAAATGAATTACAATTTAAAAAACCAGCTTTCAGGTAATACAAAATTATTATTAAAAGTTTCGGGTGTGATAGCTTTAATTATACTTATTGTATTTTATTTTTATTTAGTGTTTAGCTACGTATTAATTTAAAATATCATCTATAATTTTTAAATGATGATTAGTGTGTAATGCTAAAAACTTTTCAGTTGGTTTCTTATTCAAATCACCAAAATATGGATGCAGGAAAAAAGCATTTTTATTTAAATCATTCCAGCCATCTATATTTTCTTTTGCCTTTTGTATACTTAATTGTAGTAATTCGGGATTAATTGTTCCTTCTGGACGTACAATTTTGGGAGCTTTAGCTTTTCCTCTTGGAATTTTATTTAAAATATCGAGTATTAATAAACGATAAAAATTAAATTTCCATTTATAAGATTCTGGATTTGAATTTTTTGTAGCAATAATTATTTGGTCAATAGTTTTTAAACTATGTTCAATATGCCAACCAACACTTTCACCAGAAATAGAATGGTTAATTCTATCATAAAAAATTATTTTGGATTCTAATTTAGAGATTAACAAAATTAAAGTATTCATAAGAGCATAATTATTTAAGAAGTAAATGTACAAAAGATAATTTTCAGTTATTCTTAATTTGTAACATTATATTTTGATTTCTATTTTATACTTTTGCAGTACAACACAACTACTATGTATAAATTATTTATTCGTCCATTATTTTTCTGTTTCGACCCAGAAAAAATTCATTATTTTACATTTTCATTAATTCGTTTTTTTAATAAGATTCCAGGTTTTTCAAAACTATTTCAAGCACTTTATGAAGTAAAAGATAAGCGTTTAGAAAGAGAGGTTTTTGGAATTAAATTTAAAAATCCCGTAGGTTTAGCAGCTGGTTTTGATAAAGATGCCAAATTGTATAATGAACTTTCTAATTTAGGTTTCGGATTTATAGAAATTGGAACTTTAACACCAATCGGGCAAGAAGGAAATCCAAAAAAACGCCTTTTCCGTTTGAAAGAAGATAATGCAATTATTAATAGAATGGGTTTTAATAATGGTGGCGTAAAAGAAGCTGTAGAACGTTTAAAACAAAACAAAGGTGTTTTAATTGGAGGAAATATTGGAAAAAATAAAGTAACTCCTAACGAAGAAGCCGTTAATGATTACGAAATCTGTTTTGAAACTTTGTTTCCATATGTTGATTATTTTGTAGTGAATGTTAGTTCGCCAAATACACCAAATTTAAGAGAACTTCAAGAAAAAGAACCACTTAAGAAGCTGTTGCAAACGCTAGAAAATAATAAGCTACAAACTATTAATCACAAACCAATATTATTAAAAATTGCACCAGATTTAACAGACGAGCAATTGTTAGACATAATTGATATAGTTAATGAAACAAAAATTGCAGGTGTGATTGCAACAAATACAACACTTTCAAGAGAAGGTTTACAATCTGAAAATAAATCTGAAGCAGGAGGTTTGTCTGGAAAACCATTAACAAAACGTTCTACAGAAGTGATTCGTTTTCTCTCAGAAAAAAGCAATAAATCTTTCCCAATTATTGGAGTTGGTGGTATTCATACAGCTGAAGATGCAATTGAAAAATTAGAAGCAGGAGCAAGTTTAGTACAACTTTATACCGGTTTCATTTATGAAGGACCAGCATTAATAAAAGCAATCAATAAAAAGATTTTAGAAAACAGCTAAAATTTATATCTTTGAGCTATGAATCCAATCAAAGTTATAGAGTGTCCACGCGATGCAATGCAAGGTATAAAGCCCTTTATTCCTACAGAAAGAAAGGTAAAATATATACAATCATTGTTGCGTGTGGGTTTTGATACTATAGATTTTGGTAGTTTTGTTTCGCCTAAGGCTATACCACAAATGCAGGATACTGTAGAAGTATTATCTCAATTGGATTTATCAGCGACCAGTAGTAAATTATTAGCAATTATAGCAAATACACAAGGCGCACAAAACGCATCTGTTCACAAAGAAATTCAGTATTTAGGTTTTCCTTTTTCAATTTCTGAAAACTTTCAAATGCGTAATACTCACAAAACCATTGCAGAAAGTTTAGTTACGCTTCAAGAAATTTTAGAAATTGCTGATAAATCAAATAAAGAAGTGGTAACCTATATTTCAATGGGTTTTGGTAATCCATATGGTGATCCATGGAATGTTGAAATTGTAGGAGAATGGACTGAAAAATTAGCGAATATGGGTGTAAAAATTCTTTCACTTTCTGATACTGTTGGAAGTTCAACTCCAGAAGTGATTGATTATTTATTTTCTAATTTGATTCCAAAATATCCAAACATTGAATTTGGTGCTCATCTTCATACTACTCCAGACAAATGGTTTGAAAAAATTGATGCAGCATACAATGCTGGATGTAGAAGATATGATGGAGCCATTCAAGGTTTTGGTGGTTGCCCGATGGCAAAAGATGATTTAACTGGAAATATGCCAACAGAAAAATTATTATCTTATTTTACTACCAAAAGAGAAAACACCAATACTAGTCCAATGAGTTTTGAAAGTGCTTACAATGAAGCAACAAAATTATTTGGTGAGTTTCATTAAAAACTAATAGTAATTACTGTTACTAATCACTTTTTTTCTTATATTTGCACGCAATTTAACAACAACTACAAATTGCACCATGAAAGCACACACAACTAAGATCGTTGGCGAAGGACTTACATACGACGACGTTTTGCTTATTCCAAATTATTCAGAAATTTTACCGCGTGAAGTAAATATTCAATCGAAGTTTTCGAAAAATATTACTTTAAATGTTCCTATTGTTTCCGCTGCAATGGATACAGTTACCGAAAGTTCTATGGCTATTGCTATGGCTCAAGAAGGAGGAATAGGTGTTTTGCATAAAAACATGACGATTGAACAACAAGCTGCAAAAGTTAAGAAAGTAAAACGTGCGGAAAGCGGTATGATTATCGATCCAGTTACGTTACCATTATCTTCAACAGTTGGTGATGCTAAAATGGCAATGAAAGAATTTAGTATTGGCGGAATTCCAGTAGTAGATGAAAACGGAATTTTAAAAGGAATCGTTACTAATAGAGATTTACGTTTTGAAAAAGTAAATTCACGTTCTATTTTAGAAGTGATGACTTCAGAAAATCTTGTAACAGCTGCTCAAGGAACCACTTTGCAAGAAGCAGAAGGAATTCTTCAAGAAAACAAAATTGAAAAATTGCCAGTAGTTGACAATAATAATAAACTAGTTGGCTTAATAACTTTTAGAGATATTACCAAATTAACTCAAAAACCAATTGCAAACAAAGATAAATTTGGTCGTTTGCGTGTAGCTGCGGCTTTAGGAGTTACGGCGGATGCTGTTGAAAGAGCAACGGCTTTAGTAAATGCTGGAGTTGATGCTGTAATTATCGATACCGCTCACGGACATACAAAAGGTGTAGTGGATGTATTAAAAGCAGTAAAAACAAAATTCCCAGAATTAGATGTAGTAGTAGGAAATATTGCTACTCCAGAAGCTGCTTTATATTTAGCTCAAAACGGAGCTGATGCAGTGAAAGTTGGAATTGGTCCAGGTTCTATTTGTACAACGCGAGTTGTTGCTGGAGTTGGATTTCCGCAATTTTCTGCGGTTTTAGAAGTAGCTGCTGCATTAAGAGGGACAGGAGTTCCAGTTATTGCTGATGGCGGAATTCGTTATACAGGTGATATTCCAAAAGCGATTGCTGCGGGTGCTGATTGTGTGATGTTAGGTTCATTATTAGCAGGAACAAAAGAATCACCAGGAGAAACGATTATTTTTGAAGGAAGAAAATTCAAATCGTACCGAGGAATGGGTTCAGTGGAAGCCATGCAAGAAGGTTCGAAAGACCGTTATTTCCAAGATGTAGAAGATGACGTTAAGAAATTAGTTCCTGAAGGAATTGTAGGTAGAGTTCCTTACAAAGGAGAATTAAACGAGAGTATGCAACAATTCATAGGTGGTTTAAGAGCTGGAATGGGTTATTGTGGGTCAAAAGATATTAAAACTTTACAAGAAACTAGTCGCTTTATAAGAATTACAGCAAGTGGAATTGGTGAAAGCCACCCACATAATGTAACGATTACAAAAGAAGCTCCGAATTATTCAAGATAGTTTTTCGAGTGTTCAGTCTTCAGTCTCAGTCTTCAGTTAAACACAACGTTTGTCATTCCGAAGGAATCTCAAATTATAGTTAATACAAACCTGACAGGTTTCAAAAACCTGTCAGGTTTTTTTTGCTTTAGATAGAACCCGAATTTTACAAATTCACACCAATTAATTCATTCTAATTCGTGAAATTCGTGTTTAATCATTTCGCTCCAAATAATTGCACCGCATATATTTTATTGTTTTCCCAATCAATACTAAAACCAATTTCCGTGTACAAATATTTATGTTCAATCATGTTTTTGTAATGATTTGGTGAATTTTTCCATAGATTAAACATTTTTAAAGCTAATGTTTCTAAATCTTCATCTGTATAAATTTGCTCTTTAATACTTGTAAAAAGTAAATTTTCACCAACTAAAACAAAAGAATTTCCACCATGAAAAAATACGCGATCTTTTGGTTTTAATTTTTTTTCATCAGTTTGTTCGTGCGATAAATTTTGAATCTTTGCGATAAATTTTGCATGATCTTCTGCGGCTTTTTTTAGATATATGTCTTGGTTAAGTATTTTACGGTCGTTATTTACTCTTTCTTGATTTATTAATTTATGAACTTTAATTTTTAATTTTTCTAAATCAATTTTATTTTGATTTTGACTGAAACTTAAAGCCGAAATGAATAATAGGAGTAAGGTGAAATGGGTTTTCATATTATTTGTTTTTCAATACTTTATATAACTTAAAAATAGATTAAATAGTATTTTACCCTTTTAAAAATTCAGCAATTTTTTTCTTATCTCCAGCAATCCAAAGAATATCATCTGATTCTAAAATTAAATGTGATTCTGGATTTAAAATACGTTTTCCATTGCGCTCAATGCCTACAATAATACCATGAGTTTTTTCTCTAATTAAAGAATCACGTATACTTTTTCCAATACAAATTCTGTTTTTTAATTCTAGTTGTTGTAAAATGATTTCGTCTTCAGCCACAACTTCAGGAATGTCTATTTCATGCTTATCTAAGTAATTTTTAAAAGCGACAACCTGTTCGTCAGTGCCAATAACGCTAATTTCATCACCTGGAAATAACCTTTCGGTTCGAATAGGGATATTTATGGTAATTTCACCACGTTTTATTGCTGCAATATTTATCCCAAATTGTTCTCTTATTTTTAATTCTTCCAATGTTTTGCCTGCTATATTGGATTCTATTGCAATATAAAAATTAGCCATGTGTCCATCCCAAGGCGATAAAACATTTTGTCTTTTATTTGGTTTTGATAATTCTCTTCCATGGAAATTTCGCAAAAAATGCGATTCAATTTTATTATAAAAGGAATGTAATTTTTTAGGAAATAAAACATAACTGATAATTGCAATAACTAAAGCTATTAGAGCAATTCCTGGAGAAAAAAACGTATTTAATATGAATCCAATATAAAATAAAGTTAATACAATTCTGAAAAATACTAAAACAATTATTGGTCCTTGATATTTTCTAACTTGCATTAATTCTTGTACTTGTTTTACTGCAACTCTTCGCAATGATAACGCCCATAAAAATGGTGATAGTATAATTAGTGTTATCAATGCAGCAAATGCATTTCCAAACCTTGAATCCTGAACCAGAGGCAAAATATATTTTGATGAAAGTATAATAATGGCAACAATTATTATGGAATGAAGAATCACTTGTGTTAAATAGGAGCGAAGTACAATTTGCCAATTGCTAACCGATTTTATCGCTTCAGTATTTGCGCTATAACGCTCAATTTTTTTAACCCAGCGCCTTGGTAATTTTTTTTCTAAATAGATTGAAAATGGTGTCGATAACTTTACCATAAATGGCGTTGTAAAAGTTGTTATAGCTGAAACAGCCACCACAATAGGATATAAGAAATCACTTGTAACATTTAGCGTCATTCCTAGAGTTGCTATGATGAATGAAAATTCACCTATTTGAGATAAACTCATTCCAGTTTGTATAGACTGTTTTAAAGGTTGTCCAGAAAGTAATGCGCCAATAGTAGAACTTAATGATTGACCAACGATAACCACAACTGTTAATATTCCTACAGGAATTGCATATTTAGCTAACATTTCTGGATCAATTAGCATTCCAACTGATACAAAAAAAACAGCTCCAAATAAATCTTTTACAGGTTTTACCAAATGTTCAATGTGTTCGGCTTGTGTAGTTTCGGCAATAATTGAACCCATAATGAAGGCGCCAAGAGCAGGCGAGAAGCCAACATTTGCAGCAAAAAGAACCATTAATAAACACAAAGCCAATGAAACAATTAGTAACATTTCGTCTGTTAAAAGATGTTTGGCTTTTTTGAGAAGTGTAGGAATAAAGAAAATTCCTGCAACAAACCATATCGTTAAAAAGAAGATTAATTTTAAAACCGATTTTAGTAATTCGCCACCCGAAAATTGTTGACTTACTGCTACTGTTGATAATAAAACCATCATTAAAATGGCTAAAATATCCTGAACAATTAAAGCTCCAATTACATTTCCGGCGAACTTTTGTGTTTTTACTCCTAATTCGTCAAAAGTTTTCAGAATTATTGTAGTTGATGAAATGGATAAAATGACACCTAAAAATAAGCTGTTCATTTTACCCCAATCCATTAATTGACCAATGAAATAGCCTAAAACGACCATTCCAATTATTTGGGTGATAGCTGTTATGGATGCCGTTCCACCAACCTTCATAAGTTTTTTGAAACTAAATTCGAGCCCTAGACTGAATAAAAGAAATATAACACCAATTTCTGCCCAAACTTTGACACTGTTCATGTCTTTAACTGTTGGAAAAAAATCAAACTCACTTCCTGCCAAAAAACCAGCAACTAAATAACCAAGAACTAAAGGTTGTTTTAATATTCTGAATAATAAAACTGCAATAGCAGCTGTGACAAGAATTAATCCTAAATCACTTATTAAATCAGGTAAATGGACGGTGGAAGTGTTTAATGGAATTGGCATATAATTGATTTTTTACTAAAATAGTGAAAATGGTTTGGTTTTCAAAATTATGAAAATATAAAATCTCGTTAAAATTACTTCTAACGAGATTCTTAAAATGTATCTTATTTTTGAAGAAATTAAATCCCCAAATAATTACTCGGTGTAATTTGCATTAACTCCGCTCTAACTTCTTCAGAAACGTTTAATGTTCCTATGAAATTATGAATTGCTTCTTTGTTAATTACAGTATTTGTTCTGGTTAAATCTTTTAAAGCTTCGTATGGATTTGGATAGCCTTCACGACGTAAAATCGTTTGAATTGCTTCCGCAACTACCGCCCAGTTTTTCTCTAAATCTTCTGCGAATTTGTCTTCGTTTAATAACAATTTGTTTAATCCTTTTAAAGTGGCTTCAAAAGCAATTAACGTGTGTCCCATTGGAACTCCAATATTACGTAAAACCGTACTATCAGTTAAATCACGCTGTAATCTTGAAAGTGGTAATTTTGCTGAAAGATGTTCAAAAATCGCATTCGCAATTCCTAAATTTCCTTCCGAATTTTCAAAATCAATAGGATTAACTTTATGTGGCATCGCTGAAGAACCAATTTCTCCTGCTTTGATTTTTTGTTTGAAATAATCCATAGAAACATACGTCCAAATGTCTCTATCCAAGTCGATTAAAATTGTATTGATACGTTTTAAAGCATCAAAAAAGGCTGCAAAATGGTCGTAATGTTCTATTTGTGTTGTTGGAAACGAATGGTGTAATCCCAAACTATTTTCTACGAAATCGGTTCCGAATTTTTTCCAATCCGTGTTTGGATACGCTACTTTGTGAGCGTTGTAATTTCCAGTTGCTCCACCAAATTTAGCTGCAAAAGGTACGTTGAATAACAAACGCATTTGCTCTTCTAAACGTTCTACGAAAACTAAAATTTCTTTTCCTAAGCGAGTAGGAGAGGCTGGCTGTCCGTGAGTTCTAGCTAACATTGGAACGTTTTGCCATTCCATTGCTAATTCTTTCAATTTTGCAATTACGCTTACTAAACCTGGTAAATATACATTTTCAAACGCTTCTTTTGTAGAAAGTGGAATCGCTGTATTGTTGATATCTTGAGAAGTCAATCCGAAATGAATAAACTCTTTAAATTCTTGTAATCCTAAACTATCGAATTTCGATTTAATGAAATATTCCACCGCTTTAACATCGTGATTCGTTGTTTTTTCGGTTTCTTTAATCCAAAGTGCATCTTCGGTAGAAAAGTTTTTGTAAATCGCTCTTAAAGAATCGTAAATCGATTTGTCAATTTTGGCTAATTGAGGTAAATCAGCTTCGCGCAAAGCAATAAAATATTCAACCTCTACCAAAACGCGGTATTTAATTAAGGCTTCTTCAGAAAAATAAGGAGATAATGAAATAGTTTTGCTTCTATAACGACCATCAATTGGCGAAATAGCATTTAATTCTGTTAATTGCATTTTGTTGTGTGTTGTTTAAAGAAGTGCAAATTTAGTAATTAGTGATTAGTTATTAGTAATTAGTTTCGAGTTTTTTACTTTAAATTTAAAAGTTCTTCTTTTACAATTTTCATTCCTTCAACTGCGGTTAGAGGTAAGATTTTCAATTCATTTGGTAAATCATAAATCGTGGCTGGATTCGGATCGATGTAATACACGGGAACATTTTGGTCAACATAATTCATTAATCCTGCTGCAGGATAGACTTGTAATGAAGTTCCGATAATGATTAAAATATCAGCGGTTTCTACAATATCAATGGCATGTTCAATCATTGGAACATCTTCGCCAAACCAAACAATATGTGGTCGTAATTGATTGCCTTCTAAATCAAAATCGCCAAGATTTAAATCGTGTTTCCAATCGATTACGAAATTTTCGTTTGAAATGCTTCTCACTTTTAATAATTCTCCATGTAAATGGATGACTTTGTTGCTCCCAGCTCTTTCGTGTAAATCGTCAACGTTTTGCGTAATGATATGAATGTCAAAATGTTCTTCTAATTCGGATAAAATTTCGTGAGCTTTGTTTGGTTTTACGGTTAAAAGTTGAGCTCTTCGTTTGTTGTAAAAGTCTAATACCAATTCTGGATTTTTTTTCCAGCCAACGGGTGAAGCCACTTCCATAATATCGTGACCTTCCCACAAACCATCTGCATCTCGGAATGTTTTTATGCCACTTTCGGCACTAATTCCTGCTCCTGTTAATACTACAATTTTTTTCATTTTTCTATTCTTTTGCAATTTTTATGAAAATAAAATGCGTCTGTGTAGACGCATTTTAATTATACTTTTCCTAAGGTATAAAGTTGTTCCATTGTAGGTCCGGCACTTCCACCGGCTGGTTCCAATGTAATTCCAAAAGCTTGTGCTTCATTTGCATTTTCTACTTTAATTACTTTTGTAGTACTTGTAGCGTATGAATCAAGCAATCCAATACTCGTAGGTGTTAAAACAGGTTCTAATTTTAAAGCCCATACTTGATATACCATTCCTTCTGGAGGAGTTGGTAAACCAGAAGCATCGATATATACTTCTTTTGTGTTTTTGTTGTAATATGCTTTTGCATAAGCATTAGGAGCTACTTGTTGTCCTGCTAAAGCTACAGCAACATTACTTGTATCTCTTAAAATAGCTAAAACTTGTTCAGATTCTTTCTTTTTCAGTTCTAAATCTACCATTGATTTTTGAAGATTATTTTTTTCAATTGATAATGTTTCAACTGCTTTATTCGATTCATTTAATTTATAAAATTGAATTCCCATTCCTAAAACAAATACAGCAGCGGCTACCCAACCTATGTATTGTGTTACAACATTTTTAGGTTTCATTTGAATCACATTTTGTTTTGCTAACAACTGATTTCTAATTTTTTCAAAATTTGTAGCTGATAAATGTGGTGCAACACCATATGACAAATTAATTACAGCTTTTTCAATAGCTTTAATTTCTTCTTTTATTTCAGGATACTGATTTGCCATTTGGTTAACTTCCGCAATTTCTTCATCGGAAAGTTTTCCAAAAACATATAATTCTAATATGCCTGATTCTATATATTCTCTACTATTCATTGATTAATAGTCTTAATTCGTTCATACAATTTCTATTTTGAGTTTTAACAGTACCTAAAGGAATTTCCAATTCATCAGAGGCTTCTTGTTGTGTGTATCCTTTAAAAAAAAGCAAATCAATGATTTGAATACATTTTGGTTTTAATTTCTTTATAAACTCCTTAATACCTATCGCATCTATTTGGTTGATAGTTTTTGAGTTATCGTCAAGTATATGTACGAAATTATCGCTTGATAAGTTTTTTTGATTGTTGTTAAAGCTTTTTGAGCGCAATTTGTCAATAGATGTATTACGTGCAATATTTAACATCCAAGTATATAAACGACCTTTTGATTCGTTATATGTATCAATGTTTTTCCATATTTTGACAAACACTTCTTGAAGCACATCTTCAGCTTCTTCTCGATCTTTAATAAGTGTAAAAATTATACCGTACAAACTCTTGGAATAATTATCGTAGAGTAGGGTAAACGACCTATCATCTTTTTTTAATAATAAAGGAATTAGTTCTTCTTGTGTCATGCAATTTTATTTTTCACTAAAATAATAAAAAAAGTAGTATTATTTTTGTTGCATGAAAAATAATGTAAAAGAGTTATTAGCATATTTAGAGGGATTCATTACAGAAAATAGAAAAGTAGGATTTTTAAGAGTTTTGAAAAATAGAACCAAACATTTTACAGTAGCAATTGAAGATGTTTATCAATTGCACAATACCAGTGCTGTAATGCGTAGTTGTGAGGTTTTTGGAATTCAAGAATTGAATGTAATTGAAGAAAAATTTGGTAAACGAATAGACACTGAAATAGCAATGGGAGCCCAAAAATGGGTTGATGTAAATCGATTTAATTCGGTACAAAGTTGTATCAATGAGTTAAAAGGTCAAGGCTATCAAATTATTGCCACAACTCCTCATAATGATTCATGTATGTTGCATGAGTTTGATATTTCTAAACCTTCGGCCTTATTTTTTGGCACTGAAAGAAATGGTTTATCAGAGGAAGTTATTCAACAAGCCGATGGTTTTTTGAAAATACCAATGGTAGGTTATACGGAAAGTTTGAATATTTCTGTTTCAGCAGCAATTATTATTCAAGACGTTACTAACCGCTTGAGACAATCAGAAATCAATTGGCAATTGACTGAAGATGAAGTGTTAGATAAACGTTTAGATTGGACAAGAAAATCAATAAAAGATATTGAATTTATAGAAAAGAAATTTTATGAAATAAAAGAATAAGAATTACTTATTTTTTTTCAATATTTTATATTCTTCATAACATAAACTTATGGCATCCATGATTTGTAAATCATTTGCTGTTTGAATAAAATATTCTGAATAATTGCAATTTTCTAAAATTTGAGGAATATCATCTTTATCAATTTCTAATAGAGCAGCAAGCGTTTCTCTATCAAATTTAGTGGCTAAAAGATTTCTGACAGTATCGTCTTTTTTCATTTCTTTTAGTTTTTTCATTTCTGCGGGTCTTTTTCCAAAGACATTATATAGTAAGTCAGCAGGATTAAATATTGAACCGATTACTCTTGAGACGGCTCCGGGAGATTTATCACCAGCTTCATAACCTGCATTGAGTCCAGAAATGCTATATCGATAGCCGTCAGCAGCTACAGGTATTAATTCTGTATCTACTTCAACATATCCAGTAAGTTCATATTGTCTAACGATTACTTCGTCTAAGACATAAGCTTTTTCTGTTAGGTAAATCTTAGTAGGATTGTTTTTAATCCAATCGTTAGTTACTTTTACTTTTACAGTTTCATATCCAATATATGAAAACAAAAGCGTATCATTCAGTTTTGTAGCAATTTCAAAAGTACCGCTTCCAGATGTAGATGTTCCAATAACGCGCGTTGCATTGATAACATTTACATTACTAAGTGGAAGTTTAGTCTCATTATTGATGACGGTTCCTTTTATAGTAACTAAAGAATCATTTTGTGCAAACACAAAAGAAGTAATGATTGAAAAAAGAAAAACTGTAAAATATTTCATTAGCTGTATAATTAAGTCAAAAATACAAATCAAATGATGATATTCTACAGTTTTTAGTAATTTTATAAGAAAATTAACGATTTTGTGTTAACTTCTTCTTGGTCTTCTTGGTCTTGATGAATCTCCAGCACTTTCAGCACGTCTTGGAGCTCTGTCAGAAAATCCGCCTTCTCTTCTTGGAGCAGAACTACTTCTCTCACCTCTAAATCCACTATCTCTTCCACCTTCTCTTCTTGGAGCCGAACCTCTGTCGCTTCTGAAACCTCCGTCTCTTCCGCCTTCTCTTCTTGGAGCCGAACCGCTTCTGTCACCTCTAAACCCGCCTTCGCGTCTTCCGCCACCAGAATTTCTTCCGTTGTGATCGCGTCTTCCGCCACCGTCGTTTTTAGAAATTTCAACGTTGATTCTACGACCATTCATGTCATATCCATTAAGAACAGACATTACTTTGTCTGTATGTTCACCATCAGTATTAAAGAATGAGAAACCTTCTTTTACGTCTACTTTAAATACGTCGTCTCTGCCTAATTCAACAGTTTCTTTTATAAAATCTTTCAACTGCATCCAATCGAAATCGTCTCTTGCACCAATGTTGATGAAATAACGAACTGGATCACCAGCTCTAATTTCTCTTGGTTCAGAACTTCTTTCTCTATCATTACTTCTTTCACCTGTAATATCACGTTTAGATTTGTAGTAATTGATAAATCTATTGAATTCTACAGAAACCATTTTTTTGATTAATTCTTCTTTAGATAATCCATCTAAAACTTCGTTAATAGCTGGTAAATAGTTGTCTATTTCATGATCAACTTCTGTATCTTTAATTTTGTTTGCCAAGTGTAATAACTGAATTTCGCAGATTTCAATTCCAGAAGGAATTGTTTTTTCTTGAAATTTTTGTTGAATTATACGCTCAATTGAGTGTATTTTTCTGATTTCACTTTTGGTAATGATAACAATTGAAGTACCTAATTTTCCAGCTCTACCAGTTCTTCCAGAACGGTGATTGTATGTTTCAATTTCGTCTGGCAATTGATAGTTTACTACGTGAGTTACATTATCAACGTCAATTCCACGAGCAGCAACGTCAGTAGCAACAAGCATTTGGATTTGACGTCCTCTGAATGATTTCATCACACCATCACGTTGTGCTTGCGATAAATCTCCGTGTAATGCAGCTGCATTATAACCATCTTCAATTAATTTTTCAGCTACAGCTTGCGTATCCCTTTTAGTTCTACAAAATACAACCGAGAAAATATCTGGGTTGGCATCTGCTAAACGTTTTAAGGCTTCGTAGCGATCACGTGCATTAACAACATAAAATTCGTGAGAAACAGTTGCTGAACCAGAATTTTTACTTCCAACAGTAATTTCTTTTGGTTCTGCCATAAATTGTTTTGCAATACGAGCTACTTCAGCTGGCATAGTTGCAGAGAATAACCATGTGTTTTTCTCGTCTGGTGTGTCCGATAAAATGGAACAAATGTCGTCGTAGAATCCCATATTTAACATTTCATCCGCCTCATCTAAGATACAAAAATCAATGTTTTTAATGTTTACAAGACCTCTATTAATCATGTCTTGCATTCTACCTGGTGTTGCCACAATGATTTGTGCACCACGTTTAACCTCTCTAGCTTGTTCTGTAATGCTTGCACCACCATAAACAGCCACGGTATGTAACCCTTTTATGTACTTTGAGTATAATTTAATCTCGTTGGTGATTTGTAAGCATAATTCACGTGTTGGCGATAAAATTAATGCTTGTGTATTTCTATTTTCAGCATCAATTTTTTGAATTAGCGGGAAACCAAAAGCTGCGGTTTTCCCTGTACCTGTTTGCGCTAGGGCAACTAAATCTGTGTTTTGTTCCAATAGTACTGGAATCGCTTTTTCTTGCACTTCTGACGGATTCTCAAATCCTAGATCTTTAATCGCCAGCAGTAGCGACTCATTCAATCCTAATTGTTCAAATTTATTCATATAATATTTTAAATTGGGTGCAAAGGTACAGTTTAAATACTACATAAACTAATTTGTTACTAATTGATTTTCAATTTGTTAATTATTTTTTAGAAATGTTATTTTTTAAAAAAAGGATTTTTTGAATTAAATCAGTCGTTTTTTTCTTCTAAAAATTTGATGAGTTGTTTTACTGCTTTTCCTCTGTGGCTAATGGTTGATTTTTCTTGTAAAGTTAGTTCAGCGAAGGTTTTCTCATAATTATCAGCAATAAAAATAGGGTCATATCCAAATCCATTTGTACCAATTTTTTCTGTGATAATTTTGCCATTAATTATTCCTGTAAAAAGAAATTGTTTTCCTTCATAATTAAGTGCTATTACTGTTTTAAAATTTGCCTTCCTATTGGTTTTGTTTGTAAGATTTAGTAACAATTTATCAATGTTTTTTTCATCATCTTTTGGTTCTCCTGCGTATCTTGCAGAATATACTCCTGGAGCTCCATCAAGCGCATCTACTTCTAATCCTGAATCATCAGCGAAGCAGTTTAGCCCAAATTTTTCAGTTACATAATTTGCCTTTAGTATTGCATTTCCTTCAATTGTATCAGCAGTTTCTGGTATGTCTTCAAAGCAGCTAATGTCTTCTAGGCTAACTATTTGAAAGGTTGAAGGAACTAATGCTTGAATTTCTTTAATTTTATTTTTATTGTTAGAAGCAAATACGAGTTTCATATGTTAAAAAATTAAGTTATAAATAAAAAACCCCGACATAATCGGGGTTTGATATATAAGTAAGATAAACTGAGTTAGACGTAATTATTTAATTTTGTTAACGATAGCTGTGAAAGCAGCTGGGTGGTTCATAGCTAAATCTGCAAGAACTTTACGGTTCAATTCGATGTTGTTAGCTTTAGCTTTACCCATAAATTGAGAATAACTCATGCCATGTAAACGTGCACCAGCATTGATACGCGTAATCCATAAAGCACGGAAATTTCTTTTATTTTGTTTTCTATCACGGTAAGCATAAACCATTGCTTTTTCTACCGCGTTTTTAGCTACAGTCCAAACGTTTTTACGTCTTCCAAAGAAACCTTTGGCTTGTTTTAATACTCTTTTTTTACGAGCTTTTGATGCTACTGAATTTGTTGCTCTTGGCATAATTTTAAATGTTTTTTGCAGTAAGGCGATCTTTCGATTCTTCTAAATTCTAAACTCAAAATTCTGAATTTAAAACAGCCCACTCCAGGGTTACTAAATTGTTTTAACCAAACAACGAATTAAATAATATTCAATTGTTGTTTAATGCTTCTCTCATCTGTTGGGTGAACCAAAGTAGAATGAGTTAAAGCTAATTTACGCTTTTTAGATTTTTTAGTCAAAATGTGACTTTTAAAAGCGTGTTTTCTTTTGATTTTTCCAGAACCAGTAACTTTGAATCGTTTCTTAGCACTAGATTTCGTTTTCATTTTAGGCATTTTCTTCCTGTATTTATAATCTATCTTACTTATTATTTTTAATGTAGGATTACTAGGTAATCACTATTTATATAGTTTAGCAACTAATCACTAATTACTTGTCACTTATCACTAAAACTATTTCCCTTTCTTTTTAGGAGCGATGTACATAATCATACGTTTTCCTTCTAAAACTGGCATGGCTTCAACTTTACCATATTCTTCCAATTCTTGTGCTAAACGTAATAATAAAATTTGTCCTTGCTCTTTATAGATAATTGAACGTCCTTTAAAGAATACAAATGCTTTTAATTTAGCACCATCTTGTAAAAATTTCAAGGCATTTTTTTTCTTAAATTCATAATCATGCTCATCTGTTTGAGGTCCAAAACGAATCTCTTTAATTACGATTTGAGTTGATTTTGCTTTTAATTCTTTATCTCTCTTCTTTTGTTGGTACAAAAATTTACCATAATCCATCAATTTACAAACTGGCGGTTCAGCATTTGGAGAAATTTCTACCAAATCAACTTCTTGCTCTTCAGCTAATCGAAGTGCATCGGCTATTTTGTAAACTCCTGGTTCAATATTTTCACCTACTAAACGTACTTCAGCAACACGTATTAAATTGTTTATACGGTGTGCTGCTTTTTTCTCTTCGCGAGGTTGAAAACCTCTGTTGTTTCTAATTGCTATGGCTTTATTATTTTAGTTAAACTTAAAATTGTTTTAATGTTTTATTGATTTCTTCGTTTATCATTGCTGCAAATTGCTCAATAGTAACCGATATATTTCCTTTTCCTTCTTGTCCGCGTTGTCTCACAGAAATGGTTCCGTTTTTCTCTTCTTCCTCGCCAACAATCAGCATAAACGGGTATTTGTTCATCTCCGCTTCTCTAATTTTCTTACCGATTGTTTCGTTTCGGTTGTCAATTAGGGCGCGAATTTCGTGATTTTCTAGCAAATCTAAAACTTTTTTCGCATAATTTTCATATTTCTCGCTCAAAGACAAGATTATAGCTTGCTCAGGCATCAACCAAATTGGAAAATTTCCTGCTGTGTGTTCCAATAAAATTGCGATAAAACGTTCCATCGAACCAAAAGGCGCTCGGTGAATCATAACAGGGCGATGTAACTTGTCATCTGCACCTTTATAAGACAATTCAAAACGCTCTGGTAAATTGTAATCTACCTGAATGGTACCTAATTGCCAACTTCTGCCTAGAGCATCTTTTACCATGAAATCTAATTTCGGACCATAGAAAGCGGCTTCTCCAGCTTCAATCACATAATTTAATCCTTTATCTTTCGCTGCACTGATAATTGCATTTTCTGCTTTTTCCCAGTTCTCAACGCTACCTATATATTTATCCGGATTATCTAAATCACGAACCGAAACCTGAGCGGTAAAGTTTTCAAATCCTAATGAACCAAAAACATACAATACCAAGTCGATAACATTTTTGAACTCAGCGTCCAATTGATCAGGCGTACAGAAAATATGCGCATCATCTTGAGTAAATCCTCTAACACGAGTCAATCCATGTAATTCGCCCGATTGCTCATAACGATAAACTGTTCCAAATTCTGCATAACGCTTAGGTAAATCTTTGTATGACCAAGGTCTTGCATTGTAAATTTCACAGTGGTGTGGACAGTTCATTGGTTTTAACAAGAATTCTTCACCTTCCGCCGGAGTATGAATCGGTTGGAAACTATCTGCTCCATATTTAGCATAGTGTCCAGATGTTACATACAAGTCTTTCATCCCAATATGAGGCGTAACTACTTGCTCGTAACCTGCTTTCTTCTGTGCTTTTTTCAAGAATTGCTCTAATCTATCGCGCAAAGCAGCACCTTTTGGTAACCATAAAGGTAAACCTTGCCCTACTTTTTGTGAAAAATGAAACAATTCTAATTCTTTTCCTAATTTTCTATGATCGCGGCGTTTTGCTTCTTCTAATAATTCTAAGTAATCCGTTAAGTCTTTTTGTTTCGGGAACGAAATTCCGTAAACACGAGTTAACTGCTTGTTTTTTTCATCACCTCTCCAGTAAGCACCCGCTACCGATAAAATTTTCATCGCTTTGATAATTCCTGTATTAGGAATATGTCCACCACGACACAAATCAAAGAAATTCGAATGATCACAGAACGTAATCGTTCCGTCTTCTAAGTTCGAAATCAATTCGGTTTTGTACTCATTATTTTTATAAACCTCCAATGCTTCCGCTTTTGAAACCGGACGCATTTTAAATTCATGTTTCTCTCTCGAAATTTCTAACACACGATCTTCAATTTTTTTGAAATCAGCATCCGTAATTTTTTTATCACCAAAATCCACGTCGTAATAAAAACCATTATCAATTGCAGGTCCAAGTGTTAATTTAATTCCAGGAAAAATTTCTTCCAAAGCTTGCGCCATCACGTGCGAAGTCGAATGCCAAAAAGCTTTTTTGCCCTCTTTGTCATTCCACGTATATAATATAAGTGTACCGTCCGTCGTTAAGGTCGTCGTCGTTTCAATAGTGGTACCATTGTAGGAAGCCGAAATCACGTTTCTAGCCAATCCTTCACTAATGCTTTTCGCAACATCCATTGGAGTAACTCCTTGAGCCATCTCCTTAACCGACCCGTCGGGTAAAGTAACTTTTATCATTTTTTAAAATTTATAAGCTGCAAATATAGTAGAATAATAAAATCCATACAATATATATAAGGCATAATATTGAAAAAGATTAGCAGCACACATTCCGCATTCCATAAAACTATCCATCCCGCTGTCCACTATATCTTTTACAAACCTGATGGGTTTATAAAAGGATGCCGCTCTCATCGGGGCTAAGCAAGACGTATCGTATTCTATATTACCATTTCACTGGCTCGCACCGCGAGCACAAATCCCTCTCAAAATGAGTTGTCCTTCCGAAGCATAGGAATCTTTTGCGCAGCAGGCTACGGCTTAACTCAGTTAAGCTCACAACTAAAAATTTAACAACACCTATATATATGTAGAAAGAATTCCCCTTCGAAGGGAGATAGAGGGATGTAACTGCAATATTTGAAAACTTCACTATTCAAAATTCGTTAATCTTCATTCAACATTCAAACAAGCAAATACCCTATAAAAGCATTCCCTCTTTGAAGGGGGCTATGGGGATGTAAAAAACTTTCTTGTATTAAATCCTTGTTATCAGTGAGTTAAGAAAAACATCAGAAAAAAGGCAAAAAAAAGATTACAAAAGGCTTGTGGATAAAGAAAAGATTTCTACTTTTGCACCCGCATTAGAGCAGAAGTTCATACACAAACTGGGAGATTAAACAAATCAAAAAAACTTTAAAAAAAGTCAAAAAAAGATTTGGATAATAGAAAGTAAAGGTAGTATCTTTGCC
>ERZ1034363.530-NODE-530-length-26215-cov-26.275691_pt1 | contig 26215 bp, 24 predicted proteins | sample MGYA00520616_ERZ1034363 | MGnify/ENA primary metagenome ERZ1034363 (study PRJEB33736, sample SAMEA104284506) | Azolla filiculoides | biome: Urban; feature: Water surface; material: Ditch water | place: Netherlands | collected 2015-10-28 | depth 0-0.1 m ... | reverse complement strand
TCTAAGGGATGCGCGCCATTTTTGTCTAGTAGCGTCACCGTGTTGTCGTCGTCACCCATTGCATCGCTGACTAAATTGGCCACCATGAGTGGCAATTTTTTTGCCTGGCGTTTGGCTTCAGCGTGATCCAATAGCTTTTCCGTTTCGGCGGCAAAGCCCACGCAGAATGGGGCTTTAGGTAGGCTAGCGACTTCAGCCAATATGTCTTTATTGGGGCTGAGTGCTAGCGTTAAGCTGGCATTGCTTTTCTTGATTTTTTCCGCATGCGGCGCACTGGGGCGGTAGTCGGCCACCGCTGCCACGCTGATAAAAATATCTTGATTGCCTACTTGGCCCATCACCGCCTTATACATGGCATCGCTACTGGTGGCCTTGATGGTGTTAACCGAATCGGGTGCATTTAATGCGCTGGCACCGCTCACTAAGGTCACGATGGCTCCCATGTCCGCCGCTACTTGGGCGATCGCGTAGCCCATTTTGCCGCTGCTTAAATTGGTGATGGCGCGCACCGGGTCTATCATTTCCAAAGTCGCCCCCGCAGTAATGAGCACGCGTTTTCCGGCCAATAGTTTGGGGGTAAAGTGTGCGTTTACTAACCTGAGCAAGGCCTCTGCTTCTAGCATGCGGCCCAAGCCAGTTTCACCGCAGGCTTGCACGCCACTGTCGGGTCCGAGCAGGCTGATGCCGTCGGCTTGCAGTTGTGCCACGTTGCGTTGGGTAGCTGGGTTTTCCCACATTTGCTTATTCATGGCCGGCGCAACCAGCAGCGGGCAATCCCTAGCTAAACACAAAGTGGAGAGTAAATCGTCGGCTCGGCCTTGCACCAATTTAGCTAAAAAATCGGCGCTAGCGGGCGCGACTAATATGGCGTCGGCCTGACGCGATAGCTCAATATGCGGCATGCCATTGCTGATGCTGCTGTCCCACATGTCTATGTATACCGGCTTGCCAGATAGCGCTTGCATGGTCACCGGCGTAATGAATTGGCAGGCGGCTTGCGTCATCACCACTTGCACATCGATGTTGGCTTTAACCAATAAGCGCACCAATTCGGCCGCTTTGTAAGCGGCGATGCCGCCGGTGATGCCCAGCACTAAAGACTTGTTTTTTATTGGATTATTTTTTTGCATAGGGGTGGAAAAATAAGTTTACTATCTCGCTAATGCGTTCATTTTAATACGAAAATCGTCGCTAAAGCATGAATCCCTAAGCCGACACAGCAAAAAGGACAAAATCATGGCAATTACCGATTGGCCTCTGGCAGAACGTCCGCGTGAAAAATTATTGGCGCAAGGGGTCAGCGCGCTGTCGGATGCCGAATTGCTCGCGGTGTTTTTAAGGGTAGGCGTGAGTGGTAAAAGTGCGGTGGATTTGGGTCGGGATTTATTGCAACGCTTCGGCAGTTTGACCGGGATTTTTTCCGCAAGCCAAGCTGAATTGTCGCAAGTGCGTGGCATGGGCCTGAGCAAATACGTGCAGCTGCAAGCCATCTTTGAAATGAGTCGGCGCGCGCTAAAAGAAAGCATGCAAGGGCAAGATGCCTTGAGTTCGCCGCAACACGTGCGCGATTTCCTGTGTTTAAAATTAGCCAGCTTGCCTTACGAAGTGTTCATGGTGCTGTTTTTGGATGCGCAAAATAAGCTGATCAGTGCCGATGAGATGTTTAGGGGCAGCTTAACGCAAACCAGTGTGTACCCACGCGAAGTGGTCAAGCATGCGCTGCAGCACAATGCCGCCAGCGTAATCTTGGCACACAATCACCCCTCCGGTTTGGCCCAACAAAGTCAGGCCGATGAGCTCATTACCCAGCAATTGAAACAGGCGCTAGCCCTAATAGACGTGCGGGTGCTAGACCATTTTATCGTGGCTGGAAACGCAACTTTTTCATTCGCTGAGCGTGGTTTGTTGTAAACTAAAACCATGGGAAATATAGTGGTTTTAAATAACACGCTGTGGCTAAATTTGGCCGTTGCTTTAGGCATAGGTTTGTTGGTGGGGGCCGAGCGTGAGCGTAGCAAAGGCATGGATACGGACCGCTCATTAGCGGGCATACGCACGTTTACTATCGTGGCTTTGCTGGGTGCCGTGAGCGCAGTGGTGAGCTTTTGGTTGCTGATTGTTTCGGTGATATGCGTAACGGTATTTGCTGCCCTAGCTTATGTTGTTAGGGTCAACGAGCACCCCGGTTTAACCACGGAAATCACCCTGGTGTTTACTGCTATATTGGGTGGCTTGGCTGTGACCACGCCATCCTTGGCCGCCAGTTTAGCCGTCACCGCGGCCATCCTGTTAACCGCTAAAGAACCCATACACGGTTTTGTCCGTGCCGCGGTTACCAAAGAAGAAGTCAACGATTTTCTGATTTTAGCCGCGGCCACACTGATAGTCTTGCCCCTGGTGCCCAATGAATTAATCGGGCCATTTGATGCCATCAATCCGCATAACCTTTGGTTGATTGTTATCTTGGTCATGCTCATCAGTGCGCTCGGCCATTTAGCCTTACGCGCGCTGGGCAGTCGCGTCGGCTTGCCTTTGGTTGGTTTGGTGTCTGGCTTCATTTCCAGCATTGCCACAGTGGGGGCCATGGGTCAGCGTGCCAAACAAACGCCGGCGATCATGGAAGCGGCTGTAGCCGGTGCACTGCTGTCGAGTTTAGCCACCGTTTTGCAATTGAGTTTGCTGTTAGCCGCGGTTCACCCGCCAACCTTGCAAGCCATGTTGGCGCCTCTCATTTTTGCCGGCGTGACCGTGGCCATTTATGCCTTGGTCATCACCGTCAGTTGTTTTCACAAAGCCTGCCCAGAGTTGGGCCAGCCCAGTCAAACCTTTAGTGTAAAAACAGCCTTTGGTTTAGCCGGTGTTATTGCCGTGGCCTTAATCGCCTCAGCGGCGCTAAATGCCTGGTTTGGCCAAACCGGGGTGGTGTTTGCCTCCATGGCCGCCGGCGTGGCCGATGTGCATGCGGCTGCCATATCGGTCGCCTCCCTGGCTGCCGCGGGTAACGTCAGTGCCGCCAACGCGGTGGTGCCTATCTTGCTGGCTTTTAGCATCAATACTTTTTCCAAGGGCGTGGCCGCGCTGGTGAGCGGGGGTAAGGATTTTGCTATGCAAGTCATACCCGGTTTGCTGGTGCAAGTCTTGGCCGCTTGGATGGGTTGGATGTTGTTTTAATTTAAATTGAGTGGCGTAAATAATCATGCAAAAACAGCTTAAATTCTTATTGTGGGTGGCCGTGCTAGGCCTAGGCTTAGCGGCCGTGTCGGCCATTGCTTTAAACCGCGGCGAGAGCATCAGTGCCATGTGGTTTATCGCAGCAGCAGCCTGCATTTACGCCATTGCATACCGTTTTTATGCGGCTTGGATTGCCGCCAGCGTGCTCACGGTGGACGCTACCCGGGCCACGCCAGCAGAGCGCTTGGACAACGGTCGCGATTTTATTCCGACCAATAAATGGGTGGTATTTGGCCACCATTTTGCCGCCATTGCCGGCCCTGGCCCCTTGATCGGCCCGACACTGGCCGCTCAGTTTGGTTATTTGCCCGGCACCTTGTGGATATTGGTAGGCGCGGTATTGGGCGGGGCAGTGCAGGACATGGTGACCTTGTTTTTCTCCACCCGGCGCAATGCCCGCAGCCTAGGCCAAATGGCCAGGGATGAAATCGGCCCAATAGGCGGGGCCGCTGCCTTAATCGGCACTTTCATGATCATGATCATCTTGATCGCGGTGTTGGGCTTGGTGGTGGTGAATGCCATGAAGCACAGCCCATGGGCCACCTCCACTGTCGCCGCCACCATCCCGATTGCCATGCTAGTGGGCTTTTACATGCGCAATTTTCGGCCGGGACGCGTATTAGAAGCCAGCTTATTGGGCGTGGCCCTGTTGTTATTGGCAGTGGTAGGCGGTGGTTGGATAGATCACCAACCCATGCTGCGGCAGTGGTTTGATCACGAAGGCTTAAGCTTGGCCTGGGCCATTATCGCTTATGGCTTTGCCGCCGCGGTGGTGCCGGTTTGGCTGCTGTTAGCCCCCCGCGATTATTTGTCGACTTTCGTGAAGTTAGGCACGGTCATGTTATTGGCGATAGCCATCGTCATTTTGCAACCGCAAGTGCACATGCCGGCCTTAACCCAGTTTACCGATGGTAGCGGCCCGATATTTGGCGGCAAGCTCTTCCCCTTCGTCTTCATTACCATCGCCTGCGGCGCCATTTCCGGCTTTCATTCGCTGATCGCATCCGGCACCACGCCTAAGTTGCTGGCTAACGAAGGCGACATACGCATGATAGGTTACGGCGCCATGTTGCTAGAAAGTTTCGTCGCCATCATGGCCATGATCGCCGCCACCGTGTTGGAGCCAGGCGTGTTCTTCGCCATCAACAGCCCGGCCGGGGTGGTGGGCAGCGAGGCGGTGGACGCCATTGCTAAAATCAACAGTTGGGGCTTTGCCGTGACGGTAGAGCAAATGAATCAATTGGCACGCGACATGGGCGAAAGCAGTTTGTTTGCCCGCACCGGCGGCGCGCCTAGCTTGGCGGTGGGCATGGCCAGTATATTTGGCAATGCCTTTGGTAAAGGCATGCTGGCCATTTGGTACCACTTTGCCATTATGTTCGAAGCGATTTTCATCTTGACCACCTTGGATGCCGGCACGCGCGTCGGCCGTTTTATGTTGCAAGACATGCTGGGTAACATTTGGCCAAAAATGGGCCAGACTTCGTGGATGCCTTCTGTCATGTTAACCAGCGGGCTAGTGGTGGCCGGTTGGGGTTATTTCTTATACATAGGCGTGATAGACCCGAACGGGGGCGTGAACATTTTATGGCCCTTGTTCGGCATTGCTAACCAAATGCTGGCGGCCATTGCCTTGTGCGTGGCCACCGGTATATTGGTTAAGTCCGGCAAATTTAAGGTGGCATGGATTACTGGCTTGCCTTTGGTTTGGCTGCTAACCGTGACCACCAGCGCCGCCTGGCAAAAAATATTCAGCGACGACATCCGTGTCGGCTTTTTTGCCGCCGCCAACGATTTGGCGGCTAAATTAGCCGCCGGTGTGCTGCCATTAGAAAAAGCCGCGGTGGCGCCCAAGTTGATTTTCAACCAACAATTGGACGCCTATTTAACCGTGTTTTTGGTGGTGCTGTTGTGGGTGGTGGTGTTGGACATGCTCTACGTGCTGTATCGCTACTTTAGTAAACAGCCACTGATGCCATTGACCGAGGTGCCGTATCAACCCACCCGCTTGCTCGACAATTGGGTGCGTGACTGATGACTGCCTTAGCCCGTCTCTGGAAAAAAATACGCCACTTGGGGCACCGCGTGCGCCAGTTAAGCGGTGACGATGCTTATGAGGTGTACGTCCAACACCATGCCGCTTTTCACCAAGCCAGCGTGGATGCGCCGCCCTTATTAAGCCGCAAAGAATTTTTTAAATATTGGCAAGACAGCCAATGGCAAGGGGTAAACCGTTGTTGTTAGCTGCGATGATTAACTTAAACACGAAGACCGTATGAAAAAATTTGGTATCTACATAATAGGCGATGAAATACTCTCCGGTAAGCGGCAAGACGCGCATTTGTCTTTTGTCGTTCAAGCCTTAAAAGCCCGCGGTTTGCAGTTGGCTTGGGCGAATTATTTAGGCGACATCCCCGAGCAAATTACCGCCACACTCAAGGCCAGCATGGCGCGTGGCGACGTGGTATTTAGCTTTGGTGGCATAGGCGCCACGCCGGATGACTTTACCCGGCAATGCGCAGCCGATGCGGTGGGCGTGCCCATCGTCCGGCATCCACTCGCCCTAGCCGAAATAGAAGCGCAATACGGTGACACGGCTTACCCTAAACGCGTGCTCATGGCAGATTTTCCGCAAGGCGCCAACATCGTGCCCAATCCGGTCAACCGGGTGGCAGGTTTTTCCATCCAGGAGCATTATTTTGTGCCCGGCTTTCCGCAAATGGCCCATCCCATGATTGAGTGGGTGTTGGATACGCATTACGCGTCGCTGTTTCATCAGCAAGATTACATCGAGGCCTCGATCTTGGTAACCGAAGCGGGCGAAAGCCGTTTGATTGATTTAATGCAAAGCATCGTCAAGCGCTACCCCGACTTGAAATTATTTAGCCTACCCAAGCTCGACCAGCAGCGCAGCACCGAGCTGGGCGTGAAAGGGCCGGCACAATTGGTGCAAACTGCCATGGCGGAAATCAAGCAAGGCGTCAGTGCCCTTAATTTCCCTTGGACCGACTTATAGTGGATTGCCGGCAAGAGTGCGGCGCCTGTTGCATCGCCCCATCCATCAACAGCCCCATACCGGGCATGCCCAATGGCAAACCGGCAGGGGTGCGCTGCGTGCAATTAGGCGCAGACAATCAATGCCTGATTTTTGGCCTAGCTACACGCCCGGCCTTTTGTTTAGGCTTGCAGCCCAGTGCGGAAATGTGTGGCAACGATCGCGATCAAGCCATAGTCTGGTTGACCGAGTTGGAGCAATTAACCCGGCCTTAAATAGCGCTTAAGGCCTGTGTTCTTGCATGCACCACACGGCAATCAGGCTGACCAAGGCCATGGACGACACGTAATAGCCTACCCAAGTTAAGCCGCCTTGATAGACCAACAGTTGCGACACATACGGTGCGCTAGACGCCCCTAAAATGCCCCCCAAGTTATAGCTTAAGCCGGCGCCACTGTAACGCACCGGCACCGGAAATTGCTCGGGTAAAAATGCCCCCATGGGCGCAAACGTGGCGCCCATTAACAACAGCGCCAACGATAAAAATAAGGTGATGGCATAAGGGTTGCCTTGGCTGAGTAAGGGGTTGAGGCTAAAGCCGACCATTACGGCTAAAAAGCAGCCAATTAATAGCACCGGTTTGCGTCCGTATCGGTCGCTCATGGCGGCCGATAGTGGCGTAATCAGCGCCATGAACAGCACGGCAAAACAGAGCATTTGCAAGAAATCCACTCGGGCTATGCCCAAGGTTTGCGTGCCGTAACTTAAGCAAAAAACCGTGGCGGTATAAAACAGGTTGTAGCAAACCGTCATGGCGAGAGCGCCAAGTAACATGGGCCGCTTGTGCTGCCGCAACAAAGTCAGCAAGGGCAATTTCAGGGTTTGCTGTTGGGCTAAGACTTGCGCAAAAGCCGTGGTTTCGCTTAGTTTGAAGCGCACGTATAAACCCACCATGACCAAGGCGGCACTGGCAAAAAACGGCAGGCGCCAACCCCATGCTAAAAATTCCGCCTCGCTTAAATAGGCGCTTAAGCCTAAAAAACTTAAACAAGCCAATAAAAAGCCAATCGCCGGACCCAATTGTGGAAACATACCAAACCAAGCGCGCCTATGCGCTGGCGCGCTCTCGGTTGCCAGCAAGGCGGCACCACCCCATTCGCCGCCCAAGCCTATGCCTTGGGCTACGCGCAGCAAGCACAGTAATAGCGGCGCCCATGCGCCCAATGTGGCGTAGCCGGGTAGGCAGCCGATTAACAAGGTGGCCGTGCCCATCAGCAAAAGCGAGCTGGCCAGCGTGGCTTTACGGCCTATGCGGTCGCCAAAGTGGCCAAACAGGATGGCACCCAATGGCCTAGCGAAAAAGGCGATGCCAAAGCTTAAAAAAGCATTTAAAGCTTGGGCGGCCGGGTCGCTACTGGGAAAAAATACCGGGCCTATGACCAAAGCGGCGGCCATGGCGTATATGTAAAAGTCGTAAAACTCAATGGCGGTGCCGATAAAACTGGCAAAGGCGATCTGCGAATTGGAGGCGGTTTTTTGGCTAGGGCTAGGGTTCAATGTTGGCCGACTTTCATTTTAAAATTTAGCTGGGCTTAAGCCATTATACAAAGTTTTGCTTTATATCCTGCCAGCCGCAAATTTAAGTTTTCCGGCACCTAATTTGCGTATAAAATAGGCAACTCGGCGTTAATAATGCAAAGCAAACGACTCGCAGTGAAAATCGGCAACCACCAACTCAAGAATAACCTCGTTGTAGCACCCATGGCAGGCGTGACGGACAGGCCTTTCCGTCAGTTGTGCAAGAAAATGGGCGCGGGTTTAGCGGTGTCGGAAATGGTGACGTCCAATTCGCTCTTATACGGCAGTGAAAAAACCTTACGCCGCGCCAATCACCAAGGCGAAGTTGATCCCATCTCCGTGCAAATTGCCGGTGCCGACCCAAAAATGATGGCGGAAGCCGCCAAGCACAACGTCGACAATGGCGCGCAAATCATAGACATCAACATGGGCTGCCCAGCCAAGAAAATTTGCAATGTCATGGCCGGTTCGGCCTTGCTTAAAGACGAGCCCTTGGTGGCGCAAATTTTGCGTGCCGTGGTCAATGCCGTGGACGTGCCGGTCACATTGAAAATACGCACCGGTTGGGATAAACACAACCGCAACGCCGTGCAAATTGCCAAGATGGCCGAAGACCTAGGCGTGCAAGCCTTAGCCATGCACGGCCGCACCCGCGCTTGTTTGTACACCGGCGATGCCGAGTACGACACCATCGCCGCGGTCAAGCAAGCCATCAACATTCCACTGATCGCTAACGGCGACATCACCAGCCCAGAAAAAGCCAAATTCGTGTTGGATTACACCGGCGCCGATGCCGTCATGATAGGCCGTGCCGCACAAGGCCGGCCTTGGATATTCCGTGAGATAGACCATTACCTGAAAACCGGTGAGCATTTACCGGCACCGGAAGTGATCGAGATCCGCACCGTGATGTTGGAGCACTTGCACGATTTATACGATTTTTACGGCGAACTCACTGGCATGCGCATGGCGCGCAAGCACATTTCTTGGTACACCAAAGGCCTCAAAGACTCGGCCAATTTCCGCCATAACATGAATACCTTGCAGACCATCCCTTTGCAATTGTCTGCTATCGATGAATTTTTTGATCATTTACAAAGCCGCGACCACCGCTTGCAATACGACGAAGAAAACGACGTTATTGAAACCGTGGACTTGGCGCTAAAGGTGGCCTAATGGACGATTGCGAAAACAAAAAAACCGGCGCCATGAACGACTGCCAAATTGCCAACAGCGTTAAATCGGCTTTGGATCAGTACTTTAAAGACTTGGATGGTCAGCCGCCTCACGCCTTGTACGACATGGTGTTGGCCTGCATAGAAAAACCGCTATTGGAATACACCTTGCATTATGCCGGCGGCAACCAAAGCAAAACGGCCGACATCTTGGGTTTAAATCGCAACACCTTGCGCAAAAAAATGCAGCAATACCACATCGAGTAATGCGCTCGATTTCATTTATTTCTTATTAACATCATCAGAGTTTTCACATGGCAACCATTAAACGCGCGCTTATCAGCGTGTCAGATAAAACCGGTATCGTAGAATTAGCCCAGGCCTTAAGCCAATTAAAAGTCGAAATTTTATCCACAGGCGGCACCGCCAAACTGTTTCGTGAGCAGGGCATTCCTGTAATCGAAGTCAGTGATTACACCGGCTTCACCGAAATGCTCGATGGCCGAGTCAAAACCCTGCACCCGAAAGTGCACGGCGGCATATTGGGTAGACGCGATTTACCTGAGCACGTGGCGGCCATGCAAGCAGCGAATATTCCCAATATCGACATGGTGGTGGTGAATTTATACCCGTTTGAAGCGACCGTCGCTAAAGCCGATTGCACGCTGGAAGACGCCATAGAAAACATAGACATCGGTGGCCCGGCCATGGTCCGTTCTGCCGCTAAAAACTGGAAAGACGTTGCCGTGTTAACCGACGCCAGCCAATACGCCGATGTCATTGCTGAATTGCATAGCACCGGTGGCGCCGTCAGTCAGGCCACGCAGTTTGCTTTATCGGTGGCCGCGTTCAACCGCATCAGCAATTACGACGGCGCGATCAGCGATTACTTATCGTCCTTTAATGCCGATGGCACACGCTGTGGTTTCCCGGCGCAAAGCAACGGCCGCTTCGTTAAGTTACAAGATTTACGCTACGGCGAAAACCCGCACCAACAAGCGGCTTTTTACCGCGATCTCTACCCCGCACCGGGCTCCTTGGTAACCGCCACGCAATTGCAGGGTAAGGAGTTGAGCTACAACAACATCGCCGACGGCGACGCGGCATGGGAAGCAGTAAAATCCTTTAGCAGCACGGCTTGCGTTATTGTTAAACACGCCAATCCTTGCGGTGTGGCGCTCGGCGCCCATGCCTTGGAAGCCTACAGCAAAGCATTCCAAACCGACCCTAGCAGTGCCTTTGGCGGCATCATTGCCTTCAATTGCACGGTGGACAAAGCCGCTGCCGAAGCGGTGAGCAAGCAGTTTGTCGAGGTCTTGATTGCGCCCGATTACAGCGCCGATGCCTTGGCTATTTTTGCGGCCAAAGCCAACGTGCGGGTCTTGAAAATCGCCTTGCCTAAGGGTGGCGACACGGCTTGGCAACAAGGCCGCAATGCCTACGACAGCAAGCGTGTTGGCTCCGGTTTGCTTATCCAAACAGCGGACAACCATGAAATCAGCGCCGCCGATTTAAAAGTGGTCAGTAAAAAACAAGCCACCCCACAACAAATGGCCGACATGCTGTTTGCTTGGCGCGTGGCCAAATACGTGAAATCCAACGCCATCGTGTTCTGTGGCAACGGCATGACTTTAGGCGTGGGCGCCGGTCAAATGAGCCGAGTCGACAGCACGCGCATCGCCGCGATTAAGGCACAAAATGCCAATTTAAGCCTTAAAAATTCGGTGGTGGCCTCCGATGCCTTCTTCCCATTCCGTGACGGCATAGACGTATTGGCCGAAGCCGGTGCCAGCTGCGTGATCCACCCGGGTGGCAGCATGCGCGACGAAGAAGTAGTAGCGGCAGCAGACGAACACGGCTTGGTCATGGTAGTGACCGGCATACGGCATTTTAGGCATTAAGGGCAGCAGCATGAAAATTCTGGTCATAGGGGGAGGCGGCCGCGAGCACGCCTTAGCTTGGAAAGTGGCGCAAAATAAAGCGGTCAGCCGCATTTTTGTGGCGCCGGGCAATGCCGGTACGGCGCTTAATCCGGACATGGTAAACGTGCCGATTAGCAGCGTGCCTGACTTATTAAAATTTGCCCAAGACGAGGGCGTTTACCTCACCATCGTTGGCCCAGAAGCACCCCTAGCAGCGGGCGTGGTCGATGCCTTTAAAGCGGCCAACTTAAAAATCTTTGGCCCGACCAAATTAGCCGCGCAGCTAGAAGGCTCTAAAGACTTTGCCAAGGCCTTTATGTTGCGCCATGGCATCCCAACGGCGGCCTATGCCACGTTTACCGATGCCAAACTCGCGCACGATTACGTGAATCAGCAGGGTGCCCCCATCGTCATTAAAGCCGACGGCTTAGCAGCCGGCAAAGGCGTGGTAGTAGCCATGACAGCTAGTGAGGCGCACGACGCCATCGATGCCATGTTGTCCGACAACAAATTAGGCAGTGCCGGTGCGCGCGTGGTCATAGAAGAATTTTTAACGGGCGAAGAAGCCAGCTTTATCGTCATGGTGGATGGCAAAAATATTTTGCCTTTGGCCACCAGCCAAGACCACAAACGCTTGCAAGACGGCGACCAAGGTCCTAACACCGGCGGCATGGGTGCCTATTCCCCAGCCCCAGTGGTGACGCCGCAAATTCACGCTAAAGTTATGCGTGAAATCATCCGTCCTACCGTCGATGGCATGGCCCAAGAAGGCCATCCCTACACCGGCTTTTTGTATGCCGGTTTGATGATTTCCCCGGACGGCAACGTGAAAACCTTGGAATTCAATTGCCGCATGGGCGACCCGGAAACGCAGCCCATCATGTTGCGCATGAAAAGCGATTTAGTCGCCTTGGCCGAGCACGCCGTGAATGGCACGCTGGATCAGGCAGAAGTAGACTGGGACAGACGCACGGCCTTGGGCGTGGTGATGGCCTCAGCCAATTACCCAGACACGCCTAAATTGGGCGACGAAATTACCGGTCTACCTAGCGACTTAAACGATGCCCACGTGTTTCATGCTGGCACCGCCTTGCAAGGTGAGCAAGTGGTCACCAGTGGCGGTCGGGTGTTGTGCGTCACAGCATTGGGCGAAACGGTCAAGTTTGCCCAACAGCAAGCCTATCAAATTGTCGACGGCATTCAATTTAAAGGCGCGCAATACCGCACCGACATTGGCTACCGAGCCATCAAGGGTTAAGCATGAACACGCAAGCGGTTCTGGATTACTTACAACAGCTGCAAAGCAAGATTGTAGAAGCGATAGAGCTGGTAGACGGCAAACGCTTTTTGCAAGACAGCTGGCAGCGGCCGGAAGGCGGCGGCGGTAATTCTTGTTTATTGGAAGAAGGGCTGGTGTTTGAGCGGGCCGGGGTGGGGTTTTCCCATGTGCTAGGCCATAAGTTGCCGCCATCAGCCAGTGCCGCTCATCCGGAAGCAGCCGGTCGTCCATGGGAAGCCATGGGCGTGTCCTTGGTGTTTCACCCACGCAACCCATACATTCCCACCGTGCACATGAACGTGCGTTTCTTTGTGGCTAAGGCGCAAGCCAGCCATGAAGAAGACATTTGGTGGTTTGGCGGCGGCATGGACCTCACCCCATACTATGGCTTTGCCGACGATGCCGCGCATTTCCACCGCACCAACAAACAGGCCTTGGATGCGTTTGATACCAGCTACTACCCGGCCTTTAAAAAAGAATGCGACGATTATTTTTATTTAAAACACCGTAAAGAACCACGTGGCATAGGCGGCATCTTTTTTGACGACTTCAATGCCTTGGGTTTTGAAAAAAGCTTTGCCATGCAACGTGCGGTCGGCGACAGTTTTTTAAATGCCTATTTACCCATCGTGCAAGCGCGCAAGGACACGGCCTATGGCGAACGCGAACGCGATTTCCAAGCCTACCGTCGTGGCCGCTACGTCGAGTTTAATTTGGTTTACGACCGCGGCACCTTGTTTGGCTTGCAGTCCAATGGCCGCACCGAATCCATCCTGTTGTCCATGCCGCCCATCGTCAAATGGCGTTATGACTGGAAGCCCGAGGCCAACAGTGCGGAAGCCAAGTTATACAGCGATTTCCTGATCGCCAAAGACTGGCTGGCAACGGCCTAGAGGAGCGCTTCCCCATGACAGACCGCGCATTCAAACAAGCACACAGCCAAGCACAAGATTTGCTGGATTTTATTGATGCCAGCCCCAGCCCTTGGCATGCGGTCGACACAGCGGTTCAGCGTTTAAGCAAACAGGGTTACAGCGCCTTAGATGAAAGCCAAGCCTGGCAATTAAAAGCCGGACTAGGCTATTACGTGGTGCGCGGTGGTGCCTCCATCATCGCCTTTCACCTGGGGCAAAAAAAACCCAATGAAAGCGGCTTTCGCTTGGTCGGCGCCCACACCGATTCCCCAGGCTTACGCCTCAAACCCAAAGCGGCTTACGCCACTGACGATTTAATTCGCATAGGCGTAGAGGTTTACGGCGGGCCCATATTGGCCACCTTTACCGACCGGGATTTAAGCGTGGCGGGGCGCATCAGCCTGCGCAGCAAAAACGGCTTTGACCTGCGTTTAGTCAAGCTAGACCAGCCCATGCTGCGTTTGCCTAACTTGGCCATACACATGAACCGTGAGGTCAACGACAAGGGCTTGTTGCTGAATAAGCAAACCGAGTTGCCGCTGATCTTTGGTCAATGTGAAGCTGGGGTAGACGCCGAGCAGGCATTTTTAAGCCAGCTAGCCCAGTCAGCTAATGCCAATGCGGCGGACATGCTAAGTTTTGAACTCAATGTGTTTGACACGCAAAAAGGCAGTTTTTGGGGAGCCAAGCAAGCCTTTATCGCCAACAGCCAGTTGGATAATTTGGCCTCTTGCCATGCTGCGCTTAGCGCCTTGTTGGCCACAGAAAAACCGATGGCCACCACCGTCTGCGCCTTGTTTGATCACGAAGAAGTCGGCAGTGAAAGCGCCACCGGCGCCAGTGGCAGCTTTTTAAGCGACGTGTTGCAGCGCATCAGTAGCAGCCAACAATTGGATGACGACGCGCGCTTGCAAGCCATGGCCCGCAGCTTCTTGGTCAGTGCCGACATGGCGCATGCTTATCACCCGAATCACCCGTCGGCTTACGAGCCATGTCACCATGTCTTGGTCAACCACGGCCCGGTGATTAAAACCAATGCCAACCACCGTTATGCCAGCAATGCCGAGAGCAGCGCGCGCTTTATGCAACTGTGTGAAGCCGCCGGTGTGCCGTATCAACAGTACGCCCACCGCAGTGATTTAGGTTGCGGCAGCACCATAGGCCCTATCGTGGCAGCCAATTTGGGTGTGCCATCGGTGGATGTCGGTTCGCCTATGTGGGCCATGCACAGCTTGCGCGAAAGCGCCGGCGTGTTGGATCACGCTTACATGATAGCCGTCCTCAGCGCCTTATACCGCAGTTAAACTTTAGCCCGCATAAAAGAGAGAACAACCATGCATAAAAAGCTACTTAGAACGAAGGCCATAGAAGGCCACGGTCAGACCGGTTTAAAAAAATGCTTAAGCGCCTTTGATTTGGCTTTATTGGGCATAGGGTGCGCCATAGGCACCGGTATATTTGTGCTGACCGGTATTGCCGCTGCCACGCAATCGGGTCCGGCTGTGGTCTTGTCTTTCATTATTGCCGGCGTGGCCTCGGCCTTTGCCGCTCTGTCTTATGCAGAATTGGCGGCATCGGTGGGCGGCTCCGGTAGCGCTTACGGTTACAGTTACGTGGCTTTTGGTGAATTCATTGCCTGGGTGATGGGCTGGATTTTGCTGCTGGAATACGGCGTTGGTGCCGCGGCCGTGGCCAACGGTTGGTCTGGCTACTTTATCAACACCTTAAGCAACTTCAATATTGTGCTGCCGGAAGCCTTGACCAAGGCACCCATGTTGGGCGGCCTCATTAATTTACCGGCCTTTGCCATCATTTGGTTGCTGACCATCTTGCTGATGGTGGGCGTGAAAGAGAGCGCGCGCTTTAATAACATCATCGTCGTTATTAAGCTTAGCACCATCGCGATTTTTATCGCCTTGGCATCCTTGCATTTGAACACCGACAATTGGCATCCTTTCATGCCATTCGGTTGGTTTAGCACCTTAGAAGACGGCAAAAACATAGGCGTATTAGCCGGCGCGTCCTTGGTGTTTTTTGCCTACTTTGGCTTTGATGCGGTATCGACCGCCGCCGAGGAAGCAAAAAATCCGCAGCGCGATTTGCCCATAGGCTTGCTGGCCTCGCTGGCCTTTTGCACCATTATTTACATCATCGTCTCGGCCTTGCTGACCGGCATCGTGCCTTACAGCGAATTAAACGTGTCTTCGCCGGTGGCCTTTGCCTTGACCAAAATAGGCTACACCTGGGCCTCTACCTTGGTCGCTACCGGTGTCTTGGCTGGCTTGATTACCGTGTTGTTGGTCTTGCTCTATGGCTTGACCCGCATCCTGTTTTCCATGAGCCGCGATGGCTTGATTTCGCCGGTGTTTTCCCAAGTGAACCCGGATCGCCAAACCCCTACTAAAATCATCTTGATGTGCGGCGCCATCGTGTCCATCGTCGCCGGCTTCATCCCCTTGGGCGAATTGGCCGAAACCGTCAACATTGGTACCTTGGCCAGTTTTGTCATGGTGTGCGTGGGCGTCATTGTCTTACGTAAACGCCAGCCGCATCTGAAACGCCCATTCAAAAATCCCTGGAACCCCTTGATTCCCAGTCTGGGCATCTTGTCTTGCGGGGCGCTCATGACCTTCTTGCCAGCGGTCACCTGGATGCGCTTTGGTATTTGGATCTTGATAGGCGTGGTGGTGTACTTCGTATACTCCATGCACCACAGCAAATTAAACCACTAACCCAACCCTGCCTGTCGGGCGGAGCCAGCTTATGGCTTGTCCGTGAAATACACCAGCTAAAGCTGGTTATTTGCACGCCACAGCCCAACTAGCGCGGGCATAAAAAAAGCCAGCTTAAAGCTGGCTTTTTTTATGACATCCCACTTAAATTAAAGTGACAAAATCCATTGAACAATTTTGGTGATGTCCGCTTCTTTAACTTGAGCGCCCATTGGAGGCATAGGCATAGGACCCCAAACGCCGCTACCGCCGGCTTTAACTTTAGCTACCAATTTAGCTTCAGCTGATTTGTCGCCTTTGTATTTAGCCGCTACGTCTTTGTAAGCTGGGCCTAAAACTTTTTTATCAACGCTGTGGCAAGCTAAGCAGCCACTTTTTTGTGCTAATGCAGATTCGTCACCTGCGTTGGCTTGCGCAGCAACTAACATAGAGCTGGCGGCAACGATTGCTAATAATAATGCTTTCATGCTATCTCCTTAATGTGGACTTACTTATTTAACTTACCTATTCCCTACAGCTGGTAATGATACCTACAATTAATGCATGCCACAAGCCGGTTGCAAGGGATATGCCTATAGAGGCGCAATTGCCGGTAGCGTTCAAATTTGTTTAGTGCTTACACCGTTTCAACCACGTATTCGGCACTGATCACATGGGTGCGGCCGGGGTTGATGACCACCATGTTTTCTAAGGCATTGGTGGTTTCCACGCAGATGGTTTTGCGCCATTCGTCAGGGCTGCCCATGTCGGCCATTTGCGCGGCTTTTTCCGGGCCTGGGCTCCACACCACTGTGGTGTCGCTACCGGATTTTTGCACGTGGATTAAACGGTTGTAGCCAGCATCGTGCACCGTGCAATTGGAGCTGTGGTTGATGTAGACCCGATCAAATTCGCCATCAAAAGTCAGCGCGTTATGCTCCACTTCGCGTTGGTATTTTTCTATCTTGTCGGCGTAGACGCAATCTTCCAAGCCGGTAATTTTGACATTGTCCACGTCGCTGATGTTGAGGTAAGTGTGGAAGGCCTCGCCTATGACAAACGGGTGGTCGGCATTGTTGGTGGTGGCCAAGTCCACGCGCAAGCGTTTGCCTATGGTAATGGTCACTTTTAGTTTGTATGGGTAGGACAGTTGACGTTTCGCTTCCGGCGTATCGACCATTTCCAGCATGATGCGCGTGGCACCGGTGGGTGTGGCATCGATGTCGATGACGCGCCAAGGAATGACGCGGGCAAAGCCATGCGGGCAAAAGGTGCTGTCGGTGGGGTGTGCGCCAAACCATGGCCAGCAAATGGGCACGCCGCCGCGTATGGAGCGGCCTTTAACAAAGCGCGCGTTACTGGATAACCATAAAACCGGCTCGGCTAAAAACTTAGGGTGCCAATCTATGACGTGTGCGCCCTGCAGGGCAATGCGCGCTTTGGCCAGTGGGTTGTCCACTTCCAAATATTGCATGCCGGCTTCGTCTTGGCTTTGCATCACGTGGGCGTGCAGTTTCAAACGTTTGGTGGTTTTAAGCGGTTCCGCGTCCTTGGGTTTGGTCGCTAAAGTGGCTGTCGTCATGGTCGGCTGGCTCTTTAATTATTTTTCAATTTGGGCAACATCGCGCACCGCGCCGCGCGCCGCACTGGTGCTCATGGCCGCGTAGGCGCGCAAGGCTGGGCTGACCGCGCGTTGGCGATTAACGGGTTTCCAAGCGGCTTTGCCTTTGGCCTCCATTTTAGTGCGGCGGGCATTAAGCTCGCTGTCGCTGATGGCCAAATGGATAGTGCGATTGGGGATGTCTATTTCGATGCGATCGCCTTCTTCCACCAAGCCAATGGCGCCGCCTTCAGCGGCTTCTGGGGAAGCGTGGCCTATGCTTAAACCCGATGTCCCGCCAGAGAAACGACCGTCCGTGAGTAAGGCGCAAACCTTGCCCAAGTCCTTGGATTTTAAATACGAAGTAGGGTAGAGCATTTCTTGCATGCCAGGGCCGCCACGCGGGCCTTCGTAACGAATCACCACGACATCGCCGGCAACGATTTGGTCGGCTAGAATCGCCGCCACGGTTTCGTCTTGGCTTTCAAAGACACGGGCGCGACCGGTGAATTTTAAAATGCTGTCGTCCACGCCGGCGGTTTTAACAATGCAACCGTCCAAGGCGATGTTGCCGTACAGCACCGCCAAGCCACCGTCTTGTGAATAGGCATGGGCTTTGTCGCGTATGCAACCCTCGGCGCGGTCGTTATCCAACTCGGGGTAGAGCATGCTTTGCGAAAAGGCGATGGTGGTGCTGATGCCACCTGGCGCGGCGCGGTAGAATTTTTTCACTTCCTCGTCCGTCGTCACCATGATGTCCCATTTATCCAAGGCCTCGCCCATGCTGGCGCTATGCACGGTTGGGCTGTCGCGATGCAGCACGCCGGCACGGTCTAGTTCGCCCAAGATGCCCATCACGCCGCCGGCATGGTGCACGTCTTCCATGTGGTATTTTTGCGTGGCTGGAGCGACTTTGCTCAAGCACGGTACTTTGCGCGATATGCGGTCTATGTCGGCCATGGTGAAATCGATTTCTGCCTCGTGGGCCGCCGCCAATAAGTGCAACACGGTATTGGTTGAGCCACCCATGGACACGTCAAGTGCCATGGCATTTTCAAAGGCTTTGAAATTAGCAATATTGCGTGGCAATACGCTGTAGTCGTCTTGCTCGTAGTGGCGTTTGGCCAAGTCGACGATTAAGCGACCGGCTTTTAAAAACAATTCTTTACGCGCGCCGTGGGTGGCTAAAGTTGAGCCATTGCCTGGCAAGCTCAAGCCTAGCGCTTCGGTTAAGCAGTTCATCGAGTTGGCGGTAAACATGCCAGAACATGAGCCGCAAGTCGGGCAAGCCGAACGCTCTATGGCCTCGGCTTTTTCGTCACTGACTTTGCTGTCCGCCGCCGCCACCATGGCATCGACCAAGTCTAGTTTCAGTGCTTCGCCTTGCCAGTTTACTTTGCCGGCTTCCATCGGGCCGCCGGAAACGAACACCACCGGAATGTTTAAACGCAGCGCTGCCATCAACATGCCCGGGGTGATTTTGTCGCAATTGGATATGCACACCATGGCGTCCGCGCAATGGGCATTCACCATGTATTCCACGCTATCGGCGATTAAATCGCGACTGGGCAAGCTGTACAGCATGCCGCCATGGCCCATGGCAATACCGTCATCGACGGCAATGGTGTTGAATTCTTTGGCCACGCCGCCAGCGCGTTCAATTTCCCTGGCCACCAATTGGCCTAAATCTTTTAGGTGCACGTGACCCGGAACGAATTGGGTAAAGGAGTTGCACACGGCAATGATGGGTTTATCAAAATCACCGTCCTTCATGCCAGTGGCGCGCCATAGGGCGCGGGCGCCTGCCATGTTGCGGCCGTGTGTGGTGGTGTGGGAGCGATAAACGGGCATAAATAAATCCGGAAAGTGATTAATAAAACAGGCTTAATTTTAAATCAGTCGGCCTTGGCACGCCAAAGAAATATGCGTGCTGGACCGGCTGGGAAAGCTTAGGCTAGATTGAGCGCTTCGCTTGCTGAGCGCACTTCAAAATCGTGGGTAATTTCCACGCTTTTGCTTAGCATGATGGATGCCGAGCAATACTTCTCTGCCGACAATTTAACCGCACGCTCAACTTGCGCCTCGTTTAAATTGTCGCCAGTCACGACAAAATGCACGTGTATCTTGGTGAACACTTTAGGAATTTCATCGGCACGCGTGGCGTCGATTTCAGCCACGCAAGCGGTAATGGGTTGGCGCGCTTTTTTCAAAATGGCCACCACGTCAAACGAAGTGCAGCCACCCATGCCGACCAATAGCATCTCCATGGGGCGCATGCCTATGTTGCGGCCACCGTTTTCCGGCGCCCCGTCCATGACGATGGCATGGCCTGAGGCCGATTCGCCGACAAAGCTCACTCCGTCTATCCACTTAACGCTTACGTGCATATGCTCTCCTGTGCTTGGGCCTTAGCCCAGCCTGTCCTATTTAACGTCCAATAATTCCACTTCAAATACCAAGTCGGCATTAGGCGGAATCACGCCACCGGCGCCGCGTGCGCCGTAACCCATGGCAGATGGAATCAATAGGGTGCGTTTGCCGCCTATTTTCATGCCAGCAAAGCCTTCATCCCAGCCTTGTATCACTTGGCCGCCGCCTAAGAAAAACACAAACGGTTCTTTACGATCCAAGCTGCTGTCAAATTTTTTGCCTTTTTGACCTTCGGCTTTGGCATCAAATAACCAGCCGGTGTAATGCACGGTCACGTTAAAGCCTGGCTCGGCTTCGCGGCCAGTGCCAACCAAGGTGTCGATTTTTTGTAATTCAAGAACGCTGTTCATGGTCATGGTGGGTTTTTCCTGTGTGGTTGTTTTTGTTTCGGCGTTGCAGGCATTCAAGGTAAATGCGCAAGCGCAGGCCAAAGTAAAATTCAGTAGTTTCATGCGTTAGACCTCAATGTTAAATGGGCTGTGTTACTGCAGGCAATATGATACCGCAAACTCCGGCACAATTGGCTCAGTCCTTGCGTGACTAAATGGATTAAAAGCCGCGCTTACGGTTGGCGGTAAACCCATTCAATCAAGGCATCCTGCGCGATTTTGCTGGCCCCGGCTTTGTCGTGGTTAACCAGCATCACCAGCACCTGGCGCCTGTTTTGTTTGTCCAGCAGGTAGCCGGCAATGGCGCTGACACCATCAAGTGAGCCGGTTTTGAGGTGCGCCCGTTTGGCCGCTGGGCTGTCTTTTAGGCGTTTCATCAGCGTGCCGTCTAGTGCTAATACTGGCAGTGAGCCCATGAATTCGGGCATTACTGGGCTGCGGTAAGCTTGCACCAGCATGCGCGCCACCTGCTCGGCGCTGATGCGCTCAATTCGCGATAGCCCAGAGCCGTTTTCCACCACCAGTGTGTCCGCGCCAATTTGCTGGCTATTGAACCAGTTTTTAATCGCGCTCGCGCCATCGACTTCGCTGGCCGGCACGGCCATTTTCTCGGCGGCTATGGTCAGCAGCAGTTGCCGCGCCATCAGGTTGTTACTCCATTTATTCATTTCCGGCAGCACTTGGCTTAGGCTTGGCGAGCGTTGTTCCAGTAATTTAATGGCCTGACTAGGACGCGCTTTAACTTGCAGTTGACCAGAAAACTGGCCGCCCAATTCTTGCCAGAGTTGTTTAAAGCTGTAATAGGCATACTGCTCGTCATTAAACAGGCTTAATTCTAAAAACTTTTCCTCGCAATCGGCGGCAAAACTGCCGCTAAAGGTGATGCTTTTAATCGGCTCGGCCGCACTGGTTTGTTCGCTGCTCACGCTGTATTGCATGTGGTTACGCCAATCGCGGCAGGCGCCGGGTAAAAGCCGTAGGTTGTTGACGATCTCCAATTGCGGCAAGGCCATGTCGGCACTGATGGCCACGGCATTTTTTTCGCTGCTACTGCTGCTAAATTTAAAGCGGGTGTGCCGGCCGTTGACTAAAAAGGCGCTGGGTAGGGCGTTATAAGCCCGCCAGATTTCGTTATCAAAGCTGGCTGGCTGTTGTTGTGGCGCGGCAAAATAGCTTTTATCCAGGATTAAATCGCCTTTGATGTGGCTGATGCCGGCTTGTTTGACGCTGTTAAGCAAGCGCCAAAAATCCGCTGCGTTAAAGTTTGGGTCGCCGTAGCCTTTGATAATCAGGTTGCCGCTCAGCACACCTTGGCTTAGCTGGCCGTCGTAATAGACTTCGGTTTTCCAGCGGTAATTAGGGCCGAGTAAATCCAGTGCGGCCTTGCTGGTCACCAGCTTCATGACCGAGGCCGGATTCAGGCTTTTGTCTACATTGTGTTGCAAACTGGCTTGCTCGCTGTCGACCGCTTGCACCACCACCGCCACCTGCTCAAGCGGCACGCCGGCTTGACTCAAGGCCTGCGTCACTTCGCTGGGTAAGTCGGCCTCGGCCGTCAAACTGGCTAAGCCGAGTAATAGGCAGAACAGCGGTTTTTTCATAGAGCCAACCGAATCGCCTGATGAGTGGCCGTGATCATGTAATCGACTTCCTCGCGGCTGATGCTGTAGGGCGGCATCAAGTAAACCGTGTTGCCTATGGGGCGCAGCAGCAAGCCTTGTTTAAGCGCCTCGGCATAGCAGCGCTGGGCAAAACCGGGCTTTGCATCCACCACGTCCATGGCCAATATCATGCCTTGTTGGCGTAAGTGTTGTATCGGCAACTCGGCTAGTGAGCTTGCTTGAGATTTAATGTAATCGGCTAAGACGCGGTTTTTTTCTAGTACCGCGTCGTCAGCAAAAATGCCCAAGGTGGCGAGTGCCGCACTGCAAGCCAAGGGGTTGCCGGTGTAGCTGTGGCTGTGTAAAAAGCCTTTAACCGTGCGCTCGTCATAAAACGCTTGGTAGATGGTGTCGCTGGTCAGCACGGCCGATAAAGGCAAATAGCCACCGGTGATGCCTTTGGATAAGCAAATGAAATCGGCGATGTCGCTGACTTTGCCCGCGGCTTGCTCGCAGGCAAACATCGTGCCGGTGCGGCCAAAGCCCACGGCGATCTCGTCGGCAATTAAATGCACTTGGTAGCGTGTGCATAGCTCCCGTGCCCGTTGTAAATAGACCGGGTGGTGCATGGCCATGCCGCCTGCGCATTGCACCATGGGTTCAATGATGAAGGCCGCTATGCTGGCATGATGGCGAGCCAGGTAATCCTCTAGGGCCGCGGCCGCGCACAACGCCATGGCTTCGGCCGATACGCCGGCTTCGCTTAGACGAAAATCCGGGCTGGGCATCTGTGCCGATTGCATCAACAGCGGCGCGTAGGTGTCTTTAAAAATAGCCACATCGGTCACGCCCAAGGCGCCCAAGGTTTCACCGTGGTAGCTGTTTTTTAGGCTGATGAATTGGGTTTTGCCGGGTTGGCCGCTGTTACGCCAATAATGAAAACTCATTTTCAGGGCAATTTCAGTGGCGCTGGCGCCATCCGAGGCATAAAAAGCGTGGCCTAAGCCGGTCAGCTCGCTGAGTTTTTCCGAGAGCGCCACCACCGGTTCGTGGGTAAAGCCAGCCAACATGACGTGTTCCAATTGGTCGAGTTGGCTTTTGATGGCGTCTTTAATGCGTGGGTTATTGTGGCCAAATAAATTGACCCACCAAGAGCTGATGCCGTCCAAATAGCGCTGCCCGTCTGCATCGTAAAGCCACACTCCTGCACCCCGTTGAATGGGGATGAGTGGAAACGTTTCGTGCTGCTTCATTTGCGTGCACGGGTGCCATACGGATTGCAGGCTGCGGGCTAATAAGCGGCTATTGGTCATGGTGTTTAGGCCGGGCTGTCAAATGCGGTTTCACGTTGGTGTTTTACTCTTAAAATTAGGATGCTATCGTTCAATTCGTCAAATGCGTATAAGGCCACGTAACCGGAGCGACCGCGAGAAATAATCAGCTCGCGGATGCCATCTGCCTCGGTTGGCCGGCCTATTTCCGGGTGGTTTTTTAGTAAGGATAAGCCTTCCTCTAAAATGCCATAAGTGGCTAACGCTGAGGCTTTATCCTGATCAATTAAAAAATCCACCAAGCGCAGCAAGTCTTTGAGCGCCGCATCATGATAAACAATACGTATCATTGCATGACGGCTATTTTTTGCCGTATTTTTTTGCGCTAGGAGGCGAGGCCGAGCTGCCGCTTATTTTTGATCGCAGGTAGGCATGCACTTGATCGGCCTCGTAGCCCATGCCGGTGTCGTCAAAATTTTTCTTGGCTGCCACCGCGCTTTGGATAAAGGCCAGGCGTTTTTCCACGCGCTCGGTTTGTTCGGCTATCACCTCCACCATAAAGGCATGCGGGCTTTTGCCAGCGATTTCCGCCAAGGTATTGATGCGCTGTTTAAGGGCGTCGGGAAGCTTTAAACTGGTGGTGGCCATGATGTTACCTTGCATGCATTAAAGTGTTACCAAAGTAACACCTAGCCTCAAGGCTGTCAAACCGTTTTGTGCTATAGTCCGCGTCTAAGATTTTTATCCCGTTTGACCATGCTAAAAACCCGTAAACACCTTGAATTGTTGGCCCCGGCAAAAAATGCCGAGTTCGGTATCGAAGCCATTAATCATGGTGCGGACGCCGTTTACATAGGCGGGCCGGCTTTTGGCGCCAGGTCGAAAGCGCCCAACACGGTGGCCGACATCGCGCGCTTGGTCAAGCACGCGCACCGTTACCATGCCGAGGTGTTTGTCGCCCTTAACACCATCTTCCATGATCAAGAATTGGACGGCGCGCGCCAATTGGTTGAGCAACTGTACGAGGCCGAGGTGGACGCCTTGATCGTGCAAGACATGGGCTTGTTAGAGTTGGATCTGCCGCCTATTCAATTGCATGCCAGCACGCAAACCGACATCCGTACGGTAGACAAAGCCGTGTTTTTAGACCAAGTGGGGTTTTCGCAATTGGTCTTGGCGCGCGAGTTGGATTTGGCCACCGTGCAAAAAATCGCCGCGGCCACCACCTGCAACCTTGAATACTTCATACATGGCGCCTTGTGCGTGGCCTTTAGTGGCCAATGTTTTATTAGCCATGCGCACACCGGCCGCAGTGCCAACCGCGGCGAGTGCTCACAAGAGTGCCGCTTGCCATTCACTTTAGAAGACCAAAAAGGCCGCATCATAGGCAAAGACAAGCACTTTTTGTCCATGAAAGACAACGATCAAAGCGCCAATCTGCTGGCCTTAATCGATGCCGGCGTCAGCTCCTTCAAAATAGAAGGGCGCTATAAAGATTTACCCTACGTCAAAAATGCCACCGCGCATTACCGGCAATTGCTTGATGCCATCCTGCACGACAGGCCGGAATTGGCGAAGTCCTCGCACGGCAGCAGCCGTTTCACCTTTAGCCCGCAACCGGAAAAAACCTTTAACCGCAGCGCCACCGACTACTTTGCTAATGGCCGGCAAGCCGACATAGGCGCGTTTGATACGCCTAAGTTTTCCGGTGAAGCCTTAGGCAAAGTCAGCAAGGTGGGCACCGACTACTTTGAAGTGGACACCGAGGTCGAGCTGCACAACGGCGACGGCGTGTGCTTTTTTGATGTGCACAAAGAGCTGGTCGGTTTGCGCGTCAATAGCGTGCTTGGACGCAAACTCTACCCCAATGAAATGCCCGTGGACATACGCCGCGGCATGGCTGTCTTCCGTAACCGCGATCACGCTTTCATGCGCCTCTTAGAAAAAGACTCGGCCCAGCGCAAAATAGCCGTCACCTTGCGTTTGACCGATAGCGAGCAAGGTTTCGAGTTAAGCGTGACAGACGAAGCCGGTTTGGTTGGCACGGCCTTTTGTCAGGCCGACAAGCAATTGGCGGACAACCCCGCGCAAGCCCAGCAGAGCTTACGCGACAATTTAGCCAAATTAGGCAACACCGATTTTGTCGCCAAAAACACCGAGCTCGCCACCTCACAAGCTTGGTTTGTGCCGGCCTCGCTGGTGAACGGTTTGCGCCGCGATGCCATAACGCAATTGCAGTTAGCGCGTGATGCGGCTTACCAACGCCCACCTCGCCGGCAGGCTAATGAGCCGCCAGCCATCTATCCGGAAGACACCTTGAGTTATTTGGCCAACGTCTATAACCAAAAAGCGCGGGCCTTTTACCAGAAGCACGGGGTGAAAATGATTGCGGCGGCGTACGAAGCCAACCAAGAATTAGACGAAGTGCCCTTGATGATCACCAAGCACTGCCTGCGTTTTAGTCACGGTTTGTGCCCCAAAGAAGCCAAGGGCGTCATTGGTGTGCAGGGCACGGTAACGGCCGAACCCATGACCTTAATCAGCGGTAAAGACCGCTACACCCTGAAGTTTGATTGCAAGCCGTGCGAGATGCACGTCATGGGCAAAATGCGCAAATCGGTGCTGCAATTAGCGCAGCCGCAAGCCGTGCATTTTATGCCTAGGCGGCCTTAGGCTTTTTTCACGAATTCCGATTTTAGTTTCATGGCACCTATGCCATCGATTTTGCAATCGATGTCGTGGTCGCCATCGACCAAGCGGATGTTTTTGACTTTGGTGCCCACTTTCACCACCAAGGACGAGCCTTTCACTTTCAAATCCTTAATCACCGTCACGCTGTCGCCGTCTTGCAGCACGTTGCCGTTGGCATCCTTGATCACTTTTTGCTCGTCGCCTTGATCGGCTGCGGCGGATTTAGGCCATTCGTGGGCGCACTCTGGGCAAACATACTGGTCGCCGTCTTCGTAGGTGTATACGGATTGGCATTGTGGGCAGTGCGGTAAATCGCTCATTTTGGGCTACTCTCTTTTTTAATTAATGTTTTTTAACTAATGCAAAATCGGCTTGCTAGTGGCTACGCTGCTGGTTTGGACTGGGTTGGCCATAGTCAAATCCCAGTT
>ERZ1034363.527-NODE-527-length-26253-cov-2.829959_pt1 | contig 26253 bp, 27 predicted proteins | sample MGYA00520616_ERZ1034363 | MGnify/ENA primary metagenome ERZ1034363 (study PRJEB33736, sample SAMEA104284506) | Azolla filiculoides | biome: Urban; feature: Water surface; material: Ditch water | place: Netherlands | collected 2015-10-28 | depth 0-0.1 m ... | reverse complement strand
GATGGTGCCGATAAGACACGCATTAGCTTGGATGATATGGATCAGGCCTTAATAGATGCTAGAACTGATGTGACAGCTCTATGGCAGCAAGTCTTAGGCGCCTAATAACTCTCTGGCGTGACGTCGAGTCGTTTCGGTAATTTCTGTGCCGCCTAGCATGCGTGCCACTTCCTCAACTCGCTCTTGACGATTTAAGCTGGTGATTTGAGAAATGGTTGTGTTTGCTTCGCTGTGCTTTGAAACTTTCCAGTGTTGATGACCTTGGGCGGCAACTTGAGCTAGATGAGTTACGCACAACACTTGGTGTGCTTGACCAAGTTCTTTGAGTCGCTTGCCCACTGTTTCTGCAACAGCGCCACCAATACCTGAATCAACCTCGTCAAAAATTAAAGTAGGTATTTGGCTGGCTTCTGATGTGATAACACTGATGGCTAAGCTGATACGTGCTAATTCACCACCTGAAGCAACTTTTGCAAGTGGTTTTGGTGTGACACCAGGGTGGCCGGCAACTAGAAACTCCACTTGTTCTAATCCGTGAGGACCACCTTCACTTAACTCGTCTAATTGAATGCTAAATAAGCCGCCAGCCATAGAGAGATCTTGCATGGCATCGGTGACAGATTTTTCAAGAATCTTTGCTGCCTTTTTACGTGCTTGACTGAGCAACTTTGCTTCTTTGAGGTAGTTAGCTTGAGTGACTTGTAGATTTTTTTCAAGAGCGGCAAGATCTTGAGAGTCTTTAATCGCAGTTACTTTTTCGCGGATATCTTCCCAGACTTGAGGAAGATCTTCTGGCGTACATTTAAATTTTTTAGACGCGCTATGTAGATCTTTTAAGCGCTCTTCAACTTCTTTTAGTCGAGCAGGATCTACGTCAATTTTTTGCAAATAACGATTAAGACTATGTGCAGCTTCACCCAACTGTATTTGGGCAGTTTCAATGGCTATCTTGGCGTCATCGAGATTGCTATCCAATTTCGCAAGATCTTCAATTTCACTAAAAGCCCTAGATAACAATTCTTCAGCGTGCCCATCTTGCTCTTGTAAAAGATTGATGGCATTTTGGGAGCCTTCAATGAGGCGAGCGGCGTTGGCTAGACGAGAGTGTTCAATCTCAACTTCAGACCATTCGCCAGCTTGTGGTGCTAGAGCATCTAATTCCTCAAGTTGCCACGACAGTCGTTCTTGTTCTTTTTGTAAATTTTCACCTGCGTGCATCGCTAGTTCAAGTTGCTTCTTGGCTGACTGCCAAAGTTGATGAAGCTGTTTGACTTGAGTAACCTGGTCTTGTAGTTGTGCTTGGTTGTCTAGTAAATCTCTTTGAGCGCCAGACTTCAGTAATAGTTGATGAGCGTGTTGCCCATGGATATCCACTAAGAGGCTTCCGAGTTCTTTGGACTGGTTGAGTGTGGCTGTGCCACCATTAATAAACGCACGACTTCTTCCGGATGTATCAATCACTCGCTTGAGAATTAACGTTGCGCCATCATCCTCGCTTGAGAAGCCTTGCTCATCAAGCCATTGATTGATATTTGTTTGAAGTTGTCCTTGCAGGGCAAAAATAGCTGAAATTTCAGCTTTATTTTTACCTTCTCTAATTTGACTGGCATCCGCTCTTTCACCCAGTACTAAGGCAAGAGCATCGAGCAGAATGGATTTACCCGCACCTGTTTCACCGGTGAGAACTGTGAAGCCGCTCTCTAGGTCGATATCTAATGTGTCAACAATGACAAAGTCACGGATATTAAGGCTGCGCAACATAGTTAAAACGAAGAGGGGTATTCATTCCAATGTAATTTCTGTCTTAGTGCTTTGTATTCACTATGATCGATTGGATGAAGCAATGTCACGGTTTTTTGTGAGCGATTAATTTTGATTTGATCGCCAATTTGTAAATGCGTTAAAGATTGCATATCAAAATTGACGCTCACATCTTTACCGCCAATGAGTTCAATAAAAATCGTACTGTCGCTCGATAAAACAATCGGGCGATTGGATAGTGAATGTGGAGCAATCGGCGCTAGAACAACCCCTGCAACAGATGGATGGAGAATCGGGCCACCTGCTGCCATGGCATAAGCAGTTGAACCAGTCGGTGTTGCCACAATCAATCCATCTGATCGTTGGTTATACATAAATTGTTCATTGACATGAACGGTGAGTTCCAACATGCCAGAAACACCTGAACGATTAACAACCACATCATTCAGTGCAAGGCCAGTACCAATAACTTGATGGTCTCTAATAACTTCTGCTTCGAGTAAGTAGCGAACATCTTCATTAAAGTGACCTTTGAGCATCTCAGTGAGCACAGCTTCCACATCTTGCAGTGGAATATCGGTCATATAACCTAATGTACCCATGTTGATACCGATGAGCGGTACATGCTTACCGGCAATCTGTCGGGCAATGCCTAACATCGTGCCATCACCGCCTAAAACAATGACCAAATCGATATTGGCCTCAAATTCACTAGTTTTGATGCTCTTAAGACTAGGAATGGCAGTATTTGCCGCAGTTTCAGACTCTAAAAAAACCTCGCAACCCATTGCTTGTAGGGTTTCAGCCAATTTACTCAGCATATGGGCGAAGCCATCGGCCTGGTATTTGCCTACCAGGGCGATCTTCTTAAAATGGCGTTCTGCGTTTTTTGTCTTAAGATTTGACATGATGTTGATTAAACCATAGCCCTAATAGCCCTACAATTACTAAATCATGGATGATCGTTCTAAAAGCCTCTTAAAAACTCTCATTGAGCACTACATTGCTGATGGCCAGCCCGTTGGTTCACGTGCTTTGTCAAAGTTCTCTGGCTTGGATTTATCCGCTGCCACCATTCGTAATGTGATGGCAGACCTTGAAGATATGGGTTTTGTGGCTAGTCCGCACACTTCGGCCGGACGTATTCCGACTCCCAAGGGTTACCGTTTATTTGTCGACACCATGCTGACAGTGAAGCCTATTGAAGAAATCATGGCTCATGAGGCTCAGGATGCTATTCAGGCAGATGCCCCTCAGCGAGTTGTTGCCGCTGCTGCCCAAGTTCTATCTAATTTAACGAATTTTGCTGGCGTAGTTTTAACGCCTAGACGATCAGAACTATTCAAACAAATCGAATTTTTGCGATTATCAGAAAAGCGCATCCTCTTGATTTTGGTTACACCTGATGGTGATGTCCAAAATCGAATTATTTTGACCGAGCGTGATTACAGTTCTTCGGAGTTGGTTGAGGCGGCCAATTATTTAAATAGTCAGTTTGCTGGCTTGAGCTTCTATGAAGTTAAGGAACGCCTCAGACAAGAGTTAGAAGGTTTGCGTTCAGGCATTGCCACCTTGATGGAGGCTGCTTTAAAAGCAGGTGCTGAGGGTGCTGATGCTGACTCGGGTGTTGTGATTTCTGGAGAGCGTCGCTTATTAAACGTTGGTGATTTATCTTCTGACATGGATAAGTTGAAACAATTGTTTGGTATGTTTGAAGAGAAAACAGGTTTACTGCAATTGTTAGATGTTTCATCTCGAGCTGAAGGTATTCAGGTTTTCATTGGTGGTGAAAGTGCTTTGGTGCCAATGGAAGATATGGCGGTGATTACTGCCCCTTATAACGTGGATGGAAGAATTGTTGGAACCCTAGGGGTGATTGGCCCTACTCGCATGGCTTATGAGCGAGTGATTCCAATTGTTGATGTCACTGCTAAATTACTTTCTGGTGCATTGAGCAGCGGCATCTACGGAAAATAAAGACTAAGATTAAAAAATAACTAAAAATACTGAGAGACAATTTATGGCTATTCAACGTCAAGCCCAGCGCACTGCTATTTTGGTAGTTAATTTAGGAACACCCGATGCTCCTACTGCTAAAGCTGTGAAGCCCTACCTCAAACAATTTTTATCGGACCCTCGCGTAGTTGAGATTCCAAAATTGATTTGGTGGTGTATTTTGAATTTAATTATTCTGCCTATTCGCTCTGGTGCATCTGCTAAAAAATATGCAAGCATTTGGTTGCATGGTGAAGTCTCTGGCTCACCTTTATTGATCTACTCTCAGAAGCAAGCTCAAGCTTTAAAGAAAAAATTAGAGGCGCAAGGCCATGATGTGATGGTTGAGATGGCGATGCGTTACGGTAATCCAAGTTTAGAGTCAACTTTAGAGCGTATGCGAGATGCAGGTATGGAGCGCTTATTGGTGTTGCCGCTTTATCCTCAATATTCAGCAACCACGACAGCATCAACATTTGATGAGATTTTTAGAATATTAGCTACTTGGCGCAATCAGCCAGAGTTAAGAATCGTTAAGCACTATCACGATCATCCAGCTTATATCAGCGCGCTTAAGCAACAAGTTGAATCGTATTGGGCTCAACATGGTCGTCCTAACTTTGACGGTGGAGATAAGCTACTTTTTTCATTCCATGGCGTACCAAAGAGAACTTTAGATAAGGGTGACCCTTATCACTGCGAATGTCATAAAACAGGGCGCCTATTGCGAGAGGCTTTAGGTTTAAATGCTGAGCAAGCCATGGTTACGTTCCAATCACGCTTTGGAAAAGCTGAGTGGTTAAAGCCCTATACAGCGCCAACAGTAAAAATGTTGGGTGAGAAAAAAACCAAGCGTTTAGATATTTTTTGCCCAGGATTCCCAGCAGATTGCTTGGAAACCTTAGAAGAAATTGCTATGGAAGTTCAGGAAGACTTTATTCATGCTGGTGGTGGGGAATACAACTACATTGCATGCTTGAATGATGCGCCTGCTTGGATCGATGGTTTACATCGAATAGCCATGGAGCACACTGGTTCATGGCCTCTCAATTCTGAATCTCCAGAAGCTTTGGCTCTCAGTCAAGAAAGAGCATCTGAGCTGGCAGCCTGCCCCGTTTTACACCCTTAAAAATCAGCCTCATTAGAAATAGAAATATTTCTAATGAGGGGCTTGAAGTTCGTTTATTTGACCCCATATGCGTATCTATTCAAAAGATAAGTGACATATGAGCGACGATAAAAAACAAGAAAATCAACAAGAAATCAATGAGTTAGGTGATTCTCAGGCATCAGCAGAGCAAAAAGAAGCTGCTCCAGCTGCCCCATTAACGCCTGAAGAAATGATTGCTGCTTTGCAGGCTCAAATCCAGGAACATCAAGATCAGTTTTTGCGTGCAAAAGCTGAGGTTGAAAATGCTCGAAGAAGGTCTGTTGAGGAAGTAACTAAGGCCCATAAGTTTGCAATCGAAGGTTTTGCGGTTGATTTATTGCCTGTGATCGATAGTTTGACTGCGGCTATGGCTGATACCGGTGCTGACTCTGTCAAGATGAAGGAAGGTATTGAGTTGACTCTAAAGCAGTTGATGTCTGCATTAGAAAAGGGCCGAGTCCTTGAAATTAACCCTGTGGGAGAGAAGTTTGACCCACATCGTCATCAAGCAATTGCCATGGTTCCTCATGAGCAAGAAGCTAATACGGTTGTAACCGTATTGCAAAAAGGTTATTTAATCGCTGATCGTATTTTGAGACCCGCTTTAGTGACAGTTAGTCAGCCTAAGTAATTAGGTCTTGAAGAATCAGCATTGATCCCCATATTGAATATATAAACATTATTAGGAGTTAAGCATGGCTAAGATTATTGGTATTGACTTAGGTACAACAAATTCATGTGTATCTGTACTAGAAGGCAATGTGCCTAAAGTGATTGAAAACGCAGAAGGTGCTCGTACAACACCTTCAATCATCGCTTACATGGAAGATGGCGAGATCTTGGTGGGTGCTCCTGCTAAACGTCAATCAGTTACTAATCCACGCAACACTTTGTATGCCGTGAAGCGTTTGATTGGTCGTAAATTTGATGAAAAAGAAGTTCAAAAAGATATCGACTTGATGCCTTACACAATTGCTAAAGCCGACAATGGTGACGCATGGGTTGAAGTGCGCGGTAAGAAAATGGCGCCTCCACAAATTTCAGCAGAAGTTCTTCGTAAGATGAAGAAAACTGCAGAAGATTACTTGGGTGAAGAAGTAACTGAGGCTGTTATTACGGTTCCAGCTTACTTTTACGATAGCCAGCGTCAAGCTACATAGGATGCAGGTCGTATCGCTGGTTTAGATGTTAAGCGAATCATCAATGAACCAACATCTGCTTCTTTAGCTTTTGGCTTGGATAAACAAGAAAAGGGAGATCGTAAGATCGCCGTTTATGACTTGGGTGGCGGTACATTTGACGTTTCAATCATTGAGATTGCTGACGTTGATGGTGAAAAACAATTTGAAGTGTTATCAACTAACGGTGACACATTCTTAGGTGGTGAAGACTTTGACCAACGCATTATTGATTTCATCATCGCTGAGTTCAAGAAAGAGCAAGGCGTTGATCTATCTAAAGACGTATTGGCATTGCAGCGCCTAAAAGAAGCTGCAGAAAAAGCAAAGATTGAGTTGTCATCAAGCCAGCAGTCAGATATCAACTTGCCGTACATTACGGCAGATGCATCTGGTCCTAAGCACTTAAATATTAAGATGACTCGCGCAAAACTAGAGTCATTGGTTGAAGACTTGATCGCTAGAACAATTGAGCCTTGCCGTATTGCTATTAAAGATGCAGGCGTTTCAATCACTGACATTCAAGACGTTATCTTGGTTGGCGGTATGACACGTATGCCAAAGGTGCAAGAGAAAGTAAAAGAATTCTTTGGTCAAGAGCCACGTAAAGACGTTAACCCAGATGAAGCAGTTGCTGCTGGTGCTGCGATTCAAGGTGCTGTTCTATCTGGTGATCGCACAGACGTATTGTTGTTAGACGTAACACCTCTTTCATTAGGTATTGAAACCTTGGGTGGTGTGATGACTAAGATGATCAAAAAGAACACAACAATCCCAACAAAGCACGCTCAAGTTTTCTCAACTGCTGAAGATAACCAGCCTGCGGTAACAATTAAAGTGTTCCAAGGTGAACGCGAAATGGCATCTGCTAATAAAGTGCTTGGCGAATTTAATTTGGAAGGTATTGCACCAGCTTCACGTGGCACACCACAAATTGAAGTGTCATTCGACATTGATGCCAACGGTATTTTGCATGTGGGCGCCAAAGACAAAGCAACTGGCAAAGAAAACAAAATCACCATCAAGGCCAATTCAGGTTTATCTGAAGATGAAATTGCAGCAATGGTGAAAGATGCCGAAGTGAATGCTGAAGAAGATCGTAAATTGCGTGAATTGGTTGATGCTCGTAATACAGCTGAAGCACTTGTTCACTCAACTAAGAAAGCTATGGAAGAGCATGGCGCATCTTTAGAAGCTGATGAAAAAGAAAAGATTGAAGCTGCATTGAAAGATTTAGAAGAAGCTAGCAAGGGTACTGATAAAGATGCGATTGCTGCTAAAACTGAAGAATTAGGTAAAGCTAGTCAGAAATTAGGCGAAAAAGTTTATGCTGCTATGGCGGAAAAAGAGCAAGCTGCTCAGCCAGCCGGCGATAATGCTAAGCCTAAAGACGACAATGTCGTTGATGCCGATTTTAAGGAAGTAAACGATAAGAAGTAAGGAATAGTTTTGTCTAAAAAGCGCGACTTTTATGAAATTCTGGGTGTAGCTCGGAATGCCTCTGACGATGAGATTAAAAAATCTTATCGGAAGATGGCTATGAAATATCACCCAGACCGTAACCCTGATAGCAAAGAGGCTGAAGGTAAATTCAAAGAAGCCAAAGAGGCTTATGAGATGCTATCTGATCCTCAAAAGCGCGCTGCCTATGACCAGTATGGTCATGCAGGCGTTGACCCTAATATGGGTGGCTTTGGCGGAGGTGGCGGCTTTGGTGGCGGTGGTTTCTCAGACGCGTTTGGCGATATCTTTGGAGACATATTTGGCGGTGGCTCACAAGGTCGCGGCGGCCCTCAGGTCTATCGTGGTGCTGATTTGCGTTACAGCATGGAGATCAGTCTAGAAGAGGCTGCACATGGCCATGAAACTCAAATTAGAGTACCTAGTTGGTCTAATTGTGAAGCGTGTCATGGTGATGGCGCTGAACCTGGTTCTAAAGTTGAAACTTGTACAACCTGTAATGGTGCTGGTCAGGTAAGAGTTGCTCAAGGATTTTTCTCGATGCAACAAACTTGCCCACGTTGCAGTGGTTCAGGCTCCTATATTCCTAAGCCATGTAAAAAGTGCCATGGCGCTGGCAAGATCAAATCTCAAAAAACACTAGAAGTAAAAATTCCTGCTGGTATTGATGACGGTATGCGCATCCGTTCTAGTGGTAATGGTGAACCAGGTGTTAATGGTGGTCCTAGTGGCGACCTATACGTTGAAGTTCATATTAAGCCTCATCCAGTATTTGAGCGCGACGGTGATGATTTGCATTGCAAGATGCCAATTTCATTTGTTGATGCTACTTTGGGCGGGGAAATTCAAGTGCCAACGCTATCGGGTAAAGCTACTTTTGATGTGCCTGAAGGTACTCAGAGTGGTCGAACATTTAGATTGCGTTCAAAAGGTATCAAGAGCCTAAGAACTTCTTTGCCAGGTGATTTGTACATTCATGTACAAGTTGAAACACCGGTGAAATTGAGCCAGGCTCAAAAAGATATCTTGAAGCAATTTGATGAAAGTCTTCAGTCTGGCGGCGCTAAACACAGCCCGCAACAAAAAGGCTGGTTAGATAGAGTCAAAGACTTCTTTAATTGATAGCTATTTTTTAAGATTTAAAGCAGTGCTCAGGACCGGGAAATTTCCCGGTTTTGACTTCTGCGATGTATGACTTAACAGCTGCTTCGATTGAAGCTTGGCCTTCCAAAAAGTTTTTCACAAACTTCGGCGAACGACCTGGGAATGCTCCCAACATATCATGCATCACTAGAACCTGACCTGAGCAATCTGGCCCAGCTCCAATACCAATAGTTGGAATCTTAATTGATTCAGTAACTTGTTTGCCAAGCTCTGAAGGGATGGCTTCTAAGACAATCATTTGCGCACCAGCAGCTTGTAGAGCCTGTGCATCCGCAATCAATTGCTTGGCAGCTTCAGGTGACTTCCCTTGCACTCTAAATCCACCTAGTGTGTGAACAGATTGAGGAAGTAAACCTAAATGGCCGCAAACAGGAATGCTTCGTTGAACTAAAAAGCGAACTGTTTCAGCTAACCATTCACCACCTTCTAGCTTGACCATCTGTGCGCCAGCTCTCATTAAGAGCACTGCATTTTCCATAGCTTGTTCAGGTGTGGCATAAGTGCCAAATGGCATATCAGCAATTAAAAAGGCTGATTGATTGCCTCTAGCAACACAAGTGACGTGATACGCCATTTGTTCAATGGTGACAGGCGTTGTACTGCTATGACCTTGGATGACATTACCTAAAGAATCACCTACTAGCAAAGCATCAATACCCGCATGGTCAAGCAATGCTGCAAAGCTGGATTCGTAAGCTGTTAATACAGTGATTTTCTCGCCAGCTTGATACATGGCATTGAGTTGCGTAATAGTTTTAGCAGGGCGATCTGCCGATGATTCTTGTAAATAAGCCATGTTTTTTTAAGCCTTAAATATGTTGGCTGGGGCAGTTACACCCTTTGACCTTTTCGATGCGTTGATGTGCCACATTGTCAACGTATTGGGCTAATTTACCAAATCCTGGTAAATCGATGTCCGGAGCAATTTCAAGAAGGGGTAATAAAACGAAAGCTCGTTCAACCATTCTTGGATGTGGAATCGTTAAAGTTTCTTCTTGAACAGAAACAAAGTCATAAGCCAGCACATCCAAATCTAGTGTTCTTGGCGCGTTGATGAATGGTCTTTCACGACCAAAAGCGTTTTCAACTTTTTGACAAATATGAAGTAAGTCGTTGGGTGTTAATTGAGTTTCAATGGAAATCACAGCGTTTATAAAATCATTGCCGCTGGCATTAACGGGCGCACTTTGATACATGCAGCTACGGGTGAGCACTTTCAGCTCAGGATTCTGAGCTAAACAAACTATGGCATCTTTGATGAGCTGTTTAGTATCACCAATGTTGCCGCCGAGACCAATAAAGGCCAGTGCCATGAAACTCCCTTTTCTTTATAACCGTACTTTATCTTTTTTTTAGTTATTTTGCTCAGGCGCTACCGATTTGGCATTTCGTGAGCGTGTTCTTCTTCTTTTTCGTTTGGGTGATGGCCCATTTGATTCAGAAACTGTATTTTTAACAGATGCCATCAAATCTTGCCTGATAAGGTCGTCGCCTTGCCAAAAGCTTGTCCACCATTCCCCAAGTTCCATAGGCATTTCATCTGTTTCGCAGCGTAGAAGAAGGAAATCGTAGCCAGCCCTGAATTTAGCGCTCTCAATAAGTCTAAAAGGATAGCGACCAACTCTTTTTTCAAGTCTTGGCTGCATTGTCCAGATCTCACGCATGTCGGCTTCGTGGCGGCGTTGCATACCTAAAAAAGCTTTTTGAGATTCAAAAACCTCATCAATTGCTGCATGTAAAGCCGGGACGCTTGGCATGCCACCATTTTCGTAGTGAGCCCAAGCATCTTGAACATCATGCCAAAGGAGGCTGGCAAATAAAAATCCTGGTGAAACTGGTTTACCAGCGCGCACGCGAAGATCGGTATTGTCTAAAGATTTCTTAACAAAGAGAGCTCTATCTTCATTTTCAAGAATGGCATCAATCAGAGGAAGTATTTTTTGATGCAGCCCAACATCTTTAAGTCCTTGAAGAGATGCCCAAGCATGACCAGACATTAAAAGCTTAAGAATTTCATCGAATAATCTGGAGCTTGGTACATCCTGAATTAAATCGCCCAGTGTTTCTATGGGTGCAAGCGTGTTCGGTTCAATTACAAATCCGGTTTTAGCAGCAAAACGAATAGCGCGAAGCATTCGAACAGGATCTTCTCGATAGCGCTGACTAGGTTCACCAATCATGCGAATCGTTCTAGCTTCAATATCTTGCATGCCGCCGTGATAATCAAGCACAGTTTCAGTTTGCGGATCGTAGTACATGGCATTGATTGAGAAATCTCTACGAGTAGCATCTTCACCTTGGCTACCCCAAACGTTATCTCTTAGGATTCGACCGTTAGCTGCAACGTGAGCATCATCTGCTTGAACGTGAGCTCTAAAAGTCGACACCTCAATAATTTCAGGTCTATCTTTTCCATAAAAAGTGACGTGCACGATTTGAAAGCGACGGCCAATTAAGCGTGAACGTCTAAATAATTTTTGAACCTGATCAGGAGTTGCATTAGTTGCCACATCAAAATCTTTGGGGGCAATGCCTAAAAGTAAATCGCGTACAGCACCGCCAACAATATAAGCATCGTATCCAGCCTCTTGTAAGACGTGAGTGACCTTAATAGCGTTTTTTGAGAGTAGCTCTGGGTTGATGTGGTGTGAGCGCTTTAGAATTTTCTTGGGCGTTAGGCCATGCCCATGCAGCAAACTTTTCTGCTTAGAAGGTTTACTCAGAATTCTGTCAATAAAGCGACGAATCATTTGAATAATTCCAAAACAGGCCAATGATTCTCGAGCGCTTTTTTGCGCAAATTATCATCAGGGTTGGTTGGTTTGGCGATTGATACTTTTTCCATGAGTGGAAGATCATTGATCGAATCTGAGTAAAAGTAGCTTTCACTCAAACTTTCCCATGACAAGTCTTGTGCCGCAAGCCAGTTATCAACTCGAACCACCTTGCCTTCTCTAAAGTTAGGAATGCCAGCGACTTTCCCGGAAAAGTTACCAGTTAATGGATCGCCAATCACTTCCGGTTCCGTAGCAATCAGATGTTCAATACCAAATGCCGCAACGATTGGTCTTGTTACAAAACTGTTTGTGGCTGTTACAACGCAACATAGATCGCCTTGATCCTGATGCTTCTTTACTAAATCGAAAGCATTGGGATGAAGATTAGGACGAATCACTTCATGCATGAAGCTTTCGTGCCAGATATTGAGTTGTTCACGAGAGTGCTCAGCAAGAGGTTTTAAGGCAAATGCTAAGAATGCAAAAATATCTAAGCGCCCAGCTTTGTAGTCAGCGTAAAAACGCTCATTTTCAGCGGCGTAATATTGTGCGTCGACAACTCCAGTTTTAACTAAAAAACGTCCCCATTCATGGTCGCTATCAATAGGAAGGAGTGTGTGATCTAAATCGAATAAGGCTAGTTGTGTCATTAAGTGTAATTATGCTCAATTTTTCTGAGCTAGCAGTTCTTTTACTAAATGAAGCGTGATGGCGCGCTTAGTTTCAAGGGAGTATGTGTCTAAGGCATCAAGCAGTGACATCAAGCTCGACATATCTCTGTGGAAGTGACGCAGAAGCCATGGTGTGACATCGCTAGATAGCTGTAGACCGCGTGCATGAGCTGCTTGCTCTAATGCCTGAGATTTCTCAGCATCAGAAAGCGCGTGCATCTGAAACACAAGACCCCAGGCCAAACGTGTTCTTAAATCATCTCTTAACTGAAGATTGGCTGGAGGCTGTTGGCCACAAGTCAAAAGAGCTTGGCATGATGATTCGCGAATCAAGTTATGGATTCGAAACAAGGCCCCTTGAGCAAACTCATCTAAAGAATCAATGTCATCCACACATAAAAGAACGGGCGTTAAAGGGTTTTCTGAAATCAAGGATCCTGCAGCGCGCCATTCGTCTTGACTGCTGTCATGGTCTAGCAGACAAACATCGATATCTAAGTTCTTGGCACTTAATTCCATGGCTTCTAAGATGTGCGTTCTGCCGGAGCCACTTTCGCCCCATAGATGCATCATTCTTAAGTCGGCGCGCAATGAAGTTTCTTTTTCAGTTAATTGCCAAAATTTTTGTAAGTCTGTTAGCAGAGCCAATAAATTTTCATTGCCAGTTGGAATGAAGTTATCCAAGCTTGCTTGTGGTGTATGCCCTAAATCAAGAGCTATCTGGCGAGGTAAAGAAGACAATTTAGACACTTTGATTATTTCTGATACCAAGCGCTATTTTTATAGCTATGCATAGCGTGTCTTGTTAGAACAAGTGCGATAGCACTCATTGGTAAAGCAAGTAATACGCCAAAAAATCCAAACCAGCCACCAAACAAAATAAGAGCAAACACAACCAATACAGGATGCAAGCCAATTCGCTCCCCAACTAATTTAGGTGTCAGGATTAAGCTTTCAAGAGATTGACCAGCTATGTAAAGAGCCAGCACAGCGATGACGCTCACACCAACCTCTGCTTGCAATACAGCTGACAAGAGAGCTAAGACCAATGCAGCACCATAACCAATGTAAGGAATAAAAATAGCAATACCTGTTAGTAAGCCAAGTGCTAGAGCCCCAGTCATTCCTAAGAAGTACAAGCCAATACAGTAGTAGATTGAAAGTAGGGCAATAACAATTAATTGACCTCTTAGGTATTGAGACAAGAGGTCATCAATCTCGTGGGTAATCGTTGTGACTTGGGTTAACCAGCGCAGAGGAATGATAGGAGTTAACTTCTTGAAAAACTCATCCCATTCAGTAAGAAGATAAAAAACAATAAAAATAATTAGCACTAAGGCAAAGATGCCGGCTAATAAAGTTTGTCCTGAGTTCAGCAATGCCGATAATCCTGATCCAATCAAAGCATCAGCATTATTTGAAAGTTGTGCGCTGATACGTTCTTGCAATAAACCTTGGATTTTTTGGATATCAAAGTTGATGGCTAGGTTATCTAGGGTCGGTTGCAGTGCTGCTTGGGTTTGAGAAAGCCAAACTGGGAATTGTTCTCTTAATGCGGGCAATTCTTTCTGCAAAACACTTAAAAATAGAAGAATTAGCCCTGAAATTGCAAAAAAACCAATTAAAACGGTCAATATTGCAGAAAATATCTTGCCCAACCCAAGCCCTTGAAGCCTGACGGCTAGGGGTCTTAGGACATAAGCTAAGATAAAAGCAGCTAAGAAAGTTGTTAATAAAGAGACCATAGGTTTAGCGTATCCACTAGAATTCTAAGATTCTACTGATTCAAATACATTTATAGCTATGTCTGATCAAAATTCTTCAAAATCTCAAGGACTTTCATACCGCGATGCGGGCGTTGATATGGAGGCTGGTGACGCTCTAGTAGAGCGTATTAAGCCGATGGCCAAGAAAACCATGCGCGAAGGCGTCCTGGCAGGCATTGGCGGCTTTGGAGCCCTTTTTGAGGTGCCTAAGCGTTATAAAGAGCCAGTATTGGTTTCTGGCACGGATGGCGTTGGTACAAAGCTCAAGTTAGCTTTTGACTGGAATCGGCATGACACCGTGGGCCAAGACTTGGTTGCCATGAGCGTGAACGATATTTTGGTCCAGGGTGCTGAACCTCTATTTTTCTTGGATTACTTTGCTTGTGGCAAGTTATCTGTTGATACGGCTGCCACGGTTGTTGGCGGCATTGCTTTAGGTTGTGAGTTGTCTGGTTGCGCATTAATCGGTGGTGAAACTGCTGAAATGCCAGGCATGTACCCTGAAGGCGAATACGACTTGGCTGGATTTGCAGTCGGTGCAGTGGAAAAATCAGCCATGATTACGGGCGCCACTATTGCCCCGGGTGATGTGATTCTTGGTTTGGCATCCAGTGGTGCTCATTCCAATGGTTACTCTTTGGTTCGTAAGATCATTGATCGTGCAGGCGCTAAACCAACTGATGATTTCCATGGTCAAACACTCAGTGATGTTGTGATGGCCCCAACCAGAATTTATGTCAAATCAATGTTGGCATTGATGTCAAAGATCACTGTTAAAGGTATGGCGCATATTACTGGTGGTGGTTTGGTTGAAAACGTACCTCGCGTTTTGCCTGAGAACACTCAAGCTGTATTGCATCGTGATGCTTGGCAGTTGCCAAAATTATTCCAGTGGTTACAAAAAGAAGGTGGCGTAGAGGATGCAGAAATGCACCGTGTATTTAACTGCGGCATTGGTATGGTTGTGATCCTCAATCCAGCAGATGCGGCAGCCGCAAAAGCTCAATTAGAGTCAACAGGTGAAACTGTTTATCAGTTGGGTGAGGTTGTTGCTAGACCTTCTGGAGCGCATCAAACGATTGTTGTTTGATTACGTATTAATTTTATTGATTAAATCATTTGGTGGTGAGCAAGGCAAACTTGCTCACACCTATCCATATCAGATTCACTGAGTGGATCAAATACTTCTCTCTCAGCAATGCCGCGCAACCAAGTTAACTGTCGTTTAGCAAGTTGACGTGTCGCAGCAATTGATTGATCTTTTAATTCTTCTAGATTGATGTTGCCATCAAGGTATTGCCAGGCTTGGCGATAACCCACAGCGCGCATCGATGGAAGATCAGGATGTAGTGCAGCATTTTTGCGTAAGACTTGCATCTCTTCTATAAAACCTTGATCCATCATGATTTCAAAACGCTGAGCAATGCGACTATGTAAAACGGAACGGTCAGATGGCTCTATTGAAATCAATCTCAAGTTAACAGGTATGTCTGAGTCGCCGCGGCCAGTATCTTTGGGCTCTTCTTTGAGCCACTCCGACATGGGTTTGCCGCTTTGTATAAATATTTCTAAAGCCCGTTGGATTCGTTGAGCATCATTCTTTTCTAGACGAGCTGCCGTGATTGGATCAACCTGAGCTAATTCATCGTAAATAGCATGCCAGCCTAATTCTTTGGCACGTTCTTCAATATCAGCTCTTATTTCTGGTGAAGCAGTTGGCATGTTCGATAAACCATGCGCCAATGCTCGCCAATAGAGCATCGTGCCACCAACAATCAGCGGAATATTTCCGCGTGCTCGAATTTCCTGTATCCATTGTTTGGCATCTTTAGCAAATCTAGCAGCTGAATAAGGATCTTCTGGATTAGCAATATCAATGCCATGATGAATAACTTCTTGCATTTCTTCTTTGCTAGGTTTGGCAGTACCGATATCCATTCCTCGATACACCAATGCAGAATCCATGCTGATAATTTCAACAGTGCGCCCATGCTTTTTTGCTGCTCGAGCAAATCGCATGCTCATGGCGCTTTTGCCGCTGGCAGTTGGTCCAACAAGAGAAATAACGGCTTCGCTTGAATTCAAGACTATCGACCGCGCAAAAATAATTTATCTAAATCTTGAATGCTTAACTGAACCCATGTTGGGCGACCATGATTGCATTGATCGGCTCGCTCAGTTTGTTCCATTTGGCGAAGCAGTGCATCCATCTCAGTCAATGTGAGTGCGCGATGCGCTCTCACAGCAGCATGACATGCTTGTGTGGCTAGTCTTTCATGTTGGGCTGCATCGATAACGGCTTTAGAGCCAGTTAAGTCGAGCTCTCCTAATAGATTTCTTAATAGACCGATAGGTTCTGATCTTTGCAAGAGTGTAGGAATTGTTCTGATCGCCAATTGCGTAGGCGATAGGGTTGCCACATCAAAACCAAGTTGAGTGAGTGTGTCGCGGTGATCTTCGGCTTTGCTCACTTCTAGCTCTGATGCATGCATCACGATAGGAACTAGTAGCTGTTGAACCTTGATCCCGGTGGCTAAATCTTGTTTAAGCTTTTCATACAAAACACGTTCATGCGCTGCGTGCATATCCACAAGGACTAAGCCATGTTGGTTTTGCGCCAAAATATAAATGCCGTGTATTTGTGCAAGCGCATGCCCTAATGGTTGCTCAGTGCTTGAGCTTGAGTGAGGCCCTAACTCATTATGAAGTTTTTCTTCGTGATTTAAATTAGAGAAAAAGCTATCAATACTACTTTTGCTACTTTGACTTAGTGGTAAGTGTTGATTGCCCGCTTGTGAAAGTTGTGGGTTCCATGAGGAACCTTGAGGCATAGCTTGATCAGTACTTCTAAATGAATAAGTATCTTGTGAGCCATCAGGTGTTTTGATCGTTTGCCCAGCTGCAGTGCTTAAAGCATGCTGAATCGCTTTATAAATAAATTGATGGACTGCGCCACCTTCTCTAAATCGAACTTCGGTCTTAGCGGGGTGTACGTTCACATCCACCAACTGTGGATCAATATCCAAAGATAGAACCACCATCGGTTGTCTGTCGCCATGCAGAACATCTTGGTAGGCACTTCGAATCGCGTGTTGTACAACTTTGTCGCGTACGAATCGACCATTCACATAACTGAATTGTTGATCTGCTCTAGCTCTGCTCGCGGTTGGTTGGCTAATAAAGCCTCTTAGAGTTAACGGTCCAGAAGCGCTCTCTAGGGCGATGCGTGATTCATGGAATTCTTTTCCTAGAATGGCGTCAACTCGTTGTTCGATATTGCCGTGCGCCCACCTCTCAAGCACTTTGCCGTTGTGCCAAATCGCAAAAGCGATATCTGGGCGGGATAGTGCAATCCGACGAACCACATCTAAACAGTGACCTAGTTCTGTTGAGGCGCTTTTTAAAAATTTGCGTCTCGCAGGCGTATTGAAATATAAATCTTGAACATCGATGGTGGTGCCTGTTGGACCTGATGCAGGACTAACATCACCCACTGTTTCGCCACCGTTCACATTAATTTGCCATGCGTGGTCATCATCGCTGGTGCGTGTGGTGATGCTTAATCTTGATACAGATGCAATTGATGCGAGCGCTTCACCTCTAAAGCCAAGAGAAGCTACTGACTCAAGATCGTGCAGAGATTTAATTTTGCTCGTGGCATGACGCTGTACTGCAAGATGTAATTCTGTATAAGTGATGCCTTGGCCATCATCTTGAATAGAAATTCTTTGGCAGCCACCTTCTTCAAGACGAATGATGATGGCGCTAGATCCAGCATCAATGGCATTTTCTAAAACTTCTTTGACAACGGATGCAGGTCTTTCAACAACTTCGCCAGCAGCAATTTGACTGATCAGGGTGTCCGGCAATGCGGCAATGGCTTGTCTCATTAAATGCGCAAAGCTTTCTAGTGGTGGCGGTACTGCTGTTCAAGCTCAATGATCTGCTCTCTGATTTCATCAAGGTCAGTCGCTTCTGGCGATTCATCAATGTACTTCTGCATATCTTCGATAGCAGGTCTGATGTAGTCCAATTGCGCTAAAGCTAAACCACGATCTCTAATTTCTTCGATGGCTTGCGGTAACAAAATAACTAAGCGTTGTTGAATACCTAATAATCTTTCCCAACGCTCTTGTTGGGTATAGATCGCTTTAAGATTTCTTAAGAACCTTGAGAGTATTTCTCTTGAACTAGATGATCTTAAAAAGGCACTTAAAGGTAATTGCAACTCTCCTCGATAGCCTTGAGCATCTAAATAAGGATCGAGCATTTCTTGTAGTTCTTGCTTTGATAAAGATGTGCCTGTCAGAGGATCCATGATCACCTCGCCTTGAGGCAATGACACTCTCACCATAAAGTGATTTGGGAATGACACACCTTTGATGTTCAAACCCAACTGTTGACCTAACTCCATGAAGATCAGCGCCAAGGAAATAGGTATTCCGCGGCGGGTTTCAATCACGCTGTGTAAATAAGAGTTATTTGGATCGTAGTAATCGTTTCGATTCGGCCCAAATCCTAATTCTTTGAAAAAGAAGTTTTTAAGGATTTGTAACTTTTGAATATCTTGCATTTCATGGGTGACTCGATGTTTGACTTTGTCACCCATCAGATCAAGCTCATCCATCACATTTTGAATAATGAGGTCTGGGTAAGCGTGCTGAGCTGCTGCAATAGCAGCTTCTGTCAAAGGAAAATGCTCATCCTCTGATACGAGTGATGCGAAGTAATCTAATTGTTGTGTTGGCATATGCGTTAGTTTATTTCGCTCGGTATAAAAAATCTTTTGTTCTAAAGCCTGTGATCCATAAAGTGCCAAGGTAAACAAAGCCAGCAAGACTTAACCAAAGCATCAATAAACCAATTCTAATCATTGGTGTATTTCTTAGTTCCAGCCAATCATGCTGACGTGCACCAAAATAGAAAACAACAGTAATAGCGATTAAGCCAATTACCAGCTTCATAAAGAATTTAACCCAACCCGCATTCTCATGAAAAATACCAATTTTGCTTAAGCCTCTCCAAAGCATTGCAGCATTTAAGCAGGCACCCAAACCAATGGAAAGAGCTAGCCCAGCATGATCAAGCCATGGCACCAAAATAATGTTGGCAATCTGAGTGAGCACTAACACTCGAATAGCAATCTTCACAGGTGTTTTGATATCTTGTCTTGAGTAATAGGCGGGCGCCAAAATTTTCACCAAAATCAAACCAATCAAACCAACGCCGTAAGCAGCTAAGGCATGCTGTGTCATGACCACATCCATCGCAGTAAATTGACCGTAGTGATACAAGACTGCAGCTAGAGGTTGCCCAAATAAAAATAAAGCAATAGCTGCTGGTGCAGAAAGGATGAATGTCAGTTTGAGGCCCCAGTCCATGAGCTGAGCAATTTGTTCATTATCTTTTTGTGTATTGGCTCTGCTCAAGCTTGGTAAGAGAACTGTGCCAATTGCAACTCCAAGTAGAGCTGTTGGGAACTCCATTAAGCGATCGGCATAAGAAAGCCAAGATACGCTACCTGAGGCCAAGTGAGATGCAATATTGGTATTGATGATTAAAGATAGTTGGGCTACCGATACAGCAAATAAGGCTGGAATCATCAGTTGTAAAACTTTTCTGGCGCCTGGGTGATTCCACGCATTTTTGATGTTTACCCAACTGAGACTGATTTTTGGCAATAAGCCAATTTTCTTCAATGCAGGGATTTGAATTGCCAATTGCGTAATGCCACCCAAAATCACGCCGATGCCTAGGGCATAAATCGGTGTTTCAAAGTATGGTGAAAGCAGCCAAGATGAAAAAATCATCGATAAGTTCAATAAAACCGGGGTAAATGCTGGAATTGCGAACTTTTTATAGGTATTGAGGATGCCGGCTGATAAAGAAACCATTGAAATCAGGCCGATATAAGGAAACATGATCCTTGTTAAAACCAGGCTAGCTTCATGAGCTCCGCCATCCTGAAAGCCTGAAGCTACCAAAAATATGATCCAAGGGGCCCCAATGAGGCCAATCATGACTGTGATGATCAAGGCCCAGAAAAGTAGGGTGGCAATGGCGCTAACCATCAAATAAGTGCCTTCTTGGCCCTCTTTTGTCGAAGTTTCCCCTAAAACAGGCACAAAAGCCTGAGAAAAGGCCCCCTCAGCGAACAATCTTCTTAATAAATTGGGGATCCTAAAGGCCACATTAAAGGCGTCAGTCCACTCTGAAGCCCCGTAAGTACGGGCTATAAGCGTTTCTCGTAGCAATCCAGTGATGCGGGAAAGCATCGTAAAGCTGCTAATTTTGGCGGCGGCAGATAATAAATTCACAGACGTAGTTTTACAGATTTCTGGCGGGGGTGGTAGCCTTGGCCAGGATAAGTTATAATCTTTTTCTTTTGGCAATACCCCTAAAGGTTACAAACATGGCAAATACCGCCCAAGCTCGTAAACGTGCCCGCCAGGCAGTTTCTCAAAACGAACACAACTCTAGCTTGCGTTCACGTCTTCGTACAGCTATTAAGACTGTACGTAAAGCCGTTGACGCTGGTGATAAAGACGCAGCAGCTAAGGTTTTCCAAGCTGCTCAGGCTACCATCGATAAAATTGCTGACAAAAAAGTAGTGCATAAAAACACTGCTGCGCGTACAAAATCACGCTTGTCTGCAGCTATCAAGGGTATGACAGCCTAATTCAATTAGGTTGAAAAAGAGCCCGTTCCCTTATCCGGAGCGGGTTTTTTATTTTTAGTTTGAAGGTTTTACTGGGATTTCGCAGGCTTCAACAATAGGTAAATTGTTGTCTATCGCGAAGTTTTTAACGAAATCCATGGCTTTAGGTTCGATTTCACGAAGCCTTTCATCCACAACAACGCATTTAACACCGGCAATATTGACGGGTTTGACGTAGGGTGAATAAGTGAAGCGAGGATCGCTGGTGTCGCCATCTGGGCGAAATTGAGCCATAACACCGCAAAGCCTTTCAGCCCAGTCGCTAGGCCTGAATGGTTTGCCATCGTTAGTGAGACCTTGTATGAAGAATTGTTTGGTCGTCACGGTGTCTTTGCTGTATAAATAGATTGATAGTTCGGGATAACCCCTAGATTTTATCAGTCCCAACTGTTATTGAATAGATATTTGAATTAACCAGGCGTTAAAAAGCTATGTCGTCGAATATTCCTGTCAGGCATTACCTACAATTTGCTGATTTCAGCGCGGACGAGTACGCATATTTACTTCAAAGGTCTGCATTCTTAAAAGCCAAGTTCAAGAGATATGAAACTTGGCATCCATTGCACGACAGAACGCTTGCAATGATTTTTGAGAAAAACTCTACTAGAACACGTTTATCTTTTGAGGCAGGCATCCATCAATTGGGTGGTCATGCTGTTTTCCTCAATACAAAAGATACGCAATTGGGTCGTGGTGAGCCGGTTGAAGATGCGGCACAAGTTATTTCAAGAATGACTGACATCATCATGATTCGTACATTTGGTCAGGACATCATTGAGCGTTTTGCAGCTAACTCAAGAGTGCCTGTCATCAATGGCTTGACGAATGAATACCATCCTTGCCAAGTATTGGCTGATATCTTCACCTACGTGGAGCATCGCAGCACTATTGCTGGCAAGACAGTTGCTTGGGTTGGTGATGCTAATAATATGGCCTATACCTGGGTTCAGGCAGCCGAAATTTTAGGATTCAAAGTGAACTTCTCTGCGCCTCCTGGATACCAGTTGGATGAAAAGATGTTGAGTCCTCAAGCTAAAAAATACCTCAACATTTTTGATAACCCTAAAGATGCATGTCGTGGTGCTGATTTAGTAACAACTGATGTATGGACAAGCATGGGTTATGAAGATGAAAACCAAGCTCGTCTAAAAGCATTTAAGAGTTGGATGGTGAATGATGAATTGATGGCTGTTGCTAATGCAGACGCCTTGTTCATGCATTGTTTGCCAGCTCATAGAGGTGAAGAGGTTTCTGCATCGGTGATTGATGGTTCGCAAAGCGTTGTTTGGGATGAGGCTGAGAATCGCCTTCATGTTCAGAAAGCGTTGATGGAATTCTTGCTGTGCGGCAAGTTGTAATTTTTTATAAAACTTAAATAAACGTAGATAAATATGTCAGATATTAAGAAGGTTGTTCTAGCTTATTCAGGTGGTTTGGATACAAGCGTGATCTTGAAGTGGCTTCAAGATACATACCAATGCGAAATCGTTACTTTTACTGCTGACTTAGGTCAGGGTGAAGAGTTGGAGCCAGCGCGTGCCAAGGCTCTCAAGTTTGGTATCAAGCCTGAAAATATTTTCATTGATGACTTGCGTGAAGAGTTTGTTAGAGACTTTGTGTTTCCAATGTTCCGCGCCAATACCATCTACGAAGGTGAGTATTTATTAGGTACATCGATTGCTCGCCCTTTAATCGCTAAACGTCAAATTGAAATTGCTCGTCAGACTGGTGCTGATTCTGTATCGCATGGTGCGACAGGCAAGGGTAATGATCAAGTTCGATTTGAATTGGGTTACTACTCATTAGAGCCATCTATCAAAGTGATCGCTCCATGGCGTGAATGGGATTTGTTATCTCGTGAAAAACTATTAGCTTATGCAGAGCAACACGGTATTCCTGTTGAAATGAAGCACAAGCAAGGTGGCGCTCCTTATTCAATGGATGCCAACTTATTGCATATCAGTTATGAAGGTCGTCACTTAGAAGATCCTAAAGCTGAAGCTGAAGAATCTATGTGGCGTTGGACAGTTTCACCAGAGGCTGCTCCAGATGCGGCAGAGTATTTGGATATCGAATTTGAACGTGGTGATGCTGTTGCCATCAATGGCACACGTTACAAACCACATGAAATGTTGGCTGAATTAAATAAAATTGGCGGCAAGCATGGTGTTGGCCGTTTAGATTTAGTTGAAAACCGTTATGTTGGTATGAAAAGCCGTGGTTGCTACGAAACTCCTGGCGGCACGATTCTATTGAAGGCCCACAGAGGTATTGAAAGTATCACTTTAGATCGCGAAGTAGCGCATCTTAAAGATGATTTGATGCCTCGTTACGCAAGCATGATTTACAACGGATATTGGTGGGCGCCAGAGCGCGTAGCCATCCAAACATTGATCGACCACACTCAGCAAAGCGTGAGTGGTTTTGTGCGCGTGAAGTTGTACAAAGGTTCTGTTTCTGTTGTTGCTCGTGACTCTAAGAACACATTGTTTGATCAAACAATTGCGACCTTTGACGATGACGGTGGTGCTTATAACCAAGCTGATGCTGGTGGATTTATTAAGTTGAATGCGTTGCGTATGCGTATTGCCGCAAATGCACGCAGAAAACGTGGCTCTTAATTTAGTAAGGATAAAAAATGCAATTTGATCAAGTTTCTGTTGGTAAAAAAGCGAATGTTTTCTTTGATGGCAAATGTGTTTCACATACTGTGACTTTGCCAAGTGGTGAGCGCAAGTCTGTTGGCGTGATTTTGCCAAGCACATTGCGATTTGACCTAAGTACTAAAGAAGTGATGGAAGTAGTCGATGGCACAGCTTATGTGAGCATCAATGGCGCTGCTGAAGTAGCTTATCCAGCTGGCCAATCATGGACTGTTGAAGCGGGTGGTTATTTCATTATTCGTGCAGAGCAAGCGGTTCACTACGTTTGCCATTTTGGCTAAAAATATTTAACGCGTGGGTAGACCAGAAATGGTGTGCCCCGCGGAAATATTTCTTTTAGCAAACCAGGCTTGATTCATTTCAAGCGCAAAGCGCACTGGTTTAGAAGGGCAATGGTTATCTTCATTCATTGCCTTCATTTCTTCGATATTCACGATCTTTCCATCATCAGCAATAAATGCAATGGCTAATGGAATTCGTGTATTTCTCATCCAAAAACAATGAGTGGCTGGATACTCAAAAACAAATAACATCCCCTCATCTGTAGGCATGAAATTTCTATGCATCAGGCCTAGCTGTCTGCTGGCCTGATTGGCAGCCACTTCCGCAGTGATTTTGTACAAGCCAGCTTGCAGCTCAATCGTTGGTAGCTTTTGTGCCCAAGCGAGCTTTGTAAAGCCCAAAAGAAGGACAGTAGCTACCCAGACAAATTGTTTTGAGAACTTATTCAAAGGGTGCGCTAAAGATTAGATAGCTTCAGAGGCCGGTTTATTGGCTTTAGCTTTGCTAGCTTTTGTCTTATTGCCTTTTTTACCTTGTTTTTTCTGTTTTTGTTTCTTTTTAGTTTGTTTCTTAGCTTTTTGAGGCTTTGTGTTTTCAGCAGCTTGTTCATTGGCTACTGGTGCAACAGGGCTGACCGGTGTTGCTGGTGCGGCACTTTGAGCAAGGCTAAGAGTTGTAAAGCAAGTTAAGGCTAATGCGGCAATAAGTTTTGACATTTTTTCTCTATTTAAATTAATTGAACTCAGTCACCACTTTATCAGACTGGGTGAGGTGGAAAGTCAAAAAATCATCAAATTGAGCTTCGTTATTACCTGCTAATACCCATATAAAATTGTCCTGACACTTAATTTGAAACTTGTGTTTAGAATAGGAATCATGAGTCAAAAACCCAAAACCCCAAGCCCTGCAGATTTGCCTGGATTCCAGGAGGATCACGCGACGGTAATGGATCGTCAAACGGAGCGCGTTCAGCCTCCAAAAATGTTCAGAGTTGTATTGTTAAATGACGATTACACACCAATGGAGTTTGTGGTGATGGTGCTTCAGGAGTATTTTCATAAAGACCAAGAAAGTGCAACTAGAATCATGTTGCAAGTTCATTTAGAAGGTAAAGGTGTTTGTGGTGTTTACACCAAAGATGTTGCAGCAACAAAAGTAGAACAGGTTGTAGATAGATCCCGTGAAGCGGGTCACCCTTTGCAGTGCACTATGGAGGAAGCATGATTGCTCAAGAATTAGAAGTTACCTTACATATGGCATTTGTGGATGCAAGAGCATCTAGACATGAGTTCATAACGGTAGAACATCTTTTGTGTGCGTTATTAGATAACGCCACAGCTGCGGATGTTCTTAAGGCATGCGCTGTCAATAATGATGATTTAAAGAGTAATCTTAAAAACTTTATTAATGACAACACGCCCATCGTTCCTGGATCAGCAGAAGTTGATACACAACCGACTCTAGGTTTTCAGCGCGTGATTCAACGTGCCATCATGCACGTTCAGTCGACTTCCAATGGTAAGAAAGAGGTAACTGGAGCCAACGTGCTCGTTGCCATTTTTGGTGAAAAAGATTCTCATGCTGTTTACTACCTTCAGCAGCAAGGTGTTACTCGTTTAGATATTGTGAATTACATCAGTCACGGTATTCGTAAAGATCAGGCAGAGGCACCAAAGCCAAATGAGTCTAGCTCTGAAACAGATGAGTCTAGCTCTGGAGGTAAAGATAGCCCGCTTGAGCAATACACTCAAAATCTTAATGTACTAGCGAAACAGGGTCGTATTGATCCTTTGATTGGTCGTGAGGGTGAAGTAGAGCGAGTGATTCAGGTTCTTTGCCGCCGACGCAAGAACAACCCTCTATTGGTTGGTGAGGCTGGTGTTGGTAAGACTGCTATTGCAGAAGGCCTTGCTTGGAGAATTACACAAAATGATGTGCCTGAGGTTTTAGCAAAAGCAGTTGTTTACTCGCTAGATATGGGTGCTTTATTAGCTGGTACTAAATATCGTGGTGACTTTGAGCAGCGTTTGAAAGGCGTATTGAAGAGCCTTAAGGATAATCCTGACTCTATCTTGTTCATTGATGAGATCCACACATTGATTGGTGCCGGTGCTGCATCAGGTGGAACTTTGGATGCAAGTAATTTGTTGAAGCCTGCTCTTTCAAGTGGTCAAATGAAATGTATTGGCGCAACAACCTTCAATGAATACCGTGGTATTTTTGAAAAGGATGCGGCGCTTTCTAGAAGATTCCAAAAGGTTGATGTTTTAGAGCCTAGCGTAGATCAAACAGTACAAATTTTGCGTGGTCTTAAGTCTAAATTTGAAGAACATCACGGTGTGAAGTATGCGCAAGCTGCATTAACGGCAGCGGCTGAGTTGTCAGGTCGCTATATCAATGATCGTCATTTGCCAGATAAGGCGATTGATGTGATTGATGAGGCTGGTGCTGCTCAAAGAATTTTGCCTAAATCCAAGCAAAAGAAAACAATTGGTCGCCAAGAGATTGAAGATATTGTGGCAAAGATTGCACGCATCCCACCGCAATCAGTCTCTGTTGATGATCGCAGCAAGCTACAAACACTTGATCGTGATTTGAAGAGCGTTGTGTTCGGTCAGGATCCTGCCATTGAAGTTCTTGCTTCTGCTATCAAGATGTCACGAGCTG
>ERZ1034363.526-NODE-526-length-26271-cov-11.372643_pt1 | contig 26271 bp, 26 predicted proteins | sample MGYA00520616_ERZ1034363 | MGnify/ENA primary metagenome ERZ1034363 (study PRJEB33736, sample SAMEA104284506) | Azolla filiculoides | biome: Urban; feature: Water surface; material: Ditch water | place: Netherlands | collected 2015-10-28 | depth 0-0.1 m ... | reverse complement strand
TTTTTGCAATTATTTTTAATTTTTAAATGATTATCAATTAGTTGGTATTTTGGTTATGAGTCATCACTAAGTTTGAAACATTACCGGATAAACTATTAGCTTATCCTATTTGCAATTATCTTTAATTTTTAAATGATTATCAATTAGTTAATGTTTTTATTGTGGGGCATCACTAAATCTGAAACATTACCACATTACTCACATAATAAATTATATTTAATTCTTTTTACTAGCTTATGAGATTTAATTTTCTTTCCATTTTCATCTATCAAATATATTTTATTTCTAACTAAAATATAATTATGAATATTGTTAAAACCATTTGAGCTTAATGTTAATTTACTGTCTTTTAACATCCATTCTTCCTTTAAAAATATCTGAAATGTAGGTTTCTATTACTAATTTATAATCATTATTATCAAAAAGGAATAACTGATATGTTGTTTTAATATTTTTTGGTTCATTTGTGTTTTTAAAATCTGTATCTTTATTTTTAACATTGCCTTCATAGACAGTTTGTCCTTTAGAAGAAAATGAAATGAATAAAGCAAAAAGTAATAAAATTTTTAATATTTTTTTCATAATGTTATTATTCTTTTGGAGCTATTAACATAGGGATGTCATCAACTTTGCCCTTACCTTTAAATATAAAATCATCTAATCTTTTTAAATATTCTTTTGCCAGTTGTCTCGCCTCTTTATTTCCTAATGCTGGTTTTGCAAAAAAGATAGCATCTCTATGCCATGAAGCTCCATAATTTATCCTGATTGGCAGACCTAATTCAATTCTAAATTCATTAACAAAACTGAAGCAGGATTGTCACCTTCCCCTCTTAAAATATGTCCTATCCATTCATGTTCAAAAATCCTGCCCATATTATAAGCTCTTATTGGTAAATTATTATAAATATACCCTTTTGCTGAACTATCGTCATTAAAATCAGCCAAATCAATACCAACTAAACCAGTCCCTCTTTGAGAGCCACCGTGTAAGATTCCTCCAGGAGCACCATTTTGTTTTTCTAAATCATATCCAAAAGTAACTTCTCCAAATGATTTTATTTTTTTTGAATCAGTTTCTTTTAATGCATTAACGATTATATTTTTTGCCTTTGATGATACATTGTTAACAGTTTCTACTTCACCATCATAATAAAGCATTTTGGTCTTTGAATTATAACCGACTTTAATTCCATATTCCTCATTAAACATTTTTTGAACCCTGTTAGGAACAAAATTTAATTTTTCTTTATTAACATCATAAAACTTTGTCTTAATTGAGTCACCTAGAATATCATTAAATAAAATAGGATTATTACTCATACTTACATAGGGTGATTCAAAAGCGGTTTCTTTTGGGTCTCTACTCATCCACTTACCTACACGTGGGTCAAGCATTCTATAATGAGTTGTGTAACTATTTGCTTCTCCTTTAACTCATCATCTTTTTCTTGTCCTTGGAAGCCGTATCTATAGCTATTGCTAGAGCCGTGGCGGTTAGGGATGAGCATACCAAAAGGATAGTAGTCATTATAGTTAAGAACGTAATGTAAAAATACAAATTTATTTTAAACACTAAAACAACTTATATAAAGTTGGTTATTGCTTTTTAATTATTATTTACCTGAAAATAGTTTTCTCAAAGAAACTACTAAAAAGTAAGGTTTCACACATTAATTAGTTTCACAGCACAACTTTTAGTTTACGCTTACTTTTCTTCAGAAGTATGTTCAAAAACGTGTTCATTTTTCAAATATCGTAAAATTTTTGACATAAAAAAACGGATTAGCAAACACTAATCCGTTGATTTTAAAATACTTATTTTTCGTAGCGAAGACGGGAGTTGAACCCGTGACCTCAGGGTTATGAATCCTGCGCTCTAACCAACTGAGCTACCTCGCCAAATGTTGGTCTCACATCCTTGTTGAATGCGGGTGCAAATATATAACTATTTATATTCTTTGCAAATATAATTTTACAAAAAATAAATAAAATCTTTTTTTGTATTTTCAATTAATTCTCTATATATTTCCAACCTTAAATTTTATGAAATGAGTGTAAAAATAAAATATGAATTAGAATTTCCAATTCAGTCTTCGCCACAATTATTATATCAATATATATCAACGCCTTCTGGATTATCGGAATGGTTTGCGGACAACGTAAATTCTAGAGGTGAATTTTTTACTTTTATCTGGGATGATTCAGAAGAAAAGGCCAAACTAGCTTCAAAAAAGTCGGGAGAACGCATAAAATTCAAATGGTTGAATGAAGATGATACAGAAACAGATTACTTTTTTGAAATGAAAATTTTGGAAGATGAAATCACAAAAGATGTTTCCATTGTAATTTCGGATTTTGCCCATGAAGATGAATTAGACGAATCCAAATTGCTATGGGAAAATCAAATTTCTGATTTAAAACATGTATTAGGTTCTGTTTAAACTAAATTATAAAGAGTATATTTGTCCCGATTTAATCGGGATTTTTTATGGTAAATTATAACGGAACTATTCAAGAAAACAGTAGTGTTTTAATCGATTCAAACAGAGGTTTTTTGTTTGGAGATGCTCTTTTTGAAACTATAAAAGTACTTGACAACAATGTGTTATTTCTTGAAGATCATTATTTTAGACTGATGGCTTCTATGCGAATTTGTCGTATGGAAATTCCAATGCATTTTACTATGGAATTTTTTGAAGAGCAGATTTTAAATCTAACAAATTCATTACCTAAGTCTAGTTCGTTTCGAGTTCGATTTTCAGTTTTTAGAAATTCGGACGGATTTTATACACCAATTAGTAATGCTATTGAATTTATTGTCAAGGCAATTCCTTTTGAACATTCGGTTTATACTATCGAAAAATCTAACTATGAAGTAGAATTATACAAAGATTTCTATATTACAAAACAATTGCTATCCACTTTAAAAACGAACAATAAAATGCTTCAAATTGCGGGAAGTATTTTTGCCAAAGAAAATGGTTATGATACCTGTTTGGTTTTAAATGACGAAAAAAATGTAGTGGAAGCTTTGCAAAGTAATTTATTTATGAAATCAGGGAATATTGTGGTTACGCCACCTATTGCTGATGGTTGTTTAAATGGAATTATGCGAAAGCAAATAATTGAGATTTTGAAAAAAACAGAAGCAATAACATTTAAAGAAGCTAGTATTTCTCCGTTTGATTTGCAAAAAGCAGATGAATTATTTCTTACCAATGTAATTTCGGGAATTCAACCCATAACGAAATACAGAAAAAAAGAATTCACGTCCGATTTTTCAAAAGATTTATTAGTTAAATTAAATGCTAAAATAAGACTTAATTAAGCGCGGGATTTTCGGGAGCATTTGAAAACAGCACATATTCGCCGCCTTGTTCAATAATTTTTTCTTTCCAAAATTGATTACTGGATTTTGAAAGCAGTTTATTTTTAAGCGTGTTTTCGGTAACAATCCATGCGTTTTCATGCATTTCAAGTTCTAATTGATTCACGCTCCAACCGCTATATCCAAGAAAAAAACGAATATTGTTTTTGCTGATTTTACCTGTATTGATAAGGTGTTTTGTAGTTTCGAAATCGCCACCCCAATAGATACCGTTTGAAATTTCGATACTATTCGGAATAATTTCTGGAATATTGTGAATAAAGTACAGGTTATCCTGCTCTACTGGACCGCCATTATAGATTTTAAACGCAGCATCGATTTCAGGAATCAAATCATTAATGGAATAATTTAAAGGTTTATTTAAGATAAAACCGATTGAACCTTCGTCATTATGCTCTGCAAGTAAAATTACAGAGCGATTAAATGAAACATCGCCTAAAATAGAAGGCTCAGCTATAAGTAAGTGACCTTTTTTTGGTAAAGTTGATATCATATTTCTGCAATTTTATTACCTAAAGTTATCAAAAAAAGTTTACAAAATCAAATAAAATCGATTATAAACAAAAAAGTCCCGACATAATCGAGACTTTTATACTGTATAATCAAAAAATTATTTTTTGTTTACTGCTCCTTCTAATTCAGCACCAGCTTTGAATTTTACTACATTTTTAGCAGCAATTTTGATAGTTTTTCCAGTTTGAGGATTTCTACCATCTCTTGCAGCTCTTTTAGATACTGACCAAGATCCGAAACCTACTAAAGAAACTCTTCCACCTTTGTTTAAAGTTCCTTCAACATTGCTTAAAAATGATTCTAAAGCTAATTTAGCAGCTGCTTTTGTAATACCAGCAGAAGCTGCCATTGCATCGATTAATTCTGATTTGTTCATGATTAAAGTTATTTATAATTGGTTAAACTTAATTATTATATGACAAATTTAGCGGTATAATTGAGCTGTGCAAGCATTTGACAAACTTTTCGATAAAAATGTTAATAAAATAGCTCAAATGTTAATAACATTGTTTGTTTTTTTAAAATTTAGGCTCAATTATAGCGTTTTCAGGGCTTACAGCGCGATGGCGTTTTCTGAAAAAGTTATTCCATTTAAAAGTTCGTGCGCTAGCATTCTTTTCTTTCCTGGGAATTGTAAGCTAGTAACTTTTAGTACACCATCTTTAGTAGTAATAAAAATTTCTTTTTTTGTGGTGCTAACTTTTCCAACTGCATCAATATGCTCTTTTTCTTCGAAAGATGCTGCGTAAATTTTTACATTCCACTCGTTTTCGCCATCTTTAATATAGGTCCACGCTGCTGGATAGGGCGACAAACCTCTAATTAAATTAAAAATTGCGGTTCCAGATTGGCTCCAATCTATTTTGCAGTTGTCTTTATTTAATTTGTAAGCAGTTTTTATCGCTGGATTTTCCGTTTGAATTGTTGTAGTAGCTTCTCCTTTTTCTATTAATTGCAAGGTTTCAATGACTGTTTCACTTCCTAATTGCATTAATCTATCGTGCAATTCTCCAGCAGATTCATTAGCACCAATGCTTGTTTCTTTACTCAAAATCATCGCACCGGTATCAATTTTGTCATCAATAAAAAAAGTGGTTACACCCGTTTTGGTTTCACCATTAATAATTGCCCAATTGATAGGAGCAGCACCACGGTATTGGGGCAATAAAGAGGCATGCAAATTAAAAGTACCTAATTTTGGCATTTTCCATACTACTTCAGGCAACATTCTAAACGCTACAACAACTTGTAAATTGGCATTCAAACTTTTTAACTCGTCTAAAAAATCTTCCGCTTTTAAGTTGGTAGGTTGCAATAAACGCAAGTTTTTAGAAACCGCATATTCTTTCACTGCACTTGTACTTACTTTTTGACCTCGACCTGCGGGCTTATCTGGTGCTGTAATTACGCCAACGATTTCATAATTATTTTGATAAATAGTATCCAAAATACCCACAGCAAAGTCGGGTGTTCCCATGAATACAATTCGAAGTTTTTCCATTATAATGTGTAATATTGATTGTATGAATTAATAGCAATTTTGTTGTGTTCTAACAATAATTGCAATGCAAAGATAGTGGCTTCAGCAGAAATTTGAAGCGAATTTTCAATTTCTCGTGAAGATAAATTTCCTTTTTGTAATAATTGTAGAATCAAATCTGTTGTTGCCAAAGGATTTTGTTTCTTTTTAGTGATACAATAGGAACAAATACCACAATCAGTTGTTGTTATTTCGTCAAAATATGCAAGTAACAATTTATTCTTGCAACTATCTTCATTAGAAATATAATCAATTACACTTTGAAATTGATCTTGTTTTAATTGATTTTGATGTTCTAAAAATTTAGCAATTCGGTTAATGGTTAAATCGTCCTCACGTACTTCATTAAATGTTATTGCACTATCATTGTTTTTAGCATGCAAAGCAATACAATTGTTATTGGCTAATTGTTCAATTACTTTAACAACATTCGCTTCTGAACAATTCGCTTTTTTAGCAACTAGATGTGGATTAATTACTGTTTCTATATCAAAAATTCCGGAATAGGTTCTCAAAATGGTGGTAATAATAGCCTCATCATGCGGATGTAAACTAATGTAGCGAAGTACTTCTTTACTTGGTATGATAAATTGCAAGCTCATTTTCTCCGAAGATTCATTCTGAAAAGTCAATACCCCTTGCCTATCTAAAAATTGCAGTGCATTAAACACTTTTAAAATTGGGAAATTGTAGTGTGAACAAAACTGATTCAAGTTAAAGGCAAAACTTTCGTTAAAGCCATCTCCATAAGCGATTTGAAAAAAGTTATTCAATTTCACATACACTTCACGAACAAATTTTTTATCGGGTAAAACATCAATAAATTGCCTTTTTGTGTATTCGATATCACCTAAATTGGTTAAAATAATTGCGAAAGCTTTCTCACCATTTCTTCCTGCTCTTCCTGCTTCTTGGTAATAATTTTCGATATTTTCCGGCAGTTGAATATGAATAACCGTTTTTACATCGGGTTTGTCAATTCCCATTCCAAAAGCATTTGTAGCCACCATAACTTGTGCTTTATTTTCTAACCAAGACTGCATGTTTTTTTCTCTATCTTTTGCAGGCAAACCCCCGTGATAAAAAGTAGCCGTAAATCCTAACTGCTGTAATTGTTGAGATGTTTCAATACATGCTTTTCGATTGCGAACATACACAATTGAAGGTTGTGGATTTTTGATTAAAATTTGTTGTATTTTAAATAACTTATCTTCTGTTTTAATAACATGATAGGCTAAATTATCTCGCGAAAATGATTTGGTAAAAAACTTGGTATTCTCTAAGGCTAAGCTTTCACATATATCCTTTTGAACACGTTTAGTTGCAGTGGCTGTTAAGGCTAAAAAAGGTGTTTTAGGAAATGTAGTTTTTAGCTGAGAAATTTTTAAATACGCGGGTCTAAAATCGTGTCCCCATTGGCTTACACAATGCGCTTCGTCAATGGCAATTAAATTAATAGGCAATTGTTTCAATCGATCTACAATCCAATCGTGTTGTAGTCTTTCTGGCGAAAGGTATAAAAATTTATAATTTCCGAATTGGCAGTTGTCTAATATATCAATTACTTCATCCTGAGAAATACCACCCGTTAATGCAATTGCTTTTATGTTTTTACTTTGTAAATTTTGCACTTGATCTTTCATCAAGGCAATCAAAGGCGAAACTACCAAGCAAATTCCGTTTAAAAGTAAAGCTGGAATTTGAAAACAAACCGATTTACCACCCCCCGTTGGCAACAGAGCGAAGGTGTCGTTCCCCTCTAGAACCGATTGTATAATTTGTTCTTGTGGGGGTCTAAAACTTTCGTGTTTCCAATATTTTTGAAGTAATAATAAGGCTTCTGGCATGTAATTAAAGCTTTTAGAAACACTAAAGTACAAAAAGTTTTATTTTGTAAGATGTTTCACAATAAAATCAATACGTTTTTCAACGGTATCTCTTGGAACCTCAACAATTGAATAACCATACTTTTGGTAAGTTTCCATCAAATGTTCATGAATTAAAACAGCTTGTTCATAGTTTTCATAGCGTTCTGCATCACTTACATAAATATCTTTCCAAGGAGGCAATACAAAAATAGAAGTGTAGGTATGGTCTTTGCAAGCTTGGTCAAAAAAGGCAGGGTAAGAATCGCCAATGTAGTGCAAATATGCCAAAACATCTGGAATTCCACGGTCTAAGAATACAATTGGAGCATCTTCGTTTTGTGCGGAACGAAATTGTTTTTTTCTACCTTCCAAAAGCAATTCGCTAAACAACAAAGGTTTTTCAAGAAACAATTGTTCAATGCCTTGTTCTTGTGCTTCTTTGATAACTTCACGCGAAATTTCTGGATAGCAAGTATATCCTTTTTCTTTAAGTGCTTCAATTAAGGTTGTTTTTCCCGAGCTAGGTCCACCAATTAAAACCACAATTTCTTTATTCATAAACGAAAATCTAATTGGCAAAAGTAAGTTTTTTTAAAAATCTAATCAACTTAAAAATTTTATAAGTGCTAACAATATAATTCTGAACATAAAAAAGTATATTTGCTTTTCAATTAAGAAATGATGATGGATAAGAAAACAGAAGATTTTTACATTCGATTAAAAGAAGAATTGTCAAACTCAACACTTTGGCCTTCAGAGTATTTATTTAAATTTATTTTGCCTTCAGATAATCATAGTATTGCCAAAATAGAAGCAGAATTTAACGATATGGGTGCTGTAATAAGCACACAACAATCTAAAACAGGAAAGTTTACAAGTGTTTCAATTAGTGTATTGATGCCTAGTGCTCAAAGTGTAATTGATAAATATATTGCTGTTTCAGATATTGAAGGCATCATTTCATTATAAAAAATCATGACAGAAGAAGTAAGTTATTTAGAATATAATTCGCAACGCTCACATTTGATTATTCCCGAGTATGGAAGGCATTTGCAAAAATTAATTGACCAAGCAACGGCAATTGAAGACAGAGAAGAACGAAACAAAGCAGCAAAGTATATCATCTCTGTAATGGGTTCGTTAAATCCACACCTAAGAGATGTGCCTGATTTTCAACACAAATTATGGGATCAGCTATTTATAATGTCTGATTTTAACTTAGAGGTAGATTCACCTTATCCAATTCCATCAAAAGACATACTCACCCAAAAACCCGAGCGTTTAAAATATCCTCAAAATTTCCCAAAGTATCGTTTTTATGGCAATAACATCAAATACATGATTGATGTAGCCAACAGCTGGGAAGAGAGTGAATTAAAAAATGCGTTAGTTTTAGTTATCGCTAATCACATGAAAAAGTGCTATTTGAGCTGGAATAAAGATACCGTAACTGATGAAGTAATTTTTGAACATTTGTTAGAGCTTTCGGGTGGAAAGTTAAATCTTTCAAAATCAAACGAAGAGCTTTCAAATACACACGATTTGATGAAAGTCAACAAAAAAGTGTCTAACAAAACACAGTTCAGTACAAACAAACCCGGCATTGTAAAGAAAAACAATAACAATAAAGGGCACTTAAACAAAAACAATAAAAATACATTCAAAAAAAATAGTTAATTACATGGGAACATTTAAAATTGAAGGGGGCAAATCGTTAAAAGGAGAAATTACTCCTCAAGGAGCAAAAAATGAAGCTTTACAAGTTTTATGTCCTGTTTTACTAACTTCTGAAAAAGTAAGAGTTACCAATATTCCAGACATTATTGATGTAAACAAATTGATTACACTTTTAGGTAATCTAGGCGTTAAAATTCAAAAAAATGGCCCAGGCGATTATACGTTTCAAGCAGATGAAGTCAATGTAAATTATCTAAAAACAGAAGCTTTCAAAAAAGAAGGCGGCAGTTTAAGAGGTTCTATTATGATTGTAGGTCCATTGTTAGCTCGTTTTGGTTGCGGGTACATCCCAAAACCTGGAGGTGATAAAATTGGACGTCGTCGTTTAGATACCCATTTTGAAGGATTTATTAATTTAGGTGCCAAGTTTAGATACGAAAGAGAAGACCATTTTTATGGTGTGGAAATTGACGGAAGACTACAAGGTTCTTATATGCTGTTAGACGAAGCTTCTGTAACAGGAACGGCAAATATTGTTATGGCAGCTGTTTTAGCAGAAGGAACCACTACGATTTACAATGCAGCTTGTGAACCTTATTTACAACAATTATGTAAAATGCTAAACGCAATGGGAGCTAAAATCTCAGGCGTAGGATCAAATTTATTAACTATTGAAGGAGTAGAAAGTTTAGGCGGTTGCGAACACAAAATTTTACCTGACATGGTAGAAATAGGTTCGTGGATTGGTCTTGCAGCAATGACAAGAAGTGAAATTACAATTAAGAATGTAAGTTGGGATAATCTAGGGCAAATTCCTAATGTATTCAGAAAATTAGGTATTACTTTAGAGCGAAAAGGTGATGATATTCACATACCAGCTCACAAGGACGGGTATGAAATTAAAACCGATATTGATGGTTCGATTTTAACTATTTCTGATGCACCATGGCCTGGATTTACACCAGATTTATTGAGTATTGTATTAGTAGTTTGTACCCAAGCAAAAGGTGATGTATTAATTCACCAAAAAATGTTTGAAAGTCGTTTATTCTTTGTGGATAAGTTAATCGATATGGGAGCAAAAATTATGTTGTGTGACCCACATAGAGCTGTGGTTATGGGGCATAACTTCGAATCACAATTAAAAGCAACAACAATGAGTTCGCCAGACATTAGAGCCGGAATTTCATTGTTAATTGCCGCTTTAACAGCAAAAGGAACTTCAACCATTCAAAATATTGAACAAATTGATAGAGGTTACGAGCGCATTGACGAAAGACTTCGTGCGATTGGAGCTAATATTGTAAGAGTATAATTTAGTATTCAGTGTTCAGTCGCAGTAAGCAGTATTGCTGTGACTGAACACTGTGACTGATTACTATAAAATGGAAACCTACATTATCCTTTTTCTTTGTATTGCTTCTTTCGTAGCAGGTTTTATTGATGCCATTGTAGGTGGCGGAGGCTTAATTCAAACACCTGCCGCTTTAATTTTGTTACCTAATATTCCTGTTGCTTCCATTATTGGAACCTTAAAAATCCCTGGTTTCAGTGGAACTACTATGGCAACCTATCATTATTTGAAATCGTCAAAAGTGAATTGGAAGCTATTCTTTGTAATGGCAATTTTTTCATTTGGTTTTGCCTATTTGGGTTCAAGTTTACTCAATGTAATGCAGAATGATTTTATGAAACCTTTGCTTTTTGTCGTTTTAATTTTATTATTACTATACACCTATTTCAAGAAAGATTTTGGACAATTTCAAGTAAATAAATTATCAAAAAAGCAAACTTATATTTATGGTTGCATAATTTGTGTTTTTTTAGGTTTCTATGATGGATTTATTGGTCCGGGAACTGGAAGTTTGTTAATTATGGTGTTTATAGCTGTTTTAGGTTTTGATTTTTTAAAAGCCAACATCTATGCAAAATTGGTCAACTTGGCTACCAACATCGGCTCCATCGTTTTATTTATTTTAAAAGGAAAAATTATTTGGTCTCTAGCAATTCCTATGGCAATTTGTAATGTTACTGGTTCATGGTTAGGCGCAAGATTAGCCATTTCAAAAGGAAATGGATTTATACGAATATTCTTTTTAATCATTGTAGGAATTGCTTTGTTGCGTTTTGGTTATGATGTGTTTTTAAAATAAATGACTTCTCCTCTCCTATTTTCAAACCAGAATGAATTTATAAAAAATAAAATACTGCAAAAAAAAGCATTTTCTTTAAGCAACTTTATTTAGCTGATTCATTTTCTCTTTCAAAGAATTTCATCATAAACCATTGATTACTAAAAGATAAACACTATTTACTTGTTGGAATTTTAGCTATTCCAAAACACAAACACTTATGCTGAAATTCACAGCAGTTATTAATTATCAATAGGCATTCAAAATTATATTATTCAACTTTGTGCTACAGTGAAATAATCCATAGCGCCTTTAAAATTCATATTTTTTTTCTAATTACACCCCAAAATAGCATTTATACCCAAAAATCTATTCACTGAAATGAACTAAATGAATACTAATTTTAATGCAATGATTTATGGAAAAGAAAATTACCTCAACTACAAGCCATTTTCTATGGGCAATTTTATTCTGGTACTGTGGACAAATTGTATGTTACTCGCAAACCTTAATAACTTCACAAGGATTTGACAGTAGTGCTGCTGACACATGGAATTATACGAGTTCTATAAATATGGGTACCATTGGAACAAATACATCCCGATTTGTTTCAACACCTAACTCATTGCGCTTTGGCGGTTCTAATTCATCAATTGTTGGGCTTTTATTTAATGACCCTACCATTTCGTTTACTAATACAAATATTAGCGCGTATACTAATGTAAAGGTAACCTTACATTTTTCTTGTGACGGAACTCCAGATGATAGTGATGATTTTTATTTAGACGTTTCCTATAACAATGGTCTTACCTATACCTCAACAAAATTAATTGATGGAAAAAATGACACATCAGACAATTTAGCTTTTTCTCATTCGGCCGCTGCTGGAATTACAGTTGGTTCTTCATACACATTAAATATTCCAAATGGAAATACACAAGTTTTAGTAAGAATACGATTTGATGAAAGAGATAACCAAAGCAATACAGGAGATTATTATTTTATAGACAATGTAAGTCTATCTGGCACTCCTATTGGGAGTTTTATTAATGTAACAGGAACAAATAATAATGTAGTATCATACAATTCATCTGCTATCACAACAAATGGGACCGACTTTGGAACTACACAGATTGGAGCTACTCCAATTATTAAGACTTTCACCATTAAAAACATAGGCTCAAACACTATTAATTTATCAGGTAGTCCAACTGTTCAAATAAGTGGAAGTAGTGCTTTTAGTGTGTCTAGTTTTCCTTCAAGTACAATTAATAGCGAGGCTTCAACCACGTTTCAAATCACTTTCAATCCTATAACATTAGGCGTGAAAACCGCTACTGTTTCCATTTCAAGCAATGCTGATACAAATAACCCCTATCTTTTTGAAATAAAAGGCGAAGGTATTCAAACCTTTTTTGACAGCGATGACGACGCAGTATTTGACAACATTGATATTGATGATGATAACGATTGTATTCAAGATGCTACAGAGGAAAGTAATTGTAACTTAATGAATGGTCCAAAAGTAAATTATAAATTTTTACATGAGACTTTTGGTACAGGAGCTAGAACAACAATTAATACTACCTATAATGCTATTACAACCTATTGTTATGAAGATGGTACAGCAGGAATAAATACACCTGAGTGTCCAAATTTAAGTACAGTAGATTTGAATGATGGTAAATATACTGTTGGGTCCTCAGCACAAATTGCTTCATGGGCAGCAGCATATTGGCATCTAGGAGGTGATCATACAGGAGATACCAATGGAAGGATGGCGATTTTTAATGCTTCATACACACCTGGTATTTTTTATACTGCAACCATTTCTGGGGCATTACCAAACATTCCTATAACATATAGTTTTTGGGTTTTAAACCTAGATAGAACAGATGCTCCAGGGATTGCCACCAGATTGAGACCGGATGTAAGAGTAGAATTTAGAGATATGAATGATGGTTTAATAACTTTCATAGAAACTGGAGATATTACACCTACCACCGCTGGTAATTTGGCTGGAGATTGGCAGCATTTTACAGCAGATTTAGTACTAAACGTAAGTGCTTTCAAAGTAATTTTTATCAACAATGAAACAGGAGGTACTGGAAACGATTTAGCCTTAGATGATATTTTAATATCTCAAACTTTATGTGACTTAGATAGTGATGGAGTAGCAGATGTATTCGACTTAGATTCTGATAATGATGGCTTACCAGATATTGTTGAAGTAGGTTTAGGAAATCTAAGCGAAGGCAAAGCCTATGTAGTAAATTGGGTTGATGCAAATTCAAATGGAATGCATGACATTGCTGAATCTCAATTGGTTCCTGATACTGATGGTGACGGAGTTCCAAACTATTTAGATTTAGATAGTGATAATGATAGTATTTTTGATGTAGACGAATCATGGGCAGAAAACATTAATGCTTATGTAGGCTATGAAAATGGAGATGGTGATATCGATGGCGATGGAACTGGCGACGGACCAGAATCTGAAACATTTAGAAACAAAGACACTAATGCTGATGGCAATTTAGAAGGCTTTGGAGATGGAATTCTTGATATTTATGATTATAATTTTAATGTTTATGGTAATTTGGATCAAGGTACTACTATTGCCCCATTTCTAAATTATGTAATTGACACTAATGGAGATGGATTTCCAGATTATATTGACTTAAAATCAAATGGTAGTAACTTTGATATTTTACCAACTCTTTATGCTAATTTAGACACAAACAGTGATGGTATAATTGATGGCACTACTGACAATGATAAAGATGGAATCATTGATAATTTTGATACAAATGATAATCAATTTGGTTCTCCAAGAGATTTAGAGCGCAAACTATTTTTATCTTTTGACGGAAGAAATGATTATGGTGCAGATGTTTCTTTACTTGGCGGTTGGCAGAATGCTTCGCTAATGGCGTGGATTAATATAAACAGCTTATTTAATTCTGAAGGTGTTGTTGTAGGTCAAGATAAATTGAAATTAGTTATAGATAGTGCTAAAAAATTAAAAGTAATTGCTAATGGAACTGTTTTACAATATGACAATTTCTTATCAGACTCGCAATGGATTCATGTAGCTGCTGTTTATGACGGTACAAATGGCTTCCTACATCTATATGTGAATGGTGAAAAAATAAAAAGTACTTCAATCTCAGGTGCAATAAATGCCGATGCCTCTTTATTCACCATTGGAAAAAATCCAATCTCAAATTCTCAATATTTTAAAGGAAAAATTGATGAAATAAGACTTTTCAACATAGCTTTATCAGATGCACAATTACAAAAAATGATTTATCAGGAAATTGGTAATAATGCTGGGCAAGTGAGAGGATTAATCATCCCAAAAGATATTCCATCGTTACCTTGGGCTAATTTGATTCGATACTTTAAAATGGATAATTATAAAGATGATATCATTGATAATCATACCACAGCCACCATTGACACTGCAATAGGAGCAACAATTTATAATGTAAAAACTATAAAATATCAAGAAGCTCCTATGCCATTCATTACCGAGCAAACGGGTGATTTTCCTACTGCTGTGCATTCAACAATTAAAGAAATTAGAGGTATTGATGCTGAAGAATATGATTGGTCAATAATACATGCCAAACACAATATAACAACTACTTCAAATAACATTGATTTAGGTTTATTAATTGATCCAAACATAACTATAATCATGCAAGGAGATTCAAAACTCCAAAATGATTGGTATTTAAAACTAGATGGAAAAATAGATTTACAAGGAAGATCACAACTTCTTCAAACAACTGATAGCGATTTAGACCCTTCAAGTATTGGAATTTTAGAACGTGACCAACAAGGAACAGGTAATAAGTTTAATTATAACTATTGGTCATCACCCGTAAGTTCTATAGTTTCAACAACTGAAAATAATACTGGTTTTACAATAGCCAATGTTTTAAAAGATGGTACTAATCCTAATAATCCTCAACCAATTGCGTGGATTAATGGTTATGATGGTTCTTCAAACCCATTACGATTGGCTAAATTTTGGTTAAATAAATTTACAAATCTTACACCAATTTATGCCAATTGGCAACAAATTAATGAGAACTCAACGCTTTTAGTTGGTCAAGGATTTACAATGAAAGGAAGTGGTATTGCAATAGCTCCAGCTATAGTTCCTCAAAATTATGTTTTTTCAGGAAAGCCTAATAATGGCGTTATAAATCACGCTGGAATACAAATAGCGCCAAATAACATTTTATTGACTGGAAATCCATACCCATCAGCACTTGACGCAAATGATTTTATTTTGGATAATTTAGGTTACATCACTGGAACATTATACTTTTGGGAGCATTATCCATCAAACAATACCCACGTCTTGGCAGGTTATCAAGGTGGATATGGAGCAAGAAATCTTGTAGGCGGAATTGCTCCTATCGCACCAGCATTAATTAGTGGAACTGGATCTAGTTCAAGAATTCCAGGAAGAGAAATTCCTGTTGCTCAAGGCTACATCATAAAAGGTAACAACACCGGAGGACAAATAACTTTTCAAAACAGCCAAAGAGATTTTGTAAAAGAAAATGAAGTCGATTCCAATATAATGTTCAAAGGCACCATCAAAGAAAATAAATCCGAAAACACAATCACCTCACAATCTACAGGATTTGCAACTGTAAGATTAGGCTATACTGGTTGTACCAATATGCACAGACAGCTATTACTAGGTTTTATGAATCAATATGCTGATGACAACTATAACCCAGGATATGATGGAGAAATATTAGACCCGCAACCAAATGATATTTATTTTCCATTGGGTAATATCAATCTTATTATTCAAGGAGTTGGTTATTTCAATAATACAAACATATATCCATTGACTGTAATTAGTAATCAAACTGGATTAGTGAAATTCATGATTGATAATTTAGAAAACTTTGATCCCAATCAACCTATCTACATTCATGATAATTTAACAGATTCTTACTATGATATTAGAACTAATTTATTGGAAATAACTATTCCTGCAGGAGTAATTGCTTCGCGATTCAGTTTGCGCTTTTACAACCCTACATTATCAACTGATTTAAATACTATTGACGACCAGCTTACTGTTTATTATGACAATGAAACACAAGAAATTAAAATAAATAATTCTTTAAATAATGAAATCATAAATGAAGTTAGTCTCTTTTCAATATTAGGTCAAAAAATTGAAACTTGGAAAATTGTCAATCAAAATCAACAACAAATTACAATCAAGACAAAAGGATTAAATAAAGGTATCTACATTGTGCAAGCTAATTCGATAGATTCAAAACATTTTAGCAAAAAAATAATAATCAAATAATATTATAAAGAATCTCAGCATGTTCTGAGATTCTTTATTTACCATCATTTTCTATTTTAAGTTCAAAACAAATAGGCTACTTTTGCATTCTAAAATCAAAAGTCATGAAATCCCTATACTTTTTCCTGTTATTTGGCTGTATTCATTCCGTTTCGGCACAACTAAAAACCATTACCGATAAAACCACTTATCCTTTTTGGATTAATGTTCCCGAAAAAGAAAGTACTGAAAAACAACCTATTTTAATTTTTCTGCACGGAAAAAGTCTTTCTGGAACCGATTTAAATCGAGTAAGAAGATATGGCGTACTTCGCGCTATGGATAAAGGAAGAAAAATTCCTGCCATTGTAGTAGCACCTCAACTCGCAAAAGGAAGCTGGAATCCGGATAAAGTTTTAGAAGTTTTAGAATATGTACAAAAAAATTACAATACCGATTCTACTCGTGTATATGTATGTGGTATGAGTTTAGGTGGCTACGGAACCTTGCATTTTGCTGGAAAACATGCAGATAAAATTACGGCAGCTGTTGCTATTTGTGGTGGCGGAAATGTAAGCGATGGTTGCAAATTAGCTACTATTCCGCTTTGGATTCAACATGGTGACAAAGATTACATTGTTCCTATGTCTGAATCAGAGAAAGTAGTGAATGCTATTCGAAAATGTAACGAAAAAGCCAAGCTAATATTCACTGTTATAAAAGGAGGAAATCACGGAAGTGTGGAGAATATTTTTCATCAAGATGCTATGTATAATTGGTTATTCGAACAAAAAAGAGAATAAACCATTACCTTTGCCTCATGAGCATTACCTTATTATCATCACCTTTACAAGGATTTACCGATTTTAGATTCCGAAACGCCTTTCACAAACACTTTGGTGGCATCGATACTTTTTATTCGCCTTACATTAAGTTGAATGGAAAATTGGTAGTCAAAGGTTCGTACGAAAGAGATATCCTTCCAGAAAACAACACTACTTTAGAAGTTATTCCGCAAATTATAACCAATGATGCTGAAGAATTTTTATTCGTAGCAAAATATGTACAGCAATTTGGTTACAAAGAATTAAATTGGAATTTAGGCTGTCCTTACCCTATGGTGGCTAAATGCGGTATGGGTTCGGGATTGATAAGTAATACTTCGCAAATTGAGCACATCTTAAAACGTGTTCATAATGAAACCGACATTATTGTTTCGATGAAAATGCGAATGGGTTATGAAAATCCAACCGAAATTTTAGATGTTTTCCCCATTTTAGAACAATATCCAATTAAAAACATTGCAATTCATGCTCGAATTGGCAAACAATTATACAAAGGAGGCGTTGATTTAGATTCGTTTCAAAAATGTTTAGATACATCCAAACAGAAGCTTTATTATAATGGCGATATTACTTCGGTAACAAAATTCAAAGAATTACAAGAACGCTTTCCTTCAATTGACCATTGGATGATTGGCAGAGGTTTAATTGCTGATCCGTTTTTACCTTCAATGATTAAAAATAACACTACAGAATATCCTAAAAATAGATTGGAGCTTTTTGAAGCTTTCCATGATGAAATTTATCAAGAATATGATGCTTATTTACAAGGTCCAACACCTATTCGCATGAAAATGCTAGGTTTTTGGGAATACTTTTCAGAATCCTTTTCCAATCCACAAAAGACATACAAAAAAATTAAAAAAGCGGGAAATAGTAAGAATTATGAAGTGGCTGTTAAGGAAATTTTTAAAAACGGGTAAGTCTATATTTTAAATTTATTCCCTAACTTCTTCCCTATCAAATAAGCGATTCCAATTCCTAAAATCAAAATCCAAAGATTCATAAAAATATAAAACGTGTAAGCAATTGGATTTTCAGTCGAATTGAAGCAATAACTATCAATTAGAAAACAAAATTGCGTGGTTTCTTTTGAAAACTGTGACAACGCAAAGCTCATCAAAAAAGTAATTCCAATCGCCGAAGAAATATAAACCACGGTTTTATTCATCGGTTTTTTGCCGGTTGGAGCAAATACATTGCGTTCTGCTTCAGTACGTTTGTTGTTCTGAAGTGACCAAATTACTTTTTTAGCTTCGTCGTCTACATTCATATTTTTTTAACCGCAAGGGCGCAAAGTTTTTCGCAAAGCGCGCAAAGTTATTTTTAGAATTTATAAAATTACTCAAATCTGTGTTCCTAATTCAGATTTGAGTAATTTTTCTATACAAAGTTTGGATTTTAATTATTGTAATAAAGTAACTAATGTTGCAAAGTCCACTTTTTGTTGTTCGCCAGTAGCTAAATTTTTCAATCCAAATTCTTCACGCTCCATTTCCGATTCTCCTACAATTACTGCAAATGGAATTCCTCTTCTATCAGCATGTTTGAATTGTTTATCAATTTTTGATTTATCTGGATATAATTCTACTTTGATTCCTTTTTGACGTAATTTTCCGATAGCTTTCATCGCATACAAGGCTTCTTTATCACCAAAGTTTAAGAACAATGCTTTTGATGTGGCTAAAACAGCTTCTGGAAATAAACCAACTTCTTCCATTACCAAAGCAATTCGGTCTAAACCAAATGAAATTCCAACACCCGACATTTTATTTTTAGCATCGAAAATCCCCGTCAAGTCATCATAACGACCACCGCCACCAATTGAACCCATAGCAACACCTTTTGGTGCAGCGACTTCAAAAATAGCACCAGTATAATAATTTAAACCACGTGCTAATGTAACATCTAAATCCAAGAAAGCAGTTTGCAAACCTAAAGTAGTAACGTTATCGCAAATGAATTGCAACTCGTTTACACCTTTCATTCCTTCTTCTGAATTCGCTAATAAATTCGCTAATTTTTCTATTTTTTCGTTGATAGTACCAGTGAAATTGAACAATGGTTGTACTTTTTCAATCGCTATTTCCGAAATGCCTTTTTCTAACATTTCTTTCTTCACGCCGTCCTCACCTATTTTGTCTAATTTATCTAAAGCTACCGTAAAATCAATCAATTTATCCGAAGCACCTATTACCTCAGCAATTCCTGATAATATTTTACGATTGTTAATTTTAATCGTAACGCCACCTAAACCTAATTGCGTGAAAACCGAATCGTACAATTGCACCAACTCCACTTCTTGCCAAAGCGAATTCGAACCCACCACATCCGCATCACATTGATAAAACTCTCTGAAACGTCCTTTTTGAGGTCGATCCGCACGCCAAACGGGTTGAATTTGGTAACGCTTAAACGGAAACTCAATTTCGTTCTGGTGTTGCACCACATAACGCGCAAAAGGAACGGTTAAATCGTAACGAAGTGCTTTTTCGGAAATATTGTTACCTACATATTTATTTCCAAGCTGAAAATAAAAATCTCCGAAAATTATTATTGAAAGATTTGTTAATTTCTTGTCTTTCTCGTTGTCAGAATCTTCATCATTAATCAACAATTTATATAAATAATCTTTCTTTAAAAAATTTTCAATTTTTGACCAAATATCAATAGTTAAACTCTTTAAATTAATAATTTTCTCATCAAATTTAATATCATTTTGCTTTCTTAAAACATCGGGAAATTTAATTATAAGATCTTTTCCAAAAATAGTTAAATCAGATTCTGAATCTTCTTCAATAAAATGCTGTAGATTTCTTAAAATTAATTTAATTGACTTGATTAGATTTTGATTATAGCTATCTAAAAAATCTCCAGAATTCAAAATCTTAAAAATCAGTCGATCACCTTCTTCGCCATATTTCCCCATTAAGGTTTCTGAATTTTCAAACGAAGGCGTTTCAATAGGTTGAAAGCCAAATTTCTCAAAATTGGTTTTTATCGTACTGAAAATATAATTGCGTTTCGCCACTTCTGCTGGTGAAAAATCTCGGGTTCCTTTTGGTATGCTTGGTTTTTGTGCCATTTTTCTAATGTGTCAATTTGAAAATGTGTCAATAAGACAATTCTGTTTTTTTGCAATGCAAATATCGGATATATTACTGACTTCAAAAAATTATAAGACTAATTACTAGTTACTTTTTACTAATTACTTTTTTAATGTAACAAAATAAATAATTTGTAGTCTTATAGTCATGGTAGGATTATTTAAGGAAAATACAAAAATTGCGCTTGATTCTATTAAAAGTCAGGCTTTGCGAACTTCATTAACAGTTTTAATTATTGCAATTGGAATTTGGGCTTTGGTAGGTGTATTAACATTGGTTACCGCTTTAGAAAATTCATTGTTGAATAATTTTGCATCAATGGGATCGAACACATTTTCTATAAGCCAGTACGATTTTTCTTCAGAAATCAATCAAAATGACGCAGAACAACGCGTAAATCCTATCATTAGCTATCCACAAGCAAAAGCATTTCAAGACAAATATAATTTTCCGTTTACTTCTACCTCATTATCTTTCACGGCGGGTTCAGCTATTGAAGTAAAATACCAAGACAAAAAAACCGATCCAGAAATTTCTGTAGTAGGTATTGACGAAAATTTTTGCCCAAATAAAGGTTTGGAAGTGGTAAAAGGAAGAAACATGAATTCTTTTGATGTTGCAAACAACAACTACGTTTGTATTTTAGGTTCTGATTTTGAAAAAGGCCTGTTTGCCAATTTGAATCCAATTGATAAAATCATTTCGATTCGTGGTGCAAAGTTTAGAGTAATTGGTGTTTTAAAAGAAAAAGGTTCCACATTTGGCAATAGTCAAGATTTACGAGTTTTGATTCCTACTCAAGTAGCGCGTTCGCTTTTTTCGGCACCTAATATCAATTATGATTTAGATGTGATGGTAAACAACGAAGCTTTATTAAATGAAGCAGTTGACGACGCAATCATCACCATGCGAAGAGTTCGAAAACTGAGTCCGGTAGAAAAAGACAATTTTGGAATAGAACGTAGCGATGATTTAAGACGCACTTTACTTGAAGAAGTAGAATTTTTAAGTTGGATAGCTTGGATTATAGGTCTTTTAACCGTGTTTGGGTCAACTATAGCCCTAACGAACATAATGCTAGTGTCGGTAACAGAACGTACACGAGAAATTGGTGTTCGAAAATCTTTAGGAGCAAAAAAATCAACTATTGGATGGCAATTTTTAACAGAAACCTTTGTAATTAGCCAACTGGGTGGATTACTCGGATTAATTTTAGGAATTGGTACAGGATATTTAATTGCTTCTTTACTTAAATTTGAATTCAGCACACCATGGTTAGCAATTACTGCTACGATAATTACCACAATTTTAGTTACCATTATTTCTGGGTTGGTTCCAGCTTTAAAAGCCGCTAAATTAGATCCAGTGGAAGCGTTGCGTTACGAGTAATTTAAACGCAAAGATGCAAAGTTTTTACGCAAAGTTCGCTAAGGATTTTGTGTTCGGTTAAATCGAACATCTAATCATTCTATCGTTTCCATACATATCTTTTTTCAATTCGATATTTTTGAAACCTATATTTTCCAGTAATTCAACCGTTTCTTTTCCTAAATATTGATTGATTTCGAAGAACAATAATCCGTTTGGAGACAAGTTTTTTAAAGCTAATTGTGCAATTTTTCTATAAAAAAGTAAAGCATCTGTATCTTCTACAAATAATGCTAAATGCGGTTCGTAGTCCAAGACATTTTTCTTGATTTCTTCTTTTTCCAAATTACGAACATAAGGGGGATTTGAAACGATGATGTCGATGGAAGTTGGGAGTTGGAAGTTGGGAGTTTGGAGTTGAGATAAATATTCAACCTCTAAAATATTGGCTTGAATGAAATTGATTTCAACCTTATTTGAATTTGCATTTCTTTTGGCAACTTCTAAAGCCTGTTCCGAAACATCAATTGCTGAAACATTTGCTTGTGGTAAATTCGCTTTTAATGAAATTGGTATGCATCCTGAACCAGTTCCAATGTCTAAAATTTCTAACTTTTGACTTTGAACTTTTGACTTTTGACTTTCAATAATCCACTCAACCAATTCCTCCGTTTCTGGTCTAGGAATTAAAGTGTTTTCATTGACTTCAAATTTTAAACCGTAAAACCAAGATTCACCCGTGATGTATTGAATGGGTTTTTCTTGTTGTAAATCCACTAAAATAGCATTCCATTTTTCAACTTCTTCGTCCGAAAGTTCAAAATTGGAATTCAAAGCTACATCTACTCGTTTTAAATTATGCAAATATTCAGTTAAGATGAAAAAGAAACTTTCGATTTCTTGTTCATCTTGGATATTTTTTAACGAATCGAAAAAATGGGTTTTGTATTGTTTTAGTAGCATAATTTTTAAACTAATTTCTTCGTCATCCAAACTTCACAACTGCTGTGCCCAGTATTTCCCATTGGACCACAAATATTTTCAAAACCTATTCGTTTATAAAGTTTTTGAGCTGCTGTCATGAACGATAAAGTTTCTAAATAACAGATTTCATATCCTTGTATTTTTGCAAATTCTAGACATTTTTCGATGATTTTTTCGGCAAAACCTGTTCCTCTAATTTCAGGTGCAAAATACATTTTTTGTAATTCACATACAGAAACATTTCCATTTTCTAAAGATGCTACACCGCAACCTCCAACAACTTTCCCTTCATTTTCCACGACATAATATATAGAACGTGGTGCTTGATATACTTCGTATAACGTATCTAAAATAGGGTCAGCATAAGCTGTTCCTACTTTTGGTGCGTCTAATTCATGGAAAATAGCACGAATTACCTTAGCAATTGCTTCATTATCTTTTTGTTGGATTTCTCTAATTAGCATAGCATTTTTATTGTTGGGTAAAAGTACATAAATTGATAGAATCGATTATTAACTCTATCTTAAAAATACTACTTTTGTATTATGACGACGCACGAATTTTACATGAAACGCTGTATTGAACTCGCTAAAAATGGTTTAGGAACAACTTATCCTAATCCGTTAGTAGGAAGTGTGATTGTGCACGAAGGTAAGATTATTGGCGAAGGTTGGCATAAAAAAGCAGGCGAACCACATGCGGAAGTCAATGCGGTAAACTCTGTAAAAGACAAATCATTATTGAAAGGAGCTACGATTTATGTGAGTTTAGAACCGTGTAGTCATTTCGGAAAAACACCTCCTTGTTGTGATTTGATTATCGCAAATGAAATTCCGAATGTTGTGATTGGAACCGTTGATCCCTTTGCAAAAGTGGCTGGAAATGGCATCAAAAAATTAGTCGAAAGCGGTAGAAACGTAACCGTTGGCATTTTAGAAGACGCATGCAACGAACTCAACAAACGTTTTTTTACTTTTCATCAAAAACAAAGACCTTATATTATTTTGAAATGGGCTGAAACCGCTGATGGCTTTATTGCTCCGATTTCGAGAGAAGAAAAAAGTCCGGTTTGGATTACAAATCAATACTCAAGACAATTGGTTCACAAATGGCGCACGGAAGAACAAGCGATTTTAGTGGGAACAAATACGGTTTTAGACGATAATCCGAAATTAGATGCTCGTGATTTTTCAGGAAATAATCCAATTCGAATTGTATTAGATAAATCCGGAAAAGTTTCAAAAAATTACAATGTAAAAGACAATTCACAAAAAACAATTTTCATTACAGCAACTGAAAATTTTTCAACAACTGAAAATTGTATCTATGAAAATGTTATCTTTGGTAAAAGCCTTGTTCATTCTATTGTATCAATATTGTACAAACATGAAATTCAATCGATTATAATTGAAGGTGGTTTAAAAACCTTACAAAGTTTTATAGACGCAGGAATTTGGGACGAAGCAAGGATTTTTAACGGACAAATAAAATTTCAAAACGGAACAAATGCCCCAAAGTTAACTGGATTTCCAGTAAACCGTTTTGACATAATGGATGACCAACTTAAAATTATCAGAAATTATGATTGAAGCAATTATTTTTGACTTTGGAGATGTCTTTATCAATTTAGACAAGCAAGCGATAGATACCGAATTTAGAAAATTAGGCTTAACCGCTTGGCACGAAGATTTAGACGCTTTAAACAAAAAGTATGAACTCGGAAAAATTGACGAATTAGAATTTATGTCTGGGTTTCAAAAACACTTACCTGATGCAGATTTAATAAGCATTAGAAGTGCTTGGAATTCAATTCTAGGTGATTTTCCATTGTATCGATTAGAATTTTTACAAATGATTTCATCAAAGTATCGCTTGTTTCTTTTAAGCAATACCGACCATACTCATATTGAAAAATTTGAGCACAAAGAAGGACAAACTTTTGCCCGCGACTTTTATAGTTGTTTTGAAAAAGTATATTTTTCGTATGAAATTAAACTTAGAAAACCAGAAGAAGATGCTTTTAAATATGTGATAAACAATCATAATTTGAATCCTAAGAAAACATTATTTATTGATGACAAAAAAGAAAACACAGAAGTTGCTGAAAAACTAGGACTTCAAGTTTGGAATCTAGAAGTAGGAAAAGAAGATGTAGTAGATTTATTTTCTAAAAAATTTAGCTTTTAATTTTGACAACAATAATTAACGATACTTATAAAACCATTACAGCTGCTTCCGAAGAAATTTTATTTAAAGAAAAGAACAGCAAATTCTTTGGCTATGCATTTCCAGTAACATCTGAAGAAGAAGTTAAAGAAATTTTAGACCAATTAAAAAAAGAACATTTTTCAGCAAGACATTGGTGTTATGCCTACCAAATTGGAACAGAAAAAATTCAATATAGAGCGAATGATGATGGCGAACCAAATAATAGTGCTGGAATGCCAATTTATGGTCAAATACAATCTTTTGAAGTAACTAATATATTAATAGTAGTTGTTCGCTATTTCGGAGGCGTAAAATTAGGCGTTGGCGGATTAATTTCAGCTTATAAAACGGCGGCGCAAATGGCTATGGAAAATGCTACTATTATCGAAAAAACAATTGACAAGCATTTTATTATATCATTTGGTTATGCACACATGAATAAAGTGATGCGAATTATCAAAGAAAAAAATCTACAAATTGTTTCACAAAAAATGGAAATGGATTGTGAAATTGAGATTGCAACCCGAAAAAAAAATGTCCAAAATCTATTGGACACTTTTGAAAATTTGTATGAAGTAAAATTGATTGAAAAATAGCTTTTTACAACGCATTTATTTTTTCTGAAACATAGCTTGGTGGCACCATTGGACGCCCAGATTTCATGTCTACAAATACTAACATTGAATAACCGGTTGTTAATAACTCATTTGCTTCATTGTATATTTCATAGTCAAATTCTATCTTCACTGAAGTCTGACTTTTGAAAATTGTTTTTACCGTTAATAAATCATCATACCTTGCAGGCTTTTTGTAATTCATTGATAACGAAACAACAGGAAGCATCACTCCATTTTCTTCCATCCATTTATAAGAAACTCCCATATTTCTTAGCCATTCCACGCGTCCCATCTCAAAATACTGTGCATAATTACCATGATAAACCACTCCCATCTGATCGGTTTCTGCATAACGTACACGAACTTGAAATTGATATTCTCTCATATTAAACTGATATTAAATTAATCTTAAAAAATTATTAAAATGACTTACAATATTTTTTTTAAAAAATCAATAGCAAAAAAATTTTTTTTAAAGAAAATTGTTCACATATTTGCTATCCCAAAGAATAAAAAAAGAACCCCTATTCTTTTTTGTAAGATAACCTATACAAAACAAAAAAACAACTATTAATAAGAATAGAATTTATGACTAAAACTGCGCAATCGGTATGGAATAACTGTCTGTCTTTCATAAAAGACAATATTCAAGATCAAGCCTACAAAACTTGGTTTGAACCTATACAGTCAGTTGA
>ERZ1034363.523-NODE-523-length-26293-cov-3.738480_pt1 | contig 26293 bp, 23 predicted proteins | sample MGYA00520616_ERZ1034363 | MGnify/ENA primary metagenome ERZ1034363 (study PRJEB33736, sample SAMEA104284506) | Azolla filiculoides | biome: Urban; feature: Water surface; material: Ditch water | place: Netherlands | collected 2015-10-28 | depth 0-0.1 m ... | reverse complement strand
CGCCCGCAACGCGGCCAGCAGCGGCCAGCGTGGTCGGGCGGGCCTTGGTCAAACGCTCGACCATCTCGGACGACAGGCCCGCAATATCGGCATAGGGAAAATTTTCGGCCAAGGGCAAAGTCTCATTGGAACGCAAATCCTTCAGCTCGCGATCCTGCCGCGCGAGATAGGGCGCATAGGCCGCATCCTCGGCAACCTCTTCCACCAGCGCCGGATCGCCATCCAAGGCATCGCCCAGCCATGGCCGCAAGCTGGCAATCTCCACCCCGTCAAAGCGCAACCATTCGCGCAAGGGCAAACGCCCCGCATCGGCCTTGGCGGTAATGCCCACCGTAGCAAGATCCTGCGCCGTGGCGGTCTGCTCCAGCGCCTCTTCCAGCGCGGCCTTGTCCGCGTCGCGTCGCGCAAACCAAGCCGTACGATCAGGGCCCACCGCGCCTGCCGCCATAGCCAAAGGCGTCAGCCGCGTGGTGGCATTGTTGGCGCGCAGCCGCAGGCGATATTCGGCACGGGCCGTCAGCATCCGGTAAGGCTCGGAAACACCATGCAGCGTGAGATCATCGATCATCACCGCCATATAGGAATTGGCCCGATCCAGCGCAGGCGGCGCGCGACCCGTCACACTGGCGGCGGCGTGCATCCCTGCCACCAGCCCCTGCGCGGCTGCCTCTTCATAGCCCGTCGTGCCGTTGATCTGCCCGGCAAAGAACAGGCCGCCGATGGCGCGGGTTTCAAAACTGCGCTTCAACTCACGCGGGTCAAAGTAGTCGTACTCGATGGCGTAGCCGGGGCGAATGATGTGGGCGTTTTCCAAACCCTTCATGGAGCGAACCAAGTCGTACTGAATGTCAAACGGCAAGCTGGTGCTGATGCCGTTGGGGTAGTACTCGTGCGTGGTCAGGCCTTCGGGCTCTAAGAAAATCTGGTGGCTGTCTTTGCCTGCGAAGCGGTTGATCTTGTCTTCCACGCTCGGGCAGTAGCGTGGACCCACGCCCTCAATCTTGCCAGTGAACATGGGGCTTCTGTCAAAGCCAGAGCGGATGATGTCGTGGGTACGTTGGTTGGTATGGGTAATCCAGCAAGGCATGTGTTGCGGGTGCATGGACGCTCTGCCCATAAAGCTGAAAACAGGGACCTCGCCCAACACGCCAGCCGAGCGTGCACCATTTTCTGTTTGATTCGCCACACCGTCGCCCGGTTGCTCGGTACATTGGCTGAAGTCAATCGTACGGCCATCGATGCGCGGAGGCGTACCGGTTTTAAGTCGGCCCTGTGGCAACTTGAGTTCTTTGAGTCGTGCAGACAAGCTAACCGCAGGCGGGTCGCCCGCACGGCCACCGGCATAGTTGTTCAGGCCAACATGAATCTTGCCATCTAAGAAAGTACCCGCCGTCAGCACCACGGTGCGGCTGCGAAAGCGAATACCCGCTTGGGTGCAAGCGCCCACCACGCGATCGCCCTCCACCATCAAGTCGTCAACCGCTTGTTGAAACACCCACAAGTTGGGCTGGTTTTCGAGCATTCGACGAATGGCCGCTTTGTACAAAATGCGGTCAGCTTGTGCGCGGGTGGCGCGAACGGCTGGCCCCTTAGAACTGTTAAGAATCCGAAACTGAATGCCAGACTCATCCGTAGCCAAGGCCATAGCCCCGCCCAAAGCATCCACCTCTTTGACCAAATGGCCTTTGCCGATACCCCCAATGGACGGATTGCAACTCATCTGACCCAAGGTTTCAATGTTGTGACTGAGGAGTAAAGTTTTAGCACCCATGCGTGCCGAAGCCAACGCAGCCTCTGTACCTGCGTGACCACCGCCAACCACAATGACATCAAACTCTTGGGGGTACAACATATAGCCAACCTTTGGGGTGCGCGCGTGCGCAAACAAATGCAGGGCAATGCGCAGCCCTGCTGAATAAGGGCGCGATTTTACTAGGGCTGTGCGAGATCTATGCGTGTATTGTTTTTAGGACAAAATCTTCACCTTAGACACGGGACATAAGCATGAATAAAACCATCAGCATTCTTTTACTCACATTGATCGCCACATCTGCTTTAGCTGCAACAGGCGAAGAAACATACAAAACAACCTGTGCGAACTGCCACGAAAAAGGCCTAGCAGGTGCGCCGCAAGTTGGCGACAAGAAAGCGTGGGGCAAACTCATCAAAGAAGGTCAAGTGCCGTTAACCGCTGATGGCTACAAAGGCGTGCGTGCGATGCCAGCAAAAGGTGGCCGACCAGAGCTAACTGTGGCTGAGTTCAGCAGCGCTGTGGTCTTCATGGCCAACCAAGCAGGTGCAAATTGGCAAGATCCTGACGAGGCCTTGCTCAAGAAAATCAGCGCACGCATTGAGAAACATGCACAAGCTAAAAAGTAATTGGCTTCCCGCCGTGGCATGAAATGACCAAAGTTGCGCAAGCTCGTGGCGTTGAGCGCTTAGTACAGGGCCAAGACACACAAGACGGTGCTGGCGTTCGCCTAACGCGCGTCCTTAGCCACGATCTACAAGAGCGACTTGATCCGTTCCTGATGCTTGATGCGTTTGGTAGTGACAACCCCGGTGATTACATCGCTGGCTTTCCCAACCATCCCCACCGCGGCTTTGAGACAGTGACCTACATGATTGCAGGTCGCATGCGACACAAAGACAGTAGCGGCAACGAAGGCTTGCTACAAAACGGTGGCGTGCAGTGGATGACGGCTGGGCGCGGTCTCACACACAGTGAGATGCCCGAACAAGAAGAAGGTGTGATGGAAGGCTTTCAGCTGTGGCTGAACCTACCCGCCAAAAATAAACTCTGCGAGCCTTGGTATCGAGACATTCAAAGTGAAAGCATTCCTGAAGTCACTACCGATGAAGGTGTGTTGGTGCGCGTGATTGCAGGTCAGTCACACAACACAGCCGGTGCTATGCAGCGTGAACACACAGAGCCGTTGTACTTAGACCTGCACTTCCCTAACGCTGATGACATAGTGTTTGAGCAACCGCTGCCGACGCTCCACAACGCATTTGTATATGTATATCGTGGAGGCCTAAAAGTTGTTCAAAATAACAAGGCAACTGATGTTCCCATCAAACGTATGGCTGTGCTGACCAACGATGGTGATGGTGTGGTGTTGCGCGCACAAGCAAACACACGCGCGATTTTGATTGCTGGAAAACCGCTGAATGAACCAATTGCCCAGTACGGCCCGTTCGTGATGAACACGCGCGAGGAACTGGTGCAAGCAGTAGACGACTTTCGTGCAGGCTTGATGGGCTAAGCCCACCAAGCTGCAAGGTTTAAACGTCGATGTTGGCAGCGCGCAAGGCGTTGCTTTCGATGAAGTTGCGGCGAGGTTCCACTTCGTCACCCATCAACATGGTGAACACGCGATCGGCTTCGATGGCATCGTCGATTTGCACACGCAACAAACGACGAACGGTTGGGTCCATCGTGGTTTCCCACAGCTGAGCTGGGTTCATCTCGCCCAGACCCTTATAGCGTTGGCGGGCTGTTGCATTTTCAGCTTGTCCAATCAACCACTTCATGGCCTGACGGAAGTCAGAGACTTTTTCTTCCTTGGCTTTTTCACCTTCACCACGGTGAACCTTCGAGCCCTCACCCACCAAGTCGCGGAAGGTTTGAGCGGCTTCAGCCAAAGCGGCGTAATCAGCGCCGTGCACGAAATCTTGGGTAATCACGCTGCTCTTGACGTTGCCATGATGGCGACGGCTGATGCGCAAAATTGGCTTGTCCGTACGCACATCAAACTCGCCAGACGCTTCTGAACCACTGCCCAACTCACGCAATTTTTCTTGCATGGCAATGGCAGACTTCTCAGCATCAGCAACCGTATCCAAGTTGATAGACACACCATCAGCCATGGCACGCAAAGCTTCCGCATCCATGAAACCGCTCAGGCGCGCAATCACGGATTCGGCCACTTGATGCTTACGTGCCAACTCAGCCAAAGTGTCGCCACTCAACACTTGAGAATTAGCACCGCCTGTGGTGATGCTGGCGTCTTTCAAAGCAATGCGCAACAAGAAACCATCCAATGCGGATGCGTCTTTGAGATACAACTCTTCTTTGCCAGCCTTCACTTTGTACAGCGGTGGTTGCGCAATGTAGATGTGACCACGCTCAACCAACTCTGGCATTTGGCGATAGAAGAAGGTCAACAGCAATGTACGAATGTGCGCACCGTCAACGTCCGCGTCGGTCATGATGATGATGCGGTGATAGCGCAGCTTGTCAACGTTGAAGTCATCAGTGGCAGACTTGCCAGACTCAGCGCTGGCTTTACCAATGCCTGTGCCCAACGCAGTGATGAGCGTCAAGATTTCATTGCTGGTCAGCAGCTTTTCGTAGCGTGCTTTTTCCACGTTCAAAATCTTGCCGCGCAGAGGCAAGATTGCTTGGAATTTACGGTCACGACCTTGTTTGGCTGAGCCACCCGCAGAGTCACCCTCCACGATGTAAATTTCGCACAGCGATGGGTCTTTTTCTTGGCAATCGGCCAGCTTGCCTGGCAGACCCATACCGTCCAACACGCCTTTGCGACGTGTCATTTCGCGGGCTTTGCGAGCTGCTTCACGTGCACGAGCTGCTTCCACAATCTTGCCGCAGATGATCTTGGCATCGTTGGGACGCTCTTGCAGGTAGTCAGTCAGGGTTTTAGCAACGATGTCTTCCACGGGTGCACGCACTTCGCTAGACACCAGTTTGTCTTTGGTCTGGCTGCTGAACTTTGGCTCCGGCACTTTGACAGACAACACGCAGCACAAGCCTTCACGCATGTCATCGCCTGTCACTTCAACTTTCGCTTTTTTAGCAAATTCGTTTTCTTCGATGTACTTATTGATGACACGCGTCATCGCAGCACGTAGGCCGGTTAAGTGGGTACCGCCATCACGTTGTGGAATGTTGTTGGTGAAACACAAAACGTTTTCGTTGTAACCATCGTTCCACTGCATGGAGACTTCCACACCAATGCCGGTGCCAGGAATACCACCGTAGGTATCAGCAGGACGATCACCTTCAGCGTAGAACGCATTGGGATGCAACACCTTCTTGCCAGAGTTGATGAAGTCCACAAAGCCCTTCACACCACCAGCACCTGAGAAGTCGTCTTCTTTGCCAGTGCGCTCGTCGACCAAGCGGATACGTACGCCGTTGTTCAAGAAACTGAGTTCACGCAAACGCTTGCTCAAAATCTCGTAATGAAAATCTGTGTTTTGCGTGAAGATCTCTGTGTCAGGCAGAAAGTGAACTTCTGTACCGCGCTTTTCTGTATCACCCGTAATACGCATGGGAGAAACTTCCACACCATCGACCACTTCGATCAATCGGTTTTGAACGAAACCTTTAGCGAACTCTAGGGTGTGAACCTTGCCTTCACGACGCACTACCAAGCGTAAAGACTTGGACAACGCGTTCACGCAAGACACACCCACACCGTGCAAACCACCAGACACTTTGTAGCTGTTTTGGTTGAACTTGCCACCCGCGTGCAATTCAGTCAAAGCAATTTCAGCAGCTGAGCGCTTAGGCTCATGCTTGTCATCCATCTTCACACCAGTGGGAATCCCACGGCCGTTGTCGGTCACGCTGATGGAGTTATCACTGTGAATGGTGACCACGATGTCATCGCAATGACCGGCCAAAGCTTCGTCGATGGAGTTGTCGACCACCTCAAACACCAAGTGATGCAGACCGGTACCGTCGGAGGTGTCGCCGATGTACATGCCAGGGCGCTTGCGAACCGCTTCCAAGCCTTCCAAGATTTGGATCGACCCTTCGCCATAGCCCTCAGATGCGCCGGCTTGGTTGGTGTCGATGATGGGCTGAAGCGTGGTGAATTCTTCGGCAGTTGGCTTGTTTTCTTCGGTCATTTGTACTTTTCTCAATCTCTTGAATGGCCGAAACCCGCGAATCAACGCGGGTTTCGAAAGGCTCATCTTGCGGTGTTTGTGACAACACCCTCAAGCAGTTCAGGCCTTAAATGCGCATGGGCATCACCACGTATTTGAACTGGTCGTTTTCTGGAATGGTGATGAGCGCAGAGCTGTTGGCATCGGCCAAATCAATGCGCACCATGTCTTGGCCCATGTTGGTGAGCACATCGATGATGTAGGTCACGTTGAAGCCAATTTCAATGCTGTCACCACCGTAGTCAATGTCGAGCTCGTCCACGGCTTCTTCTTGTTCGGCGTTGGTGGAGGCCACACGCAAAGTACCTGGGTCCAAATTGAGGCGGACGCCTTTGAATTTGTCGCTGGTGAGAATGGCCGTGCGCTGCAAGCAAGACAACAACGCTTGACGACCCAGCGTCAGGTTGTTGCGATGGCCTTTGGGGATGACACGGTTGTAATCGGGGAACTTGCCTTCAACGAGTTTGGTCACAAACTCCATGCCGCCAAAACTGAACTTGGCTTGGTTGTTGGCAAACTGCATGTCGATGGCGCCTTCGGCATCGCTGAGCAAGCGCTGCATTTCGAGCACGGTTTTGCGCGGCAAGATGACTTCTTGCTTGTTGGGCACATCGGTGTCCAAGGTGGCTGACGCAAAGGCCAAACGGTGACCATCGGTGGACACCAAAGACAACTGCTTGCCTTCTGCCACAAACAAAATGCCGTTGAGGTAGTAACGAATGTCGTGCACAGCCATGGCAAACGAAACTTGGCTGAGCAATTGCTTCAAGGTTTTTTGCGGAATGCTGAACACGGGGCCAAAGCTGGCAGCTTCTTGCACCAGCGGAAAATCTTCTGCAGGCAAGGTCTGCAACGTGAACTTGGATTTGCCACCCTTCAAAATCAATTTGCTTTGGCTGGATTCCAAACTGACTGTTTGGTCGGAAGGCATGGTGCGCAAAATATCGATCAGTTTGCGCGCACCCACGGTGGTGGTGAAGTCGCCAGCATCGCCATCCATTTCGGCGGTGGTGCGGATTTGAATTTCAAGATCGCTGGTGGTCAACTGCAATGCTTTGCCAGTTTTGCGAATCAGCACATTGGCCAAAACAGGCAATGTGTGACGACGTTCCACAATGCCAGAAACGGATTGCAAAACAGACAGCAATTTGTCTTGGGTGGCCTTCAGTACGATCATGTCTTCCTCTGTTTTCGGGGGGCCCCAATTTGGAATTTGGGAGCCCCTAGATTTTCGCTGATTTTTGGGCCTAAATTGAGCTTTTGGCCGCTTAATTCGGCATTCTTTAGAGGGGCTCGACCACCCCCCCGGTCAAGCCCTTTTTGAGGGGCTTCATTCCGGCCCCTCATTTAGCCTTTGAGGGTTTGCTCCAAAACGTGCAATTGCTGGTTCAGCTCGGTCAGTTGCTGACGCTCGGCACTGATTTTGCGCACGGCATGCAAGACGGTGGTGTGATCGCGGCCGCCAAACAGCTCGCCAATCTCGGGCAAGCTCTTTTGGGTTAACTCTTTGGCCAAATACATGGCAATTTGCCGCGGCCGCGCAATGCTGGCAGGTCTCTTTTTGGAATACATGTCGGCGACCTTGATCTTGTAATAATCGGCCACCGTTTTTTGGATGTTTTCAACGCTGATCTGGCGGTTTTGAATCGACAGCAGGTCGCGCAGGGCTTCACGTGCCAACTGGATGGAAATTTCCTTCTGGTTGAAACGTGAATACGCCAAAATTTTGCGCAAGGCGCCTTCCAGTTCGCGCACGTTAGAGCGCACGTTCTTGGCGACAAAGAAGGCCACCTCTTCGGGCATGACGCTGCCCTCGCTGATGGCTTTGTTGATCAGAATGGCCACGCGCATTTCAAGCTCGGGCGGCTCTATGGCCACCGTGAGTCCCGAATCAAAACGCGAGACCAATCGCTCATGGATGTCGGCCAAGCCTTTGGGATAGGTGTCGCTGGTCATCACAATGTGCGATTTTTTGGCCAGCAGCGCCTCAAAGGCGTTGAAGAATTCTTCTTGGGTGCGGTCTTTGTTGGCAAAGAACTGCACATCGTCAATCAGCAGCAAGTCGAGTGAGTGGTAGCGGTGCTTGAACTCATCAAAAGTTTTGCGCTGATAGGCTTTAACCACATCCGATACAAATTGTTCAGCGTGAATGTAGAGAACTTTGGCATCGGGCTTGTCGGCCAACAACTTATTGCCCACCGCATGGACCAAATGGGTCTTGCCCAAACCCACGCCACCGTAAATGAACAGCGGGTTGTAAAGATGGCCAGGCATGGTGGCCACGTGCATGGCTGCAGCGCGCGCCATGCGGTTGGCCGAGCCCTCGACCAAGGTGTCAAAGGTGAGTGCCGTGTTCAGGCGATGGCGATGCCCATCGGCTGGCGCCTCATCGGGCACCTCCACCGTTTCTGGACGGGCCTCCAATGCCGCTTTGGCCATTGAAAATGCCGTTTTTCCTTGCACTTCTCTGGTAGCAAGCGCTAACTCAATTTGAATTTTTTGGCCATGCAAACGGGACAGCACGTCGGCCAACTTGGCACTGTACTGCGCCCGAATCCAGTCCAATTTGAAACGGTTGGCCACGTACAAAGTGACCTTGGACAGGTCGTCAGATACTTGCGCGGTGAGGGGTTTGATCCACGTATTGAACTGTTGCTCAGGCATCTCCTGAGACAGCTCGTCTAGGCAGACTTGCCAGAGCGCCTGGCCTGCATCGTCGGCGTCGTGAGGGTGCTGTCCGTTGCTCATGCGTGCTTGCCTTGGGTGTGGACAGTTTGAAAATTCATGGCGTTCAAAATCACTTTATCAAGAGTTTATCCACATGCAGTTTGAAGGGCTTGGGGCATCATAAACCAGAATATTTGAACTGAAACACGGATTTTTTCGAGGCCGTGAGGCCCTAGGGTTTGCCAGCCCCTGGAAAGTTTGCGATAATCGCCGGTTTCCTCCAAAAAGAACCATGTGGTTTTGGGGGGCTGTCATCAGGAACGACTCAAAATGAAACGCACTTACCAACCTTCTAAAACACGACGCGCACGCACACATGGCTTTTTGGTCCGCATGAAGACACGTGGCGGCCGCGCTGTGATCAATGCACGCCGCGCCAAAGGCCGCAAGCGTCTGGCTGCCTAATCGCAGTTGCCACGTGAGCCTAGCCCCTCCGCTAGCCCTCTCATGGCTTGGCTGCTGAGCAAATTCATGACTCGGCAGTGGTGTGCAGCGTTTAAAAACCCGCCCTCAATTCCAGGCCACCCTCGCTGGTGGCACGGTTTCTCGCACCCCACATTTCGCTTTGCATCGCCTTAAGCTGCCCGAAAGCCAGCCCCAGGCAACGCCTGAGTCATCGGGCGCGCACATCCCCCTCTTCCATTCTCAAGATGTTTGGCTGGGTGCCATGGTGCCCAAGCGATGGGCCAAACGTGCAGTCACGCGCAATGCCATCAAGCGTCAAATCTACGCCGTCAGTGCGCAGTTTGAAGTGCGACTGCCTTGCGCGGCCCACGTGGTTCGCTTGCGATCTGGCTTTGACCGCCAACAATTCATCAGCGCCACCTCACCCATGCTCAAGCTGGCCGTCAGGCAAGAGCTTGAGCAATTGTTTGAACGCGCAGCCAACAAGTCATGATCCAAAAACTATTGATCGGCATTGTGAAAGGCTATCGCCTTTTTCTCAGCCCTTGGTTAGGATCGGCATGTCGGTTTGAGCCTACCTGCTCCGTTTATGCGCTGGATGCACTCCAGCAACATGGCGCAGGTGTCGGCAGCTACCTCACACTCAAACGCTTAGGCCGTTGCCACCCCTGGTGCAACGGCGGTCATGACCCGGTGCCCGAACAGGCGCCTCAGTGGCTTTCGCGTTTGTTGCATCACCCGTTAACTCACCCCACCTCGAAGAAGTCTTCATGAACGATATTCGCCGCACCTTTTTATGGGTCATCTTTGGCTTCTCCATGGTTCTGCTTTGGGACCAATGGCAGATCTACAACGGTCACAAAGCCACTTTTTTCCCCAAACCCGTCACAGCCACGGCGCCTGAAGCCAATGCAGCCACGCCGGCAGGCGTCCCTGTTGCAAGTGCGCCCACAGCCGCAGCAGCCGCAGGACCGGCCCAAGTGCCTGGCGTTGCCGCACCGGTTGTTGCCACACCCCGCGAACGCATTGAGGTCAGCACCGACGTCTTGAAACTCAGTTTTGACACCGAAGGCGGCAGCTTGTTGCGCACAGAGTTTGTCAAGTTCAGCGACTTGCAAGACAACAAGAAACCTTTTGTATTGCTCGACGAAAGCAAGGCCCGCGTTTATGTTGCTCAGACGGGCCTGATTGGCGGCGCCTTTGCTTCGCACAAAACGCCCATGAAGTTCACTGGCGAGCGCGCCTTGAAAGACGGCCAAAACGAATTGAGCCTGAAGTTTGAATCGGCCGATGTCGGTGGTGTGAAGCTGGTCAAAACCTACACCCTCACACGGGGCAGTTACGCACTCAAAGTGGCACACCAAGTGATCAACACCGGCAGCGTGACCGCATCACCTCAGCTTTATGTGCAGCTGGTACGCGATGGCAACAAGCCCGACGGCGAGTCTTCCTTCTATTCCACCTTCACAGGCCCTGCGGTTTACACCGACGCCAAGAAGTACCAAAAGATCGAATTCACCGACATTGAAAAGAGCAAAGCTGAATTTGAAAAAACCAGCCCACAAGGCTATGTGGCCATGGTGCAGCATTACTTTGCTTCCGCTTGGTTGCTGCCCGACAACACTGCGCGTGAAAACTTTGCGCGCAAGGTCGACAACAACTTGTACGCCGTTGGCATGATCACGCCATTTAGCGACATCGCGCCCGGACAAACCAAAACATTGGACACCACTTTGTTTGTGGGTCCGCAAGAAGAAAAAATGTTGGAAGTTCTTTCGCCAGGCTTGGAACTGGTGAAAGACTATGGCTGGCTAACCGTGCTGGCCAAGCCTTTGTACTGGTTGCTTGACCGTTTGTTTGGCTTCTTGCACAACTGGGGATGGTCTATCGTGGCTTTGGTCGTTTTGTTGAAACTGGCGTTCTATTGGCTCAATGCCAAGGCCTATGCCAGCATGGCCAAAATGAAAGCCATCAACCCACGCATCATGGAAATGCGCGAGCGTCTCAAAGACAACCCACAACAAATGCAGCAAGAGATGATGCGCATTTACCGTGAAGAAAAAGTCAACCCGATGGGTGGCTGCTTCCCCATCATGGTTCAAATCCCCGTGTTCATTGCTTTGTATTGGGTGTTGTTGTCTTCTGTCGAGATGCGCAATGCACCTTGGATTGGCTGGATTCAAGATTTGTCAGCGCCCGATCCTTACTTCATCTTGCCCGTGGTCATGACCTTGTCCACCTTGTTACAAACGGCCCTTAACCCCGCGCCGCCAGATCCCATGCAAGCCAAAATGATGTGGTTCATGCCCCTCATTTTCAGCGTGATGTTCTTCTTCTTCCCATCCGGCTTGGTGCTGTATTGGATTACCAACAACATCTTGTCAATTGCTCAGCAGTGGGTCATCAACACACGCATGGGTGTACCGCCACAGTTCAATCTGCCAAAATTCAATTGAGCCGATGAACCGCTACTCGGTCACCACTTGAGTAGCAGCATCTCCAACAGGGCCGCTCATGCGGCCTTGTTGCTTTGAAACACACTCATTCATTCTTGCAAGCACACCATGTTGTCTCGCCACCAAGACCCCATCATCGCCATCGCCACGGCGCCCGGCCGCGGTGCGGTGGGCATCGTGCGCATTTCTGGCCCTCAGCTCAAAGACTGGGCCGATTTTTTGTGCGGCAAATCATTGCACGCACGTCAGGCGCATTACCTGCCCTTCAACGATGCCCAGGGCGAACCCATTGACCAAGGTTTGGCACTCTTCTTTCCAGGTCCACACTCGTACACCGGCGAAGATGTGCTCGAGTTGCAAGCACATGGTGGGCCAGTGGTTTTGCAATTGCTATTGGCGCGATGCATGGAAGCCGCCAACCAGGTCAACGCCGTCAGCGGCATGCCATTTCTGCAGGGCTTGCGATTGGCACAACCAGGCGAGTTCACACAACGCGCATTTCTCAATGACAAGATTGACTTGGCACAAGCCGAAGCCATTGCCGATTTGATCGATGCCTCGACAGGTGCTGCAGCACGCAGTGCCAGCCGCTCATTGGCCGGCGACTTCTCCAAAGAAATTCATGTGCTGCGCGACAAGCTGGTGCACTTGCGCATGCTGGTAGAAGCCACTCTGGATTTTCCGGAAGAAGAAATTGATTTCTTGCAAAAGGCCGATGCCCAAGGGCAACTCGATCGCTTGCAATCACAGTTGTCCAAAGTTCTAGAACGCACACAGCAAGGCGCACTGTTACGCGAAGGCATCAAGGTGGTTATTGCCGGCCAACCCAACGCTGGAAAAAGCTCGCTGCTCAATGCCTTGGCCGGTGCCGAATTGGCCATCGTCACACCCATTGCGGGCACCACGCGCGATGTCGTGCAACAAACCATTCAGATTGAAGGGGTGCCCGTGCATGTCATTGACACAGCGGGTCTGCGCGAGGGCGAGGGCATTGATCAAGTAGAGCAGATTGGTATTCAACGGGCGTGGGATCAAATTGCAGCTGCCGATGCGGTCTTGTTTTTGCACGACCTCACACGCCAGCATATGGCAGACTACACGCAGGCCGATGCGCAAATTCAAAACACCTTGTCGACACAATTGCCGCAAGGTGTACGCTTGATCCATGTTTGGAACAAGTGTGATTTGGCGCAAGAGACGTCACACGTATCTGTCCCCTCGAAGCAGCAACACGACATCCACTTGTCGGCCAAAACAGGGCAAGGCATTGATCTGCTGCGCACGCAGCTGCTTGCCGCCGCTGGTTGGCAACCCGCCAATGAAGGCTTGTACCTTGCCCGCGAACGTCACGTACAAGCGCTCAAGCGCGTGCAGTCTCATCTTGAAATTGCCGATGCGCATTTGCGCGCACAAGCGCAATCACTTGACTTGTTAGCAGAAGAGCTGCGCTTGTCTCAATCGGCCTTGAACGAGATCACCGGCGAGTTCAGTGCCGACGATTTGCTTGGCGTTATCTTCTCTAGCTTTTGCATTGGTAAATAAACCCATGGCCAAGTCCGCTGTCATTGATCGCCCTGCACCCCAAAGTCCCAAATCTTTGAGCGGCCTGATGCCGTTCCTCAAACCTTATCGTTTGCAAATTGGTTTGGCCTTTGTATTTCTGGTCTTGGCGGCAGCCTCCACTTTGGTCTTTCCTGTGGCATTGCGCCAACTCATCGACAACGGTTTACAACACCCCGATCCAGGCGCACAGGCGATGGCACTGCGCGGCAACTTCCTCATGCTCTTTGGAGTGGCTGTGGCTTTGGGCTTATTTTCTGCAGCACGCTTTTACACCGTCAGCTGGTTGGGTGAACGGGTCACCACCGATCTGCGCAATGCGGTGTACAGCCACGTCTTGCAGCAAAGTCCGGCCTTCTTTGAAACCACGCCCACCGGCGAAGTGATCAGCCGATTGGTGGCCGACACCACCTTGGTTCAAACGGTGGTGGGCAGTTCTTTGTCGATGGGTTTGCGCAATGCAGTCATGGGCGTAGGTGCTTTGGCCATGTTGGTGTGGGCGCACCCTACCGTCATGCTGCAACTGGTGGTCACGGTGGTTCTGGTGGTTTGGCCTGCCACGTTGTATGGACGCCGAGTTCGCCGTTTGTCGCGCGCCAGTCAAGATCGTGTGGCCGATGCCAGCAGCATTGCCACTGAAATTCTCAATGCCATGCCCGTGGTGCAAAGCTACACGGCTGAGGTGCGCGAAGCTGCTCGCTTTGCGGGCGCCACCGAACAAGGTTTTCAAACCGCCATTCGCCGCACGCGCGCACGCTCTGTGTTGGTGGCCTTCATCATCATTGCCAACGCAGCGTTCTTGTTGTGGGGCTTGTACCAAGGCACACAAGCGGTGATTGCTGGCGAACTTTCTGCCGGACAATTGGGGCAGGCTGTTTTGTACGTCATTATCTTTGCGGGTGCCGTGGCCGTTTTGGGCGAAACGTATGGCGATTTGTTGCGCGCAGCAGGTGCAACCGAAAGGCTCATGGAGTTGCTTGGCAGCACATCACCCGTGCAGTCGCCTTTGCATCCTGTGACGTCTGTGCCCCCTGCAACAGGCAGCACGGTTGCGTTTGAAGGCCTTCAATTTAATTACCCTTCACGGCCTCTCCAGGCCGCATTGGAAAACTTCTCCGTCCAGGTTCATGCGGGTCAAACGGTGGCTTTGGTGGGCCCCAGCGGTGCGGGCAAAACCACGCTGTTTGGTTTGCTGCTGCGTTACTACGATCCGCAGCAAGGTCAAATTGTGTTGGATGGTGTCCCCATCCAAAACCTCAGCTTGCACGATTTACGGCAGCGCATTGGCATCGTTCCGCAAGAGCCTGTGCTGTTTTCCAGCAGTGCCATGGAAAACATTCGCTACGGCAAACCCGATGCCACCGATGCAGAAGTCAAGGCAGCCGCTCGCGCCGCGTTTGCCGATGAGTTCATTGTGGATTTGCCGGAGGGCTACGACACCTTTTTAGGCGAACGCGGTGTGCGTTTGTCTGGCGGGCAGCGTCAACGCATTGCGATTGCACGTGCCATGCTGAAAAACCCACCCTTGTTGTTGCTCGACGAGGCCACCAGTGCACTGGATGCGCACAGCGAGCGCATGGTCCAAGCGGCCCTAGAATCGGCCATGCGCGGACGAACCACCTTGGTCATTGCGCACCGCTTGGCCACCGTGCAACAAGCCGATCAAATTTTGGTCTTAGAGCATGGCCGCTTGGTAGAGCAAGGCAAGCATGCCGAACTGGTTGAAATGGGCGGGGTCTATGCAGGCTTGGCCGCACTGCAATTCAATGACCGTCAAAGTTCACCAACGTAAACAGCGGCAACCCAGCGGCTCTTAATTTTGCAGAGCCGCCCAATTCCGGCAAGTCCACGATGGCGGCGCCTTCAAGCACCTGGGCGCCCAGTTTCTCCAGCAATTTCATGCCCGCCATCATGGTGCCGCCTGTCGCAATCAGGTCATCGATCAACAGCACCTTCTGACCTGGCTTCACGGCGTCGGTGTGCAACTCCACCGTGGCCGTGCCATATTCCAGCTCATAGGTTTCTTCTACGGTGGTGAATGGCAGTTTGCCCTTTTTGCGAATGGGTACAAAACCCACATTCAACTCGTAAGCCACCACCGCCCCCAAGATAAAGCCACGTGCATCCAAGCCCGCCACCACATCCGGGCGCATCTCTGGTGCCATGTAACGGTGCACAAACGCATCAATCAAAACGCGAAAGACCCTGGGGTTTTGCAGCAAAGGCGTGATGTCGCGAAATTGAACGCCTGCCATCGGCCAATCGGGCACCGTGCGAATGTTGTTTCTCAAATAGTCGTTCACGGACAAGGCAACTTCGCTCATTTCTTTCACTCCGATGGGGCTTTCTGGTTTAGATCGTCATCATAGTCACGCTTTCAGCCATCCCTCGTTAAAATAGGCCCCATGTCATTCAACCCCGAACAAGCCCTCCAACTCGCGCGCGAGACTTTGGACATTGAAGCGGCTGCCCTGCTGGGCCTCAAATCGCGTTTGGACGCTCGTTTCACACAAGCCGTTCAAATGATGCTCAACGTCAAGGGCCGCGTGGTCGTCACGGGCATGGGCAAAAGCGGTCACATCGGCTCCAAAATCGCAGCCACCTTGGCGTCCACTGGCACACCCGCCATGTTTGTGCACCCGGGTGAGGCAAGCCACGGCGACTTGGGCATGATCAAAGCCGTCGACGTGGTCTTGGCCATCTCCAACAGCGGCGAGAGCGATGAACTGGTGTCCATTTTGCCCGTGCTCAAGCGCCAGGGCGTGCCCCTCATTGCCATGACCGGCGGCATGAGTTCCGCATTGGCCCAACACGCCGACGTGGTACTCGACAGCAGCGTTGAAAAAGAAGCCTGTCCGTTGAACCTGGCCCCCACCGCCAGCACCACAGCGCAGCTGGCTTTGGGCGATGCCTTGGCCGTTGCCTTGCTCGATGCGCGTGGTTTCAAGGCAGAAGATTTTGCCCGATCGCACCCTGGTGGTTCTCTGGGCCGTCGCTTGCTAACCCATGTCAGTGATGTGATGCGCAAAGGCGATCAGGTACCGCAAGTAGGCGCCAACGCCAGCTTCTCCGAACTCATGCGCGAGATGAGCCATAAGGGTTTGGGTGCCTCAGCCATCGTCGACGAGAAGCACAACATCCTTGGCATTTTCACGGACGGCGATTTGCGCCGCTTGATCGAAAAAGGCGTCGATCTGCGCGCCCTGTTGGCCAAAGACGTGATGCACGCCAACCCGCGCACCGTCAGTCAAGACGCCTTGGCCGTTGAGGCGGCAGAGCTCATGGAGCAGTTTCAAATTACCAGCGTCTTGGTGGTCAACACGGCAGGCACTTTGTGTGGTGCACTGAACAGCAATGACTTGATGCGTGCCAAAGTAATTTAAGCCCATGAAAGCCATTGTTCCCGCCTTGAATTTCGCACCCGAGTTGCTGCTGCAAGCGCAGGGCATCAAGGTGGTTTTTTTTGATGTCGACGGTGTCCTCACGGATGGTGGTTTGTATTTTTCAGAACAAGGCGAAACCCTCAAACGTTTCAGCACCTTGGACGGTCATGGCTTGAAGTTGTTGAAGCATGCGGGCATCACACCGGTCATCATCACAGGCCGCGACTCTGCCCCATTGCGTGTGCGGCTTAAGGCTTTAGGTATCGCGCACGCGCGCTTTGGCACCGAGGACAAGCTGCCTGCTGCCGAAGACTATTTGCAAAGCTTAGGCTTAGGGTGGCACCAAGCTGCCGCCATGGGCGACGATTGGCCCGACTTGCCTGTCATGCAACGCGCCGCTTTTGCCTGCGCGCCTCAAAACGCTCACGCGCAAGCTCTGGCACTGGCGCACCATGTCACCTTGCGCCAGGGTGGTCACGGCGCTGCACGCGAACTGTGCGATTTGCTGGTGGTGGCCAGTGGTCACTACGGTCAACTCTTGTCGCGTGTGGGCTCCTCATCGGCCGCATGATGAATGCACTTAGGCGCTTGCTTGACCGCTTGGCACTTTATTTGCCGGCCATTTTGATGGCGTTTTTTGCATTAGGCAGTTGGTGGCTGGTTCGCAGCTTGCCCAGCTTCTTTGCCGAACCTTCTGCAAAGCAAGTACGCCACGCCCCCGATTATTTCCTCGAGCATTTTTCTGTGAAGTCGTTTGACAGTTCTGGGCGTCTCACGCGCGAAATCAGCGGTGATCGCGCACAGCATTTTCCAGACACCGACACCCTCGACATCAGTAACGTTGTGATGCATGGCCAAAACCAAGATGGCAAGCGTGCAAGTGCACGCGCCGAGCGTGCGCTCGCCAAAGGCGATGGCTCGCAGGTGACCTTCATGGGCAGCGTTCAGTTTTCACAACCTGCCAGCGCGCGCGGCGCCCCATCGCAGGCCGCCACTGAATTGCGAAGCCAAGAAATCAAAGTGGACATCAAGGCAGAGCGCGTGGTGAGCGATGTTCCGGTTGAAATTCGCAGCGGTCAAGATGTGTTCACCGCTGAACGCATGCAAATGAACAGCAAAACAGGCGAGTATGAATTGAGCGGTAAAGTGCGCGGTGTGGTGAATGCCACACAACGCTGAATCGAAGCACCTTCAACCCATTGGAAAGACGCCTATGCGCCCCTTGGTTTTCATCACCGGCGCCTCCAGCGGCATTGGACAGGCATTGGCCCTGCGGTATCACCAAGCCGGTTGGCGCTTGGCATTGGCAGCTCGCAGACAATCAGAGATGCAAGCTTGGTTGCTCACCCATGGTGTCGGCGCTGACGATGGCCAGTGTTACAGCGCCGACGTCAGCGATGCCAACAGCATCATTGCAGCAGCACACCACTGCCTGCGCACGCAAGGTGTGCCACACGTCGTGATTGCCAACGCAGGCATCAGCATTGGCATGGACACCAGCGTGCGACAAGATCTGGACGTGCTTCAGCAAGTCTTGACCACCAACGTCACCGGCATGGCCGCCACCTTCCATCCCTTCATAGAAGCCATGAGGTCGCGTGATCTGTCAGACAGACGCCATGGCAGTATGGGCACCTTGGTGGGCATTGCAAGTGTGGCAGGCATTCGCGGCATGCCGGGCCATGCAGCGTATTGCGCCAGCAAAGCGGCAACCATCAGTTATTGCGAGAGTTTGAGGGGCGAGTTGAAGCCTCAGGGCTTCAAGGTAGTCACCTTGGCGCCGGGTTACATCAAGACACCGTTAACCCAAAAAAACAAATTCCCCATGCCCTTCTTGATGTCTGCCGCATCCTTTGCAGACCAGGCTTTTCAGACCATTGAAAGGGGCACCAGCTTTCGCGTCATCCCAACGCCCATGGCTTGGGTGGCACGCATACTTCGCATCTTGCCGGATGCGCTGTTTGACCGTGCCTTTAAGAATCAGCCACGCAAGCATCGGGCAAATTAAAAAGCGAACGCGCAAATTAAAAAAGCCCTGCAAGCAGGGCTTCTTTTTTGACTCACACCCGAAAGTGTGAGTACGGTAGGAACCAGCGATTAATAACCGCCGCCGTAGCCACCGCCGCCGCCTTCGCGACCGCCACCACCGTAGCCACCACCACCAAAACCGCCGCCGCCAGAGCGGGGAGGACGTGGTTCCATGGGGCGAGCTTCGTTCACAACGAGGCTACGACCACCCAAAGGTGCACCGTTCATACCTTCGATGGCTGCCAAAGCTTCGGCATCGCTGCCCATTTCGACAAAGCCGAAACCTTTTGAGCGGCCTGTGTCGCGCTCCATCATGACTTTGGCGCTGGTCACAGAACCGAATTCACCGAAAGATTGCTCGAGGTCGCCATCGCGAACCGTGTATGGCAGATTGCCGACGTAAAGTTTATTGCCCATGAGGACTCCTTGAATACATTAGAAAAGCGATGGGGTCCCGAAAGCACAACAAACCGAAAAGTAACGCCGTAACGCGCGAAACTGACCTATCACCAAAATAGCGCTGGGTGTTTATGCTCAGCGCTGGGGCATTATGCGCTTCTTTTTACCGTTTCAAATATAAAAGGCACTTTTATTCGAACGTCGAGTTATTAAATGTGGTTTGGACAAAGAAAAAAGCCTAAGTAGCGAACTACTTAGGCTTTTTATTTGGCGGAGTGGACGGGACTCGAACCCGCGACCCCCGGCGTGACAGGCCGGTATTCTAACCAACTGAACTACCACTCCTGGTAGCTGTAACTTTTGTCAGAGTGCTGATGCAAACTGACCAAGTGCTACAAAACTTGGCGACCCTACGGGGATTCGAACCCCGGTACTCACCGTGAAAGGGTGATGTCCTAGGCCTCTAGACGATAGGGTCATAACCTGGACTGATTCTTGCGAATCTTTTCGACACTTTGGTGGAGGTAAGCGGGATCGAACCGCTGACCTCTTGCATGCCATGCAAGCGCTCTCCCAGCTGAGCTATACCCCCGTTGGGTGTCGAGAACGATAGTATATCAAGAATTTCAGCGTTTGGTCAAACGCGCTAAAACTTTTTCTTTTCCGCACAGGAAAAGCACGGCATCCACAGACGGTGTTTGAGGCGTGCCCATGACCAACACGCGCACAGGCATGGCGAGTTGTGGCATTTTCAAACCTTGCTCTGTCAGCACTTCTTTGAACGCGGCACTCACGTTGGCTGTGCTCCACTCGGCCAATGCGCCTAGCTTGGCAGCCAAGGCATCAAGCGCAGGCAACACAGCGGGTGTGATGTGTTTGGCTACATCCTCAGCTTGCGGGGTGACGTCGTTGTAAAAAGCAGTGGCCCAGTCGGCCAACACCAACAAGGTGTCGCAGCGGTCTTTGAACAAGCCACAAATGGCAGGCAAACGGTCGTCGGCAGTGATGCCACGCTTGGCCAACTCGGCGCTCACCAAAGGTGCGAGCGCATCATCTGCCATGGCTTTCAAATGCTGGGCGTTCACCCACTTGAGCTTGGCTTCGTCAAACTGCGCAGCGCTGCGGCCGAGGTGGTCGAGGTTGAACCACTCTAAGAACTGAGCGCGGCTAAAAATTTCGTCATCACCGTGGCTCCAGCCCAAACGTGCAAGGTAGTTCACCATCGCATCGGGCAAATAGCCTTCGTCGCGGTATTGCGTGACGGCTTTTGCACCATTGCGCTTGCTCATCTTCTCGCCTTGCTCGTTGAGCACGGTGGGCAAGTGGGCATACACCGGCGTGTCTTTGCCCAGCGCTTTGAAGATGTTGATTTGGCGAGGCGTGTTGTTCACATGGTCGTCACCACGGATGACGTGGGTGATGGCCATATCGATGTCGTCCACCACCACACAGAAGTTGTAAGTGGGTGTGCCGTCGGGGCGCGCAATGACCAAGTCGTCCAACTCGTCGTTGCTGATCTCGATGCGGCCTTTGACTTTGTCTTCCCACACGACAGAGCCGCCTTGTGGGTTTTTAAAGCGCAACACGGGCTTCACGCCTTCAGGAATGGCAGGCAATGTTTTGCCTGGCTCTGGGCGCCATGTGCCGTTGTAGCGTGGCTTTTCTTTGTTGGCCATTTGCTGTTCGCGCAGGGCATCGAGCTCTTCCATGCTCATGTAGCAGGGGTACACATGGCCACCGGCTTTGAGTTCTTCCAACACAGCCTTGTAACGGTCCAAGCGTTGCATTTGATAGAACGGACCTTCGTCGTGGTCGAGGCCCAACCACTTCATGCCTTCGATGATGACGTCCACCGAGGCTTGGTTAGAACGCTCAAGGTCGGTATCTTCAATGCGCAGAATGAAGTCGCCACCGGTGGCGCGTGCAAACGCCCATGGGTACAAGGCCGAGCGAATGTTGCCAAGGTGAATAAAGCCAGTGGGAGATGGCGCGAAACGGGTGCGAATTTTGGTCATGCAGAAATAAAAATCAAAGGGTATCGAGGCCGCGCAAGAGGTCGGCCTTCATGTCGTCTAAATGCTCAAGGCCAGCGGCCAAGCGAATCATGCCTTGGCCAATGCCTGCGGCTTGGCGTTGGTCTTCTGACAGCTTGCCGTGCGAGGTGCTGGCGGGGTGTGTGAGCAAAGTTTTGGTGTCGCCCAAGTTGGTACACAGCGAGAGCGTGCGCAAGCTGTCGAGCACATGAAACGCGCGGGTGCGCGCTTGCTGCGGGTCAGCTGCCTTCACATCAAACGACAACACCGCACCGCCCATGCCAGACATTTGCTTCAATGCCAAGTCGTGTTGCGGGTGAGAGACCAAGCCTGGGTAATACACGCGCGACACCGCAGGATGCTGCTCCAGCCACTGGGCCATCGCGTGCGCATGGGCGCTTTGGGCGCGCATGCGAATGTCAAGTGTTTCCAAGCCTTTGAGCACCACCCAAGCGTTGAAGGGTGACAGCACCATGCCGCTGTTTTTCATGACAGGCAGCAGCTTTTCTTTGATGAGCTTTTCGCTGGCACACAAAGCACCCGCCATCACGCGGCCTTGGCCATCCAAATACTTGGTGCCTGAGTGCATGACGATGTCTGCGCCCATCGCCATGGGGCGCTGCAAAATAGGCGTGGCAAAACAGTTATCGACCGCCAGCAAAGCGCCGGCGTTGTGCGCCATATCGGCCAAGGCAGCGATGTCGCACACCTCGGTCAAGGGGTTGGTGGGCGTCTCGGCAAACAAGATTTTGGTGTTGGGGCGAATGGCTGCTTTCCAAGCAGCCAAATCGGTTTGCGACACCACGGTGGACTCCACACCAAAGCGTGCGAACTCAGAACCAATGAGCTTCAAAGTCGAACCAAACATCGACTGCGAATACACCACATGGTCGCCCGCTTTGAGCAAGCTGAACAACATCAACATGACCGAAGACATGCCGGACGATGTAGCCAAAGCTGCCTCGCTGCCCTCTAAGGCGGCCAAGCGCATTTCAAAGCTAGTGACAGTTGGGTTGCCCGAGCGGCCGTAGGTGTAGCCGTCTTCTTCGCCTGCAAAGCGGCGGGCCGAGGCTTCGGCTGAGGGCTGCACATAACCACTGGTGAGGTACAAGGCTTCTGAGTTCTCGCCGTATTGGCTGCGGTCTGCAGCCAAGCGCACGGCCAAGGTCTCTAAGTGCAAATCAGTGGGCAAAGGGTGTTGGCTCATGGCTTGTTCACTCCGAGTGGTTGGGCAAAGCGAGGCGCGAGTTATCTTCAGCGCCCTCTTCCGTGCCCACGCGTTTTTCGTTCAAGCGCGCGATGTCGCCCACAGACACATCGCCTGTCACGTACACGCCGTCAAAGCACGAAGCATCAAAGCCATCGAGCTTGGGCGCACTGCCTGCCGTGGCATCGCGCACGGCTTGCTTCATGGCTTCGACGTCTTGGTAAATCAAGGCGTCGCAGCCAATGAGGTCGCGCACTTCGTCGGTGGTGCGGTTGTGCGCCACCAACTCTTCGGGTGTGGGCATGTCAATGCCGTACACATTGGGGAAGCGCACAGGCGGCGCAGCGCTGGCCATGTAGACCTTGCGTGCACCTGCATCACGGGCCATTTGCACAATCTCGCGGCTGGTGGTGCCGCGCACGATGGAGTCGTCCACCAGCAGCACATTGCGGCCTTTGAATTCGCTGGCAATCACGTTGAGCTTTTGGCGCACAGATTTTTTGCGCACGCCCTGACCGGGCATGATGAAGGTGCGGCCCACGTAACGGTTTTTTACAAACCCTTCGCGGTACGGCACGCCCAACAAATGCGCCAGCTGTGTGGCGCTAGGACGGCTCGATTCTGGGATCGGAATGATCACATCAATGTCTGTAGGCGGCACGACCGAAATCACGCGTTTGGCCAAGGTCTCGCCTAAATTCAAACGTGCTTGGTACACAGAGATGCCATCCATCGTCGAGTCAGGACGGGCCAAGTACACGTATTCAAAAATACATGGCTTGAGCTGCGGCGCATCGGCGCATTGCATGAAGTGAGCTTGACCAGCCAAGTCGATGTAAACAGCTTCGCCCGGTGCGATATCGCGCTCAAACACATGGCCTGTGCCTTCTAGGGCCACTGACTCGCTGGCCACCATGTAAGTGCCATCTGCACCACGGCCAATACACAAAGGACGAATGCCAAATGGATCGCGGAAGGCCAACAAACCGTGGCCTGCAATCATCGAAATAACGGCGTAAGAACCTTTGATGCGGCGGTGTACGCGGCGCACTGACTCAAACACATCGTCTGGCTTCAAAGCCAAGCCACGCGTGGTTTTGTCAATCTCGTGGGCCAGCACGTTGAGCAAGACTTCGGAGTCGCTCTCGGTGTTGATGTGGCGGTGGTCTTCAGAGAACAACTCGGCTTTCAACGCATGCGCATTGGTCAAGTTGCCGTTGTGCACCAGCACCAAACCATAAGGTGCGTTCACATAAAAAGGCTGCGCTTCTTCTTCGCTGAACGCATTGCCTGCTGTGGGGTAACGCACTTGGCCCAAACCGTTGTTGCCGGGCAAAGCGCGCATGTTGCGGGTGCGGAATACGTCACGCACCATGCCCTTGGCTTTGTGCATGAAGAATTTACGATCCAGCTGGGTGACGATGCCTGCAGCATCTTGGCCTCGGTGCTGCAAGAGCAACAAGGCGTCATAAATCAACTGGTTCACAGGTGCGTTGCTTGCAACGCCGACGATGCCACACATTAGGGGAGGTACTTTCCAAAATCAGCCGGCAGGACCGGCTTCAACACATGCAAAAACTGTTGCAACCATTGCGTGCCCTGCGCTTGCTTCCAAGCCTCGGTGTCACGCATGGGCGTCATGCCCACAAACACGGTCACGGCCAACAAGATGACCACACCGCGCATCAATCCAAACAAGCTGCCTAGCAATCGGTCCAAAGGCCCAAGACCAACCGCTGAAATGAGTTTTTTAATCAAGGCACTGACCAGCACCGTACCCACCAGCACCGCAACAAACACCACCACAAAGCCAGCGGCGTAACGCAACATTTGGCTGCTGCCTTCCATGGGCAACCACGCGGCAGCCATCGGGGCATACATCTGCGACACATAAAACGCAGCGACCCAGCCCACCAACGACAACACCTCTTGCACGATGCCGCGCCAAATCCCCAACAGGAATGACAGGCCCAAGACGGCCAGCAGAATCCAATCTACGGCCGAAAGTGCTTGCATAGCGGGCTTGTTACAGCGTCAAGACTTGCGGCTGCAAAGACAGCTGCTTGATCTTGCGTGCCACTTTGTCGGCTTCGTCGCGATTGCTAAAGGGGCCTACGCGCACACGCACGCGACGCCCATCTTTGCCCTCGATGACTTGGGTGTAAGTGGTGATGCCGGCCTTCTCTAGCTTGCTGCGTGTTTCGCGCAACTTGGCTTCATCAGAGAACGTACCTGCTTGCACCACAAAGCGTGCGCCTGTGTCTTTGCTGTCCGAGGGCTTGGCAGGTTTAGCGTCGGCCTTGGCTTCAGCTGTCTTGGCTTCTGGTTTTGCAGTGGGTTTGGCGTCAGCCTTTGCTGGCTCTGGCTTTGTTTCGGCCTTGGGCACCACCGCGGCCACGGCTGCTGCGCCAGCAGCTGCGGCCATAGCCGTTTCAGGCTTCACGTCCGGCTTGGCTTCAACTTTAGGTTCTGGCTTGGCTTCAGCCTTCACTTCTGGTTTTGTGTCGGGCACCACCTCTTCTTTGGCATCGAGGCCAGCAGAAGCAGACAAGGGCTTGGGTGTCGATGTGTCAACCAAGGGCTTGGCAGTGGCGCGGTCAGGAATGTCCACGGCAATGTCCACCGACACTGGGCGCGGCTGGGTGTCAAACAACACAGGGAAGCCCACCACACCCAACACGACCAGCACCGAAGCGCCAATCAAACGGTGACGGGCGCGACGACGCAAGGCGTCCACGCTCTCAGCGGGGGTATTGCTGGTGTTGCCTTGGGGCTCGCCGGTCGCTTGACCAGGCAGACGAAACTTGAAAAAAGCCATGTGAATGGGGTCTCAGGAGCTCAAATGTGGGGCGTCTAAACGGGGGATGCCATTCGCCAAAATCCCCCCGACCGTGAAGAACGATCCGAAGACCACAATTCTATCAGTGGGGTTCGCCGCAGCCACGGCTGCATCCAGCGCAGCTTGGGGGTTGGCATGGGTGCTGGCTTGCACGTCTTTGCGGGTGTTACCCGCTTGCCAAACTTCTTGCAGCTGAGCGGCTTTGGCTGCGCGTTCGGTGGGCAAATCGCAAAAGTACCAACGGTCAACCAAAGGCCCCACACGCGCCAGCATGGGCGCCACGTCTTTGTCGGCCATGGCCCCAAACACCACATGGGTGGTGGGATAAAAGCCCATGGCATCGAGGTTTTCGGTCAGTGCCGCCACAGCGTGGGCGTTGTGCGCCACGTCAAACACCAGCGCGGGCTGGCCAGGCACGATTTGAAAGCGCCCTGGCAGCTCGACCATGGCCAAACCATTGCGAATGGCTTGGGCTGTCACAGGCATCTCGCTTCGCAAAGCTTCCAGCGCTGCCAACACGCCACTGGCGTTGACCAACTGGTTAGCCCCGCGCAACGCGGGATACGCCAAACCGCTGTAACGGCGGCCACGCCCTGCCCAACCCCACTGCTGCTTGTCGCCGGTGAAGTTGAAGTCACGGCCAAACAGCCACAGGTCTGCGCCAATTTCGGTGGCGTGGTCAATCACGCTTTGTGGCGGCACGGGGTCGCTCACGATCACTGGGCGGCCCGTGCGCATGATGCCCGCCTTCTCGCGGCCAATGGTTTCGCGGTCGTGGCCCAAAAAGTCCATGTGGTCTAGATCCACGCTGGTGATGATCGAGCAAGTTGGCTCAATCACATTGACCGCGTCCAAGCGGCCGCCCAAGCCCACTTCCAAAATGGCCACATCGATGGGCGACGAAGCCATCAAACTCAAAATCGCCAAGGTGGTGAACTCGAAGTAAGTGAGTGACACCTCACCGCCTTGGGTACGCGCGGCTTCTACCTTTTCAAAATGCGGCAGCAAGTCGTCGGGCTGCACGGTTTCGCCATGCACGCGGCAGCGTTCTTGGAAATGCACCAAATGTGGCGAGGTGTAGACGCTAGGGCGGTAGCCCGCTTCAAGCAAAGAGGCCTCCAACATGGCGCAAGTCGAGCCCTTGCCGTTGGTACCCGCCACGGTGATGACGGGGCAGTCAAACTGGAGCGCCATACGCTCGGCCACGGTGCGCACGCGCTCTAGGCCCATGTCGATGTTTTTGGGGTGCAAACGCTCGCAATGCGCGAGCCAACTGGCTAATGAATTCATTGTTCAATTGTCGCCCCACGCTGCCGCCCTGCGGTTTGCGGCAGGAT
>ERZ1034363.522-NODE-522-length-26304-cov-2.920769_pt1 | contig 26304 bp, 22 predicted proteins | sample MGYA00520616_ERZ1034363 | MGnify/ENA primary metagenome ERZ1034363 (study PRJEB33736, sample SAMEA104284506) | Azolla filiculoides | biome: Urban; feature: Water surface; material: Ditch water | place: Netherlands | collected 2015-10-28 | depth 0-0.1 m ... | reverse complement strand
TCCAAATTCAGAAGAACCTAGGTTTCTATACTTTTTACTAATTAATTCCTATTCGTTTGCTTTAATTGCAAATGCTCTGTTAAGTTTTCATTTCTACAGGAAATTTAAAATAATTGGAATGTTAATTCTTTTAATTCCTTTAGCTTTATATGTGTTGTTAGGGAATTACTTCGTTAATACTCTGACATCTTAGATATATTCCCCGCTCATGCCTACAAATACAAAAACCCTGACATACCATATATCAACTTTTCGTCACCGGATTATAACTATCAGATAACAGCAAATCATTTTTACATGAAAGACTATATAAACGCATTTAGAAATATCTTTAATTATAAAGATGAGGCGACATTAAAAGAGTTTTGGAATTTTTTTATGGTGAATATTATCATGAATGTCATTCTAAGATTACTAGTTAAAAGAAATGTACTGCCCGAATATTTACATAACAGCTATGCAATTATTGTCCTTTTGGCATTAATAGCAGTAGGTTTTAGAAGATTAAAAAATGCAGGCTATTCCGGATGGTTGTTTTTAATTCCAGTAGTAAATCTATTCTTTGCTTTATTACCTCAAAAAGAAATTAAAGAATCTTAAAAATAACCCCGCTCCGCGAACTATAAATAAGTCGTAACACCCATAATACAATCGTGATTGCTCTGCGAAGTCTCTGACTTCGTAGCCATTCCAATGAGCAACAAACACAAGAAAATAAAGCGAACCAAAATAACAATGGCCTATAGCAATAAGTACAAAGTCCAGTCTCGGTAAGTAGAATTCTCCTACCTGCCACTACGATTCTTGTGCCTGCAGTTACGATACTCGTATGCATTTCACGATTCTCGCATGCATTTCGCGATACTCGTATGCATTTCACGATACTCGTATGCATTTCACGATTCTCGTATGCATTTCGCGATACTCGTATGCATTTCACGATTCTCGTATGCATTTCACGATTCTCGTATGCATTTCACGATTCTCGTATGCATTTCACGATTCTCGTATGCATTTCGCGATTCTCGTATGCATTTCACGATATTGCCATGCGCATTTAGGATATTGCCATGCACATTCACGATATTCCTATGCGCATTTGCGATATTGCCATGCGCATTCACGATATTTCTATGCAACTTTACGATTCTCCTATGCAATTTTACGATACGGCATACACTCCCAATAATAAACGTGCTCCCACATCACTTTAGAACAAAGCATAAAAGAATAAACGCCCAAAAGCCCGCTGACTTTTTCCATATCGATAACAAACGCAATAGAATAAATACTATATTTGAAAAAAAACCACATGAAAAAGCTACTCCTGACACTCCTCATTATTATGGCTGCTTACAGCACCGCAAACGCCCAACAAAACCAACCCAAACAAGTCCTCCGACACGTAGTAATGTTTGGTTGGCAAGAAGGAACCGAAGCTGCTTATATCAAAACAATAGTAACAGCGTTCAGCAACTTGCCCAAAAAAATAGCAGAAGTCAAAGCCTTTGAATGGGGAACCAACAACAGCCCCGAAAACCTAAACAAAGGACTGACCCATTGTTTTCTGTTGACCTTCAACACCGAGGCAGAACGCGACGCTTACCTCATTCATCCCGACCACAAAGCGTTTACCAAACTCTTAAACGCCTCCCTCGATAAAGTCACCGTTTTTGATTATTGGACAAATCAATAAAGCATAACAACGCCCCGCAACACACAACAAAGCCTCGTTTACCGTATCGATAAACGAGGCTTTACTGTTCAAAACCAGCAGTAACTCTTGTTTGCTTTTTAGGAATTCTTAACCGCTTTCAAATGCAGCTTCAACCATAAAAAACCAAGCATTCCGGCGATAAATGAAGCAATCAAAATCGCAATTTTAGAATAGGTAATCACTTCTTCGCCATCATTTTTAAACGCCAGAAGCGTAATAAATATAGACATCGTAAACCCAATTCCGCCTAACATTCCCGCACCCAGAATATCTTTCCACCTCAAATCCGAGGGCAAAGCACAAATCCCTAAACGGACACTCAAAAACGAAAAAAGCCAAATCCCCAAAGGTTTTCCAATGACAAGTCCCGCAATAATACCAATCGTATTGGGATGATTCAACCCTTCATGCCAATTAGAATCAATAGCAATACACGTATTCGCAATTGCAAACAGGGGCAGAATAAAGAACGCCACCGGTTGATGTAAAAAATGCTGTAATCGATAAGAAGACGTCTTTTTGCCGCCATCCCCAAACGGAATCACAAACGCCAATAATACTCCCGTTATAGTAGCATGAACGCCGGAGTTCAGCATAAAATACCACATCGCCACACCACCAATCAAGTACGGAATAAGGCTGTGTACTTTTCTTCGGTTCAAGATAAATAAGCCGCCCATAATGGCAAAAGCAATAAATAAATTCAAGAAAGCAATCGTATCAGTATAAAAAATCGCAATCACAAGTATCGCACCCAAATCATCGATGACAGCAAGAGCCGTCAGAAATATTTTTAAAGAAGCAGGCACCCGACTTCCCAACAGCGATAAAATTCCAATCGCAAATGCAATGTCAGTCGCCATAGGAATTCCGGCTCCGTTTTGGGTAATCGTTCCAAAATTCAACAGCAAAAAGATACCGGCAGGAACCACCATTCCCCCCAAAGCACCAAATATCGGTAAGGCCGCATTTTTGATACTCGATAACTCTCCATCATACATTTCTCGTTCTAATTCCAATCCAATTAACAGAAAGAAAATAGCCATTAACCCGTCATTAATCCAATGCGTAATAGAATGATGCCCCAATTGGGTATTCCAAAAAGCAATATATTCCGTTTGAATCGGGGAGTTCGCCAAGTAAAGGGAAAGTAAGGTGACAAAGAGCAATAGGATTCCACCTGATTTTTCGCTTTCAAAAAAGGCTTTAAAGGTTCTGGTTAATTTCATGGGAATATACGAGTCTGTTAATAGCAGTTTTGTTTGAATCTAAAGTTGAAGGATTCCGCTAATTTAAGCATTTCCGACTAATTTTTCCTTAAAACCATAAACCGTCTTTTTTTTGTTAATTTTGATGCATCAAAAAACACCCTATTTTATGGACATCAAAATCCTGCATATCGATAGCAATCATCCCGTACTTTGGGACCAATTGCAACAAGCTGGTTTCAGTAATTTCGAAGATTTTAAATCCTCCAAAGAAGAAATCGAAGCCAAAATTCACGACTATCACGGAATTGTAATCCGCAGCCGATTCAAAATTGATAAAACATTCTTAGATAAAGCAACTAATTTGCAGTTCATAGCCCGAGTGGGAGCAGGTCTCGAAAGTATTGATTGCGATTATGCAGCATCAAAAAACATCACACTCATCGCCGCCCCGGAAGGAAACCGAAACGCCGTAGCCGAACATACTTTGGGAATGATTCTATCATTATTCAACAAACTCAATCAAGCCGACAGCGAAATAAGAGCAGGACACTGGAACCGCGAAAGCAATCGTGGTTACGAATTAGACGGCAGAACCGTAGGGATTATTGGGTACGGAAACATGGGAAAATCATTTGCCAAAAAACTCCGCGGATTTGACCTGGAAGTGTTGTGTTATGATATTCAGGAAAATGTGGGCGATGCCAATGCCAGACAAGTTACATTGCAGGAACTACAACAAAAAGCCGATGTGTTGAGTTTACACATTCCGTGGACTCCCGAAACCGATAAAATGGTTGATGCTGAATTTATCAACTCTTTTGCAAAACCCTTTTGGATTATAAACACCTCCCGAGGAAAGAATATCGTTACCGCAGATCTAGTGGCTGCCATGAAAACAGGTAAGATTATGGGAGCCGGTTTAGATGTTTTAGAGTATGAGAAACTATCTTTCGAAACCCTGTTCAACGATACAAATACACCCGAAGCTTTTCAATATTTGTTGCAGGCCAAGAATGCAATCCTAACACCACACATAGCCGGTTGGACATTTGAAAGCCACGAACGTCTGGCACAAGTCATCGTTGATAAAATCAAAGCGAAATACTTGGTTTAACGGAAGGGTTTTGTAGTGTTATTTCAAAAACTGGGAGAGATGTAACAATTTCGCAGAGATTTCGTCTTATGGTTTTGAAAGTGAAGAGAATAAAATATAATTTGGAGATGAATCTGTTGAAGATTTCTATAATTTTAGTATTTTTATTCCTTCAAAAATAACCAATAACTAGAATATGGAAAACTCAAAACACGAAGAATGGAATAACCCCCGTCCCATTCAACAAGACAACAAAAAAATTGCAGCAGGACTTCTTGCTATACTTTTGGGGCCGTTTGGAATTCATAAATTCCTTTTAGGATACACCACCGAAGGGATAATATGGTTAATAATTAGTGTGTGTACTTGCGGAACAGTAACCGGTTTATTGGGCCTTATAGAAGGAATTATATATTTAACAAAATCAGATGAAGAGTTTTATCAAACGTATCAAGTAGGGAAGAAAGCTTGGTTTTAAGTTGCAAATAAATACAAATAACATTCGTTAAGAGTGATGAAAAGGGCTTGACGGTAATTATTTTCGATCAAGCCCTTGGTTTTTTGGGGAGGTGTGTTATTGCTTTTTTAAATAGTACAATCTTAATATAAAGGTGTTTCTGCAGTATTAAACCTGTGCTGCGGTCACAATTTTTGAATAAGAATGATAAAAGCAATCCCAAAAAAACAAACAAGCAATCGAGTATTGTCTTGAATAATCTTCAATAATGTCTTATTTTTGCCAAACAAGGACAAATTTTAAATTCTTTGTATGCCCCCAAGAATTAGTAATTATTGTATTTATAATTAAAAAGCATTGGATTCATGTTGTTATTCATATCCCTATTTACGATAGTAATTTCTTGTGTTTTGTTGGTTTTCAACTGGAAAATTAATAAGAACGCACTGTTTTTGTCTTGTTTTTTTATCATTTTGTCCATTTATGGAATGGCACATTATTTCACGGTGTATTACAAAGACCCGTTTTGGCTGGCTGTTTTTTACAATCACTTTACACCATTAATGTTGCTTTTAGGACCGTTACTTTTGTTTTATGTCAGAGGCACATTGACAGATACGGATAAATTATCCAGATTAGATGTACTGCATTTTATACCAGGGTTAATTCATTTTATAGGCATAGTCCCGTATTTATTCATGCCTTTTGGTAACAAACTAAAAATGGCTGCAGCGATTATCAATGATATTAATATTATATCTGATTTAGATTTAAATATTTTTTTTAGTCCCTCTTTTAGTTTTAGTTTTCGTCCTGTTTTATTACTGTTGTACATTTTTTATTGTATCTATTTGCTTTGGAAATTCATGCCATTAGTGTCTCAGAACAAATTGATTCCAGGAAGACAGTCTTTGATAGCATACCGTTGGTTAATTGTATTAATTACTTCGCTCACGATTATTGTGCTTAATTTTATGATTGTTACTTATAATTCGCTGTCACTTAAGCCTAGTGTAGGATTACAAAACACCTATTTTATTCATAATGTTTCGGCATTAGCATATTGCATTATGTCTTTTTCATTACTGTTGTTTCCTAATATTTTATACGGTATTCCTAAAAGAGTGCTCGTTGAACCTGCTGAAAAAGAAGTGAAAAGCAATAGGAAAATAAGAACAAGATCTCAAAAAAAGACACAAAATGATAAAGATCCATTTGAAGATTTATCAGAAAAAATAGCAAAATACTTAGAACGAGAAAAACCTTTTTTGAATCCGGATTTTTCAATAAGCGATATTTATATCTATTTTAAAGTGCCCAAAAATCACATCTCATACTGTGTTAATACAATTATGGGAACAAGATTTTCAAAAATGAAATCAGAGTTGAGAGTAAGACATGCGATAGGATTGTTGCAAAGCGGCCTTTCTAATTCATTAACTATTGAGGCTATTGGAGAGCGATCCGGTTTCAAAACCAGATCTCATTTTTATGCGGCTTTCAAAGAAGAAACGGGTGTTTCTCCAACAGAATTTATTTCGAATCAACAACACGTTCTGAATTAAAAAAGAAAACCACCAATATAATGTTGGTGGTTTTTTATTATAATTGATTAATTTTTAATCTTCTTTCTCGCTTAATTTTCGTTCCAGTTCCGCCTGAAATTCTTCCATAACAGGTTTCATAGTACTTTCTGGAATATCAGCAATACGAATGTACATTAATCCGTCAACAGCATTATTAAATAAAGGATCCACATTAAATGCGACCACTCTCGCATTTTGTTTGATGTATTTTTTAATCAAAACTGGCAAGCGCAAACTTCCTGGTTCCAGCTCATCGATAATTTTATCAAACTTATTCAAATCAGATTCGGCCTCATCAAAAATGAAATCTTTATCTGCATCTTTCAGTTTTACTTTATAGGCTTTTTTCGGGTGAATGTATTGTGCATTGTAAGGGTCATAATAATTCGACTTCATGAATTCAATCATCAGCGATTTCGAAAAATCAGAAAACTGATTGCTGATACTCACGCCGCCTAATAAAAATTTATGCTCCGGATAACGCAAAGTGGTATGTATAATTCCTTTCCAAAGCAAGAAAAGCGGCATTGGCTTTTGTTGGTATTCCTTAATGATAAAAGCACGCCCCATTTCTATCGACTTGTGCATCATATCATGCAATTCAGGTTCAAATCTAAAAAGGTCGTTGAGGTAAAAACCTTCCATTCCGTATTTTGGATAAATTTCGGAACCCAATCCCATTCGGTAAGCACCGGCAACTTTCTTGGCATCATCATCCCATAAAAACATATGGTGGTAATATTTATCAAATTTATCTAAATCGATAGACTCGTTTGTCCCTTCACCCACTTCACGGAAAGTGATTTCTCTAAGGCGCCCCAATTCATGAAGAATATTAGGGATTTTAGAAGCTTCGGTAAAGAAAACCTCGTAATTTTTACTTTGTAAAAGTCGGCAATCAGTACTTCGCAAAGCATCCACTTCGGCAATTATTTTCTCGCCATTGGCAGGAGTAACAATTTTCTTCGGACTCTTCGGGATTTTTAAATTTGGAGGCGTCAACAGTTTGCTTTCTTTCTCAAAAGGATTGGCAAGCATGTATGTTTTCTTTCTCAAAAATTCAGAATAATCCTCTAAAGTAGTGTGCTCATTTTGCTCACTTACCGAAATAGCTTTCCCAATACGCACTTTAATCACACGGTGTTTTTGACTAAACACTTCCGAAGGCAGTTTTGCGGTACGTAACGTGCTGCCAATTTTAGAAAGCAAGTAAAACAATCGGCTGTTTTTGGCATGAAAATAAATAGGAACAACAGGAACTTGTGCTTTTCGGATTACCTTAATGGCTCCTTCTTCCCAAGGTTTGTCTACCATTAATTTCCCGTCTTTGTACGTTGAAACTTCTCCGGCAGGAAACATTCCAAGTGGTTTTCCGTCGCTCAAATGGCGAAGTGTTTCCTTGATTCCCACCACACTTGATTTGGCATCCTTATGATTTTCAAAAGGATTTACAGGCATGATATATTTCTTCAGCGGTTCAATACGATGCAAAAGAAAATTAGCGATAATCTTGAAATTAGGTTCTCTTTCGAGCATTAATTTCAATAATAAAACACCGTCAATACCACCCAAAGGATGATTTGAAATCGTGATATAAGCACCTTCTTTGGGCAATCGTTTTAAATCCTCTTCCGGGATTTCAAATTTTATTTGTAAATCATCTAATATGCCATTCAAGAAGTCAACATCTTGCAGATGTTTGTTTCTGTCATACACTTTATTTAAGGTAGAAATTTTTAGCACCTTCATCAGCAACCAGCCCGAAAAAGTACCTAAAACTCCGTACTTGTCTGCATTTATTGCTTGTGCAACTTCTTTTGCGGTTACTAAACCCATGTAATTTTGTTTTTTTTGAGCAAGAAACAAAGATAGCAAAAAACTCCATTTTCTCTCTTTTTCTGAATCAAACTTATACTTTTTTATTACATTTGAAACGTACAGATAAATCCCGTTTTTTTCATTAAAACAAAAAAAGTAGGTTTCTGATACCCATAGACTAACATTATTTTTTTCGAAAAAAACACAAAAAATACTTTAATGAAAATTATTTCATACAACGTAAACGGAATCAGATCCGCTATTTCAAAAGGTTTTGTAGAGTGGTTGCAACAAGCCAATCCTGATGTTATTTGTCTTCAGGAAATAAAAGCAACCGAGGAACAAATCCCAACTTTAGACCTTGAGTTGGCAGGATATCCTTATCATTATTGGTATCCAGCGACCAAAAAAGGATATAGCGGCGTGGCTATTTTATCGAAAGTAAAACCTAATAACGTAGTTTTTGGCACCGGAATTCAACACATGGATTTTGAAGGCAGGAACCTTCGCGTAGATTTTGATGAATTATCGGTGATGAGTTTGTACTTGCCATCGGGAACCAATATTGAGCGTCTCGACCATAAATTCATGTACATGGATGATTTTCAGAATTATATTTCTGAGTTGAAAAAGGAAATCCCAAATCTGGTAATCTGTGGCGACTACAATATTTGCCACGAAGCGATTGACATACACGATCCCATTCGCAACAAAAAAGTGTCTGGTTTTTTACCCGAAGAAAGAGCTTGGTTGGATACTTTTTTGAAAAACGGATTCATAGACAGTTTCCGATTTTTAAACAAAGAACCCGACAATTATACCTGGTGGAGTCAGCGCGCGCCCACAGCCAGAGCTAATAACAAAGGATGGCGCATCGATTATTGCTTGGTCAGCGAACCGCTCAAAGACAACATCAAAAGAGCCTTAATCCTGCCCGAAGCCAAACATTCAGACCATTGTCCCATTTTGGTAGAAATAGAATAATACAATCAAGGAGCTGTTTCCTGCTGTACACTATATCTTTTGTGCCGAACGCCGGCACAAAAGGATGCCGTTTCCATCAGGGCTAGGGCATCGCAATAAAACAGCACTTTTTTAGTTTCAAAAGAACAAGAATACCATAAAAATAAAAAAAATGATAAAAAGAGTTTCCATCGGATTACTATTATTCGCACTTACAACGTCTTGCGTATCAAAGAAAATTTACAATGATTTAGAAAGTAAATACGCCGATCTAAAAAAAGAAAACCGAAGCATGGCAGATGAAAATGCCGATTTGCTAAAAGCTAAAAACCAACTGGAATTAGACGGAACGGCTTTGAAATCAGAATTAGAAAAAGCCAAATCAGATTATGCCAAACTAAAATCAGATTACGAAGCTTCTCAAAACAAATTCAAAGTCCTGCAGGATTCGTATGCCGCTTTAGAAAAAAACAGCAATGATGCTTTGCAAAGCAACATGAAAAAAAATCGTGATTTGCTAGAGCAATTAGAAGCCAAAGGAAAAGCATTAGCTATCGAACAAGAGCGTTTAAACAAGAGCGCACAGCGACTACAAGAACTCGAAGATTTGATTGCGGCCAAAGAAGCCAGCATGAAAAAACTGAAAGAAACATTATCAAAAGCCTTAAATAGTTTTGAAGGAAAAGGGTTAACCGTAGAGCAAAAAAACGGAAAAGTTTATGTTTCTATGGAAAATAAATTACTGTTTAATTCCGGAAGTTGGGCCGTTGGTGCCGAAGGGAAAAAAGCCGTAATCGAAGTCGGAAAAGTGTTGGGTGACAATCCGGATATTTCTGTACTTATCGAAGGTCACACAGATGATGATGCTTTTACCGCTTCAGGTCCAATTGCGGATAACTGGGATTTATCAACCAAAAGAGCTACAGCTATTGTTGCCATTTTGAGTGAAAATAAAAAAATCAATAAACAAAATCTTACGGCTGCCGGAAGAGGAGAATTCTCCCCATTGGCCAGCAATGCAACTGCCGAAGGAAAAGCAAAAAACCGTAGAATCGAAATTATCTTGACTCCAAGATTAGACGAAATTGCCGAAATGCTCAATGAGATTAATTAAAGAATAAAGATTAAATAATCAAAAGGTTCAAAGTGTATGCTTTGGACCTTTTTTGATATAGGTTATAAACGTTTCCAAATTTTCTGTTAACTCTAAAATCAAAATGACAAACAAATTTTATCTTTGTTTTCGAAAATTAAAATAGAATTAAACCCTTTATGAAATACACCACTTTACCCAATACGGATATAAAAGTCAGCAAAATTTGTCTTGGAACCATGACTTTTGGGCAACAAAATACCGAAGCTGATGGTCACGCCCAAATGGATTATGCTTTTGAAAACGGAATCAATTTTTTTGACACTGCCGAAATGTATTCGGTTCCTGCTCGCGAGGAAACATACGGAAGCACCGAACGAATCTTGGGAACTTGGTTCAAAAAAACAGGTAAAAGAGAAGAGGTAATTTTAGCGTCTAAAATTGCCGGACCCAATCCTAATTTTACGTACATGCGTGAGAAAAATGACTTCTCGCCAGCCAGTATCAAATTTGCTTTAGACCAAAGTTTACAACGCCTGCAAACGGATTATATTGATGTGTATCAATTGCATTGGCCGGAACGCAAAACCAATTTTTTTGGACAACGCGGGTTCAAAGTTCAGGATGATGCTTGGGAAGACAACATTCATAGTGTTCTCGAAACCTTAGACGGATTTATCAAAGAAGGGAAAATCAATCATATTGGGCTTTCAAATGAAACGCCTTGGGGAATTATGCGTTTTCTCGAAGAAAGTAAATACCATAATTTGCCAAAAATTAAAACCATTCAAAATCCATATTCGTTATTAAACCGTCTTTTTGAAGCGGGTTCTGCCGAAATCTGTATGCGGGAAAATGTAGGTTTATTGGCTTATTCGCCAATGGCTTTTGGTGTTTTATCCGGGAAATTTTTGTCGGGTGAAAAACAGCCTAATGCCAGAATTACATTGTTTCCACAATTTTCAAGATACAACAGCGCACAATGTGCCGAAGCTACTCGGTTGTATCAGGAAATTGCAACCAAAAACGGATTGAGCTTAACGGAATTGTCATTGGCATTTATAGAACAGCAGCCATTTGTGACCAGCACCATTATTGGCGCCACTACATTAGACCAATTAAAAGAAAATATAGCAACTATTAACGTATCTGTTTCAGAGGAGATTCTAAAAGCAATTGATGAAGTTCAGGCTGTAATTCCGGATCCGGCACCTTAATTAAGAATGCCAATAATCCTAAAAAAAAGAACCCTGTCAGAGATTTTAACTTTGACAGGGTTCTTTTTTTTGGTTTAAAAATCAAATTCTTCATCCTCTATTTTTATACTAAGCGAATCCAAAGGAATCGCTGTTGAATCCTGAATCTTCACAATATTCAAATAGGAACGTGCATTTCCGGATACATAGACGCCATGTTGACCAATCGTATCTTCAGAAGTCAGAATACCGCGTTTCAACATCAGGTTGCTCAGATAGCGTTGGTTTTTATTTGCGTATCCTTTTAAATTTCCTTGATTGTCAAATTGGTACATGAATTTCTTTGGACTCGGAATAATCGTTGCCAAGAATAAGCATTCGTTCAACGTTAAATCCGAAGGGTTTTTTTGGAAATAAAAACGACTCGCTTCTCCAATTCCATATACATTTGGTCCCCATTCGATGATGTTAAAATACACTTCGAGCATGCGCTCTTTACTTGCAATTCGGTTGTTTTCTAATAGATATACCAATAAAATTTCTTCCATTTTTCGAGAAATTGTTTTTTCTCGGGTCAGGAATACATTCTTTATTAGCTGCATACTGATGGTGCTGCCACCGCGAGAAAATTTCTTGGTTTTAATGTTTTTTATAATCGATTGTTTGAACGCTTCTGTAATAAAACCACGATGGGAGAAAAAAGAAGGGTCTTCGGTAGTGAGGACACATTTTCTTAAATAAGGGGAAATTTGGTTCAACGGCGTATAATCGGGATTGGCGGCGCCAACTAAAACTGGGCGTTGCAACACATTTTTTATAATGGCACGATATACAAATTCACCATTGAGTTTATTTAAATTGGCTTGACCAAATTTGGTAATTCTAAGGTTTTCTTTGTTCAGTTTACTGTCAAAAATAATGGTGTTCGGTTTGTTTTTATTGAACATGAAGTCGAGTTTGTAATCGAAACTTCCGCTCGCTTGCATGCCTTGAAAGTTAGTGAACAAACCGTCAGGAAGAGACGAAATAAAGTCTTGCGCCTTCATGTTTGGGATGTCAATTTTGAGTTTGTAGATGGTATCTTCTTCGGTTTCGTAGGCGAGATAAGGATGAAATTTTATTTTGTTGAATTCTACTGTCGATGTACTGTCAACCGAAATAAAATCAGAACCTAACAAGAACCTGTAATCAAAACGTGCATTTTTGATAATGACATCTTTACTGGCAATTTTGGCGTGATTTATTTTTAAATTAGCAATAGCGGCATAACCGTCAATGTGCAATTCGTCGCCGTCTCTGTCTATGTCTTCAATGTTGAGTCGGATGGAATCAAAGCTGGAAATCAGATTGAAACGTTCGTCAAAATAAGGCACTTTGATAGCGCCGGTATCTCGGTTAAAAAAACGAATATCGGCTGTTTTATTTCTAGGATCGGCAAACCCTTTAATTTCCCATCGTTGCTTGAAAGTATTGGTTTGCACATCGATTGCGGTTTCCAGTTCTTTGTCATCAAGCACTAATTTCTTGATGTCGATTCTGGCTTTTTTACCGTTATCGTCTAACTTGAAAGTCAGGTTTTCGATGCTCATATCGGTTGGAACCAGATTCAATAACTTCGAAATAATTCGGTAGGCAAATTCCGCATAATCTCTTTTTTCGTTCGAGGATTTTACGGCATTGTCTTTTTTTAGAAAGGCAGCAAAATTTTTGACATTTCCTTTTTTGGTCAGTTGTACATAACCATTTTTGATTTCTAAAGTGCCTAGTTGTACATCGCCTATTAATAAATGCCAGAAACTGACACTGGTTTTCATTTTTTGAATTTTAAAAAGCGTGTCAGCACCTTTTGGAGCCAGAACAACATCCGTTAGATTCACACCTGAAAATCCGTCAAAAGAAGCGCTTTTTATAGAGAAAGTACTGTTGTAATCCTGTTCCATTTTATTAGAAACCTTTACAAGCGTTTGTTGTAATAATTCATCACGGAAAAAATAAAACCCGACCATTAGGCCTATAATTACAACGCTGAGTATTTTTGCCGCTAGAACTATTTTTTGTTTTCCGGTTCTCATGAATGATGTGCTGTTTTGTAAAATGATTTCAAATTGCTGCCGTTAAACAGTTCTCGGGCAAAGCATTTTGATTAAATGCCCGTAAAGGAATGAAAAAAAAGAATATCAGGAATAGATTTTGACAAATTTTTAAGCTTTGCGAATGAACCAAATCAAGGGCTTACTTGGGTTTGTGCCTAAAATCAAAATTTGAAAACAGCATTTGGTGTTACGCAATAATCTAATTTCACATCGGTTTCAAAAACATCGGTGATTTGTTCTTCGGGTTCAAAAAAAGAAAGTCCAATTTTGATGGTTCCCGTTTGGCATTCAGACAAGAATTTATCGTAAAATCCTTTGCCGTAGCCCACCCGATTGCCTTGTTTATCATAGGCCAAAAGCGGAATAAAAACTACTTCTATTTTTTTGGCAGGCACTTCAATTCCGTCAACCGGCTCCGGAATGTTGTATTCATTTTTCTTGATTTTGGTGTTGTCTGTCAACAAAAAATGAGTCATGTTTCGGGTTTCGAAATCACTTTTGGAAATCACAATCTCTTTGTCTTTTCCCGAAAGGAGGTGCAGAATAAACTCGGTATTGACCTCGTTGTGTGCTTCGATAGGAAGGAAAATATGAAAATACGTTTTCTCCCAAATCGGAAGTGTCAGCACATTATTGGCAACAGCCAAACTCATTTCCTCCAATTGATTTTCAGAAAGTTGTTTGCGTAAGGTTTTATAATGGATTCGTAATGCTTTCTTCAGCATAAAGTGTGGCTTTGAGTTGGGCTATAAAAGTAGTTAAATGTTCGACTTCTACATGGTCCATAAGCACAATTTTATACCATTTATTGTTTGCGTTGTGTTGTTGAGGCACTAAATCAAAGGCGGAAGCAATTTTTTCTGGAATTTTCTCGGCATGAATCGTAACAATATTCATAAACGGTTCCCGAAAATAGTTGATGTTGAGTTTGTCGAGTTCGTTGCACAAAAACTGGGTGCGCATTTGCAGAATACTCACTTTTTCGAACCAGCCAAACGGACCATAAGTAAACAAAATCATCCAGACTGCAACTGCATTCGAACCGGAGCGACTGCCGCAAAGCGTCAAATCCATACCTTCTACATACTCGGCTTCCTTAGTCAATACGTTTTCTATTAAGCCTTTTCGGCAAATAAAAATACCCGTTCCATAAGGTGCTTGCAGCATTTTATGGGCATCGATGGTGATGGAACTTATTTTGGGATTACTAAAATTTATTATTGATTTCTCATTGCTGAACGGATAGACAAAACCACCGTAAGCCCCGTCTATATGGAGTTTGTATTCAACTTGTTGTTTTTCTAGGGCTGTTGTATATTCTTCTGGATTATCTACAGAACCGAACATGGTGGTTCCCATATTAGACACGGCGATGAAATATTTTATTCCGTTTTGTTTTGCCTCCATAATTTTTTGTTCCAAAACAACGGTGTCAATTTCTCTTTTTTCGAAAGAAACGGGAATTTTTATCCAATCCAGCATCAGTAGATTGGCTGCTTTTGGGATAGAATAATGCGTGTCTTCGGAAGCTAGAATGGCAATTTCGTTGAGTTTAGCGCCTTTTTGGTACATAAAAAAGTTACGATACATCCAGATGGCTTGTACGTTTGCTTCGGTTCCGCCAGGTGAAATGTAGCCGTCAAACGAATTGGGTTGGGCTTTGAAAATATCGACTGCAATAACATTTAAAACAGCACGCTCGATTTGTTGGGTTCCTTTAAATGCTTTTTCAGAAGTGCCTAAAGTGTGGCACCCAATGTGATTGGGATTCGCAACATAGGTTTTTAAGGTAGGCGCATCTTTCAGGAAAGGTGCATCTTCATTGAACACTTTTCCGTCCAGTTTTGATGCCGGATAACCCAAAGAAGTGTCTTTAGAGAAATTTACATTTTCGTCTAATGCCTTTTGTATGTAGGCTTGTCGTTCTTTTTGACTTATTTTTTCCCAGTAGATCATGCGTTCTATTTTCAGCAAAGCTACTTTTTATACGGGGTTTAAAATATGATAATTGTTAGCTTCTGTTATTAGGATTGGGAGAAATTATCGAAAGCGGCAATCATACCAGAGTGTGTTTTGTTGTTTTTTTCTGGTTTTTCGGTAACCAGCGTATTCGATAAATGATAAATTGCATCCCCTTCATATACGATGGGCGAATGGTTGGCATTGATGACATAGCCGTCGTTTGGCGCTTTTACTTTGCGTTCAAATTTCCCAAAAGGGTCTGTAATGGTAGCCAGAACGGTTCCTTTTTTTACAAAGGTGCCAATGGTGTTGTTGTCGTGTAACATTCCGGAACATTTAGCCCGAACCCAATGGGATTTTTCGATGTAAATCGAGGCCGATTTTTGGCGTTCGGTATGGTGTTTCGGGTCGAGCATGTCCAGGTGTTTCAAGATGCGTTTTACACCGTTTACCCCTTCATTGGCCACATCAATATTAATGTCTAATGATTTTCCGCCTTCAAAAAGGAGCATTTTTACGTTTAGTTTCTCACTTGAATTTCTAAAAGAACCCAAAATGTTTTTCGAATATAAAGTAAAAGGTGCATTAAAAACATCGGCCAGTAGTTTGAGTTCGGCGTCATTTTCGGTCAGTCGAATTTGCGGAGCGTTAAACCGGCTGGCACCTCCGGCATGAAAATCTATTGCGTAGTTCACGAGCGGCATAACTTCGGTAAGGATATGAAAAGCAAATCGGCTGGCCAAAGAACCTGTTTTGCTTCCGGGGAAAGAGCGGTTTAAATCCCGACCATCCGGAAACTCGCGTGATTTATTGACAAAACCATACATATTAATAATAGGAATGCAAATGATGGTGCCTTTCTTGGGTTTGTTTATTTTTTTGCTAATGAGTTGTCGTACAATTTCGATGCCGTTGATTTCGTCACCATGAATGCCTGCCGAAAAGAGTACCACGGGACCGTCTAGTTTAGAACGGCGCACAATAATGGGAATATTCAGTTTGGTAGTAGTGTGTAATCGGGCCATTTCAACGTTGATGGTTTTATTTTCGCCCGGCAAAATGCTTTCGCCAAAAATCACTATTGGTTTTAAACTTCTCATAGTTTGTGGTTGGGTCTATCGATTATTTTTTTTGGATTTTTCCTGTTTTTGGAAAAAACACTTTCATCGCATTAATTTTGGTCTCATATCCCATCTCACCGCTAAACCGGTTTTTGTATTTCGCATATTGATAATCCCGCAGGGCATCCGTATAATTATCATGATCCCTCAGGATGCGGATGTTGAGCAATAATTGTTCAATGCTCTTAGTTTGTGACAGCATTTGTGCGGCTTGACTGCGGTCCTTGTAGTCTAACTCGAATTCGTTCCAGTCTACCTCTGGCGATTGCAAACCGGGTTGACTCTGGTGGTAATCCCTGGCTTTATTGATGAGCAGGATGTTTTTTTGACCTACTTTACCATATTTACTGCGTTCTGCACTGGTAAGATTTTCAGATAATCCTAATAAGGTCGTATTGATAAGAGTCAAAGCCTCGTTAATCGACTGGATTTGCTCCTCTGTAAAGTGAATTTTTCCTAAATTATCTATGGGCATGGCGTATCATCAATTAGAATGGACTATAAATATATGAAAATTGATAATACATTAATAGTTTTTATTAAAATACTATTAATTTTCATCTAAATTTTATTAGATAACAATAATATAATAATGATTTGTATTAAATTATAAATAAATAGTATTAAAAAATCAATAAATTATAATGATGTATTGATAAAAAGTACCAATGCATTTATGAATTTTAACCTTGTGGGTGTAATTCAATTTGTTTAATTTTTTAACCACATAGAATCATAGATTTTAAAATTTTGGAAGTCGTTTCACTTTTTTAGAGAAAGCCATAGCTATGTGAACTCAAGAATTGGGCTATCCGGCTCTTTTTTCTATGTTTCTATGGGGTTCAATTTTTTTTATTTAAGATGAATTGAACTTTTTATTAATTACACCCAACGGGTTGAATTTTAATTACAATGTAGCCCTTAGCGAAGTTTTTAAAGATTCAAGATACTTCCGGACATTCGCAGGACTAGTATTTTTATTTTGGCATCTTACTAATGTTATTTGTAAATTTGTTGAAAGTAAAATGAAATGGTACTCTTACTGTCAAATAGCAGTAGTAACAATTTCAATTCAAGACTTAAATAACCTGATAAAATCTGTTTCATCCGTTTGATCTGTGGCTGATTTTTCAATAGTAATTTCAACAACAAAAATCAATTGCGATTAAAAAGAATACAATGACCAATCCCACTATAGCGCTTCAAATACAAACCCTGCCCGATAATCCTGGCGTGTACCAATACTACGACAAGGAGGGAAAGATATTGTATGTGGGCAAAGCCAAAAACCTGAAGAAAAGAGTCTCTTCGTATTTTAATAAAATACACGATACGGCCAAAACCAATGTGCTGGTTAAGAAAATTGTAACCATAAAACACATTGTCGTTCCTACCGAAACCGATGCGCTCTTGCTGGAAAACAATTTGATAAAAACCTTGCAGCCGCGGTATAATGTGTTACTGCGCGATGATAAAAGTTACCCTTGGTTGTGCATAAAGAAAGAACCTTTCTCCCGAATTTTTTCTACCCGAAGAATGGTCAAAGACGGGTCGGAATATTTTGGTCCCTACACCAGTTTCAAAACCGTAAATACGATTTTAGAACTGATAAAAGAGTTGTATCCGTTGCGAACCTGCAATTATGATTTGAGCCAAAGCAACATCGACAGCGGGAAATTTAAGGTGTGTCTCGAATACCATATTGGCAATTGCAAAGGTCCTTGTGAGGGATACGAAACCTTAGAAAATTACCAAAAACAAGTAGATGCAATCCGCGAAATCCTCAAAGGAAATTTTAAGGAAAGCATGAAGGATTTCAAGCGCGTCATGACAGATTTGGCTGCCGATATGCATTTTGAAGAAGCCCAAAAAATAAAAGAGAAAATAGAAATTCTTGAGAATTACCAATCGCGTTCTACGATTGTCAACCCAAAAATCACCAATATCGATGTGTTTTCGATTGTATCGGATGAAAGTGCGGCCTATGTCAACTTTTTGCAAATTTCGCATGGTTCCATCATTCGTTCCCATACGATGGAAATCAAAAAGAAACTCGATGAAACCGATGAAGAGCTGCTGGAGTTGGCGATTGTTGAACTCCGGGAGCGTTTTCAATTGCTGTCTAAGGAAGTCATAGTGCCGTTTCCGGTGGACTTGGGCGAAACAATAAAAATTACCGTACCGCAATTGGGCGACAAAAAACAAATTCTGGATTTGTCTCTTCGCAACGCTAAATTTTATAGAATAGAGCAACTCAAGCAATTGCAAATCGTAGATCCGGATCGCCATACCAACCGAATTATGGCGCAAATGCAAAAAGACTTGCGCTTGCACGTAGAACCGCGTCACATAGAGTGTTTTGATAACTCGAATATTCAAGGAACCAATCCCGTTGCGGCTTGTGTGGTTTTTAAGGACGGAAAACCAAGCAAAAAAGACTACCGCCATTTTAACATCAAAACCGTTGAAGGACCGGATGATTTTGCCTCGATGACCGAAGTCGTCTATCGCCGCTACAAACGATTATTAGACGAAAACGAACCCTTGCCGCAACTCATCATCATTGACGGAGGAAAAGGACAATTATCATCGGCACTCAAGAGTATAGATGAGCTGGGCTTAAGAGGAAAAATTGCCATAATCGGTATTGCCAAGCGGCTCGAAGAGTTATTTTATCCCGGCGATTCTATCCCGTTGTATTTAGATAAAAAGTCGGAAACCCTCAAAGTAATTCAGCAATTACGCAACGAGGCGCACCGTTTTGGGATTACGCATCACCGCGACAAGAGGAGCAAAGCGGCCTTGAATTCCTCGGTTGAATCGATTCCGGGCATTGGCGAAAAAACCATGCTCGCTTTAATTCAACACTTTAAAAGTGTTAAAAGATTAAAATTAGCTACAGAAAAAGAAATTTCGGACGTTATAGGTATATCAAAAGCGAAAAAAATTACCGACTTTTACAATAATAATTAGCCCTCTTATTATGAGCCTATTCCAGCTTTCCGTTTCAAGCACTCCGCAAAAAAGCTTTTTTTCCAATAAAAAAAAAGGAGCTCCTTGGGTCGCTCTTTTTTTTCAGGAAAAAATAGCTTTTTTGCTGTCGTGGCTTTTCACTGCAATCTGGGGCTTGCGTACTACATCACGAATTATCCTTTACTCGTTCGTCTTTCTTCTTAGTTTCCTTTTCAGCACGCAATCCGTTTTTTCACAAGAACAAAAAAGGCTTAAAGTAGGACTTGTTCTTAGCGGAGGCGGGGCCAAAGGATTTGCTCATATCGGAGTGCTAAAAGTAATAGAAGACGCCGGCATCAAAATCGATTATATTGGCGGAACCAGTATGGGAGCGGTAATTGGCGGTTTGTATGCTTCGGGATACAATGCAGCTCAGATTGATTCCATTTTTCAATCCACCAATTTTGATGAGCTAATCAATGATTTTATTCCAAGGTCTTCCAAGAATTTTTATGAAAAACGAAATGACGAATTATACGCCTTGGTACTGCCGTTTAACAACCTGAAAATAGGTATTCCCGAAGCCCTTTCAAAAGGGATGTATAACTTTAATTTATTGAGCCGAATCACCAGAAATGTCCGCCATGTAAGGGATTTTAATCAATTGCCAACGCCATTTTTATGCATAGGAACGAATATCGAAACCGGAAAACAGGTTTTATTGAATAAAGGGAATTTGGCGCAAGCCATGTTAGCCAGTGCGGCATTTCCGTCTTTATTTTCACCCATAGAAATTGATGGGGAACTACTCGTAGATGGCGGTGTTGCGAATAATTATCCCATTGAAGAAGTTCGAAAATTAGGCGCGGATATCATTATTGGTGTTGATGTGCAAGACGATTTAATGGATAGAAATCAGCTGAAAAATGCGACCAAAATATTGGTTCAAATCACCAATCTTCAATCTATTGAGAAGATGAAAGCAAAAGTAGCCAATACCGATATTTATATCAAACCGGATATCAAAAGCTACGGTGTAATCTCGTTTGACAAAGGACAGGAAATCATCAGAAAAGGGGAAGAAGCTGCTTTTTCGGTCTATGAAAAAATTCGAAGCCTTCAGGGACAACAGGATTTTTATGCGAAACCAAAATTAATTATCAAATCTGATACCTTACAAATCCAGAAGGTCAATTGCAATGAATTGAATAATTATACTCAAGCGTATGTGCTGAGTAAATTGCGGTTTAAGCCAAATACAAAAGTGAGTTATGCCGATTTACAAATGGGAATAAACAATATTAATGCCACCCAAAACTTCCGGGCTATTGATTATTCTTTTGAGCCTAATGAGGAAAAAGAGCATTTGAATATTCATTTGATAGAAAATCCAACAAAAAGCTTTTTGAAATTTGGATTGCATTATGATGGCTTGTATAAAAGTGCAGTTTTGGTCAATTTTACAAACAAGAAAGCACTTTTTAAAAACGATATTGTCTCTCTAGATGTTATTTTAGGAGATAATTTCAGGTATAATTTTGATTACTACATTGACAATGGGTTTAATCTCAGTTTTGGATTTAAGTCCCATTTTAATCAATTTAACCGTAATGTAGCAAAAGAAATAAGTCCGCAGGATTTAGGTGGTGTAGGCGTAAATACCATCAATGTCGATTTTTCGGATGTGACCAATCAAGCATATTTTCAGTCTTTATTTGTACAGAAATTTTTGGTAGGCGCCGGAGTAGAATTAAAATTTCTTAAAATAAGATCCGAAACCTTGGCAAATGCCGACCCTATTATTGACAGAAGCAGTTATACAAGTGTTTTTGGTTATATGAAATACGACTCTTTTGACAATAAATATTTTCCTAAAAAAGGATGGTATTTTTCCGGCGACGTGCAGTCTTATTTGTTTTCATCTGATTACACGAATCGATTTGATCCTTTTTCTATAGCGAAAGCCGAAGTGGGAATTGCCACCAAAATTATAAATAAGGTTACGCTGAAGTTTCAAGCAGATGCCGGTTTCAGTTTTGGAGGCGAAAGCGTGTCTTTCTTTAATTTTGTTTTAGGAGGATATGGATACAATACCATAAATAATTTCAAACATTTTTATGGTTATGATTTTTTGAGCGTTGCTGCAAATAGTTATATTAAGACATCCGCCACTTTGGATTATGAGTTTTTCAAAAAAAATCACTTTAATTTTTCGGCCAATTTTGCCAACTTAAAAGATAATCTTTTTGAAACGGTAGATTGGATTTCTGTGCCAAAATATACTGGATATGCCGTAGGATACGGTTTAGAAACGGCAATAGGACCCATAGAAATCAAACATTCCTGGTCGCCTGAAAATCCAAAAGGATATACGTGGTTCGGCATTGGATTTTGGTTTTAATTTCGAATTGTATCAAATAAATTACGATATTTGTTATAATGAAAACAAAATGGACAGGTTTATTAGAATATCTTCAATTCCTTATCAAGAGAAATCCTGAATAAGAAACCCTTTTTTGATTGATTGCCGTGCATTATAAAGTGCTCTACTTTAAATTGTTAAACTTTTAAACAAAAAAACATGCCATTATATCATAAATTGGGAAATTTTCCCTCGAAACGACACATCCAATTTGAAAAACCAAATGGTGGGCTTTACTATGAGCAACTCTTTGGTACAGAAGGATTTCATGGTCATTCTTCGCTTTTATATCACGAACACAGACCCACTCAGGTTAAGGAAATCCTAAGGTCGTATTCGGTGGAGCCTAAAATTACCATTGGCAAAAATATAAAATCATTATTGCTAAAAGGTTTTGAGTTAAAACCCGAAGAGGATTTCTTGGACAGCCGCAAAGCCATGCTCGTCAATAAAGATTGCACGATAGGATTGGCCGCGCCAAAACAATCTTTGCGAACGTATTTCTATAAAAACGCCGATGCCGATGAGCTAATTTTCATCCACAAAGGAAAAGGAAAATTACGTACCATGATGGGAAATATCCCTTTTGAATATGGTGATTATCTAATTATACCGCGTGGAATTATTTATCAAATAGATTTTGAAACTCCCGAAAACCGACTGTTTTATGTAGAATCATTCGCGCCATTTTATACGCCAAAACGCTATAAAAACGAGTCTGGACAACATCTGGAACACGCTCCTTTTTGTGAACGCGATTTTATTTTGCCAAACGAATTGGAAACCCATGATGAAAAAGGGGATTTTCTTATCAAAATCAAAAAAGAAGGAATGATGCATGAAGTCATTTATGCGACACATCCTTTTGATGTAGTGGGCTGGGATGGGTATAATTTTCCGTACGGATTTTCCATTCACAATTTTGAACCTATAACTGGGCGCGTGCATCAACCACCACCGGTACATCAAACTTTTGAAACAGCAACTTTTGTGGTGTGTTCCTTCGTTCCGCGACTGTATGATTACCATCCAAAAGCAATTCCGGCGCCATACAACCACAGCAATATCGACAGTGATGAGGTGTTGTACTACGTTGATGGCGATTTTATGAGCCGCAATAATATAGAGCAGGGTCATATTACATTGCATCCCAAAGGTATTCCACACGGACCCGCACCAGGCGCCATGGAGCGCAGTATTGGGCAGACTATCACTCAGGAATTAGCGGTTATGGTGGATACCTTTCGCCCCTTGATGGTTACCGAAGAAGCCATGGGAATTGATGACGGTCAGTATTATAAATCCTGGGTAGAGTAATTTGACCATTAGGGTTAGGACAATCATATTAGAAAGAACTCCAAATCGTGACAAAAAAATAAAAAACAATGAGTAAAGAAATAAAATCAGTAAACTACGGTTTAGAAAAAATATTCGAAGGCGCACAAGATTTCCTTCCATTAATGGGAACCGATTATGTAGAGTTTTATGTTGGAAACGCGAAACAAGCGGCCCATTTCTATAAAACGGCTTTTGGCTTCCAGTCCTTGGCGTATAGCGGTTTAGAAACCGGTTCTCGTGACAAAGTGTCTTATGTTTTAAAACAAGATAAAATCCGTTTGGTATTGACTACCGCATTAAACAGCGAATCTCCAATTGGTGAACATGTGAAAAAACATGGCGATGGTGTAAAAATTATTGCACTTTGGGTCGAAGATGCCCGAAAAGCATTTGAAGAAACCACCAGTCGAGGAGCCAAAGTGTATATGGAACCCGTTGTTGAAACAGATGAATTTGGTGAAGTGGTTCGTGCTGGAATTTATACTTATGGCGAAACAGTACATCTATTTGTAGAACGCAAAAATTATACGGGAGCTTTTCTTCCTGGATTTGTCGAATGGAAATCAGACTATAATCCGGCGCCAATTGGACTGAAATATATCGATCACATGGTGGGAAATGTGGGTTGGAACCAAATGAATACTTGGGTGAAATGGTATGAAGACGTGATGGGATTTGTGAACTTTCTTTCTTTTGATGACAAACAAATTCACACCGAATATTCCGCTTTGATGAGTAAAGTAATGAGTAACGGTAATGGTAGGATAAAATTTCCGATCAATGAACCTGCAAAAGGAAATAAACGCTCTCAAATTGAAGAATATCTTGATTTTTATGAAGGTTCGGGTGTGCAGCATATTGCAATTGCCACAGATGATATTATCACGACGGTTTCGGAGTTGAGAGCAAGAGGAATTGATTTTCTTTCTGCGCCACCGCATGCCTATTACGAAGATATTCCAAACCGATTGGGGGAACACATGAAAATGATGCACGAAGATTTAGTTGTCATAGAAAAATTAGCCATTATGGTTGATGCTGATGAAGATGGCTATTTATTGCAAATTTTTACTAAACCAGTTGAAGACCGACCGACCTTATTTTTTGAAATTATCCAAAGAATGGGTGCTAAAGGTTTTGGAGCAGGTAACTTTAAAGCCCTTTTTGAGTCAATAGAACGGGAGCAGCAATTGAGAGGAACTTTATAAAAGTGCATTTTTTTTGCATAATGTGAAAAAATAATCGACCATTAACATCATTCTTTGCTAATGTTGTGTTAAAGTATATTTTAGATAAAAAAAACATGGATTTGTTATCTACCTTTGCACTCGCAAAAAGAGAAGGGGTGGTTTCCTTCTTTTATTGATATAAATTTCATAATTTATAGTTTTTTGGTTAGTTAATAGCATAAAAACTCAGTCATTATTTGACTGAGTTTTTTTGTTTTAATACATTTGGAACAAAATTTGCACTTGTGGTCAATAAATAGTACAATAAGATGATGAAAAAAATAGCACTTCTTTTAATATTTATAGCGACTGTAAGTTTCGACTCTCAAAAAGAAGATGCTTTTGCGGTCGGGGAATGGTTCAAATTCCGAATTCATTATGGTTTTGTAAATGCGGGTTATGCCACTATGGAGGTTAAAGACGCATCAATAAACAACAAAAAAGTCTTTCATGTTGTCGGGAAAGGTTACACTACAGGCATGTCCCGATTTTTTTTCAAGGTTGATGATCTTTATGAAAGCTACATTGACAGAGAAACCGGAAATCCATATCAATTTGTCCGAAAAATTAACGAAGGCGGATATACCAAAAATCAAGAAGGCTTTTTTACTCCGGCAGCTAATAAAATTCTGGTAAAAGATTATAAGCATAAAACCGAAAATACATTTTCGATTCCAAAAAATACGCAAGACATTATGTCGACCTTTTATTATTTGCGTAATTATCCAAATATTGACAAAATAAAACCGGGTGAATCCGTTTCTATAGATATGTTTTTTGATGATGAGACTACAAAGTTTAAGTTAAAGTTCATTGGTCGTGAGGATATTACAACTAAATTTGGCGTCGTTTCTACGATGATATTCAGGCCTTTGGTACAGTCAGGACGTGTTTTTAAGGAGCAGGAAAGTTTAACCGTTTGGATTTCAGATGATGACAATAAGTTACCTATTCGAATAAAAGCAAGTCTGGCAGTTGGATCTATCAAAGCTGATTTAGAAGCATTCAAAGGATTAAAAAATCCATTTAAAGTAAAACAATAATGAGTAGTACGGATCATTCAGAAGCTATTTTGAAAGAAATTGACTTAAAATACCAAGCAATACATCAAAAGACAGAAACTCATTTAGAAGGGTTGCTTTGGTCAAAACCCATTACCTATTGGGATTATATTCAAACGGATGCTTTGTTGAGTCTTCAAACACAAAGAACCACACTTCCTGATGAAATGGTTTTTATTATGTATCATCAAGTCAATGAATTGATTTTTAAGATGATTCTTTGGGAGATGAATCAGATTTCATATTGTGAAAATATTAAAACTGATTTTTTTACCGAACGTTTAATGCGCATCAGTCGTTATTTTGATATGTTGACTACTTCTTTTGGAATCATGGAAGAAGGAATGGAAGTGGAACAATACATGAAATTCAGAAATACATTAACGCCAGCCAGTGGTTTTCAAAGTGCGCAATACCGATTGATAGAGTTTTCTTCAACAGATTTGATTAATCTTATTGATTATAGATTTAGAGCGTCGATTGACCGAAATACACCTTTTGAATTTGCTTTTGAACATTTGTATTGGCAAGCTGCCGGTAAAGAGTATCAAACGGGCAAGAAATCTTTTTTATTGGAAGAATTTGAACGAAAATATAAAGGAATTTTCTTGACACATATGAAGGAATATAACACCATCAATATTTGGCAAAAATTCAAACAACTTCCTGTTGAAGATCAAAAAAACAAGGAATTAGTTGCCGCCATGCGTCATTATGATCATACCGTGAATATTACATGGGTAATGCAGCATCTTAATACAGCCAAAAAATATATTGACCAAAGCGGAAAAGGAGATGGAGAAGCCACCGGAGGAAGCGATTGGAAAAAATACATGCATCCAAAATACCAACGAAGAATATTTTTTCCAGAATTATGGAGTGCTGATGAATTAGCAAATTGGGGCTCTGAAAATTAGTTTAAATTTCAAAATACAAACAGATTGAAGCATTTCTTTTTACTTATTATAGTATTATTTTCTATACTATCTTGT
>ERZ1034363.521-NODE-521-length-26305-cov-2.783933_pt1 | contig 26305 bp, 25 predicted proteins | sample MGYA00520616_ERZ1034363 | MGnify/ENA primary metagenome ERZ1034363 (study PRJEB33736, sample SAMEA104284506) | Azolla filiculoides | biome: Urban; feature: Water surface; material: Ditch water | place: Netherlands | collected 2015-10-28 | depth 0-0.1 m ... | reverse complement strand
GGGCCGGAACAGGGCCGCCAGCACGGTCGGATTCCTTTCCACCAGGATCAGCAGCAGGCCGATGTCGGCCAGCGAACTGCTGACGCCCAGCGGCACCGAGGCACCGTCCTCGACGAAGTCGGGGCCGCTGAGCACAATCTGCCGGCTTTCGACCGGGGCCTGGCCGCCAAGCGCGGCCAACGCCGCATCGAGCCGGTTCGCCTCGAAGGCGACTGACTGGTAAGCGCCAGACAGGCGCGGCCACAGGCCGGTCAGCGCCAGCAGGCCGGCCACGGTGGCGCTGTGCTTGAGCATGGAACGTCGGGTGGGCATGGGGCGGACTCCTGGCATGGCTGGCCTGGCATCAAGCCAGGGTGTCGGCCCAGATCTGGCGGGCCCAGGACCAGGCATGACGGGCTTCGAGCGCGCTGGGTGCCGGCGACAGGCCACCCGAGCCCGGCACGGTCAGCATGGTGCGCCGGTTGGCCTCGTAGCGATGCACGCTGGCGACATGAATCGCCTCCTGCGCGTCGACGAAACTGTAGCAGCTGTTGTTGTAGAGCGGCAGGGGATTGACCGACTGCCCGTCCAGCAGTGCCAGCACCGCCGCCGCGCAGGCCTTGCCATGCTGGTTGGCCATGTGGGCCGACTTGGGCATGGCCGGCGCGGCCTGCAGCGCGTCGCCCAGCACATGGACCCGCTCGACGACCCTGGACTCGAAGCTCAGGAAATCGACCTCGCACCAGCGCCGGTCCGCCGTCGTCGCCAGTCCGCAACCCAGCGCGATGTCGCCCGCGCGCATCGGGGGGATCAGGTTCAGGACATCGGCAGTGACATCCTCGTGAAAGTCGAGCTTGGCCGTGCGCTGCGCCGCATCGACATCGACCACCCGATGTCCGGGCCGGTATTCGATCAGACCGGGGTAGCGCTTGGCCCAGACCTGCTTGAACAAGGCGGGCTTGGAGGTGACGTCCTCGTTGGCGTCCAGGATCAGGACCTTGCTGCGCGGCTTGCTCTGGCGCAGGTAGTCGGCCACCAGGCAGGCGCGCTCGTAGGGCCCGGGCGGGCAGCGGTAGGGCAAGGGCGGAATGCTGATGGCGTAGACGCCGCCGTCCGGCATGGCTTCAAGTTGCCGGCGCAGCGCCGTGGTCTGCGCGCCGGCCTTCCAGGCATGCAGGACCGACTCCTGTGCGCCGGGCCGGCTCATGCCGGGCAGCTCGCTCCAGACGAAATCGACTCCTGGCGCGACGATCAGCCGGTCATAAGACAGCTCGGTGCCGCCAGCCAGCAGGACGCGGCGCTGCTCCGGGTCGATCCGGGTCGCGCGGTCGCGCAGCCAGGTGACGCCGTGGCGGCGCACCAGCTCGTCGTAGCCCAGGGTCAGTCCGGACAGGTCCTGGACGCCCGCAAGGACCAGGTTCGAGAGCGGGCAGGAAACGAAATGGGCGCTGGGTTCGACCAGGATCACCTCGACGCGCTGCTGCGACCACTGGCGCAGGTATTTGGCGGCCGTGGCACCGGCAAAGCCGCCGCCGATCACCACGACCCGGGGCGCGGCGGGCCGGGCAGCCCAGGTGCGAGCGGGCAGCCAGCCGGCGGCAGCGACTGCTGCGGTGGCGGCATTGCCACTGACAGCGGCACGGGCGCCGACGCTCACGCCGACACCGGCCTGCAGGAAGCGACGACGCGGCATCATGGCTGTGACCGACGGGAAAAGTGATCGGCGATGGCGCGCAGTTGCTCGTCATCGTAGCCTCGGCTCAGCTGCTGCATCACGGTGGCGGGCCGGCGCCCGGACTTGAAGTCGAGCAAGGTCGCGAACAGGGCCTCGCGCCCGGACAGCCAGTCGCTGGCATGGCAGCCGGTGCAGCCCGCGGCCCAGCTGCGGCCCTGCAGCGGATCGAGGGGCGGCGGATTTGGCTGCGGCTCGGCCAGCGCCGGGCCGCAGATCCCCAGCCCGGCCAGCAACAGCCAAGTAGCGCGCGCGTTCATGCGGTCAGCCCCGTCAGTTGCAGGAAGGCGCTTTCCAGGTCGCCGGCGCCGGTGTGCTCGAGGCAGGCCGGGATCGTGCCGTCGAACAGGACCTGGCCCCGGTGCAGCACCAGCACCCGGTCGGCCTGGGCCGCTTCGTCGACCAGATGCGTGGTCCACAGCGTGGCCACGCCCGATTGACGACAGAGGCTGACGACGGCCTGCATCAACTGGCGCCGCGACGCGGGATCGAGGCCGACCGTGGCCTCGTCCATCAGCAACAGGCGCGGGCGATGCAGCATGGCGCGCACCAGCTCGACCTTGCGCCGGTTGCCGCCCGAGAGCGCGCGCGCCGGCTTGTCGCGCTCGGCCTCCAGCCCGACCGAGGCCAGGCCCTGCGCGATCCGCTGGTCGGCCAGCCGGCGCGGCAGGCCATGCAGGTCGGCATGAAAACGCAGGTTGGCGCGCACCGACAGGTCGAGGTCGAGCGCGATCTGCTGGAACACCACACCCAGGCCGGCCAGCGCCAGGGGCGCGGCGCGGCGCATGTCATGGCCCAGGATCTCGATGCTGCCGGCATCGGGCACGAACAGCCCGGTCAGCAGCTGCATCAGCGTCGACTTGCCGGCCCCGTTCGGGCCCAGCAGGGCGACCATTTCGCCGGCGCCGATCGACAGCTCGACCCCGCGCAAGGCGGGTCGATCGCCATAGGATTTCACCAGGGCATGCGCCTCGAGCACGACGGAATTCATAGTCATCCTTGGATCAGCGCGGGGCAGCAGCGAGCAGGTTCAGGCGCTCGAGCAGGCGCCGCTCGCGGGCCAGGGTCTCGACCAGAGCGGCCCGGTAGTCGGCGGGCCCCAGGTAGTCGGGCTCCTGGTCGTAGCGGGCCAGTTCGGCCAGGTGGCGCGGCGTGAGCATCGCTTGCCGGAAGGCCTGGTGCAGGATCTCGAGCGTGGCCGCCGGCGTGCCGGCCGGGGCCACGATGCCCCAGGATGAACGGTAGACCGCCTTGTCGATGCCGAGTTCGCGCAGCGTCGGCACCTCGGGCCAGCGCGGGCTGCGCTTGTCGCTGAACAGCCCGAGCAGGCGCAGCTTGCCCTGCTCGACCCAGGGCGCAAAGCCGGTCGAGTTCATGCCGGCCATGATCGAGCCACCGGCCAGCGCCAGCATCTGGTCGGTCGTGCCCTTGTAGGGCACATGGGTGTAGCGGATGCCGCGGTCCTGCAGCAGCTCCTCCATCGCCAGATGCGGAGTGGTGCCGACCCCCGTCGAGCCCAGCAGCAGCTCGCCCGGATGGGCCATGGCCCAGTTCAGCAGGTCCTGCACGCCGTTCCAGGCGCTGGCGGCCGGCACCAGCAGGCCGAAGGTGGTGCCCGAGATCTGCAGGATAGGCGTCAAGTCCTGCAGCGGGTTCCAGGCCACGCGGTGCATCAGCGCATGGCGCAGCACCGTGACCGGGAGCTGGCCAATCGTGTAGCCGTCGGGCGCGGCGGCCTTGAGCAGCGGCGCGACCATGGTGCCGGCCGCCCCCGGACGGTTGACGATCACGACCGGCTGACCGAGCCGGGCCGAGGCCTCCTCGGCCAGCACCCGCATCGACAGGTCGGTGCCGCCGCCCGGTGGCCAGGGCACGATCAGCGTGATCGGACGGGTCGGCCAGGCCTCGGACGGGCCGACGGCCGCGAAAGCGTCGGGCAACGACAGGGCCGAGGCCGCGCCAGCCAGCGCCAGCAGACGAGCGAGGGCCGCGCGGCGCGCTGGCTGCGGAGCGGCGCTGCGGTCGCCCGCGGCAAGGTCCGGGCAGTGGGCCAGGAAGCGAGGGCGGTGGCCTGGGCGGGAATCGGTCATGGGTCGGTGGGTTCCTGAGTCTGGAGGCGCTGGCCTGGCTGTGGTGCAAATTGCATGCCGAGCGCGCGCGGGTGCCACTGTTCCAAACTGACACAGCGCGGGTGGCCAGGCTGGCACAGCCCGCCAGGACCAGGGCTTGGCACGGCGCTTGCTGCAACAGGACAGAAACCGGATGCCCCGGCCGGGTGTCACGCCAGAACCAGGAGACCAGCCATGCCCCCGATCCACCCTCGCCCTGCGGTGCGATCCTGTCTTGCCTGCGCTGCACCCGCGCCGATGCGCGGCGGGCCGGCTGCCGATCCCGCCCCCCGTCATGCCTTGCGCGTCAGGCCAGGCCTGGCGCTGCGCGCGCTGGTCGTGGGCGGACTGGCGCGGGCGGGCTGGCTGCCACTAGGCGCGCAGGCGCAGACGGTCTATGTCTCGAGCGAGAAGGACCACAAGGTCCATGTCCTGGACGCCGCCGGCAAGCTGCAGTCCAGCATCAGCGTCTGCCAGCGCCCGCGCGACCTCAAGCCGAGCCCGGACCGGGCACGGATCTATGTCGTCTGCGGCGACAGCAACCAGCTCGGAGTGATCGACCGCGCCAGCGGCAAGCAGATCGACGGCATCAAGCTCGGCGACAGCCCCGAGCTGCTCGACCTGAGCCCGGACGGCAAGACCGCCTATGTCACGATCGAGGACGAGAGCGTCCTGGCCGCCTACGACCTGGCCAGCAAGAAGCCCTTGTTCAAGGTCAGGACCGGGGGCGAGCCCGAGGGGGTGCTGATCACGCCCGACGGCAAGACCGCCTATGTGACCTCGGAGGATGCCAACGTCGTGCATGTGATCGATCTGGCCGCGCGCAAGGTGGTCAAGGACATCAAGGCCGGCCAGCGCCCGCGCCGCTTCGCGCTGTCGCCGGACGGCAAGGAGCTGTGGGTCACCAACGAGCTGAGCGCCAGCGTCAGCGTGATCGACACCGCCAGCCAGAGCATCAAGGCGACGCTGGAATTCAAGATCGCCGGCCTGCGCCCCAGCGACATCACGCCAGTCGGCGTGACGATGACGCGCGACGGCCAGACGGCCTGGGTCAGCCTGGGCCGGGCCAACCAGGTGGCCGAAGTCGACATGGCCAGTCGCCAGGTCAGGCGCACCGTGCTGGCCGGCAAGCGCGCCTGGGGCCTGGCCCTGAGTCCGGACGAGGCGGTGCTCTACGTCACCAACGGCCTGTCCGACGACATGACCTTGATCGATACCCGCCAGGGCAAGGCGATCCGGACCGTCGCGGTCGGCCGGGTGCCGCATACGCCGCTGGTGCTGACGCGCTGAAACCTGCCGACATGCAAGCCTGCCCCCCCCTCTACTCCAACCGGCGCGGCTGGCGCTGCTTCGCCACCCTGGCGCTGGGCACGGCGCTGAGCCTGTCGGGCCTGGCGCCGCTGCAGGCCCAGACCGGCAAGCCCTCAGCCAAGGCCGCTGCGGCTACGGCACCCCTCACGACCGACAAGGTGGCGCTGATCTCGCTCGACGACGATCCGCGCTATGCAGCGCGACGGCTGGAGCTGGCCTATCCGGGCCACCCGGGCGGGCGCCTGCTCGACGCCGTGCAGCTCGGCATCGACGACTCCGAGGTGGCGCTGCGCGGCATCCGCCATGGCCTGGCGCTGCAGGACGCCAGGGCCACCCGCCTGGAGGCGCTGCCGGAGCTGCTGGCAAAGCTCAAGCAGGAGCGGGCCAAGTTCTGGCTGCTGGACCTGCCGCCCGAGGGCGTGCAGCTGGCCGTCAAGGCCGCTGGCAGCACGGCCCTGCTGTTCAACCTGAGCGCCCCGCACGATGATCTGCGGGGTGCGCACTGCGCGGCCCAGCTGCTGCACACCCTGCCGAGCCACGCCATGCTGCAGGATGCATTGGTGCAATACCTGGCATCACGCTCCTGGCAGAACGCCTGGGTGCTGCAGGGGCCGAGCGCCGACGACGCGCTGCTGCTGGCGGCCTGGAACCGTGCCGCCAAGCGCTACGGCATCAAGACCGCCGGCATCCGGGCGTTCAAGCTCTCGGGCGACCCGCGCGAGCGCGACCTGGCCAACACCCGGCTGCTGAGCGCCGACCGCCAGCACGACCTGGTGACGGTGCTGGACGCCGACGGCGAATTCGCGCGCACCCTGCCTTACGCGACCCAGCAGCCCCGGCCGGTGGTCGGCAGCAACGGGCTGATGCCGCTGGCCTGGCACCCGCAGTGGGAGCGCAATGGCGGCCCGCAGGTCTCGCGCCGCTTTCGCAAGCTGGCCGGGCGACCGATGACCGGACAGGACTGGTCGGCCTGGGTCGCGCTGCGCGCGCTGGTCGCGGCGCTGGTCGAGCAACCGCAGGCCAGCCCGGTCGGGCATGCGCGGGCCCTGCGCAGCGGCCACATCTTCGTCGATGGCGCCAAGGGGCCCCGGCTGTCGTTCCGGGCCTGGGACGGCCAGCTGCGCCAGCCGGTGTTCCTGGCGCACGGCGACGGCGTGGTGGGACTGGCGCCACTCGACGGCGTGCTGCATCCGACCGATGTGCTCGACACGCTCGGCATCGACCAGCGCGAGAGCACCTGCAAGTCGACCCCATGACCACCAATTGATCGCCATCTGACCCCCACCCGCCCGAACCCGATCCGCCCATGACACCCACCCCCCTCCCCGCGCCCGGGTTCTGGCCGCACCGGCTGCGCGCCGCGCGCGCGGTCATGGGCCGCGAGCTCGGCAAGTTCCTGCGCCAGCCGGCCCGCCTGGCCTCGGCGCTGGTGCGGCCGCTGCTCTGGTTCCTGGTCTTCGCGGCCGGCTTCCACAACGTGTTCGGCGTCGCGATCATCCCGCCCTACGAGACCTATGTCGAATACAAGGTCTACATGGTGCCGGGCCTGCTCGGCATGATCGCCCTGTTCAACGGCATGCAGAGCTCGCTGTCGATGGTCTACGACCGCGAGATGGGCGTGATGCGCCTGCTGCTGACGGCGCCGCTGGGCAGGGGCTGGCGGCTGGCCTTCAAGCTGCTGGCGGGCACCGCGCTGTCGGTGCTGCAGATGGTGGTGTTCCTGGCCATCGCCTGGGGCTTCGGGGTCGAGTTCGAGCCGCTGCACCTGCTCGGCGCGCTGCCGGTCATGGTGCTGGCCGCCGCGCTGCTCGCGGCGCTGGGGCTGATGCTGTCGGTCTACGTGCGCCAGCTCGAGAACTTCGCCGGCGCGATGAACTTCGTGATCTTCCCGATGTTCTTCATCAGCCCGGCGCTCTACCCGCTCTGGAAGCTCGAGGAAGCCGGCGCCGCCGTGCTGCACCTGCTGGCACGCTACAACCCTTTCAGCCATGCGGTCGAGGCGATGCGCTTTGCCCTCTACGGCCAGGCCAATGCCACCAGCCTGCTGGTGATCGGCGCAGGCACCCTGCTGTGCTTTGCGCTAGCGCTGCGCGGCTACGACCCGCAGCGCGGCTGGATCAGGCAGCGCGGCGCGGCCTGAACAGCCACCAGACGCCCGATCACAGGCCTGAACCAGAACGCGGCCGATCCACGGCCACAGTCAAAGACCCGATCAGAGACCCGATGCAGCCCATCGGACACCGGAGACCGCCATGCCATACCTGCCAGCCCCCCAGCAGCGCCCTGATCCGGCCGATCCGGCCCCCTCGGCAGTCATGCCAGCGCGCCGGCAATGGCTGCAGCGCAGCGGCCAGGCCATTGCCGCGACGGGCCTGGCGGCGCTCGCGCCCGGCCTGCTGCGGGCCGAGCCCGACCACACCGGCGGCGACCCGCTGGGCTCGATGCAGTGGCCGCAGATCCGGCGCAAGTTCACCGGCCAGGAGGCGCTGCAGTTCAATCCCGAGATCCTGGTCCAGGGTCCGCCGTTCGCCGAGGACGCGATGAACGTGCCGCTGCAAGTCGATGCGCGCGCCCTGCTGCGCCAGGGCCACGAGATCGACCGGATCGTGCTGGTGGCCGACCGCAACCCGGTGCAGCAGATCGCGAGCTTCATGCCGCAGCAGGCCCGGCCGGTGCTGGCGCTGCGCTTCCGGCTCGAGCAGGGCTCGGCCGTGCGCGCGCTGGTGCGCACCCGGGCCGGTGCCTGGCAGGTCGGCCAGACCTGGATCAACGCCGCCGGCGGCGGCTGCACCGTGCCGGGCGCGACCCGGACCGATGGTTCCTGGGCCCGGACCCTGAACCAGGTGCAGGCCCGGCTGTTCAGCAACCTCGGCGCCGGCGACGGCACGCGGCTGCGGGTCCGGATCATGCATCCGATGGACACCGGCCTGGTCGCCGGCGTGCCGGCCTTCCATCTCGAGGAGCTCGAGCTGCGCGACGCCGCCGACCGGCTCTGGTGGCGGCTCGAACTGCACGAGCCGGTGGCGGAAAACCCGCTGCTGACCTTCGAGTTCGACCAGCGCCCGCCCGGGCGGCTCTGGCTGCAGGGGCGCGACAACAACGGCAACCTGATCCGGCACGAGGTGCAGGCATGAGCGCGCGCTCGACGCTGCCGGGCGCGACCGGCCTGACCAGCCTGGCGCTGGCCCTGCTGCTGGGCCTGGGCGCCGGGACGCCCGCCGGAGCGCAGCCGGCCCCGGCGCCAGCGGGGGTGGATGTGGCGCGACTGGACTACGGCCTGAAACCGCGCCAGATCGGCCCCGGCGCCTGGGTGATCGAGGGCGCGGTGGCGGATTTCTCGCGCGCCAACGGCTGCAACATCATCAACACCGGCTGGATCGAGACGCCGCAAGGCCTGCTGCTGATCAACACCGGCCCCTCGCGCCGCTACGGCCAGCAGCAACGCGCGGCGATCGAAGGCCTGAGCCAGCGGCCGGTGCTGCAGGTGCTGAACCTGAACCTGCACCCCGACTACTTCCTCGGCAACCAGGCCTGGCAGGACCGGCCGATCGGCGCGCTGGGCGGCAGCATCGCGGGCATGCGGGCCGAGGGCAAGGCCTACGAGGACAACCTGTTCCGCCTCTGCGGCGACTGGATGCAGGGCACCGAGCACCGGCCCGCGAGTGCAGTGGTCGAGCCAGGCTTCTGGCCGGCGGGACCGCGCCGCATCGAGCTGCTGCGGCTCGAGGGCCATACCGCCGACGACCTGGTGTTGATCGACCACGACCAGGGCGTGGTGTTCGCTGGCGGACTGGTGTTCGCCGACCGGGTACCGACCACGCCACACGCCAACCTGCCGCGCTGGCTGGCCAGCCTCGATGCGCTCGAGGCCCGGCTGCGTGCCCTGGACCTGAAGGCCCTGGTGCCCAGCCACGGCCCGGTGCGGGCCGACCTGTCGGGCCTGGCGCAGACGCGCGACTGGCTGCAATGGCTGGACCAGCGGCTGCTCGAGAGCGCGCAGCGCGGCCTCGATCTGGGCGAAGTGCTGCGCCTGCCCGTGCCCGAACGCTTCGCGGCCTGGGCCGCGCAGCCGGCCGAGTACATCCGCTCGGTGACCCAGCTCTACCCGCGCTACGAGGTGCAGGCACTGGACAGCGTGACAGCCGGGACGCCACGCTGATCCAAACTTGAACAGTGTCACAGCGGCGGGCTGTTCAGGACGAAACAAACCCCGGCTGTTTGTGCTGGCACGTGAATTGCCCCATGGAGGGAGACAGGTGCAGGGTGTGCGAGACAGGCAGCACGCCCGGCATGGGTCGAAGCAAAGCCCCCATCCACGACAGCAGGAGACTGAACATGAAAAGAAAACTTCTGAGCCTATTGGTACTGGCAGCCGCCACCCAGGCCGGTGCCCAGGTCAGCAACGACATGATCACCAAGGACGCCACCAGCCCCGACAACGTGTTGAGCTGGGGTATGGGCACCCAGGGCCAGCGCTATTCGCCGCTCAGCGACATCAACGCCAAGAGCATCAAGCATCTGGCGCCGGTCTGGTCGATGTCCTTTGGCGGCGAGAAGCAGCGCGGCCAGCAATCGCAGCCGCTGGTCTATGACGGCGTGATGTACGTCACGGCCTCCTACTCGCGCATCTACGCCTTCGACACCAAGACCGGCAAGAAGCTCTGGAAATACGAACACCGACTGCCCGAGGGCATCATGCCCTGCTGCGACGTGGTCAACCGCGGCGCCGCGCTCTACGGTGACCTGGTGATCTTCGGCACGCTGGACGCACAGCTGGTCGCGCTGAACCGCAAGACCGGCAAGGTGGCCTGGCGCGAGAAGATCGACGACTACTCGGCCGGCTACAGCTACACCGCCGCGCCGCTGATCGCCGAGGGCCTGCTGCTGACCGGTGTCTCGGGCGGCGAGTTCGGCGTGGTGGGCCGGGTCGAGGCACGCGACCCCAATACCGGCAAGATGGTCTGGACCCGCCCGATGGTCGAAGGCCACATGGGCTACAAGGACGGCAAGGAAAACGGCATCACCGGCACCACCAACGCCAGCTGGCCGGGCGAGACCTGGAAGACCGGCGGCGCCGCGACCTGGCTCGGCGGCAGCTACGACGCCACGACCGGCCTGGCCTACTTCGGCACCGGAAACCCGGGTCCGTGGAACAGCCATGTGCGCAAGGGCGACAACCTGTACTCGGCCTCGACCGTCGCGATCGACGTCAAGACCGGCCAGATCAAGTGGCATTACCAGAGCACGCCGAACGACGGCTGGGACTACGACGGCGTCAACGAGTTCGTGACCTTCGACCTGGACGGCAAGCGCGTCGGCGGCAAGGCCGACCGCAACGGCTTCTTCTACGTCAACGACGCGACGACCGGCAAGCTGCTCAATGCCTTCCCGTTCGTGACCAAGACGACCTGGGCCAGCAGCATCGACCTGCAGACCGGCCGGCCCAACTTCACTTCCGACGGCCGCCCCGGCGATCCGACCGAGGCCGCCTCCGGCGAGAGCAAGGGCAAGGCGGTGTTCGCGGCGCCGGGCTTCCTCGGCGGCAAGAACCAGATGCCGATGGCCTACAGCCCCAAGACCCAGCTGTTCTACGTGCCCTCCAACGAATGGGGCATGGAGATCTGGAACGAGCCGATCACCTACAAGAAGGGCGCGGCCTACCTGGGCGCCGGCTTCACGATCAAGCCGCTCTATGACGACTACATCGGCGCGCTGCGCGCGGTCAACCCCAAGACCGGCAAGATCGAGTGGGAAGTCAAGAACGAGGCTCCGCTCTGGGGCGGCGTGCTGACGACCGGTGGCGATCTGGTGTTCTGGGGCACGCCCGAGGGCTACCTGAAGGCCGCCGACGCCAAGACCGGCAAGGTGGTCTGGCAGTTCCAGACCGGCTCGGGCATCGTCGCGCCTCCCATCACCTGGAAGCAGGACGGCGAGCAGTACCTGACCGTGGTCTCGGGCTGGGGCGGCGCGGTGCCGCTGTGGGGCGGTGAAGTGGCCAAGAAGGTCAACTTCCTCGAACAGGGCGGTTCGGTCTGGACCTTCAAGCTGATGAAGTAAGTGAACGAGTCGGGGCGGGCGCGCCGACCTGACGGTCGCTGCCCCCCCGCCCCGCACCTTCTACAAGCGATAGGCAATACGCGCGGCCGTAGCCCTGTGCCGCCGCGCAGCAAGGAGAGACCACATGATTCAATCGGGCATGACCCGCCGGGCCCTGGGCCTGGGCGCCGCCATGACGCTGGCCGCCGGCATCGCACAGGCCGCCCCTGATGCGGCCAGCTACCCCGCGCTGATGCAGGCCAACGGCTGCACCTCCTGTCACTCGGTCAGTGAAAAGATCGTCGGACCGGCCTTCCAGAGCGTCGCGCAGAAATATGCCGGCGACAAGGACGCCGTCGCCTCGCTGATGCAGAGCATCCAGAACGGCTCGCGCGGCAAATGGGGCCGCATTCCGATGCCATCGCACCCCAATCTGTCGCAGGCCGAACTGAAGGAACTCGCGAGCTGGGTCATGACCCAGCGGCCTTGAGGCCATCGAGGCATTGAAACCTTGAACACCCCACTGCCAACCGTCAGGGCCTTGATCCCCGCCTCGATGGGCCGGACCAGGCCCTGTGCTGCCCACCTGGGACGCCTGGCGGCCAGCGCACTGGTCGCCCTTGCTTCGCTGCTGCCAGCGACCAGCCAGGCCCAGGACAGCGAGCGCCTGGACTGGCTGCGCCAGCCGGCGCTGGGCAACTACAAGGGCTATGCCGAGTTCAAGATGGGCCACTACGCGCTGGCGCGCGAGGTCTGGGAAACCCTGGCCGAGGTCGGCAATGGCGAAGCCCTGTTCAACCTGGCCATCATGGCCGAGGACGGACTCGGGATGGCGCGCGATCTGCTCCAGGCAGAAAACCTGTATCGGGCCAGCGCCCAGGCCGGCAGTCTCAAGGCTCAATACCGGCTGGGCCTGCTCTACAGCGACGGCAGCCGCTTTGCGGCCGACCTGGAACAGGCCCGCCGCTACCTCAGCCTGGCAGCCGGACAAGGCGACCGGCAGGCGGCCGAAAGGCTGGCCACGCTCGGACAGCCGGCCAGTGCGCTGACACCGTTCCAGCAGGCCGAATCCCTGGCCAATGCCGGCCAGCACGAGCCGGCCGCCCGGCTGTACCAGCAGCTGGCCGAGCAGGGACTGGCCACGGCGCAGACTCGGCTGGCCTGGATGCACGAGGCCGGACGCGGCCTGCCGCGCGACTTGGAGCAGGCCGCACAGCGTTTCGAGCTGGCGGCACGGGCCGGCGACGCCGAGGCTCAATATGCGCTGGCAGTGATGTACCGGACCGGACGAGGCCGAGCACAGGATCTGGCCGCCAGCATGAACTGGCTGCGTCAGGCCGCCGCACAGGGCTACCCGGCCGCAGTCGCGGCGCTGGGTTCGTTCGAGGCAGCAGAGGCCGCAGCGACCGCTGGAGTGGCGGATGCCGCCCCGGCAGTGCTGGCGCCCTAGCGCGACCGGCGCGAAGGCGGATTGCTGCGGAACACCAGCGGTTGCAGCGCCGGCGGCTGGGGCGACTGGCCCTGGCGCACGATCCGCAGCACCTGCTCGTGCTGCGGCGACTTGGCGCAGACCGGATCGGCCGCGCTGGCGTCGCCCGCCAGCAGATAGGCTTGGCAGCGACAGCCACCGAAATCTTTTTCCTTCTCGTAGCAGCTGCTGCAGGGCTCCTTCATCCAGCCGTAGCCGCGAAAGGCATTGAAGGCCTGACTGTCGCGCCAGATGCTGGCCAGCGCCTGCTCGCGCACATTGGGCAGCTGCAGGCCCGGCAGCTCGCCGGCGTTGTGGCAGGGCATGGCGGTGCCGTCGGGCGCGATCGACAGGAAGACCTTGCCCCAGCCGTTCATGCAGGCCTTGGGCCGGTCCTCGAAGTAGTCGGGCACCACGTAGAGCAGGCGGCAGCGCTGGCCGATCTGCTCGCGGTAGCGCTGGACCACCGCCTCGGCCGCCTCGAGCTCGGCGCGCGTCGGCAGCAGCTGGGCCCGGTTCTGCAGCGCCCAGCCGTAGTACTGGGTGTTGGCCAGCTCCAGGTATTCGGCGCCGAGCGCCAGCGCCATCTCGATGATCTTGTCGACATGGGGCAGGTTGTGCTTGTGCAGCACGCAGTTCATCACCATCGGCCAGTCATGCGCCTTGATCAGGGCGGCGGCGCGCTGCTTGAGCTCGAAGGTCCGGGTATGGCTGAGGAAGTCGTTGAGCTCGCGCGTCGAGTCCTGGAACGAGAGCTGGACATGGTCGAGCCCGGCGTCCTTGAGCGCGTGCGCGCGCTGCTCGGTCAGCCCGATGCCGGAGGTCAGCAAGTTGGTGTAGTAGCCCAGCCGGTGCGCCTCGGCCACCAGTTCCTCGAGGTCGTCGCGCAGCAGCGGCTCGCCGCCCGAGAAGCCGAGCTGCGCCGCCCCGAGCGCGCGGGCCTGGGTCAGCACGTCGACCCACTCGCGCGTCGTCAGCTCGCGCTGGTAGCGCGAGTAGTCGCGCGGGTTGTAGCAGAAGACGCAATGCAGCGGGCACTGGTAGGTCAGCTCGGCCAGCAGCCACAGCGGCGGCCCGGGCGGGGCCGGCGGCACGGGCTGCGGGGATGGCACGGCAGCGGCCACAGCAGGGACAGCGGCCGCCGCTTCAAGCGATCCAGCCACGGCGCACCCCTTCCTGCAGCAAGGCCTCGACCTGCGGCCCGATGCCCTCGACCTGGAACAGGCCCTGGAGCTCCTCGACGATGGCGTCGATCGGGCGCTGGCCGTCGCAGCGGCGCAGGATCTCGGCCGCGCTCGGGTTCAGCTGCACCATGCCCTCGGGATAGAGCAGCACCCAGGCGTTCTGCACGCTCTCGAACTGGAGCCGGAACAGGCGCGCGAGCTTGGGACAGGCCGGCTGCGGCTCGGACGCTGGCGGGCTGGAGACGGGGGCATCAGTCATGGCGGCAGGCCTTTTCGATCGCGTCCAGCATGCTCCAGAGGATGTCGAGCTTGAACTGCAGGATGTCGAGCGCGCGCTGCTGCGCGTCCCGGGTCGTGAAATGCCCGAGCGTGACCTGCAGGCCATGCTCGACATCGCGCGTCGCCAGCGGAATGCGGCTGCGGAAATACTGCAGGCCGTCGGCCTCGATCCAGGGGTAGTGGCCGGGCCAGCTCGCCAGGCGGTCCTTGTGGATCTGCGGCGCGAACATCTCGGTCAGGGACGAGCAGACCGCCTCCTGCCAGGGCGCGCGGGCCGCGAAATTGACATAGGCGTCGCAGGCGAAGCGCACGCCCGGCACCACCCGCTCCAGCGACCAGAGCTCGTCGCGCGACAGGCCGACGGCTTCGCCCAATCGGGTCCAGGCCTCGATGCCACCGGCCTGCGAGCCCGCGTAATCGCCGCTGCCGTCATGGTCCAGGATCCGGTCGACCCAGAGCCGGCGATGCGCGCGGTCGGGCATGTTGGCCAGGATCGCCGCGTCCTTGCGCGGGATGCAGATCTGGTAGTAGAAGCGGTTGGCGACCCAGCAGCGGATCTCGTCGGGCGAGCAGTCGCCGCCGTTGAGGCGCTGGTTGAAGCGGTGGTGGATATGGTAGCCGGCGCCCTTGGCGCGCAGCTGGCGCTCGAATTCGACCGGGTCCCAGGGAGCTTCCTGGACGGGCAGGGTCGGGGTCATAGTGCGATCTCCAGGCCGTCATGGGCCACCTGAATGCCATGCGCGCCGAGTTCGGCCCGCTCGGCCGAGTCCTCGCGCAGGATCGGATTGGTGTTGTTGATGTGGATCAGCCACTTGGCCGTGGACGCGGGCAGCGCGTCGAGCTGCTCGATCATGCCGCCGGGCCCGCTTTGCGGCAGATGCCCCATCGCGGCGGCCGGCTTGCTCGAGAGCCCGAGCCGGATCATCTCGTCCTCGGTCCAGAAGGTGCCGTCGACCAGCACGACGTCGGCCTGGGCCATCACGGAGCGGGTCGCGTCATCGATCTGGCCCAGCCCGGGCGCGTAGAACAGCGACTTGCCGCTGGCGAGGTCGCGCACCAGCAAGCCGATGTTGTCGCCGGGACGCGGCCGGCCGCGGAAGGGCGAATAAGGCGGCGGCTGGCTGGTCAGCGGCACCGGGATCAGTTCCAGGCCGGGCAGGAAGGGAGTTTCCAGCGGCTGGCCGTCGAGCCGGATCGGTCGCAGCTCGAGCCCGCAATAATGCCCGAGCAGCCGGGTCAGGGGAAAGCCGCTGCCGAGGTCGTCGAGCACCTCGGGCGTGGCGTACAGCGGCAGCGGCGAGTTGCGCTCGCGCAGCATCAGCAGTCCGGTGCAATGGTCGATCTGGGCGTCGATCAGCAGCACGGCGGCGACGCCGCTGTCGCGGATCTGGCGCGCGGGCTGCAGCCCGGGCGTCTCGCGCAGCTGCTGCAGCACCTCGGGCGAGGCGTTGATCAGCAGCCAGTCGACGCCGTTGGCCGTCAGCGCGACCGATGACTGGGTCCTCGGCCGGGCCTGGATGCTGCCACGGCGCAGGCCGTCGCAGTTCGGGCAATTGCAGTTCCATTGCGGAAAACCACCGCCGGCGGACGAACCGAGCACTCTCAGACGCATGATGGGAGGAATTCGTGATTGGGTCGGAGGGCGGGCGCAGCCGGCACGCGGCCGCATGCGCCCGGGGATCAAGGCATCAGTGGCTCAGCGGTTCGCGATGTACATCGTGATCTCGAAGCCGAAACGCAGATCGGTGAAGCTGGGGGTGGTCCATTGCATGGTGTGTCTCCGGTGAAAGGGTTGATACAGGCTGGCATGAATCTGGCACCGAAACAGCAGCGGGTCCGCCGCTCCGGCCAGCTGTGACAGCCTGACCCTTATCCACGCAACAACGGTGCCAACCCCCATGCCATCAGCGATCAGTGTTTACCCTGTAGGCCCGGCACACCGGCGCCAGCTGCCGCTGCCCGGCGGACAGATGCTGGCCTACCAGCGGCTCGGCCCCGAACAGGCGCCAGCCTGGCTGGCGCTGCATGGCGGCCCCGGCAGCGGGGCGCAGCCCGGCCTGTGGCAGGCCTTCGACCTGCGGCGCCAGCAGGTGATCGCGCCGGACCAGCGTGGCAGCGGCCGCAGCCGACCCGGCGGCAGTCTGCGCGGCCAGGCGCTGACGGCCCTGATCCAGGACCTGGAGCGGCTGCGCGAGTCGCTGGGCCTGCGCAGCTGGTCGGTCATGGGCGGCTCCTGGGGCGCGACGCTGGCGTTGAGCTACGCCGCCCGGCACCCGCAGGCGGTCGATACGCTGGTGTTGCGCGGCAGCTTCAAGGGCACGCGGCGCGAGGTGGTGCGGCTGTTTCGCCGCTTCTGGCCAGCGACTCCGACGCGGACAGAGACGACGACGACAAGCGCCAACGGCCCCCGGGGCACGCTCGATCCGCGCCAGATCCGGCCCGCCCAGGCCGGTGCGGTGTTGCAGCGGCTGTCACAACTGTTCCGCGATGGAACACTCAGCCGCGCCGGCCAGCAGGCAGCGCGGGACTGGCAGGCGATGGAACAGGCCGCCGCCCTGCATGGCGCGCGACGGGCCTGGCGCCAGGCCGGCGAGCCGGACCAGCGCCGCCAGCTCAAGTCGGCCTGGCAGGCGCTGCGCCCGGGCCGGCTGCGGCGCCAGCGGGAGCGGCCGGACTGGGCGCCGCCGCTCAAGGCGCGGGCGCTCTGGCAGAAATACCGCATCCAGTCGCATCACCTGGCGCACCGCTGCGGCCTGGCGCCAGGCCAGTGGCAGCAGGCCTTGCAATCGGTGGCCGACAGCGGCATGGCGGTCAGCTGGATCCATGGTCGCTTCGACGCGGTCTGCCCGCCGGACAACAGCCTGGACTCGCACCGGATGCTGGCCGCACGCGCCGGCGCGCGCTCCCGGCTCTGGCTGACCCAGGCCGGACATCTGGGCACCGAACCGTTCAACCGCCTGGCCTTGCAGGAAGCGACAAGGCCATGACTGGCAGACTGGCCATGACCCGCCCGGGACGGCTCTGGCAGGCCGCCTGGCTGCTGCTCGCGCTGCTGCGGCCAGGCTGGCTCGAAGCAGGCGAGACCGAAACGGCGGCTACGGCTGCAGCCGAGGCCAGACCCAGCTGCCCGCCTGCCTCAGAGGTACGCTGGCAAGCCATCGTGCCGGGGGTCTGGATCTGGCCAGGAGCGGCGCAGGAGATCGGCCCCGGCAACCGGGGCCAGGTCGCGAGCCAGATCCTGATCCGCGACGGCGACGGCGACGGCGACGGCGCGACCCTGATCGACCCGGGACCGAGCCTGGCGCATGGCCAGCTCGTGCGCGAGTCGGCGCGCTGCGCGCTCGGACTGACGATCACGCGGGTGCTCGACAGCCATGCCCATGCCGAGAACGTGCTGGGCAACGCCGCCTTTGCCGGCGCCCGGCTCGAGGCCAGCCCGGCCACCCTGGCGGGCATGCGGGCGCGCTGCCCGCAATGCCTGGCCTCGATCACGCAGAAGGCAGGCCAGGCGGCGCTGGACGGCACGACGGTGCTGCTGCCCGAGGCCAGCCTGCGACCCGGGCAACAGCTGGCCAGCGCCAGCGGCCGCTGGCAGATCATGGAATTCACCGCGGCGCACAGCGACAGCGACCTGGTGCTGTGGAACGAGGAGCAGCGCCTGCTGGTCGCGCCCAGCCTGGTCTACCAGGGCCGGCTACCCGAGCTGGCCCAGGGCAGCCTGCTGGGCTGGCTGGCCGCGCTGCGCCAGCTGCACCAGCTGCGCCCGGTCTGGGTGCTGGGCCAGCAGGCCAGCCGGCATGCCGGCCTGGCAGGAACACCGGCTAACAGCAGCGGCCTGACGGCCAGCCACGGCTACCTCTGCGCGCTGGCGCAGGGCGTGATCGCGGCGCTGGAACTGGGCCGCTCGGCCAACGAGGCAAGCGAGGCACCCGAGCTGGCGCTGCCCAGCTACGCCAGCTGGGCCGGCCATGCCGAGCGGCATGGCTTCAACGTCCAGCGCGCCTGGCGCGAGCTCGAACCGCACTGGATGAACGGTGGGCAGGTCGATTGCACCGCGCTGGACTGAATGCCCGTTAACCAGGCCCCCTCAGGTCCAGCAATCGGGCGGCAGCAGGTCCTTCTTGCGATAGAGGGTGTTGCGCGACACGCCCAGCAGCTTGGCTGCGGCCGACACATTGCCGCCGCAGCGGCGCAACGCATCGGCCATCGCCTGCAGCGCCACGTCCTGCATGCGCTGGTTGGCAGCGAGCGACTGCAGCTGTGGTGGCGCGACGCTGGGCTGGGCTGGAGGCGTCCCCGCCGAGGGCGTGGCGAACGAATCTGCCTGCGGCGAGAACGGCGCGCCACCTGCCGCGCCCAGCAACCGGCCCGGCATCGACGCAGACAGCGCCTCGTGCGTCCCTGGCACCGCTGCGACCGGCAGGGGCGAGGCGGCCACCGCCGCCATCTCGTCGAGGAAATCGTCGGGCAGATGATCCTGACCGATCGGCCCCCGACGTCCGGCCAAGGCCACCGCCGTGCGCAGCACATTGTGCAGCTGGCGGAAATTGCCTGGCCAGTGGTAGCGCCTAAACAGCGCCAGCACGGCGTCCGAGATGGTCAACACCGGGCCGCTGTCGCACAGGCTGCTGAGCACCTTGCCGACCACGGTGTCGAAGTCGGTCCGGTCGCGCAGGGCCGGCAACCTGACCACGATGCCGTTGAGCCGGTAATAGAGGTCCTCGCGGAAGCTGCCGGCCGCGATCAGGCTTTTCAGGTTGCGGTGGGTCGCGCAGACGATGGTCACGTCGACCTCGTACTCCTTGCTCGAACCGAGCGGATTGACGCGGCGCTCCTGCAGCACGCGCAGCAGGCGGGCCTGGAGCTGGGTCGGCATGTCGCCGATCTCGTCGAGGAACAGGGTGCCGCCATTGGCCTGCAGGATGCGTCCGGTCGAGCCCTTGCGGCGCGCGCCGGTGAAGGCGCCCTCCTCGTAGCCGAACAGCTCGGACTCGATCAGCGTCTCGGGAATCGAGGCACAGTTGACCGAGACGAAGGGCTTGGCGGCGCGGCGCGAATCGTTGTGGATGGCCTGGGCCAGGATGTCCTTGCCGGTGCCGGTCTCGCCCAGGATCATGATCGGGATGTCGCGGTCGAGCACCATCTGCAGCTTGCGCACCACCGCCGCCACCTGGGCGTCGCCGGTGTCGAGGAAATGCAGGCTCGACAGCCCCTGCCTGGCCGCAACCCTGGGCGACGCCGGCGCGGTGGCAGCGGGCGCGGCGCGGGACTTGAAGCCAGCGCCGGCCTCTGGCTCATCGGCAACCGCATCGTGCTGGCCCAGGCCATACCAGCCCTTGGACGACTTGTACGGGGTCTGGCACCAGACCGAGACACCGCTGTTGAGGCGCAGCAGCAGCGGCTTGCCGACCGCGCTGCGCAGGCGGTCCATGAACTGCGACATGGACTGGCCGAACAGGGTCGAGAAGGTGTGGGCCTGCAGGCAGTTGAAGCTGAGCCCGAGCTGGAACTGCGCGCTGCGGTTGGCCGACAGGAAGCGCCCGTCCGGGCTGAAGACGGCGATGCCCTCGACCAGCGTGCCGAGGAATTCGGGCCGCGAGTGAAACTGGATGCGCACCGCGTCGGCAAACAGGTTGGCGAACATCTGGTTTTCCACCATCTGCGCCGACATCCGCACCAGCGCCAGGGTGTGGCTGTGGTAGCCGCGCTCGTCGCCGGTCACGTCGAGCGCGCCCACCACCTTGCCATGCGGATCGAAGATCGGCGTGCAGGAGCAGGTCAGCGACTGGTTGGCGTAGAGATAATGGTCGCGGCCATGCACCACCACCGGCTGCTCCTCGGTCAGCGCGGTGCCGATCGCGTTGGTACCCATGCTGCGCTCGGACCATTCGACCCCGGGCCGCAGGGCCACCTCGGACGCCTTGGCCAGGAAGTCGCTGTCGCCGAGCGAATGCAGGATCATGCCGTTCTTGGCCGTCAGCAGCACCATGCTGTGGGTGTTGGCGATCTGCTCGTAGAGCGTCTCCATGACCGGCGCGGCATGCTGGTAGAGGAAGCGGTTGACCTCGAGCGCCTCGTGCAGCGTGGCCTGGGGCACGGCCGAGAAATCGGGCCGGTCGCGCGACGACAGGCCGAACTGCTGCGAGCGCTCATGGGACTGGCGGATCAGGGTGTCACGCTGGGCGATTTCGGTCGAATAAGGCCAGCCGTTCGTGAGCCCCCCGGCGGACAGTTCGGGCCTGAGCGTTTCCATCATCTTTGTCTCCTGTGGCAGCTGGCGCCATCGACCGGCTGCCACTGACCACCTTGTTATAGGCTGCGGCAAGGGGGATCGTGTCGCGCTGCCGCAGGATTTCTGTCGCTTTATTGGAACAGATTTTCCGCTATCCATCCGGCGATCACAAGGCGCGCAGCGCGCCCGGCGTACAGGGAATTCCCTAGCCTGGCTGGCGTGCGGCGTGACAAAACACCACAGTCGAGCTCCGTTTTGCAACAGTCGACCGAGGCTTGGCAGGGGCGGCATCGCGTCAGCCGGCGGGCTCGGGGTGGCACGCATATTGCCCATGTCGGTGCAATTCAACCCCAACGGAGACAAGCAAATGATCGGCTCGGACTTTTTCTCGCGCCTGACGCAGGCGGCACTGGGCGCAGCACTGACGGTGGCCGCCGCTGCCGCCTTGGCCCATGGCGATGTGGTGCCGCAATCGGTGGACACCAGCACCCTGCCCCAGCTCGGCGCCAAGTGGCTCGACGCCAACCCCTACAGCACTGGCCCGGCGCACAAGGAGGCGCTGCGCATCGGCACCTCGGCCTACAACCAGAACTGCGCGCGCTGCCATGGACTCGAAGCGATCTCGGGCGGCATCGCACCCGACCTGCGCAAGTTCGATGCCGACTGCAGCGACCTGGCTGATGTCGACAAGAAGAACGCCTGCTACCGCGAGATGGACGACTTCTTCCTCGCCACCGTGCGCAGGGGTCGGGCCCGCGATGGCCGGGTCTACATGCCGCCATTCGAGGGCACACTGTCGCAGGAAGCGATCTGGACCGTCAGGACCTACCTGGAAACCCGCCGCGCGAATTGAACGACATGAACAGGAGCACCGCAATGTCTGAACTCCCCTCTCACTCCAGGCGGCGGCTGCTGCAGGCCGGCGCGCTCGCGCTGGCCCTGCCCGCCATGGCGCTGCGCGCACAGGAACTCGAGGACCTCGACAAGGTGCGTGCCGCCGGCACGCTCAAGGTCGCGCTCTACAAGGACAACGGCCCCTATTCCGACGGCAAGGGCGATGCCATCAGCGGGGTGGACGTGGCGCTGGCGCGCGGGCTGGCGCGCGAGATGGGCCTGGGGCTGCAGTTGCTGCCGTTCGACGCCGGCGAGAACATGAACGACGACCTGCGCAACATGGTCTGGCGCGGGCATTACCTGGGTTACGGCCCGGCCGATGTCATGCTGCATGTGCCGGCCGACAAGTTCCTGATGCGCCAGAACCCCCAGGTGCTGCTGTTCGGGCCCTACGCGCGCGAGACGCTGGTGGTGTTCCACGACCGCCAGCGCCTGCCCGAGGTGCGCAACGGCGACGACCTGGCCAGCCTGCCGCTGGGCGCGGAACAAGGCAGCGGGGCCGCCAGCACGCTGCTGGGCTACCGCAGCGGCCGCCTGCGCGATCAGGTCCGGATCTTCAGCAGCGGCGTGCAGGCGGCCGATGCGGTGCTGCAGGGCGAGGTCGCTGCGGCCTATGTCACGCGCGCCCAGGCCGAGACCGCCCTGTTCCGGCGCCAGGCCGATGCGACCCGCTTCGGTCTCAGCCAGCTCGGACTGCCGGGACTCAACGACAACGGCTGGCCGCTCGGCATGGCCGTCAAGTCCAGCCATCGGGCACTGGCGACCGAACTCGAGGCCGCGCTGCAGCGCCTGCGCGACAAGGGCGAGCTGCTGGCGATGTTCCGCTCGCAGGGACTCACGCTGATGGCGCCCTGAGGCCGGAGACCGGAGACGGCCGAAAAAGGCCGTAAACGGCACTTTGCCCCTACAACAAGAAAACAGGAGACAGCATGCTGATAGGAGTACCCGCCGAAACGACAGCGGGCGAAACCCGGGTGGCGGTGACGCCCGAGACGGCGAAGAAGTTGGTGGCGCAGGGCCACCGGGTGCGGGTGCAGGCCGGCGCCGGCCTGGCCGCCAGCGCGACCGACGCGGCCTATCAGGCCGCCGGCGCCGAGATCGTCGAGGCGGCCGCCGCCTTCGGCGCCGAGCTGGTGCTCAAGGTGCGCGCGCCGTCCGAGGCCGAGCTGGCCCTGACGACGCCGGGTGCCGCGCTGGTCGGCCTGCTGAATCCCTTCGACGCCGAGGGGTTGAGCCGCCTGGCCGCGGCCGGGCTGACCAGCTTCGCGCTCGAGGCCGCGCCGCGCACCACCCGCGCCCAGAGCCTGGACGTGCTGTCCTCGCAGGCCAACATCGCCGGCTACAAGGCCGTGCTGCTGGCGGCCAACCAGTACGGCCGCCTGTTCCCGATGCTGATGACCGCCGCCGGCACGATCAAGGCCGCGCGCGTGGTGGTGCTCGGCGTGGGCGTGGCCGGCCTGCAGGCGATCGCGACCGCCAAGCGCCTGGGCGCGGTGATCGAGGCCTCCGACGTGCGGCCCTCGGTCAAGGAGCAGGTCGAATCGCTGGGCGCCAAGTTCATCGAGGTGCCCTACGAGACGGCCGAGGAAAGGGAAGCCGCCGAGGGCGTGGGCGGCTATGCGCGCCCGATGCCGGCGTCCTGGCTGGCGCGCCAGCAGGCCGAGGTCGCCAAGCGCGTCGCGCAGGCCGACATCGTGATCTCGACCGCGCTGATCCCGGGCCGGGCCGCGCCGGTGCTGGTCACCGAGGCCATGGTCCAGAGCATGAAGCCGGGCTCGGTGATCGTCGACCTGGCCGCCGGCAAGGGCCCGCTGGGCCCGCATGGCGCGCCGGGCGGCAACTGCCCGCTGACCGAGGCCGACCGGACCGTGACCCGCCACGGCGTGCACCTGATCGGCGAGACCAACCTGCCGGCGCGGGTCGCGGCCGACAGCTCGAGCCTGTACGCGCGCAACCTGCTCGACTTCCTCAAGCTCGTGCTGCAGAAGGACGCGACTGCGCTGCAGCTGCCCGCGGACGACGACATCGTCACGGCCTGCCTGATGACGCAGGACGGCCAGGTCTGCCGCCAGTCCTGAGCCCCTGGGGGGTGCCCCCCAGGATCCCGCTCAGGCCCGAGTCCGGGCAGGAACCCGGGCCCGTCCCTTCATCGCCTCCCTTGTTCCCCCTTTCAGGAAAGTGCCTCATGGAAGCCGTCTCCCCCACCCTCATCAACCTGATCATCTTCGTGCTGGCGATCTACGTCGGCTACCACGTGGTCTGGAACGTCACCCCCGCGCTGCACACGCCGCTGATGGCGGTCACCAACGCGATCTCGGCGATCGTGATCGTCGGCGCGATGCTGGCGGCCGCGCTGACCGAGACCCCGCTCGGCAAGGCCATGGGCGTGCTCGCGGTCGCGCTGGCCGCCGTCAACCTGTTCGGCGGCTTCCTGGTCACGCGCCGCATGCTCGAGATGTTCAAGAAGAAGGAGCGCAAGCCGGCGGCCGCCGTGACCGCTGCGCCTGCCGCCTCTGCCGCCGAAGGAGCCGCCAAATGAGCATGAACCTGGTCGTGTTGCTGTATCTGCTGGCCTCGGTCTGCTTCATCCAGGCCCTGAAGGGCCTGAGCCACCCCAAGACCTCGATCCTGGGCAATGCCTTCGGCATGGGCGGCATGGCGCTGGCCGTGCTGACCACGTTCGGGCTGATCGTCACGCTCGCGCAGCAGATGCAGCTCGACGCCGTGCAGGGCCTGGGCTGGGTGCTGGCCGGCCTGGTGCTCGGCGGCGGTGCCGGCGCGCTCATGGCCAAGCGGGTCGAGATGACCAAGATGCCCGAGCTGGTCGCCTTCATGCACAGCATGATCGGCCTGGCGGCGGTGTTCATCGCGGTCGCGGCCGTGGTCGAGCCCTGGGCGCTGATCCCGGGCCTGGTCAAGGGCCTGGAAGCGCCGCTCGGCAACAAGGTCGAGCTGGTCCTGGGCGCGGCGATCGGCGCCATCACCTTCTCGGGTTCGGTGATCGCGTTCGGCAAGCTCAGCGGCAAGTACAAGTTCCGCCTGTTCCAGGGCGCGCCGGTGACCTTCGCCGGCCAGCACCTGCTGAACCTGGTGCTGGCGGTCGCGATGCTGGCACTCGGCCTGCTGTTCACGCTCGGCCATGGCGAGGCGGCCTTTGCCGCCTTCCTCGGCCTGCTCGCGCTGGCCTTCGTGCTCGGCGTGCTGATCATCATCCCGATCGGCGGCGCCGACATGCCGGTGGTGGTCTCGATGCTCAACAGCTACTCGGGCTGGGCGGCCGCCGGCATCGGCTTCAGCCTCAACAACGCGATGCTGATCGTCGCCGGCAGCCTGGTCGGGTCGTCGGGCGCGATCCTGAGCTACATCATGTGCAAGGCCATGAACCGCAGCTTCTTCAGCGTGATCCTGGGCGGCTTCGGTGCCGACCCGAGCGAGGGCGTCAGCAGCAGCGGCGGCGTGCAGCGCACCGCCAAGAGCGGCAGCGCCGATGACGCGGCCTTCATCCTCGGCCACGCCGAGACGGTGGTGATCGTGCCGGGCTACGGCCTGGCGGTGGCGCGCGCCCAGCACGCGGTCAAGGAGCTCGCGCACAAGCTGACCGAGAAGGGCATCACGGTCAAGTACGCGATCCACCCGGTCGCGGGCCGGATGCCGGGCCACATGAACGTGCTGCTGGCCGAGGCCGAGGTGCCCTACGACCAGGTGTTCGAGATGGAGGACATCAACGGCGAGTTCGGCCAGGCCGACGTCGCGATCATCCTGGGCGCCAACGACGTGGTCAACCCGGCGGCGCTGCAGAAGGGCAGCCCGATCTACGGCATGCCGATCCTGGAGGCCTACAAGGCCAAGACCGTGATCGTCAACAAGCGCTCGATGGCGGCGGGCTATGCCGGCCTGGACAACGAGCTGTTCTACCTCGACAAGACCATGATGGTGTTCGGCGACGCCAAGAAGGTGGTCGAGGAAATGACCAAGGCCATCGAGTGAGCCAAGGGACTGTCACTTTTTCGCACAGTTGTCGTTTTTTGCGACGCACCACGCCAGCCGGGACAGTCCAAGGCCAGGGAAATGCCACAACAGGCGCCCACTGGCCGGATTTTCCGGGCTGGCACGGAACTTGAGAATCCATTAACGCCGGTCAGGCAATCTGTTCCACCCGAATTTCAATCAGAGGAAGACAAGATGATCTACGCAGCTCCCGGTGCCGAAGGCGCCAAGATCGCCTACAAGGCCCAGTACGACAACTTCATCGGCGGCCGCTGGGTCGCGCCGGTCGACGGCCAGTACTTCGACGTCATCACCCCGGTGACCGGCCAGGTCTACACCCAGGCCGCCCGCTCGGGCGCGGCCGATGTCGAGCTGGCACTCGACGCCGCCCATGCCGCCGCCGACGCCTGGGGCAAGACCCCGGCCGCCGAGCGCGCCAACCTGCTGCTCAAGATCGCCGACCGCCTCGAGGCCAACCTCGAGCTGCTGGCCTACGCCGAGACCGTCGACAACGGCAAGCCGATCCGCGAGACGCTCAATGCCGACATCCCGCTGACGATCGACCATTTCCGCTACTTCGCCGGCTGCGTGCGGGCGCAAGAAGGCGCCCTGAGCAACATCGACGACAACACGGTCGCCTATCACATCCAGGAACCGCTGGGCGTGGTCGGCCAGATCATCCCGTGGAACTTCCCGATCCTGATGGCGGCCTGGAAACTGGCACCGGCACTGGGCGCGGGCAACTGCGTGGTGCTGAAGCCGGCCGAATCGACCCCGATCTCGATCCTGGTGCTGGTCGAGCTGATCGCCGATCTGCTGCCGCCCGGCGTGCTCAACATCGTCAACGGCTATGGCCGTGAAGCCGGCATGCCGCTGGCGACTTCCAAGCGCATCGCCAAGATCGCCTTCACCGGTTCGACCAGCACCGGTCGCGTGATCGCGCAGGCCGCCGCCAACAACCTGATCCCGGCCACGCTGGAGCTGGGCGGCAAGTCGCCCAACATCTTCTTTGCCGACGTGATGGACAAGGACGACGGCTTCCTGGACAAGGCAATCGAGGGCCTGGTGCTGTTCGCCTTCAACCAGGGCGAAGTC
>ERZ1034363.520-NODE-520-length-26327-cov-7.064343_pt1 | contig 26327 bp, 26 predicted proteins | sample MGYA00520616_ERZ1034363 | MGnify/ENA primary metagenome ERZ1034363 (study PRJEB33736, sample SAMEA104284506) | Azolla filiculoides | biome: Urban; feature: Water surface; material: Ditch water | place: Netherlands | collected 2015-10-28 | depth 0-0.1 m ... | reverse complement strand
AGACGCTCTTCGGCAGAAAGCTCGGTCTCACCCTTAGGAGTGACCTTACCGACGAGGATGTCGCCGGGGCGAACCTCTGCACCGATGCGAATGATGCCGCGCTCATCGAGGTTAGCGATGAGTTCAGGGGACACGTTGGGGAGGTCGCGAGTGATCTCTTCCTTACCCAGCTTGGTGTCACGTGCATCAACGTCATATTCCTCGATGTGAATCGAAGAAAGGACGTCGTCCTGCACGAGACGCTGCGACAGGATGATCGCGTCCTCGAAGTTGTGACCTTCCCAAGGCATGAATGCCACGAGGAGGTTCTTACCCAGAGCCAGTTCACCGTTCTCGGTGGCAGGACCATCTGCGATGACCTGGCCAACCTCAACACGCTCACCAGCGGTCACGATGACACGGTGGTTGTAGCTGGTGCCCTGGTTCGAACGGTCGAACTTACGGAGGAAGTAATCCTCGGTTCCACCTTCGTCGAGCTGAACGGTAACGACATCAGCCGAAACCTCAGAAACGACACCGGCCTTGTTGGTGAGGATTACGTCACCAGCATCGATAGCGGCGAAGTTTTCCATACCGGTACCAACCAGTGGGCTTTCGCTGCGCAGCAGTGGCACAGCCTGACGCTGCATGTTGGCACCCATGAGTGCGCGGTTAGCATCGTCGTGCTCGAGGAATGGAATCAGCGAAGTACCGACAGAAACCATCTGGCGAGGAGAAACGTCCATGTAGTCCACCTCAGCGGCAGGAACGAGTTCAACCTCTCCACCCTTACGACGGACGAGCACGCGCTCTTCAGCGAAGTGGCTGTCCTTGGTAAGAGGTGCGTTGGCCTGTGCAACAACGAAGTCATCTTCTTCCGAAGCGGTGAGGTAATCGATGTTCTCGGTTACCTTGCCCTTGACGACGCGGCGGTAAGGGGTCTCAATGAAACCAAAGGCGTTGATACGCGCGAACGATGCGAGCGAACCAATCAGACCAATGTTGGGACCTTCAGGAGTTTCAATGGGGCACATACGTCCGTAGTGGGACGAGTGAACGTCACGAACCTCAACACCTGCACGCTCACGCGACAGACCACCGGGGCCCAGCGCAGAAAGACGACGCTTGTGGGTCAGACCGGCGAGAGGGTTGTTCTGGTCCATGAACTGTGACAGCTGAGAAGTACCGAAGAACTCCTTGATTGCTGCAACAACGGGACGCACGTTGATCAGGGTCTGAGGGGTAATTGCCTCAATGTCCTGAGTGGTCATACGCTCGCGAACGACGCGCTCCATACGGGACAGACCGGTACGAACCTGGTTCTGGATGAGCTCACCAACGGCGCGGATACGACGGTTACCGAAGTGGTCGATGTCGTCTACGTCGAGACGAATCTCTGCCTTCTTGCCGTCGCGGAGACCGGTGAAGGTCTTCTCGTCGTTGTGCAGTGCGACCAAGTACTTGATGGTTGCGATGATGTCTGCAACAGAAAGTACGGAGTCAGTCAGCGGAGCCTCAAGACCGAGCTTGCGGTTGATCTTGTAACGACCAACCTTTGCCAGGTCGTAACGCTTGTGGCTGAAGAAGAAGTTGTCGAGAAGTGCACGTGCAGCCTCAGCAGCAACCTGCTCTCCTGGACGGAGCTTGCGGTAGATGTCGCGCAGCGCATCTTCCTTGGTGAGGATGGTGTCCTTTTCCAAGGTCTGCAGGATGGAGTCGTAACCAGCGAACTCGGTTGCGATCTCTTCGCTGGTCATACCCAGCGCCTTGAGGAAGATGGTGACGGACTGCTTGCGCTTACGGTCGATACGAACACCAACAGCGTCACGCTTGTCGATTTCGAATTCGAGCCATGCACCACGGCTTGGGATGATGCGTGCGGAGTAGACGTCCTTGTCAGAGGTCTTTTCCTGCTCGCGGTCGAAGTACACACCAGGTGAACGAACCAGCTGAGACACAACAACACGCTCGGTGCCGTTGATGATGAAGGTTCCCTTGGGGGTCATCAGGGGGAAGTCACCCATGAACACGGTCTGGGTCTTGATTTCACCCGTGACGTGGTTCATGAACTCTGCCTCGACGTAGAGAGGAGCAGCGTAAGTCTTGCCACGCTCCTTGCACTCGAAGATCGAGTACTTCTCAGGCTCGAGGTAAGGGTTAGTGAAGGACAGCTGCATGGTCTCATCGAGGTTCTCGATGGGAGAGATCTCTTCAAAGATCTCTTCTAGACCAGTACGCGAAGGGAGGTCCTGACGGCCTTCCTTCTTCGCCTCTGCCAAACGCTTCTGCCAGTGCTCGTTACCGACGAGCCAGTCAAAGCTCTCGGTTTGAAGTGCCAGCAGATCGGGGACAGTCAGCGTGTCTGTGATCTTCGCGAACGACAGGCGCGATGCGGTACGGCCGTTCTTAATGGACTTGGTGTCTTTTGCGTTGCGCGCAGCAGCCAAGGAAATAACCTCCGTGGGTCCCGTCGGACCATCATGGTTTCGGTTGGTGTGGGATGTTTTGCGAACTCGAAAATCCCGCTAAAGTGGGGCAACCCGCAGAGTTATCTGCGAATTTAGAAACTGTCACCCCGACCGCAATATGAGGGCATGACAAAACTTCGAGCGCAAATAACAACTCTATAACGGCTTGCGGGTCTGTGTCTAGTTGAGATTTGTAGGTGGTGTGAGGCTATGGCAGAAAAACCAGCCATCACGCTCAAATCTTCTGGACTGCGTGCCACGATCGAGCCAGATCCCTATCAAGATGGGGCATTTATTCTCGAAGTCGATGGAACACCCCAATCTCACGTCTTTATTGATGATCCCGGTGAGCTGTTCTTCGAATACATCCGCCGCATTGGCCATGTGCTGGACCAGGTTGCTGAACCTGGCCAGCCCATTACTGCCGTTCACTTAGGCGGCGGCGCTCTGACGCTCCCCCGCTATATCGAGGCAACGCGTCCTGGTTCCCGCCAACAAGTCGTGGAACTCGAGCAAGATCTCATCGACTTTGTCCGTGAGCACCTTCCTCTCCAGCGCAATGCCAATATCCGTATTCGTTACGGCGACGCCCGTGAAGTCATGGGCAAACTGCCCACCGGACTTCACGGCAATGTCGACGTGGTGATCGTGGATGTGTTTAGTGGTGCGCGCACTCCCGCCCATGTGACCTCGGTCGAGTTCTATAGAGAAGCAGCGAAGCTGCTCTCCCCCAGCGGGGTTCTCATTGTGAATGTGGCAGATGGGCCAGGGCTCGCTTTTGCCCGTGGCCAAGCCGCCACGTTGCAGGCCGTACTTCCCAATGTCATCGCACTGGCTGAGACCCAAGTGCTCAAAGGGCGCCGCTTTGGCAACGTAGTTCTGGTCGGCAGTGGCGATGAGTCCATTGGGCACTGGTTGCCCCGGCTTCTTGCCGGTGGACCTCACCCTGCCAAGGCGGTGGAAGGTGCAGAGATGAAGCAGTTCATTGCTAACGCACCAATCGTTCTGGACTCCACCGCCATCCCCAGCCCCACCCCCAATAAGACGCTCTTCCAGATTTCTAAGAAGTAGTCGTGGCAGATCTCGACCGTGTGACTAAGTGGGCGGATGCCCTCATCCGCTTGCACTTAGATCCGACCGTCTGGAGCTTTGGCTTTGACCATGCCCGCACGCGGGCCGGACTATGTAATTTCACAGACAAGCGCATCTCTGTTTCCAAGCATTTGGCAGCGAAGTATGAAGACGACGAGGTCCACCAAATCTTGTTGCACGAAGTGGCTCATGCCATTGCCGGGCCCCGGGCAGGACACGGCCCCACGTGGAAGAAGATTGCCTACGACCTCGGCTATGACGGAAAGCGCACCCATGATGGAAGTGCCGCGAATGAGCTTGCTCCCTGGTTGGGCATCTGCCCCGGCGGCCATGAGCACTACCGCTTCCGCCAGCCCAGGAAAGCGCTGAGCTGCGGGGAATGCGGTCGCGGTTTCAATAGGGCGAATTTAATCACGTGGGAAAAGCGAGAAATCGGCTAGCGTGTGAGCAGGGGGATTTCTCCCTGCTCACCCCAAGGGATTCTCGTGAACGTCTTTCTTCGCCTCACGCTCAACTGCGAGCCTGACGCTGCCTGGCGTGCGATTGCAAACCCTGCTGTCTTCAGAGCAGTGTCTTCTCCCCTGATGAAGATCACGAGCAAAGAACAGGGTGGCTTCCCTGTGGCATGGACCGGTGACGGTCCCCACGAAGTGTCAATGCGACTACTCGGCTTCATCCCCATGGGACGACAGACCATCGACATCTCATTTACTCAACGCCCTGGCGGCGTGCGCATGATGGTGGACTCGGGCAAGCCCTTGTCTGGACCGTTAACTGTCGTGAAGTCCTGGGACCACCGCATGGCGGTGTCAGAAACCGGAAACAAGCAGACGCTGTATCGCGACCGCTTGGTGATCAAAGCAGGACTGCTCACACCATTCATCTTTATCGGGATGTGGACGTTCTGGCAGATCCGTGGCGCCAAGCTGAAGAAGCTTGCACCCACGTGGGAATAACTGCTTAGTCGAGTGGTGACTCAGCTTCGTCGATGGACACCATCGCGTCTGCTGAAGCAAGAGCCTTGAGCTCAAGAGAGAATTCGCGCATCGCTTCACGCTGACGTTCAAGACCATCGCGACGACGCTCGGCCTTCTCCATCATTTCTGCGGCGTGCTCATCAAAGAGAAGTGCAAGCGTCTCAGCACGTGAACGTGCGCGACTAATCAAGTTCGTTGCGGACTCACGTGCTGCATCGAGAAGTGCCTCGGCGTCCTGACGAGTCTTGTTCATGAACTCTTCAGCCTGGTCGCTCAAGCTGTCTGCTTCATCAGCAGCAGACTGACGCAAAGCAGATGCTTCATCTGTTTGAGACTGGACGAAGGCAACTGCTTCTTCGTGACGAGTGAGGCGTTCACGCTCTGCTTCTTCCAAAGCAAGCTTGATCTCTCGCTCAATACGAAGCTGTTCACGTTCTGCGATCTGACGCAGAGTTTCGAGTTCCGTCTTGACGTCTTCGATTTCCTGGTGGAGGCGAGAACGAACCTCGGCAGCATCACGCTCTGCCTCAGCCACGAGTGCAGCTTCACGACGCTGAGCAGTTTCCTTGAGGGTCTGGCCCTGCAGGACAAGTGACTCAGCACGAAGAGTGAGCTCAGCTACCTGACGTTCAACCTCGAGGCGCTTGTCTTCAATCTTGGATTCCGCCTCAACCAGCAGCGCTGCAGCTTCGGTGCGAGCCTGACGGGTGACACCCTCAGCGGTTGCACGCGCAGAGTCGCGAACGACTTTGGCATCTGCTTCAGCATCCCCTACGAGCTTGTCGGCCTGCTCTTCAGCAACACGAAGGGTCTGTTCAAAAGCAGCACCGAGGTCAGCGAAGGTGGGCTTGGCGTTGGAGCGACGCAATGCGTCACGCATGTCCGCGAGTTCACGCTCGAGCTTGTCGACTGTTGCCAGACCCGAACGGGTGGTCTGCATGAGCTCTTCGAGGCGCGACTCAGCATCGCGGAAAACGCGCTTAACCTCATTGGGGTCATAGCCGTTCTTGCGAACAGTGCGGAAGTTACGTGTGATATCCATCCCTTAGCCCTAGCTTCCAGACTTCTCGGAGGATACGGAATCGTCATTCATGTTCAAAGACTCAGGAGTGATTTCCTCAACAAAGTCTTCGTCCACGAGTGAATCAAAGTCGAATGAATCGTCAGGACTTTCGCTGGGCTCACTCATGGAGATGACGCGCAGTTCAGAGTTGAAAGCTTCAACTGCTTCGGTCTCTGCAGAAAGGTCATCAACGAGTTGTTCACCGTTGGCCAACAAAATTGCGTTGCGCTCTTCGAGGCGCTGCGTCAGGGTCTCCGCGCGAACACGTGCGCGGCGCACGATGCGAGCTGCGGTTTCTCGAGCTTCGCGCAGGACAGCAATTGCTTCCTGGCGAGTGATACCGAAGTTGGTCTGCGCTTCCACGATCATGTCGCGAGCACGAGCACTTGCTTCATCAAACTGGACCTGTGAGCTTTCCAGGAGCTGACGAACATACACTTCGTTCTCCGCAGCCAGACGTGAGCTTTCACGCTCAGCCTTGGCGCGAACAGCATCCACTTCATCGCCAATGCGACGGTGGTCACGTTCGTGGAGTTGGCGCAGTGTCGCAATCTCGGCACGGGACTGTTCAACTTCTTGAGCAAGTTCACTTTCGAGAGCGAGACGACGCTGCTCCCCTTCGTGAGAAATGGATGCCGCGATCTTCTCTGCCTCGACGAACTGGGGCTCAGCCTGGGCAAGAGCTGTCTGGGCAGCCTTCAACGTGTCAGCAAGTTTCTTCTCTGACTCTGCCAACAGTCGAGCAACGCGCTCTTCAGCGTCCTTGACAACAGCAGCAGCTTGCTTTTCAGCAGCCTCGGTGATGGCTGATGCTTCTGCTTCAGCACCACGACGAGTTTCGCTGCTGGAAATCTGTGCGTCTGAGATGAGCTTTCCTGCTTGCTCTTCAGCAACGCGCAGCGTCTGCTCAAATGCAGCACCCAGGTCAGAGAAGGAAGGCTTTGCACTGGCGCGCTTGAGCGCACTGCGAACTTCAGCAATTTCGCGGGTCAGCTTGTCGATTTTCTTATCGATAACTGCGCGTTCTGACTCAAGACGAGCGGCTTCTGCCTGGACGTCACCCAACGCGATATCTACCTGCGCGGGGTCCAGACCCTTCTTGGCAAGCACAACGGGAAGATCGTTATCCACGGTGTCCTTTCGCCAAACAAGCCAGAATAAACAGTCTCGATAAGTATACGGGCTGTTTTTCGCGAAAATTTAGGGCAGTAGTTCAAACAGGGGGTTAATTCCCCTCTTCACAACGCGCTCTAATTCAGGGCACCGACAGAAGCAAGAGCTGCACGAAGAAGCACTCCGCGACCACCTTCCATCTCTGCCGTGACTGCTTCACTCGCTGCTTCGCGAGGGGTAAGCCAGGTAATTTCAAGCGCATCTTGGCGAGGATCGCAGGTTCCCGTGACGGGAACCACGTAAGCCAATGACACTGCGTGCTGGCGCTCGTCCGTGAAGGCCGAGATGCCAGGCAGGGGGAAATACTCAGCAACATGGAAAGGATTAGGATTCGCAGGCAACAGCGGGAAGGCCATCGGGCCTAGGTCTTTCTCAAGGTGACGGAACAGGGCTTCGCGCAGCGTCTCGCCATACATCACTCGTCCAGAGACAATTGTGCGGGTCATTTCACCGGTTGAGTTAGCGCGCAGCAACAGGCCAACCTCGGTGACAACACCGAGACCATCAACCCGGACAGGCACAGCCTCTACATACAGAAGAGGCAAGCGGCGGCGGATGGAGGAGAGTTCGTCATCACTTAGCCAGCCGCCATTGGGATCAGGAGTTCGCACGCTCATGACCTATTTCTACCGGAACAGGCACACAGACAGGGGAGATTCCCCCATATGGGCAGAAAAACTTTAGGTAGTTGTTACTTCCGACGCTTCTTGGAAGCCATCAACCCGAGGAAAGCGATGCTCGACATAATGCTCAAGACACTGAGGAATGAGCCCACCGACAAGATGCTGCCGAAGGACCCAATTGAACCAATCGAGAACGCAGATCCTCGTGAGCCAATCGACATAAACGAGTTGGTTGACCACAAACTCAAGACAGAGTTCTTGGAACCAATGCTTTTGATTGAGTTTTCGTTCTCCATGACTTCAGCCTAGACAGCAATCTCTTGGGAAGAAATATTTCCCAACCGGCGTTCACGCATGGCCATGAATAAAGGGAAGGTAAACGCCAATGCCGTCACTCCAGAAAGCAGGATGTAGAGCCAGACACGCTTCATCTTGAGACGGCGAGCTTCACTGATCATGAACACCACCACAGCAATCGCCACGATAGTGAAATCTCCCGAGAGCACCCAGTCCACAGCAGTGCCAAACCATGCAGTCATGTAGTCCTGGTTATTCATCACGGCAACGCCGTTGAAGATCCAGGCGGTGGCAAGGCCGATAAAGGAGAGGGAAATGTAGATCCAGGCCAGTGTTCGATGGCTGCGAGCAGGGTGTTTTTCCATGCGCTCAATGTATCGGGCTTGTTTTTTGAATGAGCTAATTTCGCGTCCTCAATAAACGAAAAAGTGGCCCCCTTATGAAAAATAAGGGGGCCACTTGCCCACCCGACTAGCGAAGTAGGCGTCGACGAGAGCTGAGGAGCACTAATGCTCCAAACAGTGTCAAGCCGATTCCCCAAATTAGTGAATCAGTCAATTCAGTGCCGGTGTTTGCCAACGTTGGTGTCCACAAAGCATAAAGAGTGGTTGAGGATGAGAAGGAAAAACTTGCTGCGTCGGCATATTCGACAGAACCGGTTGCACTCGTTGACCAACCAGAGAAAACGTATCCGCTCCGGGTGAAGGAGTTAGTGCTCAGTGCTGAAGCAGAGGAGCCCAATTGGTCTGCCATCGCTCCTGTTCCCCCGTTTGCTGAGAAGGTCACTGTTTGGTTTGATACTCCACCAGCAAGGACCGCGGTTCCCGTATCAATATCTGTGGAGGTGCTGTCATCACGGAACTTTACGAAAAAATCTCTGGCCGGCGCAACATTCAGAGAGTTCGCTGGAAAAGTCACTGAGATTGTCAGTGCAGAGGAGAAATTTCCTGAAGGGCTCGCCACGATGACTGTGCTTTTGGGGGACCAGTTGAATGCTTGACACATTGAACCAGAAAGGTCATTTGTCGCTCTGCTGGAGCAGGATCCATCTGCTCCACTTGCAAAGGACCAGCCCGCAGGAAGATAAACAAACATTGTTTCTGCATTACCGACAGTTGCAAGCGTTGCACTTACAACAATGGCAGCTGAGTTTGTCCCAGTAGTTCCAATTGAAGCAGTTGAAGTAGCTGTGGGGTTGCTCAAAGTAGCAGCCTGAGCGTTAACGGGAAACCCCAACAGAGCAATAACCGAAAGAACTGCAACAAGCGCTTGGATAAAATAACGTGATTTCATAGTCTCAGGCTATTGGATAAAAAGTACAATATCCACCCATGGCCAGATGAGTGTCCCTTTATTTATCCTTTGCCCGCCAGAGTTCTTCACTTCAGAACTCAGCTACGCCTCGAAAGAGCCGAGTACTTTCTCCACAAGAAAAATCCAGTCCTCGTTAGGGATTTTTTCTCCCGAAATATCGTCTACCGCTCTCCCCAAGGAATAGGCCTGCAAGAACACAGAGATAGCTTGGGCCGAGAGTGCACGATTAACCCAGCCTTTTTCTTGGGCCACAGAAATCGCTTCTGCCATTACCTGAGTTACTCGATCCTGCTCTTTCGACAGTTCTTTCTGAAAATCAGGATCTGACGAAGCCATACTGATCATGCGTGCACGTTCCGCTCGAACAGGAGCGCGACTGGGTAGTTGCGTGTAGGCGCTCAACTCGCGAATACTTTTCCAGTAGTCCTCTTTCGAAGTAGCGGACACGGCAACAGCCATCATGGCCTGACCGTCGGCCGCAACGTTTGCAGAAAAGCGTCGTAACAAAGTTGCCTGGATTAGGCCAGAAAAGTCACCGAAATGGTGGTACAGAGAGCTCCGGGATACCCCAGAGTGCTTGAGTACGTCGTCGACAATAATGTCGTGTGGATGACTGCTATCCAGCTTTGTCGAGACAGTATCCATCAGCTTGGTTGCTGTGGGGTGTACTTTCTTCGCCATACACGAAGTTTAGAGTGCTCACTTCGTTAACCCGACTGGGGCGAACCCTCGGGTAATGATTTCGCTTGGATGAACCCGGATCACAAAGAAAGCATATTGAGCCCGAAGGCAAAGCCTTTTCCAACCAATGTTGTCTTCGCTTCGAAAAAATGATTGCTTGACAAAACTGAGTCAAGCAGCTGCGATCAAGCTTGATACTTGGCAATCAACAGAGTTCCTTGAGAAGAGAAACTCACACGGGGCGCAGCTGAGCCCACGGCCTCGCGCGCTCAAAGGCTGCAGCCGCATTCAGCACATCGTCGTCCGCGTGAAGTCGCGCAGCAAGCATGAGCCCTACCGGACGTCCATCTGAAGTGAAACCGCAAGGAATAGAAATCGAGGGGTTGGTCGTCATGTTGTACACATGCGTCATCGACCAATTCAACAGTCGATCCCTCAGAGGAAAACCGTCGAGACGCTCTGGGTTGAATCGAGCGTGAGGATAGGTCGCAATCATGGTTGTGGGCGAAGCAAGGATTCGATGAGTTCCCAGGAATTCTGTCAGGGCGTCATAAATATGCCCTCGAGTGATTTCAGCTTCTGCTACATCTGACGCAGTAACGTGATGCCCTTCCTTGACCAGTTCGATGAGTTCGTCATCGAGCTCATCGCTCATAGAGTCAACATCAAAATTCACTCCGAATCCGGCCAACCCCGGAACCCAGACGCCCTTCCACATGGCGTCGTTCGGGTTTGGCCACGAAGGTGTCGCCATCTCGACGATTGCTCCAGCCTCCGTGAAGGCCTGCATGGCCTTTTCGACAATGGCCGCAACTTCAGGATCAACATCGCCAAAGCCAAGATCAGGCGAGTAGGCAATACGCCAACCCGTGATATCACCTGTGAGATTTTCTAGATATGAGTGTGGTGGATTAGGCAAGGACAGCGGATCTCGTGCGTCTTCACCACTTGTCACGTCAAGCATCAACGCTGCATCAGCCACGGTGCGGGTCAGCGGACCGTGGAAGAGATTGGTGAGAAACCGTTGAGAAAGCATTGTGCTGGGGATTCGACCAAGAGAAGGCTTGAGCCCAACGACACCATTGAAGGCTGCGGGTACTCGAATTGAGCCTCCGCCGTCACTGCCCTCTGCAAGAGGGCCAAGGCCGGCGGCGACAGCAGCGCCTGCTCCCCCGCTGGAACCACCAGAGGACATCTCGAGATTCCAGGGGTTTCGCGTCACGCCAAACAGGTGATTATCTGTTTTCCCGCAATATCCCACTTCCGGCGTATTGGTCTTCCCCAGGAAGAGTCCGCCGCCGGCACGCATACGTTCAACTACCGGGGCATCAGATTCCGGAATATTTTCGCGCAGGGCTTTCAAGCCCAGGGTGAGAGGAACTCCCCGAACTGCGGTGAGGTCCTTAATTGTGTAGGGAATCCCATGGAGCGGCCCCGATATGCCCACCTTCGCCTGGTGTTCATCAAGATCATGTGCATCTGCAAGAACCTGTTCCGGGTTCCAATAGACCAGGGCATTGATAGCTGGATTTACGCGCTCAACCTGGTCAATCAAGGCCTCTGCGATTTCACTGGCAGAGATTTCACGGCGCTGGATTAGCCCAGCAAGCTCAGTAGCGGGGAGCCACGGAATATTGTCCGACATCAATTTCTCCTTAGGCACAGCTCGACTGTGAGACTGTGCTGTGGCCCATCTGTTGTCAATTACGGGCCAATATGGGATGAGTTTATTGGCAACGACTTTTGCCTGGCTTGTGTTCCCGCGCACATCCTGAGTGGAATTTCACACTTCCAGCAGGGAGCTTCGAGGGTCACTCATGTATGGACTCGGCACACGCCGTTAAAGCCTCAACCTCTTGTAGAAATTGTTCTGATGGGGGACATCACCTGATGTTATGCACACAGGAACGAATCAGTATTTCAGAATTTCAGAAAATCTGTCACAATGTGTTTATGAGCATCTACGTAAACGTGAGAGACCGAGGCCAGATTTCTCTTCCTGCTTCCACTCGTAAGCGATTTCATCTCGACGAACCTGGTGCACAAGTAGAGATTATTGAACGCGAAGGTGAGATTGTCCTTCGACCCATGCTGCCCATTCCTGCAGACCAGGCATGGTTCTGGACAAAGGAATGGCAAGAGGGTGAACAAACTGCAGACGTAGAAGCAGTCGCAGGCCTGGGAACTGTGTATAACTCCGGCGAGGAATTTCTCGACTCCCTCAAGTGACCAGTTGTGAAGTACCGGACAACGCCCCAGTTTGAGCGCGATTACAACAAGCTCAGCAAAACTGAGAAGGCGACGTTCCACGAGGCACTCAAAGTCTTCATTCAATCGTGCAAAGCATTGGAATACGATTCAGCCTCACATTCGTGGCCTAGCTCACTAAGGTTTGAAAAATTAAAGGGTGCACAGGGGGTCTGTGCAATTACGTGGTCCTTTTCAGGCCCTGACGGCCGCGCCACATTCCACTTCGAATCGAATCATGACGAACGAGTTGTCGTGTGGCGGCGAGTAGGACTTCACGCTATTTACAAAAACCCTTAGCGTCTTGATCCGGAAGCCCCAGTTAGTGACGTGGTTTTCGTGGAGGTCGTTCTCCGCGATCTTCACGGCGTGCTGAACCAGCGCTATCTGCACGAAGCTCAATGAGCTTCCCACTGATGCGAGTTCCTTCGAGTCTTCCGAAAACATCACTACCCAGGTTCGCGGGAAGTTCCACGATTGAGTGATCGGGAAGAATCTTGATGGCACCAAAGTCGTCGCGGCTCAGACCACCCTCGTTGGCTAGGGCGCCCACGATCTGACGAGGCTCCACCTTGTGACGCTTGCCCACTTCGATGCGGTAGGTGCCCATCGGCTGGTTACTCTCACGGGGGCGACGCTCGGGTCGATCTTCACGGTTGAAACGCTCACGGGCTGGGCGATCGTCTCGACAGAGGCGTCCACCACGATCTCCACGCTCACCTCTATCGCCGCGATCACCGCGACTGTTGCGGTCATTACGTCCACCGCGATCACCTCGGTCGGCACGATCCTTGCGTGTCTGCTCTTCACGAGCGTAACGCTGAGCGCGCTCGTCCTCTGCTGAGAGCAAAAGAGGAGTATCGCCCTGAGCCACAACAGCGAGCGCTGCAGCAACGTCAGCTTCTGGAACATCGTGATGTTCGATGTAGTGGCCAACAATCTCGCGGAACTGGAGAATAAGGTCTGGCTGAGCAAGAGCTTCGGTGATGGCGTCATCAAAGCGAGCCAGACGTGTGACGTTCACGTCTTCCACGCTAGGAAGCTGCATCTGCGTCAATGGCTGACGGGTTGCACGCTCAATGGCATTGAGTAGACGGCTCTCGCGAGGAGTGACAAAGCTGATGGCAGCACCGCTGCGGCCAGCACGCCCCGTGCGACCAATGCGGTGAACATACGACTCAGTGTCGATGGGGATATCGAAGTTCACTACGTGGCTAATGCGCTCCACGTCGAGACCACGGGCAGCAACATCTGTGGCAACCAAGATGTCGAGCTTGCCGGACTTGAGCTGCTCCACGGTGCGCTCACGGGTGGCCTGTGGAACGTCACCGTTAATGGCCATCGCAGAGTATCCGCGAGCGCGGAGCTTCTCGGCAAGGGTCTCAGTTTCATTCTTTGTACGAGTGAAAACAATCATTCCTTCGAAGTTTTCAACTTCGAGGATGCGGGTGAGCGCATCCACCTTCTGGGGGTAGGAGACCATGAGGTAACGCTGCGTAATCGTCGAAGAGGTTGTGGTCTTGTTCTTGATCGTGATCTCTTCGGGATCGTTGAGATACTGCTTCGAGATGCGGCGAATCTGGGCAGGCATGGTTGCTGAGAACAGTGCGACCTGCTTGTCCGAAGGAGTGTCAGCAAGGATCGTCTCGACGTCCTCGGCGAAGCCCATCTTGAGCATTTCGTCTGCCTCATCGAGGACTAGGTACTTGAGCTCCGTGAGATCAAGAGTCCCCTTTTGCAGGTGGTCCATGATGCGACCGGGAGTTCCCACCACGATGTGGACACCGCGGCGCAGTGCAGAAAGCTGGGTGCCGTAACCCTGACCACCATAGACAGGAAGAACGTGAACGCCCTTCATGTGAGAGGCATACTTCTCGAATGCTTCGCAGACTTGGAGTGCGAGTTCGCGTGTGGGAGCAAGCACAAGAGCCTGTGGGCTCTTCTGGGAAAGGTCCAAGCGAGAAAGAATGGGCAGCGCAAAAGCGGCGGTCTTTCCGGTTCCGGTCTGAGCAAGACCTACGACATCTTTACCCTCAAGGAGGATAGGGATAGTGGCGGCCTGGATAGCAGAAGGAATTTCGTAACCGACATCCTTCAGAGACTTGAGGACTGCGTCGGACAACCCCAGTTCTGAGAACTTGAGGGTTTCGGGAGCAGTTTCTGCCTCGGTTGTTTCGGATGTTTCAGGTGACGTCATACTTCAACGCTAGTGCGTCGGGCTGACTTAGGTGCCCACGGTGTTCCTTAGCACGCTTTTGTAGATATTTGCTGGTGGGTATTTATAATTTAGATAAAATAAAGATATATTTAGTTTTTATGAAAGCAAAAGTTCCTGCACTATCTCCGCTTTTCCGGTCAGACTCGCAAGCTGAAATTCTCGCCCTGATTCTGCTCCACCCGGACACCGAATACAGCCTGACCGATATATCCAACCTGACAGGGGTCAATCTGGCCACAGTGCATAAAGAGATAGAACGTCTGGGACATTTTGGAATCATTACCGAGCGCCGCGTGGGGAAGTCCCGACTTGTTCATGCCACCGTCGCACACTCTCTTTACTTACCGCTGCTGGCACTGGTTGAGCATTCCTATGGTCCGCTCATCACATTAACGGAACTGGTTCGAGAAATGCCAGGAGTAGAAAGCGCATACATCTTTGGCTCCTGGGCTGCCCGGAGATCAGGAATCCCTGGTGCTCTCCCTCAAGATATCGATGTGATACTCATTGGGTCATTAGATTTTGAAACAGCGGACTCTCTTGCAGAACAAGCCTCAGCCGAACTCCACATGGACGTCAATGTTCAGCGGTGCACCTCTGAGATGTGGAAAACATCACAGGACCCCTTTATCAACACAGTAAAGTCACAACCTCTTGTAGAAATTCCACTCGTATAGGAGATCGCGATGGTTCAGAAGTCCCCGGAAAAAGGGAGAACTCTCGTTGAGAAACTTCTTCGTGAAGGACGACTCCAACTGGTTGATGCCCAGCCAGAACGCGCCCAGGAACTCGTCACACAAGCACGTAAGCATCTCGTTTCTGCATCTACCCTCGCATCACAAGACGGCACTGGGGCATTCCAGCTTCTCTATGACAGCGCGCGGAAAACAATGACTGCTCCCCTACTTGCGCAAGGTCTTCGACCAAAGGGAGAAGGTTCCCATGCAGTGTTGGGTGAAGTATTGCTGGCTCAATTCGCCCCTCCCCATGGAGACGTACTCAAAAAGTTTGACCTCATGAGGCGACTTCGCAACAATGCCGAATACCCCTCAGGTCCACCTGTTGAACTTTCTGCTGAGGAAGTCCTCTCTTATGTCCCACACGTTCAGAACATCATCAACGTGGTGGAAGAAATCCTTCCCCGCCTGAAAGAGTTTTGAACCCGTTTCACAAAGAATCCCCCTCACTGGGAGGGGGATTACATGGCGGTCCCGGTGGGATTTGAATTCTCTTCATACCCCAAACCACTGTTGGGGAAGTATGAGAAATTCGCTTTATGCCAAATGCTTTTGTTGCGCTTAGAAGATTCTGATTAATGAGAGACGACGTTGGATTGTGTCCACGTTGTGTCCACGGCCCTTAAAGTGCTCTGGTTAGTAATTCCAATTTGGAACACGTCTTCCCCAGGCTTTTCGCATCAATACGTCCTCATAGTCTAAAAAGATCCCCTCTGCGCCGCGCATATTTTCACGTGGCGCAAAGGGAATCTTCTAGTGATTTACCCGTTTGATTCGTTATTCGTATCTCAACGACTCGATGGGATCTTTCCTCGCAGCTTTGATGGCAGGGAATGCTCCCGCCACAAAGGCGATAGAAACCACGATGACGATGACAGTGAGAACTGATGTGAGATCGAAGGCCACGAGCTGGAGACCGGCAAGATCACTGAAAACAGTGCGACTGAGCACATTGCTCACCACTGAACCAATCCCCATTCCGACACCGACGCCAATGAGGCTGCCGAGCAAACCAATCACTACGGCTTCCATGCTGAAGAGCAAAAAGACCCTACCGCTGGCTAAGCCCATAGCTTTCATCAAGCCAATCTCGCGAGTTCGTTCCTGCACAGACATGAAGAGTGTGTTGACGATTCCAAAGCCCGCCGCAATCAACGCGATGATGGCAAAAGCATTGAGAACCATGATGATGGCGTCAATAACAGCCGTAAACGTGCCCAGCTGATCCGCTGTTGACGTGGAGTTGTATCCTGCAGCTTCAATCTCAGCTTGGAGTTCATCAATTTGTTCAGTAGTCATATTCTCGACATCGAACCACAGGGTCGCAGTCGAGAATTCTTGCTCACCAGGAGACAACGTCGACGGAGATTCTGCAGCGAACAAGGCATCTTTCAGAGCTGCGTTCGGAACAGCATTATCCGCTCCGGGGCCAAAACCTGGCTGAGTGACCGCGACAACTTGTGCACTGACGATCTGCGCATTTCCTTCAGCATCATCAAATCCAAAATCAACCGATTTTCCAATCGCTTCTGCGGCACTGGAGAACCCCAAAGCATCAAGGTAGGACTCAGCTATAGCGACCTCGTAGGTGGACGAAGCATCGTTGAGCTGCTCGCCTTCGGCTAGCGTCAACTGCATACCCTCCACGAAGGCGCCCAGCTGAACAATGTAAGGAACCTCAGAGGGTCCCTCGATAAAGTTCACTGTCACAGCCTTGACAGGCTCAACCATCAGCACGTGATCGAGGGATTGCAAGATGTCAAAATCTGCCTGCGTCATAGATTCAACCGTCACGGAGCCTTGGCCAGGACCAGGCCTCATCGTCTCAGCCTGCAGTTGATCCGGGCTGTATTCTTGCGGGCCGTCAGCAACCTCAACATCCGTTGTGGAAATCTTTGTCACGGTTAAGACATCTTCCGCCCCGATCGAGGCGATGGTGCTGTCGATGTAGCGGTTAATGCCTGTCCCAATACCACTGGTGATGGTCAGCGTGAAGGCGCCAATGAATATTGCGATAACCGTGAGCGTAGTTCTCGACTTACTGCGGAAGGCGTTCTTGGCACTTTGTCCGGCGATACTGGAGAATCTCATGCTGCAACCTCCTCAGTACGAACTATTTCCCCATCGGAAATATAAATTCGCCGACTACACCGGGCAGCTAGCTCCTCATCATGGGTAACAACGACGAGAGTGATCCCCTGTCTCTTGTTCAAATCGAAAAGGATGTCCTCGACCTTAGCTCCGGTAGCAGAGTCCAAGTTGCCTGTTGGCTCATCCGCGAAAATGACGCTCGGGTTATTAATAAGTGCACGTGCGATGACGCTGCGCTGCTTTTGACCACCCGAAAGATTAGTGGCCTTATTTTTTGCTTTATCTGCAAGCTCCAGTTGCTCCAGGACGTTCATCCCTCGAACTTTTTGTTCGCGGGATGAAACTCCAGCAATTTTCAATGGCAACACAACATTTTCCAGCACAGATTCTCGGGGGGAAAGAAAAAACTGTTGAAACACAAAACCGAAAGTGCTGTTTCGAATGGCGTTGAGTTGACGGCCCTTCAACGTAGAAGTCTCTTTTCCTTGCAGTTGGATTTCACCCTCAGACGGCCGGTCCAACAAGGCGAGAAGATGCATCAAAGTTGATTTCCCTGAACCGCTCTTTCCGACGATAGCGAGAGAGTCACCTTCGTAAATATCGAGATCCACCCCCTTCAACGCATCGAATCGGGTTTCTCCCGTTCCGTAGCTTTTGTGCAGATTTCGCACGGAAAATAGCGGATTTGACATAACCTTGGGCTCCCAATCATTGAAATATTGATGACGTAACCACAGCCTGCACCCTCATCACATTGCTGACATCAACCCCAGGGATGAACCTGTGTACACCTCTCGGAGTATTGTTCAGATACATCCCTGGGTGGATGAATCACTCAGCCACCTACGCAAGACTGTGGCTATGAGCACACGCACTCCCCGCTTTAGTTGGCATATCTTGGGGGATTTTGCCGCGCTGCTTTTCGTCACCGGGGCTGTGACGACTCCTTTTCAAGGCAAAGGGGACTGGGACGTCAGTATTCCCGTTGTGGTAACGGCATTTGTTATTGGGGTGGCGTTGTTCTTGAGGAGAAAAGCCCCCGTCACGATCTTGGCCGTGACGGTGACGCTCACGCTTGTGCTCATGTTCTTGGGAGTATCCGGTCCGGTGATTGGACTTCCACTTGCCATTGCGGTCTATTCTGTCGCCCTTCGGCTCCCTCGCCGGCAGGCTTGGCTGCTCTCAGCCCTTTCTGCACTGGTCCTCATGGCAACCTTTATTTTCGCCACCGATTTCCAGTTCTTTGACCCCGCCTGGATTGCATTGCTTGCCATACCTGCCTTTGCAACTGCCGCTGGCTCCTACTCTCGCTCACGCCGTGAGCTCCTGAAGTCGACTGAGGCACGTGCCCAGGCCGCTGAAGAAAACAGAGAAGCCGAAGCACGGCAACGCGTTGCTGAAGAACGCCTCCGTATCGCCCGCGACCTTCATGACGTTGTTGGTCACCACATCGCCGCTATCGGTTTACACGCAGATTTGGCAGACAGAGCACTGATCGACCACCCTGAAATAGCTCGGGAATCTCTGGACGTGGTGCGAACCTCTGCACACGAAGCCCTGAGTGAGATTTCAGACATGATGAAAGTGTTGCGTGAAAATACTGAGATGGCGCCGAGTCCTTCCCTCAAGAACATGTCAGACCTGCTAACTCGTTTTCGCCGGAGTGGCCACAGTGTCACGGTAAATGCGCAAGGAAATTTGGAAAATTTACCGGCCTTTAGTGATTCCGTTGCCTACCGAGTCATTCAGGAAGGTCTGACCAACGCCTCGAAATACTCAGCAGACGCGACGTCCCGTGTGGACGTTACCCGCCGCGAGGATTCCATTCACATCACCATCCTTAACCCAATAGATTCAGCTCAGCCCACAACAAACAAGCAGGGTTTTGGTCTGATGGGAATGCGGGAACGACTGGCGGCTGTGGGCGGAACGATGGAGATTTCTACTGATGACAACTCCGGTTTTCAACTTATGGTCCACATTCCTTTGAGTCGAGAGCAACAGCTGTGATTAACGTTCTCATTGCTGACGATCAGCCCCTCATTCGCAGTGCTGTGAAAGCGCTGATTGATTTGGAAGCGGATATGCACGTTATTGCCGAAGCGGCATCGGGCGAAGAAGCGCTTGCGCTTTGTCAACAGCATCATCCGGATCTCGTCCTGATGGACATCCGGATGCCTCATGGAGACGGGATTTGGGCTACGCGAGAAATAGTCAACGACCAGACATGTGCCGCAACCAAAGTGCTCATTTTGACCACGTTTGAGGAAGAAGAATACATTTTTGAGGCACTCAGAGCCGGGGCGAGTGGCTTCTTAGGGAAAGGAACGGACGGCCGTCAGCTCACCCAATCGATTAGATCCGTCCACACCGGCGACTCTTTGTTGTCCCCCCTGGCCACGAGGAAAATTATTGAGCGCTTCATGACTGCGGAGTCTTTCGAGAAATCTACGGCAGAGTTTTCGTTGAGACACCCTGTGTTGACCGACCGTGAAACTGAAATTCTCACCCTGGTCGGTCTTGGATTGAATAACCATGCAATTGCTGAACGGCTGTTTATTTCACCCCTGACCGTCAAAACCCATATCAATCGTTTGATGACAAAGTGTGAAGTTCACGATCGATCACAACTCGTCATCGAAGCCTATGAATCTGGTTTGGTATCACCAGGACAAAATCCTCGGGCTTAACCCAGAATGACCCCCATATGGAGGTCATTCACGTGGCGGTCCCGGTGGGATTTGAACCCACGGTGCGCTTTCACGCACACAACTTTTCGAGAGTTGCACCTTCGGCCGCTCGGACACGGAACCAATAGCTAAGAGTTTACGCACAGCTCGCGCCAGCCACCAATCCACTGTCGGCGGTGAAAGCTAGGCTGTCCGCATGGCCAAAGCATCTCCTGGATACACCTGCACCGAATGCGGTTGGAACACCGTCAAATGGGTGGGGCGTTGTGGTGAATGCCAAGCCTGGGGAACCGTCGTCGAGGAAGCCACCAAGACGGGCATCCAGGTCAAGATGAAGCCCGTGATCGTGAGCGAAGCGAATGCTGCCCGGCCCATCACGGAAGTCCCTGCTGATGGTGAGCTCAAGCACTGGGCTAGTGGCATCAACGAGTTTGATCGTGTTCTCGGTGGTGGCATTGTTCCCGGTGCAGCTATCCTGCTCTCCGGTGAACCGGGTGTGGGAAAGTCCACGCTCCTTCTCGAGGTTGCCTCCCGCGCTGCAAAGACAGGCGCCAAAGTTCTCTATGTCAGCGCGGAAGAATCTGTCAGCCAGGTGCGCTTGCGTGCGTCTCGCACGGGCGCACTGACTGACAATCTTTACCTCGCAGCTGAGACTGATCTCTCCACGATTATTGGTCAGATTGATGCCGTCCAACCAGCACTGCTCATTGTTGACTCCGTTCAGACTGTCGCAAGCTCTGCAGTGGACGGACTTGCTGGAGGGCCTAGCCAGGTGCGCGAAGTGGCCAGCGTTCTCATTCGCGTAGCTAAGGAACGCAACCTGCCGATTCTTCTTGTTGGTCACGTGACCAAGGACGGCAGCATTGCCGGTCCTCGCCTGCTCGAGCACCTGGTCGATGTTGTCTGCCAGTTCGAAGGTGACCGCCAAACCGCCCTGCGGTTTGTCCGCGCACTGAAGAACCGCTTCGGCCCCACCGACGAAGTGGGCTGCTTCGAAATGACCGGTGACGGCATTGCAGAAGTGCCCGATCCCAGTGGTTTGTTCCTCAGTCGTTCTGCTGTTGCTGTCTCGGGCACCTGTGCAACTGTTGCCCTTGAGGGGCGCCGTCCACTTCCTGTTGAGATTCAAGCCCTCGTTGTTCCCACCAGTGCACCCAATCCCCGGCGCGTAACCAACGGCGTTGATAGCTCACGTGTTGCGATGCTTCTTGCCGTGCTCGAGCGCCGCGCTGGACTCAAGCTCAGTGACAAGGACGTCTATGTCTCCACCGTTGGTGGAGTCCGCCTTAACGAACCTGGTGCTGACTTAGGTATTGCCATCGCGGTGGCAAGTGCTTTCCATGACAAGCCCATTGCTCACACCGTTGCTGCCTTCGGTGAGATCTCCTTGGCTGGAGAGATCCGGCCCGTGAACGGTGGCAAGCAGCGTGATGCTGAAGCAACGCGTTTAGGTTTCACCACCCGCATTGACGACAAGGTGGGAACATTGCGTTCCGCACTCAAGGCTGCCTTTGACACTGCCAAAGATGCGCGTGAACGCGAGATAGACGCTGCGTTCTAAACAGTCTCTGCCTTGAGCAAACCAAAGTGCTCAATCTCGGCATCGTCGAGCATGCGTGAGCGAATCATGAAGCGCACACCCTCAGGGGATTCAACGGAGAAACCGCTGCCTCGACCCTTCACCACATCAACGGTGAGGTGAGTGAACTTCCAGTATTCGTACTGTGAGGCGGACATATAGAACTCAATGGAGGGGATTCCCTCCACGTGAAGTGTTTCGAGCAAGATGTCCGATCCGCCGATCTTGAACATCCCGACGGGGTAACACATCGGGGAGCTGCCATCACAGCAGCCCCCCGACTGGTGAAACATAAGTGGACCGTGCTTGAGTGTCATTTTGCGCATGAGCTCTTCAGCTTCAGGCGTGCATTCAACTCTGGTGTAGTCCATCTAATGATTCTCCTGTGTACTTATCCGTTTAGATAGTGCCGATTTAGAAGAAGCCCATGGGGCCTTCTGCGTAGGAGACCAGGAGGTTCTTGGTCTGCTGGTAGTGATCGAGCATCATCTTGTGGTTCTCGCGACCGATACCAGACTGCTTGTAACCACCGAAGGCGGCGTGAGCGGGGTACTGGTGGTAGGTGTTGGTCCACACGCGACCGGCCTGGATGGCACGACCTGCACGGTATGCGGTGTCGCCGCTGCGGCTCCACACACCTGCGCCGAGACCGTAGAGGGTGTCGTTCGCGATCGAGATGGCCTCGTCGTAGTCCTTGAAGGAGGTAACCGACAGCACTGGGCCGAAGATTTCTTCCTGGAAGATACGCATCGAGTTCTTGCCCTCGAAGACGGTTGGCTGGACGTAGTAACCACCGGAGAGATCTCCACCGAGGTCAGCACGCTCACCACCGCAGAGGAGCTTGGCGCCTTCTTGCTTTCCGATGTCGATGTAGCTGAGGATCTTCTCCAGCTGGTCGTTGGAAGCCTGAGCACCCATCATGGTGTTGGTGTCGAGAGGGTTGCCCTGGATGATCTTGCCCACGCGAGCAATACCGTCAGACATGAAGCCATCGAAGATGGGCTTCGCAACCAGTGCACGTGAAGGACAGGTGCAGACTTCACCCTGGTTCAGGGCGAACATGGTGAAACCTTCCTGAGCCTTCTCGTAGTAGGAGTCCTTCGAGGAAGCAACGTCTTCGAAGAAGATGTTGGGGCTCTTGCCACCGAGTTCCAGGGTGACAGGAATCAGGTTCTCACTTGCGTACTGCATGATGAGGCGACCAGTGGTGGTTTCACCAGTGAACGCAATCTTGCGGATGTTGTTGTGAGAAGCAAGAGGTGCACCAGCTTCAATACCGAAACCGTTGACGATGTTGAGAACACCGGCAGGGATCAGGTCTTCAATGAGCTCCATCAGAACGTGGATCGAAGCAGGAGTCTGCTCAGCAGGCTTCAGCACGATGCAGTTACCTGCAGCGAGTGCGGGAGCGAGCTTCCAGACAGCCATCAGGATGGGGAAGTTCCAGGGGATGATCTGGCCAACAACACCGAGAGGCTCGTGGAAGTGGTAGGCGACGGTGTTCTCGTCGAGCTCACCAATCGAACCTTCTTGTGCGCGAATAGCACCTGCGAAGTAGCGGAAGTGGTCAATGGCAAGTGGGATGTCCGCAGCCATGGTCTCGCGAACAGCCTTACCGTTGTCCCAGGTCTCGGCAACAGCGAGAAGCTCAAGGTTGGCTTCCATGCGGTCAGCGATCTTGTTCAGGATGATTGCGCGCTCGGTGACGCTGGTCTTGCCCCAGCTCTCGAATGCCTTCCAACCAGCTGCAACAGCCATGTCGACATCTTTGGAGTTTCCTCGAGCTACTTCACAGAAAACCTGACCGGTTACTGGAGTGATGTTCTCAAAGTACTCACCAGAGGAGGGAGCGACATACTTGCCGCCGATGTAGTTGTCGTACCTACTCTTGTAGGACATAACGGCACCGGGTGTGCCGGGGTTTGCATAGACGGTCATTTCTTTACCTTTCGACGTCTTTGTCGTTAGTGCCTAATTTGGCAGTTCACACGATACGGCGAAGAAGGTTGCAAAAAGTTGCGAAGGCAGGCTTACAAGCCTTGGGCGAAAGCGAGGTTCTCCACGTGGGCAACCACGTGAGAACGCTTGGGCGATTTCGCCGGCAGCATCTTGAGCACTTGGTGCCACACATCAAGGTCTTCTAAGCCTTGATCCGTGTTGGCATAATCCATCAGAACTTCGACCGAAGCATCGTTGAGAAGTGACTCCCGCAGGTGCAAGCAGACTTCTTCACGGATGTCTTCGATGCCCGGGGAAACAGAGTCTGGCAGCAGCGCCCCGCGGAACGCGGACAGCGCTGCACGGTGTGCTCCACGATCGAGCAGCGCCACAACCTGCAAGGCGTCTATCTCTACTTGCTCTGGCAGACGGTAGGGCTTGGATTCAGGAGCAAGTCCTGGGTGGAACTTATCCAGCAACTTGCGCAGGCGCACCATTTCCGCACGCAAACGTGACGTGAACGAGGAGTCTCCCCAGAGCAGTTCTGACAATCGTTCAGCTGAGAGTCCCGACCGGTTCCAGGCCAACAGGGTCATGATCTCAGCGTGACGTTGGGTGAGTTCGATGGAGCGGTCCTCGATGGTGACGAGGGCGGTGTCACGGCCAAGGATGTGCATCGTGGCGCGAGCAGCTTTGTTCTTGGGCGAAGAGGGCAGGTTGTTGAATAGCACGAACTTGGATGCCGGTGCATTCTTAGACGAATCACGGTTACGCAGACGGCTCACCATCAACTCGGTCTCCACGGCATGAGCCGTGGCTTCCATCAGTGGCATGGTGTGACGATCAACAGCTTGCTCACCACCGGTGATGTCGATGACACCAATGATTGCTTTGGTCTCAGGGTCGTGAACGGGGACGGCCGTGCAGCTCCATGCGTGCACAAGACGATTGAAGTGTTCATCCCGGCGGATTTGGATGGCGTGATCCAGTGCGAGTGCTGTTCCTGGGGCAGAAGTTCCTGCAACCGATTCGCTCCAGTCGGAACCTTCGACAAACATCATGGACTCTGCCCTGGACTTGAGGCCTTGGTCACCCTCAACCCACAGCAACCTGCCCATAGCGTCGCCGACAGCAACAAGCATGCCGGAATCGTTATCCGCATCACGGACAAGAAGCTTGCGAATGACAGGCATCATCTGGGCCAAGGGGTGAGCCTGGCGGTAGTCATTGAGTTCCGAGCTCTCAAACAAGAGTGGGGAGAGCATCCGGTCAGGATCAAGTTGGCTTTGTTCCGCGCGCGACCAGGAGTCACGCACGACTGCGCGTACAGTGCCGGGAACCACAACATCGGGGTCGGCAAGCCAAGGACTTGTCACGAGAATGAGCCTACGCCCGAGTTCACAAAAAGTGAACTTTCAGAATCTTTAGTAGAGCAGGAACTGGGCTGAGCTCTTTGAGCTCACGCCACCCACCTTGGCGGTGAGGTAGTAGGAAGCTCCACCAGCAGGTACAACTTCGCGGTCACCACCACAGGTGTCAGGTGCACTGCGCTGGCGTTCCCATGCAATAGGTGCCGACGGGTAGACAACACCTGGTTCCAAGATGGCCACGGTGTCAGACTTTTCGCTCTGGCAGTCGGTGGAGACCCAGTAGGTCTCTGCTCCAGAAGTAATGGTGAGCTCTTGTGTTGCGGTTCCCACGTTATAGAAACATGCAGTCTTGCCGGTGTTCTGAATTGTCAGTGACAAGTTGGGAAGAACGCCGGCCTGGTAGTCAACCGCGTCAAGAACGGGCATTACTTCAAGGTTCTTGGTTGAACATTCTTTGTAGTCAGAGACATCCACGGTGGGTGTGGGGGTGGGGGTTGCTGACTCCGTAACCACGGGTGCAACGGTTGGCTTGACGGCAGCAGCAGTCTCTGTCGGAGTAGGAGTGGCCTGCCCTGGGCGCACAATGATGAGCACGACCGCGGTCACAATTGCCAGCAACGCCAGCAACGCAACGAGTCTGCGACGGCGATAAACAGCAGGAGATACTCGACGTGGTTGTCCAGGCGCGGGAGTGCTCATGTGCCTAAGTTACCTAGAGCTGGCGCAACATCCTTGTATTTCCCAGAGTGTTGGGCTTTACACGGGCAAGATCCAGGAATTCAGCAACACCCTCATCGTGAGAAAGTACGAGTTGAGAGTATGTCTCAGGGTCAATGATGGCGTCTGAAACCTCGACAAAACCATGGCGAGTGAAGAAGTCCACTTCAAAAGTGAGGCAGAACAGGCGGCCTAAACCTAGCTCGGTGGCGTCATTGACGAGACGTTGCATCAACGCAGCGCCTACACCTTTGCCTAACCAGGATTCTTCGACAGCGAGGGTACGAATCTCACCTAAGTCTTCCCACATGACGTGCAAAGCTCCGCAGCCAATGGGGTTGCCGTCGGCGTCCTCAGCGATGCGGAATTCCTGCACTGCTTCATAGATGGACACAGCATCTTTACCGAGCAGAACGCGCGATTGAACCAGAGGCTTGGTCACCTCAAGAATCCACGGAACATCTGCCGTGCGAGCACGACGAACGTTAATGGTGGATTCGGTCATTCCTCAAGAATAGTGCGGAGAGGAATTACTCGCCGTCGGCGACGATTTCAGGGGTCACAGCAATGCCGTTGGCCTGAGACGCAGCGGTCACTCCGACAGCTTCACGAGAAGTGGTGGTGAAGACGAACTCGCCGCCGACGAAATCCACGTGAACGTGGTCTCCAGCTGCGAGCTGTCCTTCCAAGATCTTCTCTGAGAGACGGTCTTCGACCTCTGCCTGCATCGCACGACGCAACGGACGAGCACCCAGCGATGGGTCGAAGCCGACCTCGATGAGACGGTCCTTGGCCGAACGAGTGAGCTCGATGGTCATGTCGCGATCCAGCATGCGGTCGCTCAGACGCTTGGTGAACAGGTCCACGATCTGGACCAGCTCTTCCTTGCTCAGCTGAGGGAACACGATGATGTCATCAACACGGTTGAGGAATTCAGGCTTGAAGTGCTTCTTGAGCTCTTCGTTAACCTTGCCGCGCATGCGGTCGTAGTCATTGCCTGCATCGCCCTCGAGCTGGAAGCCCACGGGACCACCGGAGATCTCCTTGGTGCCAAGGTTGGTGGTCATGATGAT
>ERZ1034363.518-NODE-518-length-26348-cov-7.518519_pt1 | contig 26348 bp, 51 predicted proteins | sample MGYA00520616_ERZ1034363 | MGnify/ENA primary metagenome ERZ1034363 (study PRJEB33736, sample SAMEA104284506) | Azolla filiculoides | biome: Urban; feature: Water surface; material: Ditch water | place: Netherlands | collected 2015-10-28 | depth 0-0.1 m ... | reverse complement strand
TGAATTTCAAGTACATCACCTTGTGGGTTTTTGCTTAGGTATATTGGAAAATGATTTTCGTTATATACTACCATCTCTTTTACTCCAGTGCTTTGTTAAGGTGGTGATAGTCTAAAAGATAATCACCACCTTGTCAAGTTTAATATTCTTCTGGTGTGTTAATTCTTTCTACATCGTCCGATACTGTGATAATCTCGTAATCTAAGATTTCTTCATCACCAACAAGGTGGTCGTTAAGGTTTTCTGGCAACCAGTAGTCCAATGCCTTTACGTTATCATCGTTTAATTTCATTAAGAATGTTACTTTTACTGTTTTCATTTGTAGTGCCTCTTTGTTTTGTTAAGGTGGGTACATTATAAAGGCGAATGTACCCAGTGTCAAGCATTATCTTTTAGTCTAGTAAATCGCCAAATACTTCATCATTACTAAATCCTTGAGTGGCAACCGCATCGTCTTGGATAAAGTCTAAGAAGTGTGCCAAACCCATTGCCTCGTCTGAACCATTGTTCAATAACCATTCTTTTTGTTCTCTTAGTAACGCCCAGTCTATGTTTTTAAGTGTAATCATTTTAGTAACTCCGTAGTGCTTTGTTAAGGTGCGAGTAGTATATTACTACTCGCTTTAAATGTCAACTATTTTTGTTTAATATCTTTTAGAACTTCGTCTAACTTGTCGATGAACGCATGGAACATTGCGCCATCTGTGTACTTGATATAACAATATCCATCGTGTGTATTGCTTGTCATCTCTGGTGTATCAAAGACAACAGCACTGCCATCTGGTCTAACCATGTTCATTCTAAGACGGTTTTCTTTGTCATCAATGTCAATGTTTATTCTTAGTCGTTGACCAAATACTTTGCGATTTTTGTGAACGACACTGTAATACCATTGATTGCTGTATATGCTATGCTCGATGTAACCCACATCGTTAATCATAAATGTGTGATGGAAAAAATCATGTACATACTCTTTCATACCATTCATTGTCTTTTACTCCGTAGTGCTTTGTTAAGGTGCGAGTAGTATATTACTACTCGCTTTAAATGTCAACTATTATCTTTTAGGGATTTAACTCTGATTCAAGAGTTGTTTCGACACTCATGTACTTTAATAACTCCTCGCCATCTTCGAGAACATCTGCAACATTTTCGCAAATCCAACCAGCAGGATCTTCTTCAGTTTGAATAAGTAGGGTAACTTTAAATAATTTTGCCATCTTCTTTTCTCCGGTAGTGCTTGTTAAGGTGCGAGTAGTATATAACTACTCGCGGGGATTGTCAACTGTTTTATGCAATCATTGTTTTTGGTATTTTGTAAACTACATTGTTTGCAACACCACGCAATGGGTTTACTGATACCACTCTTACTTCTTTGATTCTTGAATTCTTTAATTGGATAATATCACCAATCATTAAGTTAGCTGCAAGTTTGCGTACTTTACTAGCATTTTCGTGGAACTTAACCACTTCATCGCGCCATTCTTGACATTCAACCTTTGCTTGTTTTAAGAACTTCAAAGGGCAGTTATATTGATATGGGTGTACTGATTCGCATAAATCTTTGTAACCATACTCGTTTTTGCCAAATGACTGCAACAAGTACAGTAAGATAGCTTTATCACCTGTTGATGTGGCATACAAACCCCATAAGTTATTGCCTGCTAATGACCATTGCATATCAGCAGGATATGATGATTTGATGTTGTGGATGACTTCTGATTTGCTGTGATTAGGATATGATGTCCAACCCATTGTCTTTACTCCGTAGTGCTTGTTAAGGTGGGTATAGTCTAAAAGATAATTGACCTATTGTCAACTGTTTTATGCAATTATCTTTTAGACAGCTCGCGCGACCGCGCTCGCTACAGGGAATTAAACTACTTTATTCACATTGGTATAGTTATGTCTACTGAATGATGCAACACTATTAACACTATTGATCCAGAAAGGATCTGTATTTTGGCAATCAAGCATAACCTTATTGGCTACTTGTTCCAAGTGATGTACCTTATTGGCTTGAGTTTTACCTAGTAAGATACTATTGTCTAAGTTATCTTTTAGGGCTTTAGCCACGATAACCAAGTCATTTTCGTGTCTTGTGAAACTGGTTATAGATAATGGGGATATGTTCATGTTTAGCACCTATCGCTTTGATGTGGCAAGCAATGCCGTAAATGACCACAGCATACTCTTAATGCCGCGCCATTGAGTGGTGCGTATTGCTGCAATATATACTGTGGCGCGTGATGTTCTTCGTACGGTGGTGGCATCATTACGGTTGGTGGTAAGGTGCAACCAGTCAAAGAAACTAACAGTATGTATGCTATTTTTCGCATGGTTGCGTACCTAATATAACAAAGCCATTGACTATCAAAGCAAAGCCTATTACTACTGCAATAGTCGCTGTTAGCCATTGGCTAGTGGATAAACCCAAGTCGCCTGCTGTTCCGATTGCCATACCTGTTGCGATTGAAGTAACCGCTTTGCTTAATCTAGTCATTGTGTGCCTCGTGTGCGTATATGTACCCGCCTGCACAGCGGGTAAACTGTTAGTGCTTAGTTGGTTGCTTGATACCAAAGATATTAAACATTCGTTCATCAAACTTATCTAATATTACCTCTGGTAATATTTCCATAAGTTCATCTATAATATCTGCCTTGAGTTGGTCAACATCAATGTGACCAGTAGTAAACTCGTTCTCTTGTTTGAGTTGAGCGATTACGTTCTCAAGGTTGTTTAGCCGTTCGGTTTTACTCGTGACAACTTCCCATACGCCAACCCGATTCAATATATAGGTGTAATCGGTAATTGTACAGGCTAAAAGATGATTGAGTGACTTGGATAGTTCACTTTCGTCTAGGTCGCCAGTATCATCTATAATATTTGGTCTATCACCGTTTAACATAAAGTTAGCAATATTGGATGTATTAACATTGGCTAAAAGATAACTTCCCACCGTTTTTAGACTTCCGGTATGTATATAGACTGATTCAACTAGACCGCCATCTCTTACCCAAGCAACGGTATGACTAGTCATTTTCTTCCCCTAAGATACTTGCAATAGTTTCATCGGTATTCTTGTAGACAAGCCAGTTACCGATTTGTACTTTATGTTTTGGGTTCATGTACTTCAACCCGTAGTTACCCTCAAAGATTCTTTGCTTAGTGGCTGGAATGATGATAACATCTTCTCCAATATGCAAATGGGTTCTGTCGGTGTTATCAGCCAACATCTCTCTGAAAGTGGTTGTGTTGGTGTGGTTGTCTATGTACTGCTCAAACAAGTCAGCCACTGGACTTGTTACTACTTCTTCAAACTTCATCGTGTTTCCTTTCGTTAGCTCACCGCTAACGCGGTTCGCGGTAGCGGTGAAGTTGTTGGTTATGCTGGGTTAAGTATCTGCAATCCGTAGATTAAATCTTCATCGGTGATGTCCTCGTAATCGAAAACGAATTGTTCACCATCATCAACTGTATGTACATGAATCGTTTTGTCCTCTGGTGATAAGCCATCAACGATATAATCCACGTCATCTTTGATGATTAAAAATGCTTGTTCGATTAAAGTGTTTAGTTGTTCTCTTGTTCTCATTGGTAGTGCCTCTTTGTTAGTGTAGGTGTATAGTAATCTATTTTAAGTGGGTTGTCAACTATTATCTTTTAGAATCTACCAAGTCTTGCATACCGTCCAAGTGATAGATTCGATTCTTATGGAATACAAACCCACCAATGTTTGTAAAGTAAATTTTGCAGTAGTTACTTGCAATGTCCTTTTGAAAGTGGGTGAATACCGCAATACCCGCAATCAACGCGCCAATCGCAATACCACTAAGAAATGCTCTCAAACCTCTAAAGTTATCTGGTGTCACGTCTACTAATTTTGGTTTCTGTGTGTAGGTTGTCATCGTAGTGCCTCTTTTGTTAAGTTGCGCGTATTCTAAAAGATAATAGCTCTATTGTCAAGCATTATCTTTTAGCTTACTGCACTCTATAATTGTGTTTCAAATCAATGTTTGGTGTCAATGGCATTGGTTTCGCTTTAACATCAGTTCTTGGTAAGTGAATAGTTTTGCTAGGTATAATAACATATTCTACTGTAAACTTATCTGGGCAAATCTGATACAAGGTTTCGCCACTGCAATGAACATGGTCATAGAATCCAGTTTCATCTGGAAAGTCTGGTACATCAATAACTGCGTGTGCGTTAGTGGTAAAGATGGCTAGTGCTAGTAATAGTGCTTTCATGCTCGTTTCTCTGTAATGGTTGCGATTGTTCCAACTAAGTTTTGTGCAAAGGTTGCTTCAAAGTCTTTGTTTTTCAGTGAAGTTGTTTTAACCCACTCGTCTATAAAGTAACTCACTGGTGTCAACTTTCTTACCTGTGACTTGGCAACACCTGTGTGGGTTGCTATAGTTTGTTCTCTTGTTTCAGTCATGTCGCTATCCTCTGTTAAGTTGCGGGTATCTTACCTTAAAATACCCGCATTTGTCAACAACCTGTTAGTAAAATTCCGGCATGAATTCTTCTTCAAAGTCGTCAATGAATTCTAGTTCATTAAAGTCATTATCTGCAAACTGTTCCATATTAATGTCGCTCTGTGTATAATTGCCTTTCTTTGCCGCTACAAAGCTAACAACACGATCTACCATACGTTCCATTGATCTATCTAAGTTCTGCCCAGTGACAGTGCCTGTATTGCATTCTAACTTGATGTCGAATAGTACATCTGCCAAGCCTACTGAATATTTAATGTCGCAGTTGAATAAGAAGTTTACCGCGCCACTGGTATTATTGGATAATCCTGTTTGGTAGTAGTCATGGTATACACGTCCAATGGCTCTTATCATCTCACCCTCAACAGTTCCTGCATTACCTGCTTTTGGTACTAACTCTTTTAATGCGTTATAATCGTTTTGAAATTTGCCTAGGTTGTTCCAGTAGATTGTTCTCATTGTCTTTTACCTGTCTAGTTCGTTAGGTCAATGCTCGCGCGTTGCGCTCGCGAGCATTATCTTTTAGATTATTGGTTATCGAATGCTCTGGCAAATAACTCTGCTGTCTTGTAGATATGATGAACCTCATCATTATTCAATGCTCTTTCTAGTGCATCTTCATCTTCTACACATAATTCTTCACCAAAGTTTTCAAACATATATTCTTCAAAACTCATTGATTCACTATCAATAATGTATTCTAGGATACTTGAACAACGGTTTAAATCTGTTTCGGTGAATGTTAAGGTTTGGTATTGTTCGCTCATCTCGTTTACTCCGTAGTGCTTTGTTAAGGTGGGTACATTCTAGTTTAAAATGTACCCAGTGTCAAGTTATCTTTTAGTTTGGTTCGAATAATCGTTCTACATAGATTCGGCCATCCCACTCTACCGCAGTTGGCCAATCGTCTGGTTCTTCTTCCCAGTTCGTCCAGTATAGTATATCTGCATCATACGCATCCTCGATGGTTTCGTATCCCTGTTCTTTACACCAAGCCAGTGCATCCGATTCATTCTTAATGTAAGTGGCGTAATCCTCTGTTATCCATCCAGCGTTCATCCCCTCACCGGTGATTGAACAAACTCTCATCCAAGTTTTAAATTCTGTAGTCATCTCGTTTACTCCGTTTCAGATAAGAATGATTGCAATGTTTTTACTGGTAAGAATTTTAGCAGTTCTTCTAGTGCGGTATAATCGCCATTATGAACGTCCTGCTTGATTTGTTCAATCACATCATCAATCAATGCTTGTTTCTTTGTAGTCATTGTCTTTTCTCCGTAGTGCTAAGGTGGGTACATTCTAGTTTAAAATGTACCCAGTGTCAAGTTATCTTTTAGAATGTTAAACCTAAGTTGATTTCAAACCATTCATAACCATATTCTTCTACTTCGTGGTCGTTCTCTGGTGTATAGATTTTCAATTGAAACTTCTCAATCAAATCTTGGTCATCATCAAATCTGAATGGCAAAGTTCTTAACCAAGGTAAAATCTTATCTTTTACCAAGTCATAAGCCTCGCCTTTGATATAATCTGAATGGTACACTCTGTACTCACCATTCATCGTAGACTTGCGGCTATGCGCCTCGAAATGCAAGTTTAATATATCCAAGATTTCATCTGGCATTTCAACATCTTTTTGAATGGCAATTGCTACTTCACTAATCATACTCATTGTCTTTTACTCCGTAGTGCTTGTTTTGGTTAAGGCTCGCGCGTTGCGCTCGCAAGCCTTATTGGGTTATCTTTTAGGCTAGTTCTAATTCAAGTTTTAAAAGCATTGCTGTCTTGTACACATGATTGATTTTAGGATTCGTTAATGCCATGTCTAATTGTTCACTGTCAACAACATCAAAATCTTCAATATACAACTCATCAACATATTGTTGAAAGTGATTTTCTTCACTATCAATGATGTAATCAATTAAGTCAATCACGTTGTTTTTAGTTAATAATACTTTAGTGTTCATCTCGTTTACTCCGTAGTGCTTTGTTAAGGTGCGAGTAGTATATTACTACTCGCTTTAGTTGTCAACTGTTTTTTAGATTATTCTTGTTTGTTTCATTACCGCACATTCGATTTTATCTATAGCGAATTCTTCGCCAAACTCATCGTCAGTGCCTTTAAATATCACCGTGTTGCCAGTTACTTCAACTTCGATTACTTCGATTACTTCACCGCTATCTTTGGCATAGAGTTGATAGTCTTTGGCAACCTCGTATTGAATCGAATCCTCGTAATCAGAAAATTCAACTAAGTATGGCATGATTTCAGCTAAGGTGGTTTCTGTCATAGTGTACATCTCGTTTACTCCGTAGTGCTTGTTAAGGTGGGTACATTCTAGTTTAAAATGTACCCAGTGTCAAGTTATCTTTTAGTGTTGGGTATGGATAACGAAACCGCTAGTGTCTTTCTTAGCACGTCCTTTGGCTTTCAATCCAACAATAACGCCTTTTGGATCCAAAAATCTTAAATCGTCCACATCACCATCATGTACTGGCATACCTTGCCATTCTGTTGGCGTTTTGTCGAATACATAGGCAACATTCATACCTTGCAAAAATGCGTGTGATATATCCACATTATTACTTTCTGCTCTACTAAAGGTTAAGTGATAGTTAGGGATATGTTTTACTTTACGTCCTAACACCTTAGTGTAATCATAAAACTGGATATTAGGGAAGTGTTCAAAGATGTTTTTACCTCCCCAGTAATACTTCTCCCAGCTAAGGTCACTGGTGCCATTTAAACGAAACACTGGTATCATACCTTTGCGCTCTGCTTGTTTGATTGCCTTGGTAATATCCGTGATAAGCGTTTCCATAAAACCCTCTCTATTGTTAACAAACAATTGGGTTCTGCGTACTCTCGCTTTTTGTACCGTGTTAGTGGTTTCTCCTGCTTTGAACATACCACCACGACCAGCAGTGTTTAAACATCCTGCGATACATCCAGCAGTGGCTTTAGGACATACATTAATACCACCTAGGGTATATGGTGCTAAGTGAAGAATGTAAGTCATGTAACCTACTTTCGTTCCTTTCATAGTTTTAGTATTTTGCGTAGAAAGTAATTTAAACATTTTCTTGATTTCCTGTAGTGCTTTGTTAAGGTGGATATAGTCTAAAAGATAATTACCACCTTGTCAATCATTATCTTTTAGTTTGTTGCCTTGTTGTTTCAAGGTGGGTACATTCTAGTTCAATACACCCACAATGTCAAATCTTTTTTTTCTTCTTATTGGCTCGTGCCTATCGGCACTCGCAAAAGTTATAAAAGTTAAACAGTTGATCTAATGGCTCTAACGTAGAGGCCGCCGAAGGTCTTAAAGTTGTAGTACTGGCAGCCATTGTAGAAATACTGACCCCCATTGTAGAAATACTGACCCCAGGCGTTGTTGCCATTATTCTCAGTCGAGGACCAGTAGTACCATTTTTCAAAATCATTTTCGGATTCATAAATCTCGTTTAATTCTTCTTTTGTCGGTAATCGCCATCCTGTTTTTCCACCAATATTAAGAGAATCGCAATACGCAATGGCATTATGCCAGTTGGATTGTATCTCCGTTGATTTAGGTGCTATTTCAAAGTTCATGTTGTTTACTCCGTAGTGCTTGTTAAGGTGGGTACATTCTAGTTCAATATACCCACCTTGTCAAATCTTTTTTTTTTAGAGTGATGCCATCACGGAATTATTGGATAACGAGAACCAATATCCCTGTTTCTTGTACGCTGCAAAGATTGCCAATGCCTCCTCCTCTGGTATCGCTTGCAGTTCTTCTATGTCTAGTTTAATCGAATCTTTACGCGGTTTTGTGCCTAGTATAAATGTGGGTTCCATTGCTTTTCTCCTGTTGTTTATTTGTGTTGTCGGCATATAGCCTACCCGTAGTTATCCTACTTGTCAACCCCTAATGCCAAACTCCTTCTCAATCCAAGCCAGCTCGTCTGGGTATACATAGGTATGGATGGTTTCATTATCTTTTAGGGTTCTCAAATCATCCATGAAGTCATGAGGGTGCAGGATGTCTGCGCCTTCAGGTATATCCGTGGATTCGATTATCGTTACACCAGTTGCAGTGGTTGCTTGTAGGTAGTTTGCCATTGATTAATTCTCCGTTTGGTTAAGTTGGATGTATGCTAAAAGATAATCGAACCATTGTCAAGCTATTTGTTTCACGTGGAACAATTATCTTTTAGGCACAAAAAAGCCAGCATATCGCTGGCGTTTTTATTTTTATTTATTGTTTACTCGATCTAAAAGATCATTGACCACCTCTTCACACCGAGTTGTGTGGCATTCAACAGCCTTAATCCGCTCTATCATCGCTGCATCAGGTACGTATGCAGCGGGTACCCAGTACCAGACGCCTACTAATACCAACCCAAACAGGGCTCCTAAGTTCCCACATAGGCCCAAGGTATACCATGGGTTCTCGCGCCACAGGTCCAAGAACTTCAGCCTACCTATAACTATCATCGATACTATGATGAGTAATCCAACTAAACTTACAATTGTTAACATCCCATTCTCCTAAAAGATAATTGATCTATATATGTGTACACACTCACAGCGGGTAAACTAGTTATATAGTTCTTCTACTTCCTGGATAGCAGAGTTTACATAATCTTTTAGTGACTGGTCCTGCACCCATGGATAACATAAGTTCAATAGGAATGACCTAAAGAAGATCCATTTGGGTTTGTATACATTAACCGAAAGATATTCCGCTTTCCCTGTTTCAATCCCAATGGTATGCAACTCAAGGATGTATCCGTCTTTCTTAATTGTAATCATCTTATTCTCCTACGTGTAAAGGTGTAAATGCGTATATTATCACAAACGCTTCAGCGGGTAAAGTAGTTTTTAGCCCCTTACAAATCAATAGCTTACAAGGGTTCGATTCATATTTCGTGTATTAATTATAATGACCCTGTAGGGTAGCCAGGGTTTGATACAGTTTAAAGGGTATGTTTGTAAGTCATTGATTTATAAGATTATTATTTTAAGAGTCTAAAAGATAATGTCTTTATTAATCAATGACTTACAATAATGTGGTTTGTTTTTGATAGAAAACACGTGTATATAATACATGTCTTGAATGACGAGCACCGCTAGGTGCGAGTCTATAACACCTACAGCGGGTAGACTAGGACTTGATAAGCCACACAAAGGATGTATTGGCAGCACAACCTAGTAACAGCCCAGGGTTATTCACCACCATTTCGATTCTACTATCTGGAGTATTCTCCTGAGTTACCTTTGGGTAGTTGAATTCTTTCAACATACTGTTAGTATACAAATCACATTGGTATCGAGTCATACCACGCTTCCAAGCTACAAGGATATGTGGGTTGAGTTTCATTGCGTCGTAGTCTACAAGGAAGCCCGAGTTTAACATGGTCGCTTTGACATCTTCCAATGTGTATGCATTGGCGTTTAGCGATGCTAGTAATAAGATTGCAGCTAATAACTTTTTCATAATGAATGTCCTGAGTTAATTGAAGTTCTTATTATACACGTATACGTATAGATGTCAAGTACATGCACAGCGGGTAGAGTGGGTCTAGGATAGCGAGCACCGCTAGGTGCGAGCCTACACGTCGTCGTCAAAGAATACATCATCGGCAATTGGCTCTTCGTATTCATCATCCGTTACATGAACTTGCTTTGGATCCCAGACATGTTTACCACGTGTAGAACGAAGATGATCAACAATGTGGTCTATATCACTTAGTGATATATCAGACTCCCTGATCATACGAGTACCTCCACTAGCCAGGTCCCGTTCTTGCATCTCAATCAGTAACAAATGGATAGCATACTCTCTATCAATTTCCGCCTGGAGTACTTGATCAATTGGGATGTTGAATGCCTTGACCTCTTCTCCAACCAAGTTCCAATATGGCATATGAAACTCTTCCTTGATAGTATCGATGATTGATTGCAAATCGTCGAAGTTCATGCGCTTATTAATTATTATCGCATCATGTACATTGGCAAGGATTTTGTACTTATACCCCCTGGCCATCTCCCTAACACGATCCATTATCGCAGTCTCTGCGTGCTGATATAAAAACGATATCTCTTTTGATTTGCTTCGACGCCCCTTGGGAGTTTTAACACACGTCTGGTTCTTTAACATGGCTTTGTTCTTTTCCAAGATAAAGTCAACTAAAAGATCCTGCTCCTTAATAAACCCAGCAATCAAATCATGATTTAGGAAGGCTTCTCGCAAATTACGATCCGTAATAATCTTAGCTAATGAATGAAGCATCGGTTCGCCAGCTGGGTCCTCCTTGTTCGTCACTACCAAGTTAGTGGTCTTAGCCCCAAAAGATATGGCAGTCATCATCTCTTTAATCTTCCCAAGACTCCAATCCTTGTCATATGGCTTCTCAACTCCATTCCTCGTGTAAGTCCGAGTCAAGAATACATTGCGGATACAATCATAGATGAAATCCTTTTTATCTGTCAAGTAGTGATCTGTATACTGAAATGAACGAGGTCCATGAACCGCACAGTACTCTGCAGCAAAACTATACTTCCAAGCAATGGCTGAGGAACTAATGTCATACTGCCATGTATCTCCCAATACATTTTTACGTACCACCTTACTAACACCCTGCATCGATATACCACTGTAATACGTGCGACCAAATGGGCTCGGCTTAATTCGTTGATATAACTTCCCACCGGTATACTCACCAATAGCAAGTATAGTTCTGCATTGACGAATCATCCGATTCTTTTGATCATCTTTTAGCTTAGTTGCTCCCGTATACAACCAGTGCAAACATCCTTCCAAGGTCTTCTTGTTTATCGGCGATACATGATATCTACTTCTCCACTCCTCAAACGTAATTAACCCAGCCTCAAATTCTTCTGCATCTGGGTATTCCCTATTGAATATCGCCTCGTATTTTCTTAAATCAAGTAAGTCATCTGTTTCTGCATTAAATTCTTTTGTATGGTTCATGTCCAATAAATCCGTATAGGTACAATTGATTAGGGAAATGGTTGAGTTAACTTGCTGGATACTATTACCCATATGCATTACTTGAATGATAGGACAATTATCTTTTAGCCAGGAATGGATTCGATGCCGGTTACCCTCTCTATCTGTAAGACGGGTGCCTTTGCTATATAACTCTTTAAGTGGAATAAGATACTGGCCAAAGCCAGGTGATATGAAATCATTAGACAACGATTCATGAATTAACCTATCCAATATCTCTAGGTAATCATTCAATGCTTTATCTGCTGATCTTTTATTAAACGCCTCATATAAGGCATCTCTTACCGATTGATGTACTTCTATTGTCATAATATTTCGTCCTGTATGTTAGCTATATAACTACCGATGTAACATACCCCTAGTTCGGTTGGCCAACCTAGCCAGGGGTTTATACAGAACATCTTAGTTTATAACTGAAGTTATTTAGTCAATATATCTCCTATTACAAAAACTCATAGATCAAACTATATCACATCAATCATCTTTTAGCAATCACCTTTTAGCAATCATCTTTTAGCAAGGACCAAGCAGAAAAGGGTTTCACCGGAGGTTCCCTCAAAGAGCAAGAGCAACAGCCAAAGCAACCCACCAAGGAAGCAACAAGAAGTTTACCCTATTAGGGAGGACATTTTTTCCTCTGCAGGCCGCATTCTACCTATACCCTATTATGACAGTTATGTTACAGGCTCGGCACTAACGTGCCTCGCAACCAAAATATACCCAAAAAATTCACACACTAGTCAACCCAGTGAACTTTTCAGACAATAAAAAAGGCAGACCTAAGTCTGCCTTATCATATACTATACCAGGGCAATGATATAGTACATTTCCAAGCAAGGGTCCAACTTGATTGGATAAACTCTACAACATTATTCTATTAGTATTTACTACATGTACGTATATACACCCACCTGTACAGCGGGTATATTACCCACCCTTACCTATACGATCACACGACACCAGTTCCATCCACTGCCCCCCCCCTAACATATAAGTAACAGTTACCATATCTATCCTGTCCACTCTCTACATTACTAGCAATCCAATCCCCAGATGGCTTGTTCACTGCAGTCAACTCCAAACCAATTAGTATCAACCAAAGTAAAGCCAATACTACTAGCAATAAATCTATACCTCTCATCTATCTCTCCTACGTGTATATAGTATATACAGGTACAGCGGGTATATAGGCTCGGCACTACCGTGCCTCGCTATACCTTATTGACCTGCCTTAGCCCTCAACGCCTCTATACGTACAAAGAACTCCTCACTTAATGGCTTGATAGGATTGTTCTCTTCCTGCTCTAGCAACTTAACAAACTCAGCCTCTACATCAATCTCAGTAGCCATCTGCTGCTTACTCTCTGCCTTAGCCTTGTTTCGTTTGCTTAATACCCAACCAGCAAATACATCATCTGTCATCTCTTATCTCCCATATATAATTTAACTTACGCATAGTATACACCATACATCCCCATTGTCAATACCCTAAACAAAAGAAAAGGCACATCGACTCTCCCAAATCGATATGCCTAAACTGTTGTAAAACTATACGGTACCTAAAAGATAATGTACCTAAAAGATAAGGTATGCGAGCTCCGCTAGGAGCGAGCCATTAAGCATGAATCGCTTTAGACTTCGCCTTAACTAACTGTGGGTAATCACCATGCCACTTCTTATAACAGATTCTAAAGCTAGTCGCATTGGCATAACCACTTGCAACTGCCACTTCCTCTACTGTACTATATCGACCACTAGTCAACAAAGCATTAGCTAAGGTCATACGAATGTCACGACTTACATACGCATAGGTATTATCAAAGAATCCCAAGAACAACGAATCAACTTTATACACCGGCAATCCAGCAGCTGCATACACCTCTTCCTTCTCTAACCCAGACTCAATCTTCGCAACTAACTTCTGAATCAATGCCAAGTCACTCATCTGATACCCAGCTAAGATTACCCTATCAGTCAACTCCTCTGCAGTTGGCTTATATCTCATACTAGTATATAAGGTTTGCATAGCAGTCTTAACCAATAACGATGCACCATCAATCAACCCACCACGTAACTCCGCCACTGGTAAACTTTTACCTAATGCCAAACCCAACTCAGTATGGAACTTACTAGCTGCTTCCTGTGTCAACCCTTCTGCCGCTGGCCATGAAAATGTTTTCGCTGTTTCTACTTTAATCATATTACACCCTAAAAGATAATTCACTTATATAATGGAACGGGTTCACCATTCGCATCGTTCTCTACTGCTAATTCATATACCGAGGTAGTATACACCGCTTCATTGCCATCCTTGTCTATATACCTAGCCATCCATGCTACTGGCTCCCTAGTCTCAGGTTCCTTACTTGAACTTTCTGTCATTGTATCACCTAAAAGATAATTTGTCAAACTTTCTAATATCGATTAAACTGGTTAGCCAAGTTTACCTGTAACGAAGCCAACTGGCTAGAGAACAAACCATTCAACGCACTAACCAATGCATTACCCATACCTTGCTCTAGTACAGTCTTAATAGTAGCATCTACCTGTTCACGGTTATTCCCTATATACTCTTTTACCGCCTCAGTTACCTGCTCAGTTAGTACACTCTTTACTATATCATGCAATAACGGTGGTATCATAATAGGTTCACTGCTATTATACCCATAGGCATTACGTGCAGGATTAGCCCTCTCCTTGAAGAATACCTCCTCCAACGATCTATCTACCATCTTACCTAAATCTTCATCAGAGATCAAGTCCCCAATAGAATCACGAATACGTTCCTTCATCCGCTCTTCAAATGTCTTACTCTGTACTATGTCTGTCATCTTATCACCTAAAAGATAATTTGTCAACTTGTTTAGTGAATGTTGCGAGTGCCGATAGCCTAAAAGATAATCTACCTTGGCATCGCGAGTGCCGATAGGTGCGAGCCAGTGACTCGCACCTAGCGGTGCTCGTATACTATGCGTGTACTAACTCAGCCAACGCTTTCTTACCCTTCTCACGCTGCGCATTCTGACGATACTCCAATGGACTAACTCCCATAAATTGGCCAAACGCAGATCTAAAACCTGCTTTAGAATAAAGTAACGCCTTTGCTATATCAGAAATCTTTGATATAGTATCCTCTTCTAACATACGAGCACCACGCATTAACGTAATCTCGCGCTGTACACTAGCAAACGTTCCTTCAAAGAATACTTCAAATAACTTGTCGAACTGGAATGGTCTCAAGCCCAAGTCACGTTGCAACTTATCCTGCTTCAAACTATTACCATAAGTAGATAACATCGTTACTACATTCTTCGCCACTGTTAACTCTTCACCGGTATAACCAGCCGCAGCTATACGACCAGCCAAGTCACTTTCTTCCGGGGTATATCGCGTCCCTACATAAAGTTCACCCAATGCCAGTTTAGCCAACTTAATGTCACTACCAGATGGTGTTGACTTAGCCACTACTTTCTTAACATCCGGTTGTACTACTGGGTCTACTACCTCAGCACTTGCCTTCAACTCCGCCACTGGTAACTTAGTACCAGTCAACGCCACCGTGAAGTCTTTTAGGAACTTCTCCGCTTCTTCTCTTGTAGCATTTACTCCCGCTTTCCAATTATAGGTCTCTACTGTAATAGTGTGCTTTGATACTTGAACTGAACTGCTCATGGATTATCTCCGTTGTGGTTAAGAAAGATTGTATTCTATCTGGTTTGTTACTGGTTGTCAACTACTATTTTGCGATTTTCTCCCCTGTAGAAAGTTCAAAATCTCCTAAAAGATAACTTCCTCACCACTCCAATCTTGGGCAGATCCGCCACAGGCCTTGATTCTACTGGGTTCGCTGTTTTGTCTGTACTGTGAACTTTTTCAACTTTCTACAGGGAGAAAAACAGTAGGGTAAATCATCTTTTAGGTACACTAATAATGCGGCCTGCAGCCTGTCCAAATGGCCTTCAACTTTCTACAGGGGAGAAAGTCACTTATCGCTTTATCAATACCAACATCCTCTTTATATGCGGCCTAGTAATAGACAATGCCAACTGTACCATATCCCCTTCTACCCATGTATTATAACAAGCATCTAACTCATGGATACGTTTACTATCTACTGGAGTTGGCATCCTCCATTTATCTGATAATGTGAAATAGTACAACCTTGCCTCATCGTATGTCAATGGTGTATCTGAGATACGCAGTTCTATACCGTAGAGTTTCTCTAATTGTGCGAGCACCGATAGGTGCGAGCCATCGTCACTCATCTCGCACCGCACGCACAAACGCCACTCTGGTTTTCATCCTACGAGAAGTTGTACCATCAGCAAACGAATACTGGATTGCATACTCATCATCTTCATCAGATGTCCAATAGTTAGATAACGTAAAGTCGTTATCTTGCTGTGATATGCTGATAAGTTCTTCGATAGTCGGCAATCTCCACGTATTGTAGTTGTCCACGGTCATTCGGCTCACTATCAAATGACTTTCGTACCATTCCCCTAGTATCTCAGCGTTTCTGTCAATGATTATCATAATTCCTCCTATATGATTGCCAGTATAGGCCGTTTTGAAGGTGCTGTCAAGTGGTATTTTATCATCTTTTAGAAAACTTTTCTTGACTTTTAGAAACAAATCGCGTATACTTTTCGCGCCTAGTTGTGATGGTCAAAATACCTTTTGTAAATAGTTCACTTGAGATTTTCTTAAGTTTGCAAGTTATTGATTTATAAGGGGTGAAAATATCGATTATTTAGTGGTTAATCGCGATAAATACTTGTTTTGGGCTCGCTCCTAGCGGAGCTCGCAACCTTATAATGAAGTGTGTAATCGGGTTATAATCGGGTTATAATCGACTATTATGCTCCTCGCTATCGCTCGTCGCGACCTTATATTCCCCCTCTCAAACTTCTCCCTATAGAGATTCTTCTATATGATTAATAGACATTGCACCTATGGGTTGTTTATCATTAAGAACATAATAGATTGCATGGGAGTGTCTTGCTGATTCACCTTCTACTTTGTACAGATCATTTGTAGTATAGCTAAGAAAGATTGGATGATCTGGATTTCTAGCAAGGTTTAGTCTTTGAGAATCTTTTAGTTTTTTCCCACCTGCTATTCTTTTGTGTTTCTTTTGCATATGTGCTAGAAGGTTTTTGTTACTATCATCATAGCCTAGGATTTTATCGGTAGATGCGGTGATATCGGTAATGTATTGATCTGGGAAGTTTGGTTGATTATTGGATATATCGCAGACTGCCAATTGGACATGTCTATTATTACCTCTAAGGGAATTAACTGATATGGTATTATTAGTATCTTTCTTAGTAAAGGCAATTGGGTCGATAACTTTCTTATTGATTAGCTCTACACTTGCTTTAAGTGCAAGTTTAAGGTCATCGAGTACTTCTTGGTTATTCTCATGAAAAGTTTCATAGAGGTTATAGATAACTGGTAGGGTGAAAGTATTGGGTAAATTATCTTTTAGAAAATTGTACCAGTCATTAGTGGATTTAAGTGAATAGAGTTTAGCTAGGAACTGGGCGGTTTTGCTTTTATTGGTATCAAATGAGTTGGGTATTGCTAGGGTGAGAATGTTGTGATTATTTTTACCAAATCTATCTAGTCTACCCAATCTTTGTAGGGTATTTTCTGCTGTAGAGATTTCTGATACCATGTAGTCGGTGGTAATATTAAGGGATGCTTGTACGATTGGACCTGATCTTAGGATAGTAAATTGTTTGGTACCTGATTCTTTGAATGAGTTGAAGACTTGGTTGAACAGGTTAAGTTTATCAGTTTTATTAAACTTAGAGTGGTAGAGAATTGAGTTTTCATTATTTTGGATAAAGGCCTGTTGTGCTGTTAGGGCGGTATTGGAGATGACGATCGTGTTTTGGTTATGGGTTTCGAATAGTGGGTGATTGGGTTGGTTATCCGAGAATTGGTTAAACTGGATGGTATAATTGCTTTTGTTAAAGCTAGGCATTTTAGCGATATGGTGTTTATCAAAATCGAGGATATGATTAAGGAAGGTATAGTGTGGAGTAGCGGATACTAAAAGATAATTGTTTTTCTCTTGAAGTTTTTTGCATTGGACTAGTTCGGCGAAAAGAAGATTAAACGCGGGCATAGGGATATATTCGTGGAATTCATCGAATACTACGTGTGCATTAAGAAAGGTAATAAGGTTAGCTGCGTTTCGGTGAGTTATGATGGTACTAAAGATTTGGTCGATGGTGGTAATAATAATATTAGATTGGAAGGGGTTAGTGGGTTGGTAGTTATTGGTGAATTGAAGTTCACCGGTGTAGATTTCAACCGTTGTATTAAGGTTTTGTAGGTCATTGAAGATACCTTGTGCGACTTGTACTCTAGGGCATACCCAGATGATTTGGGATGCATTAGTTAGTTTAGCCCATTCAATTGAAATTTTTGTTTTGCCGCAACCAGCTGGACCGGCTAGGATTCTTTTTGAGATTAGTTCGGCTGCGATAGTGGATTGGGTAGTGGTTCTTGTTGATGGTTGGAATTGGTCTAGGTACTCTTGGCAGTTTAGAGTTGATTTTGCATCTAGGTGATCTAAGAGTGTGCTTAGTGTTTTATTGGTGATATGGTCTTGTAGTTCTTGTTTGGTTAATTTAGAGACTGTGTGATCTGCGGTGATAATAGTAGCACGTAGGATACTTTTATCTGCGTTAGCATTGATTTGCGATTGGTATTTATTTTGATTATAATCCTTGAAGGCTGGTAATAGGATATCATCATCGAGTTCGGTGGTTTGTTTGATGAAAAGACCATCAAGGTTATTTTCGTTACGATAGTCGATTTCCAGTTTTTGGATGTTATTAATTAGGTCGAGTGTAGTATCTAAAAGATCATTGACATCGGTGTGATTTACTAGCAGATCATAGACGTCATTATATGTTTTTAGGTCAGTATCACGGATTGGTTTTGCGTGATGCCAAAAGACGGTGTGTTTGATGTAGTTTTTGGTTTGTTGGTTGATAGTTTTGGTATTTGATTCTAGTAGTTTATAGACTAGGGTAGAGATTTCGTTATGGCGTGGGTATTTCTCAAAACTAAATTTGGTTGATTGGATATGGTAACCGTCATCGGTTGGTTGGCTTTTTGGATTGTTAACCCAGGTTTGGAAGTGTGGGTCTGCTTTACCAAGGTCATGGGTACACCCAGCGATGAATGCTGCTTTTGATTGGTGTGGTTGGTTTGGGAAGAGTTTTTTGTGTAGTTGTTCTGCCAAGAAGCCAACTGCGAAAAGATGGTCGGCTAAGGGTTGTTGTTTGGTGTTAGCTAATAGTGTCATGGTCTTTTGTGGTTATAGTTAATAAAAGACAAGTATACTTATTTGGTTGGGATATGTCAACTGCTTTCTACTTATTCAGTAGTTTACTTGTGCACTTGCAGTTTCATCAATACAATTTACTTTAAAGCTGCGTATTCTGCAGTGTACTTAGTGGAGAGGAATGGTTTGCCCAATTCATGCTACAAATCTGCGTATCCGGCAGTCTACTTAACACAATTGAGTCGCAGCAGTATTTACAAACTACAAATCTGCGTATCCGGCAGTCTACCTAAATGTCAACTACCTGCTGCGTTACTGAACCTACAAAGCTGCGCATGCAGCAGTCCACTGGTTGGATTCTAAAAGATCAGAATATCAGATATTCAAAGCTGCTTGTGCGGCAGTCTACTCACTGAACCCACTTTGCTGATTGAACGCAAACTTCAAAGCTGCGTATGCGGCAGTCTACCATATTCTCCCAAGTTCATCTATTTCTGTTATCTTTAAAGCTGCGTATGCGGCAGTCTACGATTTGAATGTATCTTAAGCAAAGACTCGTATCTTTAAAGCTGCGTATGCGGCAGTCTACTGATTGATTTTTCGAAATAACCCAGTTAAATCAATTACATGCATCGATTTTAGTAAAAACACCAAAGTTTTTCACCTTCTGGTAACTCATTGATTTTATTACACCAAACTCTCACACCAAAATAAAGGGTCAAAATTATCATCTAATACTATCAACATAAGCCAACCCTTTCTTTCCAACATAGAATGCAGAAACACCGGCATTGTCGATTAGATCTTGTAGTTCATTGGCTTTGTCTTCTGGTAGGTCTAAGTCAATTTCAAGTACACCAGATGCTTTGTCAAGCATATCAGTAATAGAACCTTCACCGGCGACCAGCCGTTTGCGAATATATGGATTGCCATAAACCAGCTTATCACCCCCAGTGGTAAGTGGTTTCATGAAATCTTTCTGGGTAAATCCACGTTTTGATATACCTGTTATATTGCCTTGTTTAGACAAAATTGTACGTACATCGTGCATCGTACTTAATCTACTAAGTTGGATATACAATACAGCACAGAAAATTCTCTCAGGTTTTACTTTACCATTTTTTTCTACATATTGCTGTTCAGGAAATGTTACTTTTAATGAATCAAGTACATCTTGTATTTTATCATCGACGGTGACATCTTTTAGTGATGCTATAGAATTAAATTGGTTTACCACTTTTAGTGGATCGTAAGACTTAGCCGGAACTTGATAGGTACTATTCAGTATAAAATCGCACAGGTCGGCAAAATTCAAAGATAATACACCCCATAGTTCATCTGAAAATACCGAGTTAAATAGAGGCACTTGGCTTTTTACCATACCAGCGAATGAATTTTTATCGGTACTACCTGACATGTTACGCAAGAATACTACTTCGTTGCTTATTTGTTTGGTATCGGTGAATGTGATTTTATGTTCTAACTCTTTGAACCAGTAGTGTTCACTTTCTCTTGATTGATAAAGTTTACGTTGATCACCAATTAAACGGTTTAATAGACCCATGACTGTATCATGCGTGATTTCGCGTTTGATGTAATTGGCGGGTTCTTTTTTCAAAGCAGTTGACGATCCTACGTATTTACGACCACCTTTTGGTAATGGTTCATTGTTTGATCCATCTAAGAAAGAGTTCTGCCACGCTGAATCGTACTTTATTTTTATTTTCATAATGCTTGTTCTTCTTGTAAGGTTGATAAAACCCGATAGTTAATTCTATCGGGTGTTGATATTATCTTTTAGCTTGCGCCGAAGTAGATGGCATAATTGGTATGTTTTACTTCAGAGATATTCCCTTCGTTGCGTTTGATTCTCATCATCTTCGAACTATCATTATAATCAATTAATACTTCGTCAACATACATTCTGCCTTTTGCTTGACTGAAGTTTAACTCGCTAATCATTCTTAGCGTTTCTTGTACTAGAATATCGATGGCTTCGTCATCTAGTAAGATACCAGCTTCCCCTTGTTGGAAAATGGTACCTTGTCGCACGTAGTTTTCATGAAATGTTGCTACTGGATTTCTAGTTGGGTCAATGCCTTTGATAAAGTCTTGTACGCATTGAGCGATACTAGCACCTTCCGTGTCAGTGATAACCATTGCTGCTCTATCGAACTTTTTGTCAAGAGAGATGAACTGTAGATTTTCGATATTGATCGAACCATATGCTAAGTATTCGGTATCACCGAATGTTGTTTTGGAGAAGAAGCTATTACTTTTTACCTCTTCACCTTTATCATTTTTACTGCGTTCTTTTGAACCACACTTACCCATTTGTTCAAAGTTACCATTACCAAGTTGGTCAACAAAGTCTTCTAAGAATAGCGGACTGCTACGTTTGCATTGATTGGATGGTACTACATAACCTCTGATTAATCCAGTGATTGATGCGAGTACTGGTAGTAAGTCATGCTTTGCAAAATGCAGGTCATATGCCTGATCTTTGAACAAATGATGTCTGACGCAATTCTGGCTGATGTAAAGTGGTGTTTCTTTGAAGTTGATATCAGCGGCTTGTTTTTTGTACTTATAACCTTTTTCATCTTTTACTTTGCCGTTTAAATTGCTGTAGCCACGAAGTTTTGGTAATGAATGATTATTCACTTCCTTTTGGTCATCTCCAGCTAATGCAGTTGGTCCATTCCAGTTTACTACTCCATGACCGTATGCTTTGATTTTAAAGTCTACGCTTTTGATGCCTGTAATTTTACTCGTTGATGTGATCATATTTTAAATCCTGTTGGGTTAATGATGATTAAAGTATATCATGGTTTTGTAAGATGTCAATCTTTTTATTTTTCTGCTTATGCGGCAGTCTACTCAATATTTTTATCCATGGTCGTCCAGGTTGTCTTCTAATCTGCGTGTGCGGCAGTCTACAGTGCATTCCGAACCATCTTAAAAAATAAGGCCTTTAAAGCTGCGTACGCGGCAGTCTACAAAGTAGGTAATTTAGGACGGCACTGTCACGACTTCAAAGCTGCGTGCGCTGCAGTCTACGGCAATTCTCTTTTAGCGCAGATTGTACCGTTCTTCAAAGCTGTGTAGTCTACAGTCTACAAATCACAAGACCCTAACCCTGCAAAATGTGGGTTTCAAATCTACCTTCTCGGTAGTACATCAAAAAATAGGAACGGTTGAAGAAGCACTCAAACCATAAGTTGAAAACGCACCAACTGCTTTATCTTTTACTCGTTCACAATAAACAAATAGTTTAAAACTTTGTGAAGTACTCTTACTACCCATATATACGAACGGCAGTGAAGTGTGGGTTTCTTCAAATGATCTTAGGTAATCCATAGCATCCTCAATTGAAATACCTGCACGTTTAGCTTTGCGTCTAGCAACACGTTCCATATTACTCTGAACTTGAACTCTACGGTAATGCCCATGCGAAACTTTCGCTGGCACCGGTAGTACATCAGAAATGTGAACGTATTTTTCCAATTCTTCAAGCGCCGTTGCTAAGTTCAAACTGATAAGAATATCATCAGATGCGAATAACCGTATCTTATCACCCAACCCTCTGCTAATATCATATCGCGGGAATGAAACACCGACTGGTTGTGTGTTGTCATCTGTTCTTAGTGACGAGAACTTTGTATGCAGTTTACTGTAGACAGCCTCCAGTATCTTACTTGAGGCCACAAAGTTATCGTGTAAAATGGTTAGTTCTATATACTGTGTCATAATGGATTCCTTTGTTGATTTTTGGTAATTGTAGGTGATTCGATATTGGATGTCAAGTGTTTATTCTCTTGTTGGCTCGCTCCTAGCGGAGCTCGCATGGATTAGTCTAGGTTTCTTACTGGTATACAGTTTCTCGTTTCGGTTGGTCCTACGAAATCTTCCTCAGTTGTTGCGTCCGTATACCAAGAACCCCAAAGTTGTTTGTTGTACACGAGTTCTGGATGGATAGGTAATCGCCAACCGTTACCTAGCGTGAAGCAGTATAGTTTTGCTTCCGTATAGGTAATCCATTTCAGATGTAATTCTTGTTTGGAGATTTCTATTGTCATTGTATATCTCGGACTGGTATAATCCAAGCACTACCTCTACCATCATTGCACAACTCCCAAACTGCTTCATGATAAGCCAGTCTATATCTACTTGTCATTCTTATTGCGATTTGATATAGATTTGGATGCAATGGATTATCAGCGGCAGTCGATGACCATACCAATATCATATGATTTACATCGTTATTTGGTTCTGTGGTCGTTTTGTATATCTTGTAAAGTTCTTCTGATGTTGGCAATCTCCAACCAATTTTTCCATCTATATTAAGAGCAAAGCAATACAAGACTGCATCGTTATAGGTAAACCTTGATTCGGTAATTGGTGCTACTTCAATCATCTTTTATATCTCTTACTGGGTAGCAAAACCATTTTAACACAAAACTAGGATTTTGTGCATCATCCGTAGACCAACCGCCATTATGCCCTGTCAACGCATCGGTGCTGTATTCTTCGAATGTTGGTAATCGCCATCCAGTCTTGCCATCGATATTAAGTGAGAAACAATACATGATTGCTTCGTCGCGGTTTAGCAGTGGGTGGTATTCGATTGGTGCTACTTCAATCATCTTTTAGGTCTCTTACTGGTAACACAAAATTGATACTCGATTTATGATCGGGTAGTATTGTACCGTCATGGAAAAACATAATTTGTTGGTATCCTGCATGTTCGATTGATGACGTTGATGACCAATAGTAAGTTCTATAGACATTTGTCTCTGTATAGATTTTTCTTAGTTCATCGATTGTAGGTAGACGCCAACCTGTTTTGCCATCAATAGTAAGTGCAAAGCAGTATAGTTTTGCGTCATCGTAGTTTAATACTTTTGGGTTGTTGTTAGGTTCGAATTCTATGGTCATTGTAAGTCTCTTACTGGGACGGTTTCTCTTGACATTCCAGGAGCGATGTTGGAACTTTGATTCCAGCAAAGCATTGGAATCTTCCATTCGTTATAGTATTCATCCTTGGTTGGTAAACGCCAACCTATCTTATCATCTATGTTAAGTGAAAAGCAATAGAGTTTAGCTTCTTGCATTGTTAGTGGTTTCCAATATTCTTCAGGTGCTATTTCAATCATCTTTTAGGTCTCGTACTGGTATGCAAGCAAGTTGTCTATGACTATTAATATACTCGTGGTCATCAGTACACCAACAGTCCCATAGGTGATTACTAACTTCAGTTTCTTTTTTGGTTGGTAAACGCCAGCCATCTCCTAGGCAAAATACATACAGCACTGCCTCTACATAGGTCATAGACGTTTGATGTAGTTCGTCTGGTGCTATTTCAAATTTTGGTAGATGATCTAAGTTTAGTGAAATCATAGTTAATCGTGCGATTGGTTAAAGATGGCTTACTATAAGCTAAAAGATAATTGATGTCAACTGTTTTCGTCTATGTCTCGGATTGCTCTAACTAAGTATTCAAACTTGCTTGGGGATGATGCTAAGTATCCACTACCCATATATTGGATGTAATATTCAGTTGGTAGGTGTGGGCTATTCTGCGAAGTCCAGTACCATGTATGTTCATACTCGTGATCGTGTTGATACTTTCGGTGGATAAGATCCAACTCGTCCTTGGTAGGTAATCTCCAACCGGTTTTACCATCGATGTTTAAAGCAAAACAGTACAGTCTTGCTTCACCCCAAGTAGCTTCTATCTCTGTTTCTTTTGGTGAAATTTCAAAGTTCATAACAGGTCTCGTACTGGGTAGCAGTTTAGTCGTCTATCATGCGGATACGTATCATCTGAAAGATCGTCTTGATCCCAACCAGCTGCATAACAGTAGTCGGTTAGGATATCTTCGTATTCGTCATTGGTGGGTAAACGCCAACCGACATTACCATCGACGTTTAATGCAAAACAATATAATTGTGAGTCTGATAGTGTAAGTTTTTTCCAGTACTCTTCTGGTGCTAGTTCAAAGTTCATGGGATTCCGCATGGCTCGGCCGCTATCGCGCCTCGCAAATATCTAAAGGTTAAAGGGTTGATCTGATAGCTCTAACTGAGTAGAAGCTGGCGTTCTTACTGCCGTAGTCCTGGCGGCCATTATACATATTCTGAACCAAGACATAGTTTATATTACTGCACTCAGTAGAGGACCAATAGCAACCATCTTTTTGGAAATCATTTTTGGATTGGTATATTGCAATCAATTCCTCAATAGTTGGTAAACGCCAACCAGTTTTACCATCGATAATAAGAGCAAAGCAATAGAGTCTTGCATCATCCCAGTTGGCTTCTATCTCGGTTGACTTAGGTGCTATTTCAAAGTTCATGACAAGTCTCGTACTGGGTAGCAATAAAATTCGTCACTTGGCGAGTATCGTTTATCGTCAATATCGCTTTGATCCCAACCAGCAACACCTACCCTGACATAGCTTTTACCTAGTAACTTGTTCAATTCGTGTCTGGTAGGCAATCTCCAACCAATCTTACCATCGACGTTTAATGTAAAACAATAGAATCGTGCTTCGGTTTGGGTGAGGCTTTTCCAATACTCTTCTGGTGATAATTCAAAATTCATGGGTAACCTCTAAAAGATAATGAATGCACAGTCTACCTTATCTTTTAGGGATTGTCAACTAGATTAGCAATTCCACTTTCTTAGTGATAGAGCTTTGCGTGTTGGTTTACCATTGTCATCCTTCATTGGACCTGGCATTCCGCTCATTCTAGCACAGAAACTTTTACGACGTTTGGCTGCTTTGCTGCCAGGTTTCAATTTGTCTGGTTTTGTAGTGACGGCTGTTTGAAGTTTACTGCCTGGATGTTCACGACGATAACTTGCCACGCCTTTCTTGTTCAAGCCACCCTTTTTGTTCTTGCCTTCTTTGCGTTGCCATGCAGCAGTTTCAAAAAGTTCTCTGTCACTGACTGATTCGAAATCTTCCCAGATAAGTTCGCTATCAACGCCATGATGATGCGCTAGGTTTTCTACCATCTCCTCAATCATGTCAAACATCTCGTCCACTGTTGGGTTGATGCCTTGGTCTTCTTGACTTTGTAAGTAATCCCAAACAGAAACTAGCATACCTTCTGCTTTTGCTAGTTTTGCTTGTACCCACTCAGGTAGGTTTTCGTTATCGTCGATAGTATCAAGTAGTCCTTGTGCTGCCCGTGCAATTGTATGTAAGTTGCCGTGTGCCATACCTGCTTCGTCGTCGTATTCAGGTTCAAATCCTTCATTGGGTACGCAGTTGTTGACTCGGATACCACCTTTCATTTTGGTACCTTCTTTGTGCTTACCTTTCCAACATTTTGGATCTAGTCTTTGGGTAGCTGATTCGTTTAGTAATTCCGTGATTCTCATTGGATAATGTCCTCGTAGCTTGGTATCAATATTTATGGCGAGGCTATTAACTTAGACTAGACTTATAGTCAGTCAAATGTTGATAGATTGAATTCAAGTATCTGCGATAAACTTTCTCATAACCGGGTTCAGAAC
>ERZ1034363.516-NODE-516-length-26438-cov-31.039870_pt1 | contig 26438 bp, 25 predicted proteins | sample MGYA00520616_ERZ1034363 | MGnify/ENA primary metagenome ERZ1034363 (study PRJEB33736, sample SAMEA104284506) | Azolla filiculoides | biome: Urban; feature: Water surface; material: Ditch water | place: Netherlands | collected 2015-10-28 | depth 0-0.1 m ... | reverse complement strand
ACCAAAGAAATAAAGGGAATTAACACTTCTTCCGGCGTTAAACCGCCATGTGTTAATAAAGCGTTAGGCGTTAAGCGTAAGCGGGATTTTGGTACGGCGTAATCGTTGATTTTTACAAAACCGTCAGGTAAATCGACTGCCGTGTTAAGTTTAAACACCCGCTCTTTAATTTCGCCTAACGATGCGCCTGCATACAGATTTTGTGTGACCGTCATGCCGTGATCAGCGGTGATAAAAAACACTACTTCTTTATTTAGATAAGCAACATCTCTACGGCGTTCATCAATAAAACGTTTTAGCTGTTTTACTATCGGTCTAATATCTTCGCGATGTTTGCCAAAGTTGACACAATCATGCAAACGATCATCCAGTCGATTTTCAAAATAAACCATTAGTTGAGTATGTTTGTTGATGTGTTCATCCTGATTTTCATCAGCACTGACCCAGCTTTTCAAAACTTTCAGCGATTGAGGTGCATTCAAATAATCCTGATAGCGACTCTGCAAACAACTTTCCTGATTACCAGAGAGTGACTGCGCAGTTTGTCCGGTTAAAACCGCCATTTTTCCTACTACGGTTAATGTCGGTAATGGCGCAAACAATATATCTTGCTGCAAGATTAAATGATTCAAGTTAGTTAGTTCTTCCAGCACAATATCCTGATTCAGTGCCGATAACGCATCAACCATAATAATCACGACCACATAAGCTTGTTCCAAATAGCGACAGACTTGTGTAGATACAAACCGCCAATCGTGTTCGGAGCGGCAAATTCGGGCTGGCTGGGCTAACAGCCATTCGGTAAAGCTTAAATTTATGGCTTCAGTCGGCGTGTTTTTATCTAAAAAAGCTTGTCGGCAATAATCAAAATAGCTGGCACTCCAACTGATAACCTCATCAACACTGGCAGTGGCATCTAATAAAGCACAGTCAGGCTGTTGTAATTTTTTTAGCAGCTCTTGGCTTTGTGGACTGCTGAATTTCTGTAATTTATCCAGTAAAGCCGGAGTAATTAGCACGCGATTGCCCGCAATCAAACTTTCCAAACTTATTAAGAGTAACGACCAGTCTTGTAAAGCTTCACACATACTTTCTGGGGAAAGCTCACCTTTAACAATCTTTCGCTCTAATGTAAGTAAGGCGGCATTAAACTTTTCAGGTAAATTTAAAGCTTCTTGTTCAGATAAATCTAAGATTGGCAAAGCTTGTAACAAGCTTGAGTCTAAAACTTTAGCGGGTAAAGCTTGATTCAGTGTGTAGTTTTTATTTAAAACTCGTAATTGTTCCAAATGTTGTTGATAAGCCAGCGTGGTCAAAAACTCACGGATAGAACCTGACTTTAATAAAGTGGCAATAAATAAGCGTGCGACTTCTTCAGGTATTGCCAAACCTAGGATCAAATGCTGTCGTAAGCGTGCTTGCAGTAGTGGAACATTCAACAGGAGCAGAAAGCTATCTGTTTGTTGGATTAATGCAGCGATAAAGCTTTCAAAATCGGCAGCTAATAAATTTGCATCACAGGCAATTAATAATTTCTCTTCCAACGTATTTGCTTGCTCGGTAGAGTAATTTTTTTGCAGTAAATCCGCTGCAATAATCTGTTCGTCTGTCAGCCAATGGGGGATTTCACAGCGCAGTTTTTGGGCGAGTAATTTTTGCGGAATTAGGCGTTGTGTGGCTAATACGCCATCCATACCCTCATAATCTCTGAAACGTCTTAACAACGCAGGGCTATTAAGTCGCACTCTTAACAAACTTTCCGCATGATTGCTTAAATGGCGTTTAATTTCTGTTCTGGCTGCCAGAATATCTGCGTCAGTCGCTTCTACCACCCGCGCAGCTTGATTGTCTATGCCAAAACAATCCAAAATTAATTGCACTGGCATGATTAATCCTGATAGTTAGATAAGAGACTTTGCAATATTTCCCGAATTTTGGGATTAGGAAGCCCAGTTTGTTGAATTTTCATCCGTAATGTATTAATAAATTCTACTGTGGAGAATTCGCGAACCTCTGGCGATATTACTAGCTGAGGTGTTGGTGAAATTGGAAGAGGTGGTGGTGGCAAGCGTGGATGATAATTAATCAGGGCTTTTAGTTCGGCTTTGCATTCACCGATTTCTATATCGCTGCATTGACTGCTCGTTTTTTGCAAAATGAGTTGACTGAATTCATCAGCATCAATCCTTGCAATATCAGGCGATCTTTCCAGCAATAACGCCAATTGTTTGGCTTGATGATTGGCATGTTGATGATTTAAGCGTTCGAGCAACTCTGTTTTATCGGTTTCATTTTTTGGAGACAAGTGTTCCCAAGCTTTTTGAATTTCATATTTTTTATTATTGGCAACTCTTGAAAAATCATCTAATAAACTTTTTATTAAAGGAAATGCTAATTCTGGAATATCAACATGAGATTTATTTTCTAACTCAAAAAGTTTCAATAAAAAATCCGCTAAATCTTGAGTGCTTTTAGCAACTTCTCTTAAAAATCGAATTAAATCTTTACTGCTATGATCTAACTGAGAGGAATCTTTAACAGCTTCGGGTTGATTCTTAATAAATTCCCGCAATTTGGCAGCACAATCACTGCCAAATTCTTCGGGTGTTTCTTCTGGTTTTCTGCGCATATCAAAATACTGACCCACAGTATTTAACATAGCGTATTGTTTGTTGCCAAACTCGATTAAACGAATACTGAGTTTACTCTCTTGACTAAAGGCGTTATTCAAATTGCTGGAAAAATCTGTTTCTTTGCTACCGTACCAACGCAAACGTTTGACTTCATGGCGAATGGCGACCGCAGCAAAAATCGCTAAGGTACAGGCAGGAATGCCATAAGGCGGAGCGATGAGTTTTTCACGCAAGTCCTGAATTAAATAGGGCTTATCACGCTTTTTCAATAAAGTATCGTGAATCAAGCCTAAAACTTCTTTTATGCCATTGTCAGTTTCAATAACTTTTTTAATATCTAAGCCATTAGCCCGCTGAATAAAGATCTGATTTGCACCTAAAGTTCCGTCAATCAGTGATGCTGGTTGACTGGTATCTTTAGTTTCACCCAGTAAGTCGTTAGTTCGATAATCGAGATTATTATCAAACTCCAAAATTCGTTTCACAATATCCTGCACAACACTTCTACCCAAATAAGATTCATCCCGCAAACTATTCAGGTTCATGGCGCGTATCGGAATTTCTTTTGGATAAGTTGATTGAAGAGCCTCGGCAATTAATTCTCGCAACCCGTGCCAGCTTTGGCAGGCAAGCGGATCAAGACTACCCGCTGTTAAAATCTGGCTGTTCCCAGACTCTAAACCTGGTCGTCCATATAAAACTTGCAACACCGCCAATAATTGCTGGCGAGTTTTTTCCCATTTTGCCCCTAGTTGACGGCGTAATTCTTCACCGCTGGGATTTTCTTTTAACAAAGACTCTATCGCTAAATAACGGCACAGCAAGCTGCTTAATCTGAATTGTTTTCTTTCAATTTCAACAGCTTCCGCTAGAATCCCTGCTAACGGCAACCAAAAATAAGCAGTCGCATCGGGTAGTTCGGAAATGTGTTGTTTCGCCTGATTTGCCTCTTCTTCAGTATTGGCTAAGACTAAAAAAACTTGTGCACTGATTAACGGATTGTTGAATTTAAGTTGAGAAATTCTTGTAGGAGATAACAATTGGACTTGATAAGAACGGATAATGCCACATGCTGAAGGTTCTAAGTCGTGTATGCCAACAGGCGGCAGTAAGTCCGCTAACATCTCATCATGTTTGTTAAACAAGTCTTCGACACTCAGGTTGGCAAAGTTTGTTAATTTTCCATTAATCGCTTCTTCAATATTTACCCCAGAATCACCTGCTAAAGTCCATTGTTCGGTGACATCGTGTTTCCAGCACACATCGGCTTTTTTTAACCAAGCTAAATCCGTGCTTAAGTTTTGTGCTATTAGGCTATTTGGTTTAGCGTCATACAAGGCACTGGCTAAAAAAGTTTCAGTGGCTTGAAAGTTTCCCCCTAACAGCGGCGCAAGAAATAATAGTTTTACAATGGCTTGTTTAGAGCGAATTTGCTGTTCGGTTAAATCGCCGGTAATTTGGGTTAAAGCGCGTTGATACTGCTCACAATCGGCTGATTTTACTTCTTTCAATCTTTCCAAATAATAATCCACTAATTCTGGTAAGCGGATTAACTCATTACTGAACAAGCCTTGTTCGCTTAATTGCCGCGCTAATACGGTCTGAACGTAATCTCTGAAAAAGGTTAAAGCGGTGCTATTGGATTGCGCAACACTAAATTTTGGTAAATTAGATAATTCAAATAATCCTGCCGCTGTAATCGGGTGCAAGGGATAACACTCGTTAAGCACTTGATCTAAATGCGGACTCAAGGTTTTAAACAGCGGCAAAGAAGCGCAGTTATCAATAATTTGCCGCTGTGCGGGTTGTGCGTTGTCTAAATACTGTTTTCCTTGCGTTGTCCAGGTTTTCTGCATTCCCAGCAAATGATAACCTTCGCTTTCAGTGGCACTGAGTTCTATTTTGAATGGTTTAGCTTTATTAAAACGTCTGGAAATTTTACTTAGTTTTTCAATGATATTTTCATCTGTAGAACCCATCTTGGTTGCATATTCGGTAAAAGAATAATGCGTTAAGCCAATAAAGATTGTATGCCCATGTGTTGGTCTACAGACTGTTTCAACAAAGCTCTGTAAGTCATTTATTTCTTTACTACTGATTCGAGAGCTATCATCCATTAAATGTTCTAGTGCATTCCCAAACTCATCCCAGATCACCAAAATACCGGCAAAGTTATGCTTTTCAGCCAGGTTTTTTCCCGCTTCTGCATACGCTTTAATAAAATTATGCGCACCTTCCTGAGTCGGGTTGAACTTAGCCCCAAAACAGACGGCTTTATGCCATTCTTTAAAGACGGCTAATGCCGAAGACTGATGTTTTTCCAACGCTTTTAGCATATCGCTCGTGGCTAAATAATCGCTGTTACTCAGTTGCCAGTTTGATAAATCCGCATTTGCATATTCAGGTGAGTTAGCAACAATTTCTGCAAAACGCTGAATACACGCATCATATTCTGTGGTGGGTAAAATATCTTTTAGGTCTAGTTTTTTGCGTTTTAACGCTTCACACAACCCCTCCATCAGTTGATCGCCTAGCGTGGGAGCTTCACTACTGTAAAGTGAAACCAAAAGATAGGGTTTTGCGTCCTTATCATCGCCTGGTAGAAAAGTATTTTTTAAACGTTGGGCTAGTTCAGGCTCACCAAAATGCGATAAACGCTGAAAAAAACCATCAAACTCGGCACTGCCAGAACCGTCGCGTAATAACTGTGCAATCACCACGGCTAAATGACTTTTGCCTGAGCCGTAACTGCCAAACAAATTAATGGCTCGTTTTTCTGGATGAGTTTGTGCTTCTTTTTCCGGGGGTAATACGGCTTCTCGTAAATGTTTTAAAACTTTAACAACTGCTTTAGTTGGGGCAAAACTGGCTACTAATTTTTGATTAGCCAAGCTGTTTTCAACAACAATAACAGAACTCTCGCTAGGATTAATTTCAATAATATCGCTTAATAAGGTCATGGCAGTTCTAGGTTAAAGGATTTGTTTTTTGCTGGATGCCCATGCAGTTACAGGCTGTGAGTTTAGCGTGTGCGGTGACAACTGATGGGTGAGGCGTTTAAATTCATAGCTTTCATGGCTTATCACCACCACGTTATGAACCGATTCTTTGCCGCCTAACAGAGTCCAAAATACTTTTTTATCTTCATCAGACCAATGATTTAGCCAATTGAAAGGCTCACAAATTATCAGACCTGATAGCGCATTTTTAAACGTGGCATCTATAAAATGCTTGCGTCCACAATTGATAGGCGGAGGATGATTTAATTGTGGCTGTTCAGCATCCCAAATCTGATAATCGGGTAATAATTGACTTATCATCGTGGGGAGTTTTTCCACGATTGCCATGTCTTTGCTGGAAAAAACCAAATGCCGATAGCGCGTTTTTGCGGCGTGGTAAGTGGTTAAAAAAGATTGGATTTCATTAATCAGGGCTGTGTCATCCATAAGCTGTTTTTTAGTGTTAGTGCGGAGTGATTTTCCAGAATTAAAGCCAGGTGTCTTTGCCTTGTTGCAGGAGTAGCAGCAGGGTTTTTCTGGGGTCGCAGTCATCGGCAAAGGCGATGGAGTCTAAATTGACGGCTTCGTTAAAGCTGAAGTAGTTTTGCCATTGATGGCTTTGGTTCATGCGGCGCAGGTGGTGGCGTAGTTGTTCAGGTGAGCAGCACAGATAGTGGTGTAGTCCGATTTTGCTGAGTTCTGAGAAGTCGATGCCGCTGCGACTTTTGAAGTTGTGGAAGCGGCTCATGGCAAGGGCGTGAAGGATGATTTCGTCAGTGAGTTTGGGTGAGCCTAGACGAATTAAAATACCTTCTTCGCGATTTTTGCGGGTTTCAATCAAACCTAAATCAGCAAGTGGGCGGTCGCCTTCAAACATTTTTCTAACGCCACCTAGTAAAGACTCAATTGTTGATTCTTTGTAAGCTTCATCCTTATCATTTTTTAAGGAATTCAGTATCTTTTCAGAAAGCTGCTTATTGTTTATCCAATCTTTAGATAAAGAATCTAAATTAATAAAAAAACTCAAATAAGGTTCGCTACTGAATGAAAAACAAATTGCTAAATGAAAAGCCCACCAAGTTGAGGATTTCTCTAAATTAGGGTCATTTTCTAAAACAGCAAAGCCAAAATCGGTTAATTCATGTTCTTTTGTATTACGTCCATTTTTTATAAGTTGAGCAGCTAAAAGCCAACTTTTTATTGTTCCCAATCTGTTCGCACCTGCAATAAATTCATTTCTGGCACGGCGCATATTAGAACTAGAAAAAATTTCTCTATCGGTTCTAATTGTTTTAATTCCTTTAGCTACCCACCAGCGTGAAACAGGTTCGCCTTCATTGCTCATTAGTGCCATGCGCTTCTCTCTATTATTATTTTTCGATTCTAGTAGTTGTAAAAAATCAGCATGGATTGTTTTATCAAAATAAATATTAAGAATATTATTATAAATATCTGTTATCAAGCTTTTATTAAACAATAATTCTTGATAAATTTCTTCTAAAAATCCACCAGTGATATTTTTCTCAATTAACTCTGATTTAGATACATCGCCGGAAGATGAGCGTTTTAAATTAGAGCTGTTTGTAACTTCCCAAATATTATCATTTTCAAGTCTTCCAAACGCATAATGAAAATTTTGATAGTTTTCACTAGGCAATAGCTCTTTGAAAATAATCTGAAGTTCTGTATCTATCGTTTTAAATGAAATTAACCTTTCTTTTTCAAAGTAACACTCTTTCAATGCGAAAAGCAATAATACAGGTTTATATAGATTGCCTTTTTTTACATTGACTTTATCGAATAAGTTAATAACATCCATTTTATTTAAAACAAATTAAACAGCCTTCGTTATCATCATCTGAGTCATCATCCGAAAAAATATCCATTAAATTCTTTGGTTTTTTCTGTTTAGATTGACTTAATTCAAATTGAGTTTTTATTTCTTCTTTACGCAAAACCATATCTTCTAAATATTCGCCTTCTGTCCATGAATGATTGCGACCTAAGTTTTTATGATACGCTTCAAACTCTTTTGCTTTTTCAAATAAATCAGGATGTCTTTCAGATAATCCAATCCATTCTATTCTTCGCTGATAAAAGCAAAAATAACAACCGGAACGACTGCGCCATTCATAATATTTTGGCATTCCTAAACCCGATTCATCCAAAATATTTTTCACATCATCAATATTTAAACCATCTTCTTTAAATGGATAACACGCTGTTATATTGGGTTTTGTTGAAATATAACCCGTTCGATATTGTTCATCGGCACGAATAGCCACATAACTAATTACAGAATCATTGCCAACAAACTCTTCAAATGGTTTAAGTTTTAAATTAGTGGTACACCAGCGGGAGCGTGCAGTCGGCAAAAAATTACTATTTAATTTTAAATAATAAGCAAAATCCCGCCCTGCATTAATTCGAGTTATTTTTTTACCTAAATAATCTTCCATTAAATCCACAAACGCCAAGGTTTCCGGCAACTCCGCGCCCGTATCCGCAAAAAAATACTCCATCTCCGGCACTTTATCGCGCATATAAATCGCCAACGCCGCACTATCTTTGCCGCCTGAAATCCCTAATAAATGCCGAACTGGTTTTTGATTTGTCATTACACTCACAAAATTAATTAAGATTCTCTAAATCGGATTTATCAAGCCCTGTCACTTGCATGATTATTTCAGGCGACATATCCATAGCAAGCATTTTTTTAGCAACTTCTAAACTAGCTTCTTTTTGCCCTTGTTTAAATCCTTGTCTAAAATCCTCTTTAAATTTATCTTGAAAATCCTTATCTTTATCCATTAAATAATCTGAGTATTTTTCTAACGCTTCATTTATCGTAGCTTCTAATTCTACATCTGTCATTTCAAACTCCTAGGTAAATTAATTAATATTTTCCAAATCAGACTTACTAAGCTTAGTAATTTCGATTATTTTATCAATTGGAAAATTCATATTAAAAAGATGTTTAGCAACTTCCAAAAGCTCATGCTTTAATTTCTCTCTTTCCTGCTTTATTCCTATTTCAATTCCTTTTTTTTCACCCATCACAAAACTAGGTAACTTTTCAATTTCAATTTCTAACATTTCAAACTCCTCTTGTATATCAAAATCAAAGTGACGATTACTCGCCAAAATTTCTAACATCCGAATGTATTCACGCAAACTTTTTTTATCATCTTGCGTCAACTCCATTAATCGGCAAATGATTTCATGCACCACTTCTTTCGTGTTGCTGTCTTTAAAATCACACAAAATCGCCATCACCAGCGCGTCCGGCGTGTTCTGCGCCATGAACATACGATAATCAATCTCGTGCATATCAATCACCGGATAACGATAATTTAACTGCGCAGTCGCAATGTTATCCCGCATGGTTAAAGCGTCTTTGCCAATATACAACAAATACTGAAAAACGTCTTCGTCAGGATAATTTAACCGAATATCGGTTAAATAACGCAACATTCTATCCGGCATGGTTTTTTGATTCTGATTTTGAATCCCCAAATGCAGAATAAACGCTTTGCCTTCTGAATCCACCACTCGCGCCACTAAATCCGCCCGCCGCTCTTCAACGCGCTGCTGCTCCGTTTCAATTAATTCCACCGATTCAAGCTGCAATTTAAAAATGTAGGTCGCCACATCCACTAAAATGCGCTTGAAAATACTTTTAGAAATAATATCTTTTTGTCCCATTTTTTAATCCTTCGCATTAATCACGATTTCTGCGGCAATGGCTAACAATAGCTTTCTATCAAAATGCTGCAAATTTTTCTCAATCACTTGTTTAGCTCGCGCTTTTAAATCGGCATCTATATAGGTTAATTTACCTAATTCTTTATGTTCTTCACTCACTAATTGCAATAAAAATGCTTTAGTATTACTTTCAGAATTGCCGACTTTTGCTTGATGCGCATGAATTTTATGCAATTGTTTTAATCGCTCGGCAAAAATCTTTAATTGATATTCGGCTTGCGTTTGATTTTCTAATCGCCATTTCGACGGCGGCACTTTTCCTAATAACGCAGCAATAGATTCTAGCCACTGCGTATCATTTTCTTGGCTATTTTGTAAGCGCGTGATAAACGCTTTTAATCCATCTTTATCATGGCTGTATTTTTCTAAACCTTGATAACGATTTTTAATTTCATTGCGTAACTTTGGCAACGTTTCAGCGTTTTCTATTTCCAAAACAGTTGTTAAGTGCTGCTGAAATTTTTGTAATAATTCAGGATAAGCTTGTTGCAGAATTTTTAATTGATCAAATAAAGAATTTAAAAAATCATCGGGATGTTGTTTTTCTGCTAATTCTTGTTCGGTAAACGGTTTAAATTCACACGCTATCGGCAATTGTTCAAACAATAATTGAATCGGACTTTGTGCTTTTGCAAACGAATTTCGTACAGCCAGTGCTTTATCGTTTAATGCTATGGTATAGGTTGTGTAATCCGGTAGCCTTTTAATAAATTGCGCTAAGGGTTTAACTATATCCACTAAACTGACATCATCTGTTGGAATAGATTTTTTATTAAACAGCTTTTCTAAATAGCTATTAAATAAATCTGCTTGAATATTGGTGCCAAACGATTCAAAACTAAATAATTCTGGGCGTTTAATCAGAATTTCAAAATTCTCCGCGCCTAATTGCGGACAAAAAACGCCTTCTTCATATAATGCCAAACGGCGTTGATTCACCAAATAATAAGCGATAAACAATAGCGGCAACACGCCCGCTTTAATTCCAAATGGCGGCTGGTTCAAATACGCATATAACTGATTTAAGCTCTGTTGCCCTTTTTCGGGTTTAATAAAATCATCAATCCCTTGCCAAACTAAATTTAACCGATATTCATTCGCTAACGGTGGATAAAACGACAGAATGCCATTTTCGGAGCGGCGATGAATACCTGTTTCTTTGAATAACGCCCGATAAATGGATTTTTCCGGTGGAAATTTGTCGGCAGGAAAATCTAAATCTTCAATGTGGCTTTTTTCTAACATCGCGCTCAATAATTTTTTCCCCGCGCCACTCGCTTGCGAAGACGGTTTATCGCGGTTAATCAATTCGTTTTTGATAATCGGCGATTTTGCATAAACGCTTTCTAAGATATTTGACAAAAGCTGTTGCAAATCACGGCGACTGTTTAAGATTTTCAATTCACCCTGATAAAACCAACGATCATTTTCAGGCTGTTCTAAAAACGCGCTCACTAAGTGTTCTTCTTGTTGTTGGCTGTAACTTAAACGGTCTTTTAATTCACGCTGCGCAACGGGGTCAGATTGCAAAAGCTGATTTTCGTGCTGAATTTTTTCTAACGCCAAACTTTCTGCCAGCACCGTTTTTAATCGCGCCGCTTGTTGATGCAGCACATAAATAGTGAGCGGATTTTTATCCGCATTTTTCAGGCTGTGAAACTTTGCGACTTCATCCTCATTTTCGGCTAAATAAAAAATAATCTGCGCCATGTTTTGCGCGGGCAGATGTTTTTTCTCACTGAAACTGTCGCTAAAAATCGGCTGAAAATAGCGCAAGGTGGCGTATTGAATCGAATATTTTCGTGCCACCACAGGCGATAGGCTTTTGCGCTGGTTCAAAATATCAGCCAACGACACAAAGCGAGCTTGTTGCTGAGTTTCAATCAGCGCGGTTTCCAAATCAAAATCGCTGCCTTGCCAGACCCGATATTCCAAACTGAACTTTTGATATTTCAGCACGGATTTTTTTTCTAAGTGTTCTAAAACCGCGTCGGTATTTTCCTGTTGTGGCAAACAAAGTTGCACTAATTCCGAGCAGGCTTTCAGTCCGCCTTGTGCGCCGATGATGTTGAATAAACCGATGCTTTTTAACAGTTGAATTTGATTTTCTGGCGCATCGCCTAAGCGTTCTAACGCGGTAATCACTTCTAACCATCGCCGATAAGTTAAATGGTCGCTAGTGGCAACGGGGCTGTTTTGAATGAAATAATCAAATAATTCGTGTGGATAAATCCAGTCACCAAAGTGTTTCAATTTCTGCAAACTGTATTTAAAACCGTGTGCTTCGCCGCTGCCTAAATAACTGAATAAGGTGCGTTCATTTTGGGCGATTTTTTGACATAACACGGGCAAAATCAGCAACGACAACGGATGCAGCGGATAACATTGTTTGAAAATAGCCTGCGCTGTGTCTAAGGTTAAGCCATTCGATAGCGCGTTTTGAGTTTTTAAAATTTCGGCAATTGCTTGTGTGTTGATTTCGATCTGTTCGCGCTGTTCAACCGATAACCCGCGATTATCAAAAGCTGCCGCCACCACGCGCAACGTTTGTTCCGTCGCCTCTAAAAACGAAAAACTCTCAAACCGTCCTTGTATTTTTGCCCATTCATTTTTTTGTTGTAAGCTTAAATTTTTCGCATATTGTTCAAAGGCTTGGTGCATCAACACGAATAACATCAGATTCACCTGATGACCTGCCGCTGCGAATTCAGCTAACTCTTGCAACAGGTGAATATCATTCGCGCCTTGATGTCGGGCTTCGTATTCTAAAAACTTTCCCAGCTCATCAATAATGATCAGAATGCCTTTGCATTTGTGTTTCTGTTTTTGATTCGCTAATTCTGTTTGCAACTGTTTTAGCAACGCCATAATGTCACTGACGCTATTCTCTTGTTGGCAAGCTTGCTCTAAGGTTTTAACAATAGGCGGATAATCCTTTGTAGAGCCTGACCAATAATTTTTGGCTGCACTGTGCAACGCGATTACGAAACGTTTGCTGAAAGATTCAGGACTGCCAGTTAGCAATACATTGCAGTAGCCTACTTTGCTTGTGTGCTGGGCGAACTTTTCTTGCAACGCAAAATTTGCTTTACCTAATAGCCTTTGTGCTAATTTGCGCTCGTCTTCATTTTCAACCGTATCGAATAAGTGGCTTAAAAATAACGCAAATGACGATTTTCCAGACCCGTAAGGCCCAACTAAAGACCAAGCTCTTACCGCATGACCGCTATGAAATGTATTAGCGACTTTTTCTAACACTTGCACCGCGCGGTTGGTGGGAATGTAGGCGTTTAAAATGGGATTGGAATTAGCATCGCGCTCTAAATTAATCGAGCGGGTATAGTAGGAATTAACCTGAATTAACGGTTGAGTCATGGCGCAATCACCGCGTCCTTGGGGTAATAATTTTCTAAAAAAAGTAGCGAGTCAATGTGTTGCTCTGTCAGGCGATACAATTGATTGATGCCTGCGGTTTCATCTATTTTGTAAAGCTGCGGATAGTGAGCCACCAACAATTCTAGTTTTGCCAGCAATGCGGATTCCGTCAGCCGAAATACTGCACCAAGGGTTATTTTTTGCTCTTTGCTATACATTAAATCGGCAATCGGCAATTGCGTCACATTCAGCGTGTTAAAAATTTCGTTTACAGCAAAGCCAATAATTGCAATCGGTAAACTTAGCTGTTGCGCGGCTAAAGAGCGATAGGATTTGGTTTGCGCTAGATAATGAATTAATTTTAACGATACTAAAGGTGAGTCTAACTGCTCATCCATACTGTTTTGTGGATGAATTTTAGTTTGCGCATACATTCTTAATAACAAAGGAATTTCTTGTTTTACCGTTCTTTCCGAGGGCTTGCTATCGAGTTTATCGGCAACAAATTCAGCTAACGCAAATTCTGCTTCTTCAGTGCTAAATTGCGCTTTATGAAAGCAGTTAAAAAACCAATACCACGCGGTAGCAGATTCAGCATTCGTGGCTAATAGCCAATGAAGCAGCCAAAGCGTGGCTTCATCTTCGAGATAAGGATCAAAACCTGTTTCAGAAAAAATAGCTGTACCGAGTGCAGTAGGGGCAACGCCTTTGTCTGTGCGGATTATCATTTGCGTGGCTGACAACCAATAGCGAATGGCATTGACCATATTTTTCCCGACACCTAATGCAACGGTGGCGGCATCATCGTTAAAAATATGCGGATTTTTTTCAACCGCTTGAAAGCCTTTGGTCAGCCAAGCATAACGCAAGGCAAAGGTTTCATGGCGACCAAACGAGACGTGTTTGGAATTAAAAGGTTTGAGCAGACTATCCATGTGTTTAGAATCTAGGAAAAGGTGATGTAAATAAAGAAAGGTTAAACCGTAAAGATGCAACTATTGCGTTTCTACAGGTTAAAATAATTATGATTTTCTCGCTTGTTGAAAATGGAATGGATTTTACTGATAGCTAACGTTTTTTAACAGTTTTTAGTTGCAAATTACCCAAGTATGCCAAAACAACAACCGCGCTTTTTCTTCCGTTGTTTCTTGCCATAAAACCTTTGCACCACATTCAACAAATAAGCGTTGCAAAAACTCAGGCTCAATCATTGAGTACAACTTGCCACGCTCGCGCTGGTTTTCTGCTTGTGTGCCGCGTACTGAAATAATCAACCGACCATCCGTTTCTAATAATGCTAACAAACGTTGGCAAGCAATAGGAATTTGCGTTTCTGGCAAGTGCATCAACACCGCTGAACAGAGAATATTTTGAAAACGCAACAGACCGATTTTTGCTAAATCTGGCAAGTCATCCTGCAAAAAATCAGCAGTTGGATAAAAGTTTTGTGCAAATTTCAGCATTTCCACCGAAGCATCAACACCTAAACTTGGAAATCCCTGTTGATTTAACCACTGCGTATCGCGTCCAATTCCACAACCGACATCCAGTGTTTTGCCGCCTTTGATAAAATACTGATGAATTAACTGATAAATCCGCTGTGGCTTTAAGCTGGAATGCAATTGCGCTATGCTTTCGGCTTCGCTGTTGTAAGCTCCTATCGTTTGCTCATCCATTGATTTATTAGGATAGTGGATTTTGATAGGTGACTTCTTTAAACCATTTTTCAATTTCTTCGTCGCTTAAATGTTCCCATGCTGTTACTTCCCATGTTTCATCAAGCAAAAAAATTTTCCACAACTCTGTATATTCTTCTTCTGTTTTATTCTCCCATAAATTAGGAGGCCACTCACCGCCTGAATAACTTAAAAGCATTCCTGGTATAGAATATATCACCCCATCAGGGACAACAGCTAAGAATTCACATCCCATGTCATCGGTAAATATCACTAGTGTAACAACTGGTGCAGCTTGTTTTAATTTTTGAATCATGTCTTCACGTTTCATAAGTATCCTATTTTGAAGTTATTGGAGTTGATGGGAGCTGATATTTAGAACTTATTTACAAAAAAGCGGTTTAGGTCGTTTTCGTGGCACTTGCCGCCCACTTTCTGTCATCACCATATCAATATATTCGCCTTTCGGCTGCGCACTGAAACTAACATGCAGCGGGCGATTTTCGCCATAAAAATACAAGCGATCAAACGGGGTATTTTCAGCAACCCAATCCGCCACTTCGCGCATATTTTCGTCTTCAATCAAAAAATCCACTGCCGCACCTAAACGCGGACAAATCAAATTATGTTTACTATTCAATTCATGCGCGGCATGTTGATCAAGTTTCGGCGCGACCCGCTTTTTAATCAACTTGCCTAATTCATGCGAACAAAAACCATAACTCAATTGAATCATGCCAAAATAATCAATCACTGGATTAAGAATCTGCGTAGATAATTCATACAAAGCGGTGTAACTGTCGGGTTGTTTCGGTAAATTAGCTAAACCGCTAGACTGCTGAGTTTCGCCACACTCTATCAACTGCCGATAAGTTAAATAGTGCCCACAAGATTCATCTAATTCTGGAATAGTTTGACTACGAACCAAACGAAAATCCTCAATCTGCCAACGGGCATTTTTTAAAGTTTGCTGAAATTCATCCGGCTTCAAACCGTAGCCGCTGAAATCAAATAACAACAAGGCTTGCAGTTGTTCATCAAACTGAAGTTGCTGCGCATAATTGGGAAATTCTTCATTGATATAACGCGATTTCAAATACAAATACGTCGGCTGAAAGGTTTCGCCATATTGGTACAAATCAAACGTTTGTTCGCGGAGATTAATTTTCACTCGCTCCAGCAAACGCGGTAACGGCTGATTGGCAAAATCATCGTAACGCATTAAGCTGAGTTTGCCCGACTGACTATGCACTTTAATCAAATCCGTTTGTTCAATATCGCCATAAAGCACCGTTGCACAGCCGATATAAATCCGCAGTAACGCAGGCAATTCTGACACCACGCTGGTATGAAGTTGCAAAGCATTCTCTTCATTCAAATAACCTAATCCCTGCTCGGCGGCTTGCTGGCAAAGCGCGGTTATCAACTCCGTTTTGCTGATTTGAAATAACAGCTTTTGCGCAGTGGCGAGCGCGTTTTGATAATCGCCAAAAAAGGCTTTGATGTCTTTTTGTAACGTGTTGTCCAGATGCTTGTAACTCTTGCGTTTAGAAAAAGTCTGCAAGGCAAAATAGGTTAATAAATCAGCCATTCGGCTTTGTCGGGCTTGCTCTAAAATCGCAGCGTCATATTCCTCAATCATCAACGCCAAGGCTTTATTCAGCGTGCCAAAAGCTTGGGTTAATTCGACTAATGGTGTGATTTCGGTTTTTTCAGGTAAACGCCCTAAAATTAAAGTTTGCTGCCACAGCGGTTCGAGTAAGTGTTTAAATTTTTCATAGCGGGATAATTTCGGTAATTTTGCCACCGTTGGGCGTTGCGATAACCGTAACACAGTGCGTTGACTGCGTTGCCGATTCAGCAAAAAGCGTTGTTCCGCATCACTGTCTTTAAACACAAAAAAGATACCTGGCGCAACCGGAATTGCATCGGTTGCTAAACTGTCGCTGATAAATTCTTTCAGCTCGGTTTGGGTGAAATATTTTTGAAACGTATTGCGCTGGGTAATCACACCATCATTAAACGCCTGACCTTTGAAAGCGTTTTGATTCAACAGCATTGCTGACACCACTAGCAATTGCTGCGTTAAGGCGTAAGCTCCTTGCAAAGCGGCAAGACGTTCGGCAGGGTTTTCGATGACATTAATCACAAAGCCTAAATTGACAATATCCGCTGCCTGTTTCGGTTGTTCTGGCGCGTAATGTGGATCCCAGCCTGAAACATGAATCGCGTTTGCGCTGAGATTGCGAATATCATCACCTTTGCCGCAACCGTAATCAAATACCGAAAACTCACCATTCAAAAAACCATGCCGAGCTAAACATTGCATCGGTGCGGATAAATTACTGCGCGACAAAGCGGTTAAATGTCTGGCAATAATCGCATTCGCGCTGGGTTGAAATTCTGTTGCTTCAATTTCAAGATTGCCGATAGGAATAAATTGATTATCCAACAGTTGAAATCCCTTTTCAGCAATCAGATTTTCCCAGGCTTGTTTAAAACCAATGTGAATCGTATCGTCAAATAAACCCAGTTGTTCAGCGGTAGTAGTGAGTTGTTGAAATTGAGGGATTCGCGGATGATTGGGACTTAAGAATAATTCTTTCCGATGCAGAATCGGTGGATTGATTGAAGTTTGATAACTGCGTTTTTCGACTCGTTGCGAGGTTAAATCTATTCGGTAACTGATAGCTAAAGCGGGAAAGGCATCGTCAAAAAACTGCGGATACCATAACAATGACAATAAATGGCTATTCGTATCGTACTTGACGATGTTGTAATCACTCTCGGCTTGTAAATTCGCTAAAATTTCTGCTTTGGCAATCTGTTGTTGTATTTCAACGGCTTGCAATGTTGTGATACTGCAATGCCAATAAACATGATTCAGAACTTTTTTGCCTAACATCTTCTATTCCAAAGCCAGTTGTCTTAAGCGCGTTACTTCTGCGCAAATTCGTTGTCCAGCTTGAATGATTTCTGCCTCAGTGGTGTAGCGTCCAAAACTCATCCGCACCGCGCCATATAATCTATCGCCCTCGATGCCCATTGCTCTGAGAACATGCGAGGCTTCCATCGCCCCCGTATTACAGGCTGAACCGGAAGCAATGGCGACCTCATCGCGCAACGCAATTATTAGGGCATCTGCACCCACATTCTCAAAACTAACATTGAGAATATTCGGCAGTTTTTGTTGTGGATTGCCGTTAAAGCAAACGCCGTCAAGCTGATGGAGTTGCGCAATCAGAATTTGTTCCAAGCGTTGACAATGTTGAAAATCAGCTGCCATTCGCTGATGGGCGATTTTAAAAGCGATCGCCATCGCCACAATTTGATGAGTGGGTAAAGTGCCTGGACGCAAACCGAATTCTTGCCCACCGCCATGCAAGAGCGGCGCAAGCGCGGTTTTTTTTCTATTCCGGACATATAAGCATCCTACGCCTTTCGCCCCATAAAATTTATGTGCTGATAGCGATAATAAATCAATCGGGGTTTTGCTTAAGTCAATCGGCAATTTTCCCGCACTTTGCGCTGCATCCACATGGAAGAATATTCCACGTTCTTGCAATGCTTGAGCGATAGTTTCAAGTTCTTGAATCACGCCAGTTTCATTATTAACGTGCATGAGAGAAACCAAAATAGTTTCATCGGTCAAAGCCTGTAACACATCCTGCAAACTAAAAACACCTTGCGCATCTGGTCGCAGAAAACTGACTGTAAATCCTTGCGATTCTAAATATTTGCAAGTGTCTAAAACCGATTTATGTTCACTGGCAGAGGTAACAATATGTTTACCGCGTTTTTGATGACTTAAAGCCATACCTTTAATCGCTAAATTATTGGATTCGGTTGCTCCTGAAGTAAAAACTAAATCGTTAGCTTTGCAATTTAAAATTTGCGCTATTTGAAAACGGGCTTGCTCCACTATTTTCTCAGCACGTTCACCAAAGCCATGTTGTAAAGAGGCAGGATTAGCAAACTCACCCTCAAGCGTTAAGCAGTGCAACATCGCTTCAACGGCTTGTTGAGCCATCGGAGTGGTGGCGGCGTAATCCAAATAGATGGGTTTAGTCATAGAGTCGCTACTTTTAGAGGGAGTCTTACTAAAAAGTGTATCTAGTAGATACACTTTCAGTCACTCAATACAAAAAACTGTATCTAATAGATACAGTTTTACTGATGTTACGCGTAAAAGTCATTTTCCACGAAAAACACAAAAAGCACGAACAAGCGGGGCTGTATTTGACTTTAGGAACGTGCATAAAACAACTTATGCTGGTTTATTTGTGTAGGTGCGGATTTATCCGCACTGTGAGAATGAATTCGCACCTACTAAAAAGTGTATCTAGTAGATACACTTTCAGTGACCCAACACAAAAAACTGTATCTACTAGATACAGTTTTAATCACTGCAAAATTTGTTAAAGTTGTATCTACTAGATACAGATTTGTATTAAACGCGAAAAAAATCATCTAAGATTTTTTTAAGTTCGGTGGTTTTTTCATCCGTCAAAACACCCGCTGAAATTTTCACTTCCAGCCCTTTTTCAGAAGATAAAAAATGCCCGATTTTCTTATCTTGCAGAAAAAAATGCTGTTTCTGAATATTTAACGTTGCAGTTTCAGCTTGCGTAGCTTGTGTAACCCGCGTAGCAATAAAACTGGCTATTTTGGTTTGATCTATTTGCGCTGCTTCTAATAACGCAATCGCTTCAGTCAATGCGGATAAAGCGATTTCCGACTGTTCAGCAGACATTTTATTCAACACCCGCTTAATATCAGCGGCGGCATTTCTGGATAAAAGCCTTGGATTCATTTCCAATTTTTCAAGCAGAAACAACGGCAAAGCCTCATAAGCGAAATAACGATACATATCTTCGCGCTGAAATCCTAACGCTTGCGCCAACCGGGTTCTGCTGGGAAACAAACTTTCAACCGTGCGAATAGATTTGGCAATTTCGTAATCGCTTAAATCTTGTCTACTAACGTTTTCCGCTATCGCCATCACCGCCATATCTTCATCAGTAGCAGTAAATAACACACACGGAATTTCGGTTTTGCTCAATAATTTAAAAGCCCGAAACCGCCGCTCTCCGGCAATAATTTGATACGCCATATCGCTTACTTTGCGTACCGCGATTGGTTGAATTAAACCTATTTCAGTAATGGAGGCAGCGAGTTCATTCAATTCAGCATCAGGAAAAATACTGCGCGGTTGATAAGGATTCGGCTGAATTTGCGCCAGTGGCAGAAAAATCGCGATTTGATTGGAAAAATCAGATTGGCTTTTAAATTGCGGTAAGGTGCTGTTTAGATTATTTTGAATCACGCCGGATTGCACTAAGCCGCTGACGGTAATTGGTTTTTTCATCGCCGCCCCTTAAATAACCTGAATGCCAGACAGTTTAATGCCGTATTCTTTCACCAGACTTTTGGCTAAATCAATAATCGCCCGTGCCGCGATAGAATTGGGTTCGCGTTCTAACACCGTGCCGCTGTTTTCTTCTTTAAACAATTCCACCTGCTTCATAAAACTCACCGCATGAGGAATCACGGTGTTATTCATTTTGTCAGCATAGCTGGAAATTAAAGTGGACAGCGCGTCTTTGCAAGGGCTGTAACTAGGATGATAGCCGTTAGCGACAATATGCACATCGAGATGAAAACCCATTGCGTGAAAGGCATCATTCAATTCATTCACATTGCTTGCCAAAATTTGCATCGCTTTCAGGGATTGTCCATCCAGCCAAACCACTGCCAAAATCTTTTGACACGCACACATCAGGGCATTAGTTAGCAGATTAGTTGATGGCGCGGAATCAATCAGAATCACATCATATTGGCTAAAGAAATCAACATTGGCATCGAGAAACTTTTTAAAGACAAATTCGCGATTCGTGATGCCCATCAGCCAAGAATCGGTATTCACTAAGGAAATATCAGCTGCAATCAAATCCAACATTTTGCCTTCGTACAAAGGTCTGACGGCTTCTGTTAGGCTGTAGTCCTCTTTGCGCGAAAATTTAAGCATCAGCTCGCCGATGTGAGTGATATTTTCCGTTGCCCAGTTGATCCCGAAAAGTCCGGTTAAGGATGCTTGCGGATCGCCATCTATCATTAACACGCGGTAGCCAAACATGGATAAAGCCGAGGCAATCCCGCCGCAAATCGTGGTTTTACCTGTACCACCTTTAGCCATGCGGCAATTAATAATCGGCGGTAATTTATCCTGCTGCGGTAATGCAGCTAAATCAACGCCTAAAAGTTTTAGCCGCGCATTCCTAATATCCAATGCTGAATAAATATTGTGATATTGCGTACCCTTTTTTTCAAACAAGGTGCGAAATTCAGAAGAACTACCTACAAAACCGACAAATTCTTTCGCCAGTTTTAATTTAACACCAAAGTTTCTCATAAAAGTAGATAAAGGAAAGAGTGAATATTTACAGTATTGCATAGATAAAATCTAAAAAAAACATTTTCACTCGATTTAAACAAAAATGTAGGTCAGAAAAATCTCATAGGAAAGAAGAGTTAGAAAAAAAGGAGCGTGTAACAACTTGCTATACTTTTTAACCTGAAACACGCTACATCATTCGGGCAGATATTCGATTTTTGTAGCTATGATGTGATACTCAGCAAATTTTTTCTGTAAGCGTTTTAATTGAAACTCAGGAATAACCCAGCACTTTCTTTCCACAAGCCACTGACCATCAAACATAAAAATGGTTTTTCTAAGCGGATAGGTATTTCCAGACAATTCATACCAAACAGTTTTTATAGGTTCTTTCATACTTGAATCTTCTCATGAACATGGGGAAAGTTGGGCAAAAAGCAACCTTTTAAAAAATAGACCACGTTTTTTGCCATCGCTTTCAGATTATCCACAAAACGCACTAGCCAAGCTAGACCTTTGACATTGCCCTTAACGCCCGCCTCTATAACATGCCCCCCCTTATAACCCATAGGTATCTACACAAGATAACTTGAGAGTTTTTATAACAAAATTATTGATAATAAAGAGATTTTGTAGGTTGGGTTAGCATTATTGAGCGAAGCGAGATAAGCGTAACCCAACATGCAACACTAAAATAAACGCACTTTGTTGGGTTACGCTCTTTTTTCTGACGAAAAAAGCAGCTAACCCAACCTACATATTTCGATATGCCATTGATATATAATAAATTTTTAAACTAAAGATGTGTAGATAGCTATGCTTATAACCCCAGCAATTCTCATTATGACAACTCATTTAAAATCAAATAGATAAGACAATGGGGTTTTTAATTTAGCCATTTTCAACCGCAATCAATGCTTAAATTATGTTTGCATTGATTAAGTTCTGAACAAAAAAGTCTCTTTATTCAAAAAATGAGTTATTTTGGCGAATATATTTTATTCTAAAAACTCACTTTAAAGGCTAAGATTAAAAAATAATTGTTTGTTTTTCAATTAGTTACTTAACAGAAGTTCATAATGAGAATTGCTGATAATGAGAATTGCTGTTGCTAACCAGGTGAGTTTATGCTTCAAGGACTTGAGATTCCTATCCCTGAATCTGTTTAGTTTGTAATTTCTGCCATAATGAGAATTGCTGGCTACAACCTGTTTTATTTTCCTGAACAGGATTTGTGTTTTATGATGGATTTATGAAACACGTTACGATTTATTCAGATTGCCGATTTAATTACACCACGCGAGAAGGTGGTTATTTCGCTGCGTTGGAATACAACGGCAATGTTAAGCGGATTTCCGGTGGAATTGCAGGCAGAAAAGAAACCGGCAATCGGGCGATTCTTTATGGCTTGATTGAGGCGGTGAAATTGTTGAAAGAGCCGTGCGAACTAACGATTTCAACCTGCACACCTGTGGGTTTTAAAAAAAGGGATGAAAGTGTGAATGGTGATTTGATTGCCATTTTGCTGAATGCGATGGATGAAAAAGGCTGTGTTTTTACGGAAAAATTGGTTTCCAAAGAAGAAGTTCGTCGCATAACCCTGTCGCATCGCGTCAGCCGTAAAAAAACCGCCCAAGTTTTTCCTTAAGGACGGCTTTGTTTTAAATCAAAAACTTTTCAGCAGGAAGTGTAAAAGGCGGATGACTATCAAGGTCTAACAAAGTGATTTCGCCATTGCGGTATTGGTAATGCAAAATATATTCAGAAGTCCAATCGCCAAAAGCATTCGATTCATCGTAATACGGAATGCCAATGTGATAATGGTATAAGCAATTATCTCTGGCATAAGTGACTTTTTTAAGAAAGTCAGAATCATTTTTATCAACATCAATAGAGGATTTATTTCTCCCCGCCAATCCTGAAAATCCCTTTGTTTTCAAATGTTCAACAAATTCAAAAATCTTTTTTTGGTCTTTAACCGGAAAATTATTAAATCGGTCAATGAATATCTGACCAAACAGAACAGTTAATCCTTTTTCGCTTGCTGTTGTTTCATCCATTTTTGAAATTCTTTGAAGTCAAGATTATTAGGTAATCTATAAACGGGGGCAGCAATCGCTTCTTGCATTTTTTTTAAATCGAAATTAAAGGGGCTACTGGTGTTTTCTTTTTGTTTTAATACGGCTGACATTTTTGTTTACCTCCAAAAAATAATTCAACGCTTTTTATGCGGCGCAATACGTTTCACTATTGCGCCTTACGAGTTACGAGTTACGAGTTACTATTGCGAATTACGAATTAGCCTTTAATAGTTCCATCAAAAATAAAAGCTTCAGCAACCGCAGCAAAACCATTCATAGTTTCTCTATTTTTTTGCGTTTTCATTTCGGCAATTTCATGGGCATCAGGTTCTGGCAAAATATGAATTAATAAAATATTGCCTTTGTTATCATCTACATAAACAAGAACGCGATTGCTTGTTTTTCTACTTTTAAAGCGAAATTTTTTATACCATGAATCAATCTGCTCTTGATTCATAACTGGAACTAAATGAACGTGTCGAAGAATATACTTTTCTCCATTGACAGTGGGAGCGATGTAAGCCGAATCTTTACCAAAAAGACTACTGCTATGCTCATCTTTTGATTTCCACAATTTAAATTCTTCACAAAACAATTGAATATCTAAGTTTTCGCGGTCAAATTTTGATTTAAGCGAGTTTGTGGTTTTGACGAGCATTTAAATTTATTCTTTACGCGCAAATTCAGCAAAAGCTTTATGAGCCTCATCAGCAGTAAATTCGTTGCTTTTATAAATACCAGAAAATAATTCTAATACCTCTGGTTTTTCTTTGGTTAATCTTTTTTTCTTGAATTTAAAATCAAATGAAAAAAAGCGAAAGGGCGAATTTTTGGCATCTAAATGTAACGTTTTCATTTATTATCCTCAAAAGTTGTTTTTGGTTCATGCGGCGCAATACGTTTTACTATTGCGCCTTACAAGTTACGAGTTGAGAAACGCCGCCAGGCAGTGCAGGGCATTCCACCACAAACCAGCCCTCTTCGGCTTGTTCTAAGGTGACAGGGGAAAGCATCGGTTTAGCCTTTTAAGAAAGAGGGCGGTTTTTGTTTGAGGCGGCGCAATACGTTTACTATTGCGCTTTTGTACATCTATAATCTTCACCAATCTCCAAAGCATTTATTATATGTCCATGGTCAATATCAAAAATATAAAATTGCTTTCCAGCATATCCGCCATATGAGTTTTTTGAGTTTATACACCCGTAAACTCTATATACTACTCTTTGCATTGTTGAGCCATCAAAAATTTTAATTTGAGTCATTGCTTTATATGGTGTTCCTATTTGGCTATATATTGCTGAAATTGGATCCTTTAAGTTATTATCCCCCCATTGCTTAATAAGTTGTTCAGCATTGTTCGGAGGTAAACCTATATTAGTTGTTGCTACCAATTCAAATTCAGCTTTACTTCTAACTAAAGCAGCTTCGCGATCAAAACACCCGCAGAGAGTCAGAGTAGCTAGTATTCCGACAATTTTATGATATGCAAGATGTGGATTATATGTAAAAGTCATGATAATTATAATTGTTTACCGATTTTAAAATGCAACTCTATTTTTCATTTAAATTAATGTTTTTTAATATGACATTACTTAAAAATTCCTTACAAAGCTTTCTGGGTTATAAATTCTCTCAAATTCATTTTTATCAAGTTTTTGGGCTGCTTCTATTAGTTCAGCTATTTTTTTGTCTACACTTTCTAGGTATTGCAAATACTGTTCATGCTCTATTCCATAAGTCAAAAGGCTGGGTAACTTTGGTTTATTTAAATGATATTTAATATGCCACAAAGCCACTGCTATATTTTTAAATTGACATATAACCTTACTTCCAAACTCTTTTCCGTTTTGTTCTGTTATCTCTTTAATGTCTTTACTTAATTTTTCATGTTCAAGAATATCAGAATTTATGCTTTTAATTAAGGTATGAATAAGTTGGTAGGATATTCTTTGTTGCCTATTTAACGAAAGCACAGCATCTTTATAATGGTTTTCAAAAATATAATTTGATAGCAACGCTGGAACACTATATTCAATTCCTTTCAAAGCATAAATTTGTAATTGTCTTGAGTAAAATAACAATGTTCTATCAAGCTCACTTTGAAGATCGCTAAGTTCTTCAAGTAAGCATTTCAAAAGATTTCTTTTAAAATACCATTTACTAATTAATTCTGTAATTTGCGCAAGTATCCATCCTGCAAACGCGCCTGATAATCCAATTAAAAGTTTTTCGTTCATTAGTATTTGATTAACAGTGTAGAAAAATGTAGTCATTATTTTCACGCATAAGTTTAACAAATTAAAGGTATCAATCACTGCCCCGTAAAACAAAACGGCTTAAAATCCTTCGCAAAACCTCAAAAACACTTCGCCTGAAACCCGCTAGGCGACTCTAAACTAAACGTTTCATCCTGAATCCGCGCCACATTAAACGTTAAAAGCAAGTTTTTTTGAAACGTTAATTAATGTACACAAACTAGCATCTTTTAATTCGGAATTGATTTTTTCCCATACCTCATTTTTTGATAAAGCCTCAAGAAATTCATGTCCTTTTGCAGTTAAACGCATTTTCATTTGAGTAACGCCACTAGGAGGAAGTCCATAGCGGTTATTATCTACCTTAACTATTTTTTCATCTTCAAGAAGATTGATATGGAAAAAAAGTTTTTTGTTTTTAGCTGATAAAACGAATGCTGGTGTGATTTCTTCATCTAAACCAGTATCCACATCTTCTAACTTATCGATACTAATATTTAATTCGTTTGAGTCAAAAGCTTCTAATAGCCTTTTTATATAAAGCGCATCTGTTTTCAATATAATCTCCTGAATAATAAAGTTTATGCGATGTATGGTTCGTGCTTTGTGCAATCCATCATGCACTCAAGCACTTTTTTTTTAAATTCGATGGTTGTTTTTAATGCCGCTCGAATTTGACCATCTTCCCTGTATAGTTTGATAACTTCTTGCTCATCATCACTTATCGTGTTTGGCTCTTCTTTGCCATTCAAAATGTAATCCGTCGAAACATTAAAAAATTTACTGAGTGCATTTAACATTTCAATTGAGGGTGCATTTTTGTCGACTTCTATTGCTGATAAAACAGCACTCGATGAATTAAGTATTTTAGCCAACTCCGTTTGTTTTATTCCTTTTCCCGTTCTCAGCATCTTAACTCTTTCGCCAATGCTCATTTTGCTCTCCTAAAAATAAATACTCAACTTAAATTTGCATTTTTTCAATTTATGACTGAAAATAACACAAAATCATTGCTTAAGTTTACAGATAAGTCGTTAGGTTAAGCAATGCAAAAATAATGTGAAATTTGGCAAGGTCTGGGCTTAACGGTCGCTTTGCCTCGGATAGCATTAGCGGATTGTGTGTCGGTAAGCATCTAAACTACTTTCGTATGTAGACGGCAGGCACAATCCGCGTGAAGTACACCCGTTACTGTGGGGATTTTGCAAAGCGGGGCGCAATGAGTGGTTGGTTTTTAGTGAAAATGGATTGGGCATTACA